>ERZ1031845.332-NODE-332-length-18489-cov-4.896224_pt1 | contig 18489 bp, 16 predicted proteins | sample MGYA00518169_ERZ1031845 | MGnify/ENA primary metagenome ERZ1031845 (study PRJEB33719, sample SAMN04261265) | wastewater metagenome | biome: rural village; feature: human; material: feces | host: Homo sapiens | place: El Salvador | collected 2014-01-14 ...
GAGCCGGAAAGCCTGAAGATGTTGCAAACGCGGCGTTGTTCCTTGCTTCTGACTTGAGCCTTTATGTAGCTGCTCAGGTTATTGGTGTTGACGGTGGAATGGGAGCTTAAATCTTTCATTTATAAATCTATTATATTAATTAATTTATTTTACGGAGAAAATTATGCGCAAAGTTGTTGTAACTGGACTTGGATGTGTTTCGCCAATCGGAAACAGCGTTGAAGAAACTTGGGCCTCTATAAGAGCTGGAAAAAGCGGAATCGCAACTATTACACATTATGATGCTTCTGCTTTTAAAGTAAAGTATGCTGCGGAAGTAAAAAATTTTGAGGCTGACAAATACATGGATCCTCAGTCAGCACGAAAAATGGCAAGATTTTCAAAATATGCTGTAGCCGCTGCAAAAATGGCTTTGGATGATTCAAATCTTACAGACAACAAGGAAGCCTTGGACAATGCTGCTGTTTATCTTGGAGTTGGAATCGGTGGACTTGAGATTACAGAATCAAGCATGAAAAGTTATTTTGACTCTGGATTTAAGCGTATGCCACCAATGACAATTCCTCAGCTTATTCCAAATGAAGCTGCCGCAAATATCAGCATAAAATTTGGACTTCACGGAGTTGCTCACACAATAGCTACAGCTTGCGCTTCTGGTTCAGACGCTCTTGGACAGGCTTTGGACAATATCCGTGCAGGAAGAAGCGACATTGTTCTTGCTGGCGGAGCTGAATCTACACAGAACGGATTTGCAAATTTGGGCTTTACAGTGCTTCAGGCTTTAAGCTCAAAATGGGCAGATGCTCCATCAAAGGCTTGCCGTCCGTTTGACAAGCAGCGCGACGGATTTGTTATGGGCGAAGGCGCGACAATTCTTGTTCTTGAGGAATACGAGCACGCAAAAGCCCGCGGTGCAAAAATTTATGCTGAATTTGCCGGATATGGCGCAACTTGCGATGGCTATCATCTTACAGCTCCTAATCCAGACGGAATTATGGGCGCACGCGCAATGACTTTGGCAATGAAAGATGCCGGTGTAAAACCAGAAGATGTTACATATTACAATGCGCATGGAACTTCAACTCACTTGAATGATTCCGGTGAAACTGCAATGCTCCACATGGCATTCGGCGAGGCTGCAAAGAAACTTCATATTTCTTCAACAAAAAGTATGCACGGACACTGTCTTGGTGATGCCGGCGCGCTTGAAGCTATGATTTGTGTAAAGGCAATTGAAGAAGGATATATTCCTCCGACAATCAATCTTGATGAAGTTGATGTTGAAGGCGGATGCGATCTTGACTACACACCGAACAAAGGAATCGACATGAATATTGATGTTGCTATGAGCGGAAACTTCGGATTCGGCGGACACAACGGAATTGTTGTATTCAAAAAAGTCAGCGAGTAAAAACATGGAAAGATTTACTGATATAGAAAGCCTTCTTCCGCACAGAAAACCATTTTTGTTTGTGGATTCAATTGAAAGCTATGATGAAAAAGGCTGCGTCTGCACAAGAAAATTTACAGATGAAGACTTTTTCTTTAAAGGACATTTTCCGCAGTATCCTGTAGTTCCGGGCGTGATTCTTATTGAAACTATGGCGCAGGGAGGCGGAGCAGCATTGAGTTTGCAGAAAACTTTTGCTGAAGGCAGCTTGTTTTTCCTTGCTACAGTTGACAAGGTTAAATTCCGCAATCAGGTTCGTCCGGGCGATACTGTAAGAATGGAAGTTACAAATTTGCGTGTAAGTCCAAAAATGGTAAAGCAGTCGGGCAAAGCTTTTGTAGGTGATGTTCTTTGCGCTGAAGCCGAATGGATGTGTCTTGTAGGTTCTGCAAACTAAACAGTTGACTTAGTCCTTTTAGCCGTTGTCTTTTTGGCAACGGTTTTTTTTGTTTGCTGAGGATTTTTTGAAGGACGTCCGCCTTTTTTTCCATTTGCGCGGGAAGCGGCTGCTTTTTTTTCAGATTTTATTTTTCCAAGAATTTTTCCGGCATTTGAAACTGGCAGCGGAATTTCCTGAGTCTGCCAAAGTTTAAGATTTTTCTTTCCTTCATTTTTTAAAAAAGCAATTTGCTGAATTGAACTATATGCGGAATCCAAACGGGCTTTTAGATTTGCGCAGAAAATTTTTTCCGTGGAATCTTCAATCCGCTCTTCAAACTGATCTATTAAACTTAAAATTTCATTTGCGGCGGTCGCGGCTTCTTTTGCGAAAGTTTCAATGTCAATTTCCTTTGTTGAGCCGCTTCTAAATTTTTTTAACGCTTCTATAATCAGCTTGTTGCTCGGCTTTAACTCAAGTGGATCGTCTTTGAATTCCGCAGCAAGAAGAAAAAGCGAGATGTTTGAGTCAAGCATATTCAAATCGAATATTTGCGCTGAGTCCGGCTTTGCAGAAAGCTGAAGCTCTTCGATTTTTCGCTCTACGGATTTTTGAAGCTCGATGATTTCCTTTTTTTCTATAGTCATTCTGTTGCTAGTATAGATTAGGTTTTTGGGAAAGTCTATTACCCGTTGAAAAACAAGGAAATTTCTGTTAAAATCTGAATATGAGTACAAGATGTTTTACAATGTTAAAGCCTGGTGTTTTGAATCGCAGGCTCGTAGGTGAAGTTGTTAGCCGCCTTGAGAAAAAAGGTCTTAAATTGATTGGACTGAAACTTATGAACATAAGCCAGGATCTTGCTTCCCAGCATTATGCGGAGCACAAGGGAAAAGCTTTTTATGATCCGCTTCTTGATTACATAACAAGCGGTCCTGTTGTTGCAATGGTTTGGCAGGGCGATGACTGTGTTACTTTGGTTAGAAAAATTACTGGCGCAACAAATCCTGCTGAGGCGGCTCCTGGAACTATCCGTGGAGATTTCTGTTGCCACACTTCTCATAATATAATCCATGCTTCAGATAGCGACGAAAGCGCAGAAAGAGAAATCGCATTGTTTTTCAAGCCGGAAGAACTTGTTGACTGGGAAGATCAGGCTGGAATTTGGTACTAATTTTTTCTATAAAGATTACAAGGCATTGCATAGGCATTTTGTCGCATTGCAGTGCCTTTTTTGTTTTTCCTTTGGGTTGATTTTTTGCATTGAGGAATTGTTTTTTCTGTAGTAATATTGAGCTAGTTGCAAATTAGGTTGAAGAGTAAAATTCAGTCAGCTTTATCAAGGAAATTTGATATGGAAATTTTTGAAGTTGGAATAATTGGAGCGGGAGCTTGGGGAACAGCTTTGGGAACTGCTATTGCGCGCGGCGGACATAAAGTTCAGCTTTGGGCAATGGAAGAGGACGTTGTTGAGTCTATAAACAATCAGCATGAAAACAAAAGGTATCTTCCGGGATATGCGCTTGAACCATCAATTACTGCAAGTTCTGACATAAAAGCTGTTGCTGCGGGAAAGCAGTTTTTGATTATGGGAAGTCCTTCTCTTTATATTGCTTCTACGATAAAAAAATTTACTGATGTTCCTAATATTGCGGACGGTTCTACAATAATCGGTGCGCTGACAAAAGGATTTGTTCCTTCTGAATCTGGAAATCCTGAATTTGTTTTGGACACAATGGAAGAAGCTCTTCCTGAATGCTATAAAAACGCGACAGTTTACATTGCGGGTCCTAGCCATGCCGAGGAGGTTGCGCTTGGAAAAATAACCGGACTCATTGCGGCGAGCCAGCATCATAGAAATGCGGTTCGTATGCGGGATCTTTTGCGTGTAAAAGGAATCATGGCTTATGCTTCTTTTGATACTATTGGTGTTCAGGTTTGCGCGGCTGCTAAAAATGTAATTGCTGTTGTTTACGGGGCAATGGATGCTCTTGCTGAAAACAGTCCGATTTTTGGAGACAATACTGAAAGTCTTTTGATGGCGGCAGGTCTTAATGAAATTCAGACGCTTGGTTTTGCAATGGGCGCAACTCATGCGGCTACATTCACTTCAATCAGTGGGGTCGGAGATCTGGATGTAACTTGCAAATCTAAATATGGACGCAACAGAAGATTCGGGCAAGACTTGATAAAAAACAGAATGATGGATCAGTTTAAAAATCTTGATGATTTGATTGCGAATGTAAAGAAAGTCGGATATTTGCCTGAAGGTGCGATTGCCTGCAAATATGTGCATAAAATCATGGAGCAGAAAAATCTTAAGCTTCCTATTTGCAATGCCTTGTACAAAGTTCTTAATAAGGAAATCAATGCGGAAGAATGTCTTAAAGAACTTTTGCTTAACAGATAGCATATTTCAAAAATGGAGTAAAAAATGCTTGAAAAAATAACAGGAACTTTCAGCGGAATAATCCGCACTTTGAGCGGAAAATCTTCAATTACAGAAAAAAACATAGAGGAAACCGTAGAGCAGATAAAAATGGCTCTTTTGGAAGCGGACGTAAATTTGCGTGTTGTCCGCCGGTTTGTAAATAGCACAATTGAAGAGGCGAAGGGAGAAAAAGTTCTAAGGGCTGTAGATCCAGGCCAGCAGTTTGTAAAAATCATTTACGACAAGCTTGTTGCGATGCTCGGCGATAAAAAAACTGACCTTGCGTTAAAAGGACCTGACACTCAATCTGTAATTCTTTTGCTTGGTCTTCAGGGCGCGGGAAAAACAACTGCGGCGCATAAACTTGCTGCTCGTTTAAAGAAGGATGGAAGGCGGCCTTTGCTTGTTGCCTGCGACTTGATTCGTCCGGCGGCGGTTGAGCAGCTTTGTGTTCTTGGCGAAAAAATCGGAGTTCCTGTTTACAAGGAAGATTCAAAAGATGCTGTAAAAGTTGCGGAGCATTCAGTTGATTTTGCAAAGAAAAACGGACTTGATACAATAATCGTGGACACAGCCGGGCGCCTTCAGATTGATGAAGAAATGATGGCGGAACTTGTTTCTATAAAAAAGAAACTTAATCCTGTGGAAACTGTTCTTGTTGCGGATTCCATGACTGGCCAGAATGCTGTTGATATTGCAAAAAGTTTTGATGAGCAGCTTGGACTGACTGGCGTTATTCTTACAAAGTTCGATTCAGATGCACGTGGCGGCGCGGCTCTTTCTTTGAAGTCGATTACGCAAAAACCGATTCTCTTTATCGGCACTGGTGAAAAAACAGAAGACTTTGAGCCTTTCCATCCGGATAGAATTGCAAGCAGAATTCTTGGAATGGGTGATGTTGTTTCGCTTGTTGAAAAAGCTCAGGAAACTGTGGATCAGGAAGCCGCTCTTAAAATGCAGAAAAAAATGCAGCGCAATGAATTTACGTTGCAGGATATGCTTGAGCAGCTTGAGCAAGTTGAAAAAATGGGAAGCATAAAATCGCTTCTTGACATGATGCCAGGACTTTCTGGACAAATCAGCGAAGATCAAATCAACAAGGCTGGAATGAAGCATCAGAAAGCTATCATTCAAAGCATGACATACAAAGAGCGAATGAACCATTTGATTATTGGTCCTACCCGCCGCAAAAGAATTGCAAAAGGAAGCGGAACAAGTGTTCAGGAAGTGAACAAGCTTATAAAGCAGTTTGAAAAGACAAAACTCACAATGAAAAAACTTGCGCGCAACCGTGGCGCACAGGCAAAGCTTATGCAGCAAATGGGAGCTATGGGAATGGGCGGCTCTATGCCAAATCTTCCGAAAGGCTTTAATATGCCTGGCGGATTTAAGTTCTAGTCCAGTACAATCAGAGATGCTGTTTTTCCATCGGGAGTGTAGCATTTCTGAGGGTTTCCTGAATCTGGAAAAGAATTTATTCCAGTGTAAAAAGCGTATTCATATTTTCCGGGTGGAAGCGGAATTTCAAACTGATAGACTCCCGGCGCAACTTCGCTCATCTGATAAATCCAGCTGTCCCAGTTTGTAAAGTTTCCGCCTACACGAACTTTCTGGCCGGATTTTCCTTTGTAGACAAAACGGATTTTTCCGCCGCTGATTTTTTCGGTTACCTGCGGAATTTCACGCGATGCATTAAAATGTGAAAGCACAAGATTTGTTTCCCTGCTGAAAACTGTTTCGTCATTGAGCGGATCAACAGTCCAAAGTCCGTCTATAATCAGTCTGTAATTTATTTCAAGAACATTTTTGGGGACTTTCAAAATATAAAAATAAATTGAATCGGCTTCTTTGTATTCCATGTCGATGAATTTTTTTATCTTGAATGAATGAATCGTTTTGAATCCTTCAAAGTCGAATGCGATTCCAATGTGGCGTGCGTTGCTTTTTGATGTGAAAATTGCATAGTCGCCTTTGAGATATGGAGAACCGACATCTTGAATTGTGTTCACAAGTTCGGCGTAGTCAAGTTCTTCGTCTGTGAGCATGGCTTTTGATTCCGCAGAAAAAAGTTCCGCAGAAGATAAAAAAAGAAAAACTGAAAAAATAGCGCAAAGTATTTTCTTCATATATGTATTTTCGGAATTTTTTATTTTAAAGTTGAATTCTATTTTCTAGCTGAAACTTTGAGGCTTTCCGCGGATTTCAATTTTCTAAACTTGGCGGATTTGTGTGCCGATATTAGACTTGAAAACATGTCGCTTTGAGGAGTATAATTTTTAACCATGCCAGGACTAAAGCAGTTGCAGCAGTTTAATTCGGATATATTGAATCTCGGTGATGAAGTAAAAATCCGGGCTGCCCGCGGAGAAAAACCAGTAACAGTAAAAATCCCCAAAGATGTCGCAGATATAGATGATTCTGAAGATTTTGTAAATGGACTTCCAGCTCTTTCAGAAGAAGATCAGGCACAAGCTGCCGCTGCCGCAGAAGAACGCAAACGTGAAGCAAACGATTTTTCTGACTTTATGGACAGCGATGATTCTGAATCTGCTTCTGAGCAAAAGTCAGCCGCAACGGAAGAAGAGGCAGTTCCTGATGTTTCAGATCTTTTGCCTTCCGCCGGAGACATGGATTTGTCCGATCTTGATTTGTCTGAATTTGAAGATAAAAAAGAACCGGAGCCTGAACCAGAGCCTGAAGAAATCGGAATTGAAGACATGGACTTGGAGTCTCTTCTTGCATCCAGCCCGGAATCTCAAGCGCAAGACGAGCCGAAAATTTCCAATGATGAAAAAAAATCCGAGAAAAGCGAAGAATCTGTAAGTCCTGATATTTTTAATACGGATTCTTTAGACGCTGATTTTGCTCCCAAAAATTCTATTCCGGCTTCAGAGCCAGACGGAACTGCTTTTGACGAGTCTCTTTTTGATATGCCGTCTGAGAATGATTCAGCTCAGGAAAATGTTCTGCCGGATCTTGACAGCTTGAACGGCAAAAATTCTTCCGAGCCAAAATCAGAAGCTTTTGATGCGCCTCAAGAAAATATTTCAGAGCCTACCACGGAAAACGTGGAATCTAAAGCCGATGATTTTTCTGATATTGATTTGCCGGATTTTGATATGCCGCCAGACAATTCAGATTCCTTACCTGATTTTAACGAAGAGCTTTCTGTGCCGAATTTTGAGAAGCCGGAAACTGAAGAAAAGACTACAGAGCAAACTGATTCTGCTCCAGCCGCAACTGACGGCGAACTTTTTTCTCCGGAAATGGATGTTCCAGAAGATGAGCCTGTTGAAACTTTTGACACAAGCGACATAAACGACCTTGACTTTTCAAATCAGGAAGACAGCGGATTTGAGCTTGGCGGAGTTGATTCTGATGGCGATGACGAATTTCATATTCCGGGATTTTCCGACATTGCGACTGCCGACATTACAAAAAAGCCTGATGTTGCGACTGCTGATTTTTCCAACGCCGCGGAAGCCAAAGAAAATGAAAAACCGAAAAACACTTTTACAGATGCGGAGTACAAAAGATTTCATAAAAATCTTGCGACTTATCCGCTGAATGTAAGAATTGCGCTTGAGGATTTTGTTGTAAAAAACGAATTTACAGATGAAGCGATTTTTTCAGTTCTTGAAAAAGTTTTAAGAAAAGCTCCTGCACGGCAAGTCGCCTCTGAATTGGAAAAACTTCTTGATATTTCGCTTGATGTTCCTCGGGATTTTGAACGCCGTTCTGCCGCTGAATATGAAGCCTATAAAAAATCAATTGAGTATCAGCTGAAAAACAGAATAATTCCTAGCGCGATTTTTACAACTGCCGCTGCGATTCTTGTTTTCTGTATATTTACGCTTACAAACAATTTTATTTACAAGCCGGCAAGAGCGAGCACTCTTTACAAGCAAGGATATGCGCTTTTGCAGGACAGTCAATATCCGCAGTCTGAAAAAAAATTCAATCAGGCTTTGACTTATAAGCCTGTAAAAAAATGGTTTTTCCGCTTTGCCCAAGGGTACAGAAATCACAGGCAATACGACCGTTCCAGAATGATGTACCGCGCGATTATTCAGCGTTACAACCATGACAAAAAAGCTGGACTTGAATGGGCAGACATGGAAGCTTCAGACTTGTACAACTACGAGGAAGGCGAGCGGATTTTAAAGCGCGAAGTTCTTGATTATCACATAAATGATTCAGACGCTTTGCTTGCTTTGGGCGACTTGTATCTTGAATGGGCTTCGGACAGAAATGCTGAGAAATTTCCTTTGGCAAAAGAGCAGTATGATTTGCTCACTCAGCTTTACGGAATCAACGACCTTTATCTTTCGCGCCAGATGAGATATTTTATACGCACAGATAATTTGCGCCAAGTTCTTATGTACAAAAGTATTCTGATGGGCAAGAAAAATGCCATTTCTTCAAAGGACTTGATTGAGCTTAGCGGATATATGCTCGACAAGCGTTATGGAAAACTTCGGCCGTCAGAAGAAAATTTAAGATTTTCTATAGAAGATGTCAGAAAACTTTTGGAAACCGCACTGAAATCTGCTCCGGAAAATTCTGTTGCGCTTTACAACATGGGCCGTTATTTTGTTGAAACTAGAAGCGGACGCAATGCGGCAAAACTTCTTGAGGCTTCTATAAATTCCTTTGAAAATCAGCCAAAGAGAAACCGCAAGGACACTTACAAATACATAAACGCAGTCAGGCTGTTGGGTGAAGAAATGCGCAATCAGCGTGAATATCTTACTGCGGAAGAATTATACGGAAAAGGAATTGAAATTTTTGAGCACGAGAGGGATTCAAGCGGATTTGAAAGCGATGAAAATGTCGGAACTTTGTATTCTGATTTGGCGGATTTGGACTATTTTATTTCCGGGGATAATGCCGCCGCTTTAAGGAATTATCAGAACGCAGTGAACAACAAGCACGACACTTCATCTGTGCGTTATAGAATTGGATATATCCAGTATCAAAATAGAAATTATCCTGCCGCTTTGGGCTCGTTTATAAAGAGCCAGGACACAAATGAAAATGACACACATCTTTTGCTTGCCCTTGCGAACACTTTGAATTTGAGCGGAGACAATTATATTGCGCGTGGATATTATGAAAGGCTTCTTTCTATTCTTGATGTTGAACGTGAAAAATATGGAGTTGTGCTTCCGCAGATTCGTGATGACCATGCCGATATTGTTGATACTTACATGAAGGCTTCCAACAATCTTGGAGTTACGCTTTCAAGAATTGCATCTGCAACAGGAGACAGCGCGCTGAATGCAAAATCGATTGTCAGCTTGCAGGAAAGTCTTAGAGCTTGGGATGCAATGACAAGAAATCAGACAACGATGATAAGGCTTGACGGTTCAAATCTTGCCGAGCAAAACATAAAATATATAACACGCCCTGTTTCTGAATATGAACCTGAAATCTATACAGAAATTCCGCGGCTTTTAAATGGAGAGGAAGGACTGGAATAATTATGATGGCTCTTTTCTCAAAAAAATATAGCGGAATAATTTCTCGCCAGAAAATAATTGGAATTTTAAAAGAGCTTTTCAGAAAGTCAATTCATCTGTGCAGTGCATTTGTTCCGTGTTTTCTTTGGATTGCATACAAGCCGACTATCGCTTGTCTTTTTGCGCTGGTTGTTTTTTATTCCGCCGCGGAAATTTTGCGTTTGAATGGAAAGGAAGTTTTTTTAATTTCCGCCGTAACAGAAGCCGCCGCTAGAAAACGCGATGAAAATAAATTCGTTCTAGGTCCTGTAACGCTGGTTTTGGGAATTATTTTGAGCGCAATTTTATGGGAAAAACTTCCTGCCGCAATTGGAATTTACGCTCTCGCCTTTGGAGACGGACTTGCAAGTCTTGCAGGAAAACTTTTTGGAAGAATTCAGATTCCATTTACAGAAGGAAAAACTGTCGCAGGAAGTCTCACTTGTTTTTCTGCGATTTTCATTTCTTGCTATTTGGCTTGCTTTTTTATGTTTCAAGGACAGACGGATATAACAAAGGTTTCGCTCATAATTGCAGGAGCTGGAATGCTTATTGAAATTCTTCCGCTAAAGGATTTTGACAATCTTTTTATTCCGATTTTGCTCGGCGGATTAGCTCAATATTTGCTTTGCTAGTTCCAGGTGTTTTCCAAATAGTGAACGGTCTTTAAATAAAGAACGCATCCTGAAGCATAAAGAATAATCGCAATGAAAAATTCAAGCCAGCAGTCTGTGTTGCATAAAAGTCCGTAGCCTGTCGCAAGAATTACAATGCCCAATGCCTTTATGTAAATCCCATTTATTCCTTTTGTATAAGCTTCTGCCAAAACTGAAAAGATTGTTACTACAACAATAAAAACTCTTATGACCGCAAAAAATTTTCTAAAACCCCAAAGAACTGTGCATGTCGAAGTTGTTATTGTCGTATCCATCGGGTAAAAAAATCCGAATGCGCAAGTTGAAGCAAGCAAAATAAAAATGTTCCGTTCTGCATTTTGAAGTTCTTCCGCGGAAGAAAAAACTGTCGCAAAGAAAAGACTCATCGGCGCAAGAAATCTTCCGGCTGCAACAATCCGTCCAATGTAAATTAAAAAAAGCGAATTTGTTTTCCAAAATCCAAAAAGAGGCAAAAGAATTCTCGCGCTTTCTGTAACGCAGCTGATTATAAATCCGGAAAAAAATAAAATTTCAAGTGAAGGCGTTTTTTCAAATCCTTTAAAAATTGCGATTGAAAGTGCTGGAGCTGAAAGACTGAATGCAATTATTGCCGCCAATGATGAATTAAAATTGTACGGGCACAATCCGCCTTTTGGAATAAGAACGAACGGTCGCATCGGATTTATCGGCGGAACTATTGATTTTGCCGCCGCCGCAATGCAAAGAACTGTAATGTTGAACAAAAAAATTATCGCGCTGAATATAAATAGAAAAAGAAAAATTCTGTTCTTGTTTTTTAAAGTCATGCCTAAAGAATACTCCAGCGGTTTCTTTTTATCAAGGGAAACAGTTTTGCTTTTCCGCGGAATTCTTTCCTAAAGATTTATTTTTTCTTGCCGAAAATTTATCTGTGGGAACTTCCAGTATTTTCTTGCGAAGTTTTTTCCGGGAGGAATAAAATGAAAAAGATTTTAGTTTGCGCATTTTCTGTTTTTTTTGCTGTGTGCAGTTCATTTGCAGGAGATGCCGCTTCTTTTGACGATATAGGTTTTTCTGAAGACGGAAAATATTATCTTTTTGGCCAGTACGGAAAAACTGATAAAACTTATGAGCCTTGGGCGGAAATTTACACGGTTGATGTTGCCGCAAATGATTTTGTAAAAGGTGAAGTTTTCAAGTCAAGAGATTCTTCCTTGGATATTTCAGGAAAAAACGCTTACGAAAATTTAAAGGCAAAATGCAACTGGAAAATTTCAAAGTACAATGCAAAGCCAGCCGGAGTCGGAACACTTTTGTATTTGCGCGAGTCAGAAACAAAATCTCCTACAGAAGAAATTGTGTTCAAGGATTTTGAAGGAATATCTGACGTTTCCGGAATTCTTTATCACGTGCGCCTTGTTCCGTCTTTTAATGGAAGCGGAAAAAATTGCCGTTCAAAATTTTTTATCGAAGTTCTGAAAAAAGATTCTTCAGGAAACACAGTTTCTTCTTTTGCTGTTGGAACTCCTGACTTTGAGCGTAAGGGAATCATTGCGTATCAGATTGAAAGAATTTTTGCAGACAAATCGGGAAAAAGCCTTGTGTTTGTTGTAAAGAAAACTCTTGAAGATGAAACAGGAACTTCAATCAGATACATGGTTGAAACTTACCGCATAAAATAATTTTCCTTATTACATAAACCTCCTTTGTTTTTGGCCTTCTGTTTTTCAGAAGGTCGTTTTTTTTTCATTGTAGCAAACCTGCAAAAATGCTAAACTTTTTAAAAATTGAACAGAGGAAGTCAAAATGATAAAGAGAAACAAAAATTACACAAATCTTGCGAAGGGGTATCTTTTCCCTGAAATTACAAAAAGACGAAAGGCGTTTCAGGCTCAGCATCCAGAAGCAAAAATAATCAGTCTTGGAATTGGAAACACAACAGAACCGCTTGCTCCTCATATTGTTGAAGAAATGAAAAATTTTGTGGAAGCTCTTGGCACAAAAGAAGGCTATGAAGGCTATCAGGATGACAGCGCGGGAATGCCAAAACTTCGTGAGCGCATTTCAAAGGCAATTTACAATGGCGAAATCAAGCCAAGTGAAATTTTTGTTTCGGACGGAGCAAAGTGCGACCTTGGACGGCTTCAGGCAATGTTTGGCGCGGATGTGAATGTTGCAGTTCAAGATCCTTCTTATCCGGTTTATGTTGACGGAACTGTAATGGCTGGTGCCGGCGGAAAAGAGCCTGTTACAGAAAACGGATTCAAGGACATAACTTATATGCCGTGTCTTCCTGAAAACGGATTTTTCCCGGATTTGTCTGTTGTAAAAAAAGACAGCCTGATTTATATATGCTCGCCGAACAATCCTACCGGCGCAGTTGCAACAAAAGAAAATCTTTTTGAACTTGTGAATTTTGCAAAAGCAAACGGATGTGTTGTTCTTTTTGATGCGGCTTATTCAGCGTTTATACGTGATGAAAATCTTCCTAAGTCAATTTATGAAATTGAAGGCGCAAAGGACTGTGCAATTGAAATGCAGTCGTTTTCAAAGCCGGCAGGATTCACAGGAGTCCGCCTTGGATGGTGCGTAGTTCCAGAGAATTTAAAATTTGATGACGGCTCAAAAATTGCAGACGCTTGGGCTCGCATAACAAACACTGCATTTAACGGAGCAAGCAATATTGCACAGGCTGGAGGATTTGCCGCATTGGATGAAACTGGCCTTAAAGAAATGCAGGAAACGATAAGCTATTATCTTGAAAACGCCGCATTGATTCGTTCCGCTTTGGAAAGTGAAAATTTCAAGGTGATGGGCGTTGAAGTTTATTCTGGCGGAAACGCTCCTTATGTCTGGGCGAAATTTCCGGGAAAGAAAAGCTGGGACGTGTTTGATCAGATTCTTAGCCAGTGCAATGTAGTTGTAACTCCGGGCGCAGGATTCGGACCGAGCGGCGAAAGCTTTATCCGCTTCAGTTCATTCGGACACCGTGAAAATATCCAAGAAGCTTGCGAAAGACTAAAGTTATTTAAAATGTAGCTAAAAAAATCTGCTGCGTTTTATGTGGCAGGTTTTGCAAAAGTTGAATCCGCATATTTTTTTTTCGAGGTAAAAATGCTATCTGAACGATTAGAAAATCTTCATCCTTATGTTCCCGGCGAGCAGCCAAAGGACAGAATTTATATAAAGCTGAACGCAAATGAAAATCCTTTTCCGCCAAGCAAAAATGTTGCAAAAGCTATAAAAAAATCCGTGTCTTGCCACCGTGAAAAACTCAGGCTTTATCCAGACCCGGATTCTGTTGAGCTTAGAACTGCGATTGCCGATATGCTGAATTCCACGGGCGGAGTTCTTTGCAATTCCCAGAGCGCAAAAAAAGAACTTGGATTTAAAATAACTCCGCAAATGATTTTCTGCGGAAACGGAAGTGATGAGGTTCTTTCTTTTGTTTTTTATACATTTTTTGGCAGCAGATGTCCGCTTGTTCTTCCTGAGTTCACTTACAGTTTTTATCCTGTTTACTGCGGATTCTATAACATTCAGATGAAAAAAATTCCGCTCAAAAATGACTGGGGCTTGGACACAGATAAAATGCTTTCCGAGTCTGAAAAAAACAACAGCCCGATAATTTTTGCAAATCCAAATGCTCCAACAGGAATTGCCTTGAAGCGCGCGGAAGTTGAATCTTTCCTGAAAAAAATTCCTTCGGACAGAATTCTTGTTGTGGACGAAGCCTATGCTGATTTCGGCGAGGAAAGCTGCCTTTCACTTTTAAAGGATTACAAAAATCTTGTCATTGTGCGCACGTTCAGCAAAAGTTTTTCGCTCGCCGGAATGAGGCTTGGTTTTTCCGTTGCTAACCCAGAACTTATAAATTCAATTTTTACAGTAAAAAATTCATTCAATCATTTTCCAGTTGATTTTCTTGCGCAGACAGCAGGAAAAGCCGCTTGTGAAAATTATTCTTACTATGAAGAAAACGCAAAAAAAATTGTGAACGAAAGAAATCTTCTCACTGAATTTTTGCGCTCAAAAAATTGGTTTGTGATTGAAAGCAAGACAAATTTTATTTTTGCAAAAAAAGACGGAATGGGCGGAACTTCAATTTACGAAGCTGTAAAAAAAGCCGGAATTCTTATCCGCCACTTTGACACGCCGGGCATCGATGATTTTGTTCGCATAACGATTGGAACGAAAAATCAGATGGACAGGCTGAAAAAAGTTCTTGCTGAAATTTAAACTTAAATTGTTCGGAGGCATTAAAATGAAATTTTTAGTAATATCAGATTTACACGGAAATTTGGAAGTTCTTGATAAAATGGATGAAGTTTTCAAGCAGGCGGACGGCGTTATTTTTGCAGGCGACTTTGCAAAATTCGGCAATGAGGAAACAGGGCTTCCAGCTCTTGAAAAACTTTGTTCCAGACACGATACAATTTTTTCTGTAATCGGAAACTGCGACAATCCTTCGTTTATTGAGGAAATTGAAAAGCGTGACATTTCCGTAGAAAAGCAGCTTGTTATGTACGAAGGTCTTGCATTTGCAGGCAGTGGCGGCGGAAGCAAATTTACCGGCACAACTCCGAATGAAAAATCAGAAGAAGAACTTATGGCGGACTTTAAAATTATTACGGAACAAGGCGAGCAGGAATGGAACAACTTAATTGCGGTCAGCCACAATCCTCCAAAGAACACAGACTGCGATAAAATTTCAGGAGGCATTCATGTTGGAAGTGAGCTTTTTACGCAGTTCATTGAGCAGTACAAGCCTCTTGCAGTTGTTACAGGACACATTCACGAAAGCGCAGGAATCTGTAAAGTTGGAGTTACAACTGTCATAAATCCAGGACCGCTTCTTGAAGAAAAATATGCCTGGCTTGAAGTTGTAAAAGAAAAAGGCGAATGGAAAGTTGTTTCCGCTGAATTAAAGTCGCTTTAAAATTTCGGGTTGAAAAAAATCCGCATTGAAACTTGTTTTGTTTTCTATATAATTTCAGTGTGGATAAAAAATATTATTCAGATGAAAATTCTGCTGAGCTAATTGATTCCGCTTTTTATTACGACGGAAATGATCTTGGCTTAACACTTAACGGAACTTCTGCGTCTTTTAAATGCTGGGCGCCGAATGCAAGCAATGTGCGTCTTTTGCTGTTTAAAGATTCAGCTGCAAAAAAAATATGCGCCATAAAGCAAATGGAACGCCAGGAAAAAGGCGTCTGGTTTTTTAGCGGCTCTTATGAAGGCTGCTCTTACTATCAGTATGAAATTTCTTTTGGCACGGAAGTTTTCAAAGTTGCTGACATTTGGCACACAGTCGCTGCTCCAGATTCTGTTGCATCGCAAATCGCAGTCATAGAAAAATCAGAATATAAAAATCCATTTAAAGAAACTGATTATTCAAAAGCTGTAATTTATGAAATGCACATACGGGACTGGAGCCGCGCTGTAAATCCTGCTTCAACTGGAAAATTTCTTGAAGTTGCTGACAAAAAAATAATTTCACATTTAAAAGAACTTGGCGTAACTCATGTTCAGATTCTTCCGATGTTTGATTACGCGCAAAAAAATTCAGACCTTTCATACAACTGGGGATACAATCCTTTTCACTACAATGTTCCAGAAGGCCGCTATGTTTCTCAAGGCTATACTGATGGAACTCAGGCTGTAAAAGAAATGAGGCGAATGGTAAACTCGTTTCATGATGCGGGAATCGCCGTGATAATGGATGTTGTTTACAATCACACTGACGGCACGGGAAATAGTTCGCTTTATGATATGACAGTTCCCAAATATTTTTACAGGCTTAATTCTGAATGCGGATATTCCAACGGTTCAGGATGCGGAAACGAAATAGCCACAAATCATAAAATGGTAAAAAAATATGTGCTCGATTCTCTCAAGCACTGGATGAAAGATTTCCATATAAACGGATTTCGCTTTGACCTTATGGGGGTCCAGGAGCAGGAAACTATGTCGGAAATTTTCTGCGAACTGAAAAAAATCGATCCGTACGTAATGGTTTACGGAGAGCCTTGGACTGGCGGAGAATGCGCTGTAAAAAACGGATGCTCAGGTTCTGTTGCTTGCGGAAAAAATTGTGGAGTCGGCGCGTTCAATGACGATTTTAGAGACGCAATAAAAGGAAGCGAATTCGGTGGATTTGCAAAAGGCCAAGTTCAGGGAATTTTTTGCGATTCAGAAATTGAAAAAGGACTTCTTGGTGCGACTGGAAAAAACAACAGAAATCCAAGCGGCATTCCAAGCCTTTCAATTAATTACGTAGAATGTCATGACAATTACACTTTGTTTGACAAGCTTGCAATTTCGTATCTTGGAAAAACTTCGTATTCAGGAAATCTTTTTGAGACAATCGGAAATGTCGGGCTTGAAAAAGTGAAAAGGCAGGGCATTCTTGCGGCGGCGTATATTATTCTTGCTCAGGGAACACCTTTTATAAATGGTGGTCAGGAATTTCTTCGCACAAAGCAAGGAGATGAAAACAGCTACATTTCAAGTGATGAAATAAATCAAATCAACTTGGACTTTAAAACGCATTATTCTGATGTCTTTAACGCATATAAAGGACTGATTGCTTTCCGCAGGGAAAACGCTGATTCGTTTGGCTCAAAAACTGATTGTTCTGCAATGACAATTTTTCCGGGGCTCACAAAGTACACAGTCGGAAACTTTTGCATATATTTTAACGCTACGGATTCTTCTGCAAAAATAAATTTTGCCGGATTCACAAATTCCATAGAAGTTTTAAGCGGAAAACCAGAGCAAAAAAAAAGTGTTCCACATACTGTGGATGCTAAAAGTTTTGTGATTTTAAAGAAACCAGATTGATAATCTGTTAAAAAATTACAGAAGGGTGTCATAAATAAAAATAGTTTTAAAGTGAAAAAAAAGACAAATGATTTTTATCGCCTCAAAATGATTCAAAAATCTACAGAGTCATTTGGAAAGATTTTGCAGGATTAAAGCCATCACCTGTTTTTCTCTTTGCGTAAGCGCCGTCTGTAAAGGAATTGAATTTTACAAGATTTTCCCGCAATTCTTTTTGAACAAAAATTTTTCCACTAGAGGCGTTTTCCATGCAGTCTATAAGCTCGTCCGACGGCGCGTTTTTTGAAATATAGCCTACCGCTCCGTTTTGAATTGCCGTCTGAACCATTCCTGCCGAAAAGAACATTGAATACACTATGATTTTTAACTCTGGATAAAGCGAGTGAAGCTTTGCAATAAAATCAAAGCCTGCGTCGTCGCCAGAAAAATTAAGGTCAGAAATCACAAGGTCTGGAAGTATGTTTCCGCCCGACAAAAGCGCAAGGTCGGAAAGCGAGGCTCAGCCGCCAATGGGTTTCTCTTAAAAAACACCGTAACTTCTTTTGCGCCCGCGTGATTTTTTATATTCTGCAGCGCTTCCTGCACAATCCGGTAAATATTCAAAAGCTCGTCGGCATTCAAGCAAGAAAAATCAACATCGTTTTCCGCAATCAGACGGAATTGAAAAGATTCGCCAAAAATCTTTTGTGCAAAAACATTCACCAAAGAAAGCAGATTGTCTTTTGTAATGCTCGGCGGAGTCAGGTTGTAGCAAAGATTTCTGATGTTCTCGATATTTTGATTTTGCGTTTCAATAATTTTAGCCGCTGTGTCTTTATCAGAAATATTTTCTGCAAGAAGAGAAACATACCGCAAATTCTGCGCAACGCTATCGTGAAGCTCACGGCTGATTCTTTTCCGCTCAGCTTCCTGAATCAAAATCGAATGTTTCAAAAAGACTTGCGAACTGTAAAGCATTTTATCTTTTTCAAGCCCTTCTTTTATGTTCAAAACGACAAGAATCGCTCCGCCAATCAAAATCGTAAGCGTAAAATAAATGAAGAATACGTACAGTTTTTGGTGCGTTTCTTTAAGAGATTCGTTTTTGTTTTTAAGAAAATTCATAAAAACCTTGTCCATTTCGTGAACGGCAAGCAAAATCTCTTCTTTATGATTTTCTTTTTCCAATATTAGCGGCTGCAAGCCTTCTGCAAGGGAAATGCATAACGCAATCTGATTCTGCACCGACTCTTTTAATGCCATGTCGT
>ERZ1031845.337-NODE-337-length-18396-cov-7.368900_pt1 | contig 18396 bp, 10 predicted proteins | sample MGYA00518169_ERZ1031845 | MGnify/ENA primary metagenome ERZ1031845 (study PRJEB33719, sample SAMN04261265) | wastewater metagenome | biome: rural village; feature: human; material: feces | host: Homo sapiens | place: El Salvador | collected 2014-01-14 ...
TCGCAAGCGCATCATCCGTACGTTCCACCAGACGGTGGCCGAAGGAACGGACATCTTCCGAGAAGCCCTCGACCGCGTTGCTGGTCTCGTAGAAGTGCGCGTCGGCGAGCGTTGCAATCAGGCGGTTCGTCCAATACAGGCAGTCCGTGGAGACTTCCGGCGTGGTGTCGCGCAGGTAGGCGGGGGTGTCGTCGACGTTCGCATAGAACGGGGCGGACGTGGTGAACGCGCCGGAACCGTACGAAATCCACATGATCGAACGGCTTTCGACGGGCGCGTACGGGCGAATCTGCATGGCCACCATGTGTCCGGTGCGGTTGATGCCGATCGGACGGTAGCGATGGCGGCTTTCCTCAGTTCCCTGCGTGCCGTACGGGTCATACGGGGTGCCTTCGAAGTGCGAACCGAGCAGGAAGTCGACATCCTCGACGGTCACGGCATTCTCCGGTTCGAGACACCATGGAATATCGTCCGATTCAGGGGTAAGGTTTTCCGCGTCGGCCGGATCGAGATAGCGGTACATGTACCAGGCGCGTGGCGTGTTGTAGATGTGGTCCTTCGCGGTGGCGGTGCCGAATACGATACGCGGGTTGCAGTGGCCGCCGTTCATGCCGCCCTGCGTACCCGCCACGCGCCCAAGATGGTGCGTTTCGATGAATTCCTGCAGATCGGCGCTACACATGAATTCACGTGCGTCGCTGAAGGCGTCATCAAAATCGAAATAGTCGATGCCAAGCTGGTTGGGGATGATCGCGCATTTGTCGTCCGGCACGCGGCGGGCGATCCAGTGGTGGCCGCCGATGGTTTCGACGTACCAGATTTCGTCCACGTCGGAAATGATGATGCCGTTCGATTCGTACGTTCCGTACGTTTCGAGCAGTTCGGCCAGACGTTTCACGCCTTCGCGCGCGGTGTTGACGTACGGCAGCACGAGGGTGATGATGTCTTCTTCGCCGATGCCGCCTGGGGTTTCCGGCTTACCATTGGCTTCGTCGGCCGGCTGCAGTGCGACCAGCGGGTCGGCGCCGAGCACGCGCTCGTTGACGGCGATGGTTTCGGTGGCGCTCATGGCCACGTTGCGTTCGTTGACGCCAGCTTCCGCAAGGATTCCACGATTTGGAAGCACGTTCGGTACGATGCTGTACCGGCATGGATTGTCGGGAAGGTCGATTTCAACGTGGCTCAGCACACTGCGGTAGTGCCGCGGCTGCTCCTGCGGTGCGACGACTACGAATTTCTTGGGATCGTAACGTCCCGAACCAGAGTCGTCATCTCGGGCGATGATGGTCGAACCGTCGTAACTTGCTTTTTTGCCTACAAGAATTGTGGTACATGACATGGTTTCGATTGTAGGCACACCAACACTCCGAAGGCCATTTCGACGCCCGTCCGACGCCCGTGGTGGCGATTGGTCCGAATATGCTGTATACTGTGTTGCTGTTGCCCCTCTAGCTCAACGGTTAGAGCAGCGTCCTTTTAAGTCGTGGGTTGTGGGTTCGAATCCCACGGGGGGCACAGGTTCGAAGTCCTGGAAGCCGATGGTTCTCAGGACTTTTTCATTTGTTTCGGGATGAGGTCTCAGCACTTCAATACGGAACGCACCATATCGCGCACCCTCTTTCGCTCACGAATCGCAATTTCGGTCGATTATTTCGCGACGTGCGCCGAAAAGTATGGAAAATAAGGCGATTTATACCCCCTACCGCACTATGCGGCACCACCCTTCGCTCACAATCGTAAGAAAACGAGCGAAATCGCAATATGTGTTCCGAAATGAATAGCGAACAGCCCGCGGGCGATTCGCGGACGGACCATACGCACGCAACCGGCGTGGCGCAATCGACGATAATGATAGACTCGAATATATCGAACATTTGTTCGCATAGATTCGGTATTACGGGAAATTCCCCACTATATACAGTGGGCGAACGTACGAAACGCCACTACGGGTAGTGTATACTGATGAACGGCCTGCTCAGCCGGGCAAAATCAAAAAAACGTGGCCGACAAGGCTTTCCACACCAAAGGAAGCCGATTTGCATAGGGAGGAAAAGTAATGACCGTGACCGTCTTCACCAATCCGAACAATCCTCAATGCGAGGCCACCGAACAAGAGCTTTCCAAACTGGGAGTGCGGTACGTGGCGGTCGATTTGACGCAGAATCCGTCCACATTCGAACAGATCAAGGACGCCGGCTTCAAGCAAATTCCGGTCGTCATCTCACCGAATTCCTCATGGAGCGGACATCGCCCCGACCTCATCCGCCAGCTGGCGCAAAGCATCGCGGCGTAGGCGCGGCAACAGCAGTCAAGCATCCAGACAGCCGGAAGGCACGAATCCCAAACGGCAATAATCCGGAAGAATCAAATCCCCCGCGGCAAAACCCGCAACAGAACCCCACTGCAATCGTCCGAAATCGTTCAAAATCAGCCACCCAAAGCTAAGCGGCCAGCCGGAACATCGCCCGACCAGCCGCTTAGCAAAACCCGCAAAACGCAAAAACCAGCCTACATACGACCGGCAGTGGACGGGTCGATCTTCATGGTCTGGAATCGGTGGGCCATGAAATCGTCATTGAAATACGTGGCGAAGAACTGCGAAACGGGCGAATTCTGCGCAACCCCAGCCATGCGGGAATACCAAGCGTCAAGCGCCATCAGCGTCATCACGCCATCGACGAAAATGAGTATGAAACAGACCAGCGTCAACGAATAGCGAATCTTCCACGGAATACGCTGGATCAATCGCAATAATCGCGGCAAAATCAACTTGACCCAAATCAAGCCGAGGATACCCCAGAAGAACATGTATTTGCCGGATGTACGCCCGTCAATCGAAAGCCATTGCCCCGTGTAATCCCATGCGCGAATACCGAACGCGGCCTGCATGAACCAGCTGGTGAAATATTCGAACGCGCCACCGATCACCGCGCTTGAGCAGAAAATCAGCAACCAATTTGACTGCCACAAATGGTTGAGCAACACGGTGACGATCACCACGCCGAAACCATAGATGGGCGAGAACGGCCCCCATAGGAAGCCCGCACGGTCCTGGTATTCGCCAAACAGGATGAAATGGTAGATGGTTTCGATCACCAAACCGAACACACAACCAATGGTGAACAGCCAGAACAGATTGAAGAAATCCAGCGAAATATAGCCTTTGCCGGTCAGGTCGCGGCCGGCCATGCCTTGGGAGGCGGCGTTCTCATACGCGCTGCGGGCGTCCATGCGCCGCAACGCGAACTGCAGCCGGCGCTCCTCCCGCAGCGATGGGTCGGCGGTGATGTGCAGGGCGATCAGCACGACAAGCTGGACAGCCGGGCTGACAAGGTTCAGGCCAAGCCCCTTCAACGCCAGCGACAGCAGGCCTTCGGCGAGCGTAAGCGGAATCAGCAGGTACGTCCATTGCGCGATGTGCCGGCGTTTGTTCCTGAAAAGCAGCACGCCGAACACCGTCAGGCACGCGGTGGTGACCATCAGCACGACCGCGTGAATCGCCGACAGAATCGTGGTGAGGCTCAGCGCGTCGAACGTCATATCGCCGGAAAGCACGGCCTGCACGACGTACAGGCACGACAGCACGATGATCGGCAGCGTCACCACGCCTTCAATAAGCATGACGATGCCGTAAATGCGAACGATTAACGGCAGACGACGGTCAGCGGGATTGCCGACTTCGCCAGTGCCCTGCTTTCCGCCTTCTTCGATAGCCGCGATTTCGGTTTCGGCGGCAATCGCCTTGATTTCTCCATCCGTCTTGCCCGCGGCGGAATCCTCGGATCGTGATTCAGATTGTGCGGTTTCGCTCATATGCCGCTCCTTCCTTCAGCCCACGCTACCAAACGTAGGCAATATCCGCCGCAAGAAAAGCGGTTCAGGTGCGATTATTGGCGGACGCGAGCAAAAGAGGGGGACGTCAGCTGGCTGCAATCGCCATTCGCACACCACCTTTCGCTCACGTCCGCAAGAAATGGCGATGCATAGCGCATCGTGAGCGAATGGGGGTATAAATACGGACGGAAAATAGCGATTTATTACCACCTTTCGCTCACGGACATACAGAAATGGCGATTTGTCACGGACGTGAGCGGAAGGGGCTACGTCAGCCGGCGATGGTTTTGCCGAGGCTTTGCCGCAGTACTCGACCCGATTTCCGTCATCCATGAAACGCGATGGCGATTGTCCCGGAGCGCGTTATACGATACGTACCGCGTAGCGCTACGAAATACGTATCGCTATGAGAGGAATGATTCACCAACCCGGAGAGACAATGCACAACGTACTGCAGATCCTGCGCCGTGACTTCAAACGATTGGTCACCGTACCCGCCGCGTGGGTGATTATGATCGGCCTGATTCTCATTCCCCCGCTATACGCATGGTTCAACATCTACGGGTTCTGGAATCCCTATGGCAACACGGACAGCATCAAAGTGGCCGTGGCCAACATGGACGAAGGCACAGACAACGCGCTGCTTGGCAAAGTCAATCTCGGCGATCAAATCGAAGGCACGCTGAAGAGCAACGACCAGCTCGGCTGGGAGTTCATGGGCAAAGCCAACGCGATGGAAGCGGTGGAGTCGGGCGACTGCTACGCCGCAATCGTCATCCCTTCCGACTTCAGCGAAGATCTGGCCAACGTCGTCACCAACAGCAAGCATCGCCCCACGCTCGAATATTACGTGAACGAGAAGGCGAGTCCGATTTCACCGAAAATCACCGACCAAGGCGCGACCGTGGTCGACCGCACCGTCAACAACACCTTCGTCTCCACCGTCAGCGACGTGCTCGTCAAAGCCGTCAACTCGGCCAACGGCACCATCAGCGGCAACACCAACACCATCGCCAACGAAACCATCGGCGAACTCGACAACACCAAGCGGAACGTAGGCACGATCCGCTCCGCAATCGCGGATCTCGACACCCAGTTAGCCAATGTGCCACAGCAGACAAAAGCAGCACGCAATGCCCTGAACGACGTGCAGCTGGCCGCGGCGAGCGCAGGCAGAGGACTAGCAGGCGCATCCACCGCCATCGGCACAGCGCAAACCCAGCTCAACACGCTTTCGTCCAACGCCAACAGCGCGCTGGAAACCGGATCCGGACTTGTTTCCCAAGCGACAGCGCAATCCACAGCCAGCATCAACCAGATCTCGTCGGCGATATCCGCGGCAAGTGGATCGGCACAGCAGGCGGTGACCGGCATGCAAAACATCACCGACAGCAATGCGAAACTGCTCGAGAAGCTCAAATCCGCCAGCGACAACGCGCAATACCAGCAAATCATCAGCAAACTGGAGAATACCAACAACACGGCAGCCGGAACACTCGCCGACCTCAAAACCCTGAGCGAGAACACACAGGCCACAGCCGGCAGCGTATCCAAACTGTCCACCGATTTCAACATAGGCACGCAGAACTCGCTCAAAAGCGCAGGCACGGCGCGCAACGCCATCAATTCAGGCGCACTGCCGCGACTGAATTCCGCGCTGGGCTCGCTGGCTGGGACGGCCGGAACACTTGCCGGCACCGTGACCAGCCAGGACAGCGTGGTCAGGCAAACCAACATCGTGCTCGACCAACTCGACCAAGTGGCGTCAGACACCCGCATCGGCCTTGAGCAAACCGACCAGCAGCTGGCGAAGATGGAGACGAAGCTCACCACCGTCAGCACCGACCTGAAGGCGCTGGGCACTGCGGATCTGCTCGCATCGTTGACCGGCAGCGGTTCGCTTGACGCGGATAAGATCGCCTCGTTCATGGAGTCCCCGACCGTAATCGACACGAAGAACGTGTATCCCGTCAACTCCTACGGCTCCGGCATGGCTCCGCTGATGACCAATCTGGCACTGTGGGTGGGCGCGTTCGCCTTTGTGGTGATCTACAAAGTGGAGGTGGACGACGAGGGGCTTGAGGGTCTCGATCCGACCGCAACCGAAAAGTATCTGGCCCGATACCTGTTGCTCGGCACGATGGGCGTCATTCAAGGCGCGATCTGCACCGTTGGCGATCTGATACTCGGCGTGCAGACGGCTTGCACGCCACTGTTCATACTGACCGGCATGATCACATCGCTGGTATATCTGAGCATCACGTACGCGCTGTCCACCACGTTCATGCACATCGGCAAGGGCCTGTGCGTGGCGTTGGTGATCGTGCAGATTCCAGGCGCCTCCGGCCTGTATCCGATCGAGATGATGCCGAAATTCTTCCGCATGGTCTATCCGTTCGTGCCATTCAGCTATTCGATAGACGCATTCCGCGAGACCATCGCCGGCTTCTACGACGGCCATTGGATCAAGGCGATCGGCACGCTGCTGCTGTTTGCCGCCATGGCGTTCGTCATCGGTCTGGTGGTCCGTCCTCTGTTGGTCAACCTCAACCGACTCTTCGCCCGCGAAATCAAGGAAAGCGACATGATTATCGGCGAGGAAGTGGAGCTTCCGGAACGCGGATACAACATGTCCCAAGCCATTCAGGTGCTGGCCGACAAAGGCGGTTACCGCGAGGTGATCGAGGAACGCGCAAGTCGGTTCGCGGAACTGTACCCGAAACTCAAGCGCGGAGCTCTGGTGATCGGATTCGTAGTTCCGGTAACTCTGGCGGCGGTGTTCTCGTTCACCAACGGAGAGAAAGTGGTGGTACTGGCCACGTGGGTCGTCTGGATTCTGCTCATCATGGGCTTCCTCATGGTCATCGAATACATGCGCGATAATCTGAACCGTCAAGTGGAGCTCGGCCATTTGAGCGATGAATCGATCCAATCCATGCTGGTGGAGCGCCAAGCGGCACGCATCCGTCGCAAAAAGCGGGCGCAACAGGAACGGCGGAACAGACTGCTGCGCAAAACGCGGAGACGCACCAGCGGCAAACGCACGACATCCGATAATCGCAATACCAGCGTCATCAAAGAAACGACGGAAAACGTGACGGGCGTCAACCACAATGAAGATGACGGAATCGCCATACTGGTGCAGAAAATGCAGAAAATGCAGACGACCGGTCCAAGCGCCGCCGCGAACGATGCCGCCACGGACACCACCGAGACTACCGAGACCGCCGAGACAACCGAGACAACCGAAAACACCGAGGAAAGGAGCAACGCATGAAAACCATCTGGAAACTGTTCGTCGGCGACATCCGGCGAATCACCAGCAACGTCGTCTCCATCATCATCGTCATCGGACTCGTTGTGATCCCCGGCATCTTCACATGGTTCAACGTGGCCGCCAGCTGGGACCCGTTCGCCAATACCGGCAATCTGAAATTCGCCGTAGCCAATGAGGACGACGGATACCGGTCCGACCTCATTCCAGTGAAGATCAACATCGGCGACCAAGTGGTTAACACGCTGCGTTCCAACGATCAGCTCGACTGGACCTTCACCACCAAAAAAGAAGCCATCAACGGCACCAAATCCGGCAAATATTACGCAGCTGTGGTGATTCCAAAGAACTTCAGCACCCGTATGATGACGTTCTTCGCATCCGATGGCAACCACGCCGAAATCGCCTACTACAACAATGAAAAGAAGAACGCCTTGGCTCCGAAGATCACAGGCCAAGGCGCCGATACGGTCAGCGCGCAGGTCAACGAGACGTTCTCCGAAACACTGACCAGCACCGCGCTGAGTGTGGCATCGCAGCTCGCCAACCAACTCGACAAGCCAGCCGCGCAGGAACAACTCACGCAGTTCAACGGCAATATCAGCGACTTCGCGGAAACGCTCACCGACGCTTCCGGAACGCTCCGCACGTTCAGCACGCTGACCCAAAGCGCACGGCATCTGCTTGAGTCCTCCGACGGTCTGATCGCCAATGTCAGCGGCAATGCGAAAAGCGTAGGAACAACACTCAAGCAAGCCGGCAGCGGCGTGGAGGATCTGACGGGCGCGTTGAAGACCGGCACCACCGCGCTGGGCACGGCTCTGACTGATTCCGCCAACAGCTTCACAGCCATGGAAGCAGATGTGGACAGCCTATTCGGCAATGCGGGCACGCAGGCCGGCAACACCGCCAACGCATTACGCAACCAGGCCACGAACATCAGCAAGCAGGCGCAAAGCTACCAGCAGATCTATGATTCGCTCGACGCGCTCAGCGCAAACGAAAAGCTGCCGGAAGCGGTGAGGAACGCCATCGACCATCTCAAAACCAACGTCGGCACCACCATCACACAGCTCAACGACCTAGCATCGGCGCTGAATGGCAGCGCCGACAACATCGACGCCAAAGTAAGCGATACCACGGCCGAACGTGCGGAGATCAAGAAACTGGCGCAGCAGGCGGCAACGTCCGTCAGTGGCATCAAAACCGACTATGAGAGCCAACTGAAACCGCAACTTGACGATATCGCCACGTCCATTACCAGCACCACCACCGCGCTCAATGCCACAGCGGCCGATCTGAAAGGCGCGCTGGGCAATCTGAACGGCACCACCAAGACCGCGGATAAGAATCTGACCGCCATCAGCAGCGTGTTGGATTCCACCGCCGATAGTCTGGCCGGCGCGGGCAAAAAACTGGGCGCATTCACAGGAACATTGACCGATGCGCTGAACAGCGGCGATATGAGCGCCGTCAAAGATGTGCTCAGCGATAATACCGACTCGTTGGCCGCCGCGCTTGCAGCCCCTGTAAAAGTGAAACGCAACGCGGTGTTCCCAGTCAAGAATTTCGGTTCGCAGATGGCACCGTTCTACACGATCCTGCCACTGTGGGTCGGTTCGCTGCTCATGGCAGTGACGCTCAAGACCACCGTCTCGCGTAAGGTGCGCAAGGAACTCGGCGACCCGAAACCGCATCAGCTGTTTCTCGGACATTACGGTGTGTTCGGCGTGATCGGACTATTGCAGAGCACGTTCTCCTTGGGAGGCAGTCTGCTGTTCCTCCATGTCCAGGCGGTGCATCCGCTGCTGTTCATGCTGTCCGGCTGGGTGAGCAGCCTAGTGTTCTCGTTCTTCACCTACACGCTCGTGGCCAGCTTCGGCAACGTCGGCAAAGCCATCGGCGTGCTGTTTCTCGTCATGCAGATCTCCGGAGCGAACGGCGCATATCCGCTGGCCGTGCTGCCGAAAATCATCAGCGGCATCAGCCCGTTCCTGCCTGCGACGCATTCAATCACAGCAATGCGCGCGGCGATCGGCGGAATCTACAGTAACGATTACTGGTTTGCGATTGGCGAGCTACTGCTGTTCATTCCGCCGCTGCTGCTGATAGGCCTGTTACTGCGCATTCCACTGGTCAAGTTCAACCATTGGTACGTAAGCAAGCTGGAAAGCACGAAAGTGATCGCGGCATGATGGGCGGAACCACGCAAGAGGGCACGCGAAAGACGGTGCAAAAAACCACGCAGGAAGACGTCGGCACAGTACGTGGCCGACGTGAGCGATTACGGGAGCAAACCGACCGCAAAATCATGAAAGCCACATTGGGGATAGTGATTTCCGATGGTATCGGAGCGGTGACCATCGAAGAGGTCGCACGACGTTCAGGGGTAGCAAAGACCACAATCTACCGACGCTACCGAAACGCCGACGATTTATTGCAACGCATCCAACCGGAAGTTGCCGGACTACCGAATTTCAACGATTTGAAGCCGTCGCGGAGCGGACTGGCCACCATGCTGCGACGCATCCAGGACTGCTTCGACAGCGAACTCGGATTGAAAGCCGTGGGCGTGGTGCTGTCTTCCGACAACGCCACGCTGAAGGCGATCGCAGCACAAGTTCTAGCGCCGGCCGAAGAACGGTTCGTGGGGTTCATGGAACGTGGCATCGCCGACGGAGTGTTTCAAAACCGTTTGGACTACACGTTCCTGTTCAGCACGGTGCTGGGTTCCATGCTGGCTTGCAAAGCGTTGGCGGGACAGGAAGCCGGAGGGGAACGGCAATCCGGCAAGGAACGCAAGTCTGATTCCTGGGCCGAGAACATGGCCACGTTGCTCTGGCCGAACGTATGCGCCGAATCCGCACGGTAACCACAGGAAAACCGTCCGCACCGACGCAAGACGGGCATGCCGTGTCGGTTTCAGAAGGAATGGGCTATTGGATTGACGCTTCCTGACGCGCCACTTCCAACGCCTTGTTGAAGGCTTCGGAGGTCCAGCTGGCACCGGCGAGCTTGTCGACTTTAAGGTCCTTCAACGGCTTGCCGACCACCGCGTCCGGCACGGCTTTGGCAAAGTCGTTCTGATGCTTTTTGGAGATGGACGTGAACGGATGGCCGACGATCTTCACGGCCGTCACGTTCTGGTCTTTGACGGTCAGATGCACGTCGATGGTGTCCTCGCCGACCGGCCCGTACTGGCCGTTGACCGAATAATCGCCATCCGCGTAGTTGCCGGTGTCCTGCTTGCTGGACGTCGTGGAATTCGCGTCATCGGCATGGTTTTTGGTGGTGGCGTCGCCGCCGGCCGTATTGTCAGCCGCCTTGCCGTCGGTTTTCGACTTATTTTCCTGCGATTGCACGCTTTCGCCGGAATTGCCGGCGTATTCGTCGTCCATCGGCGTGGCTTTCGGCTCACCGCATGCCGACAGCAGCGCGATGCTCGCCGCGGATAGCGCGATGACTTTGACTGCGTTCGATTGTGCGGTGCTCATGCCTGCTCCCCTTTCGTGACGTCGGGCTCTACGTCCGTATCGTCGGCAACGCCAGCCGCAACGGCAACGTTGGCCGCGTCCGTATCGCCGGTTTTTGCGGCCTTCGTAGGGTCGGCGAACGAAATCGCAATACCCCCGTTCTGCGCGCCTTCCGCGGCGGAACCGGTGAATGCGGGCTTGCCGCCGGCCGCCTCGTACGCGCGTTTCGCCTCCTCGTCATTCCACTGTTCACCGACGAGCACACCATGGTTGAGCATGATTTCGCGTTGTGCGCAGGAGGCGACGAGCGCGTCATGCGTCACGACGATGATCGTGGTGCCCTGCTCGTGCAGCTGACGGAACAGGTCGAGCACGATCTTCTCGTTCTTCTCATCGAGATTGCCGGTCGGCTCGTCGGCGAGAATCAGCTTCGGGCAGTTGATGAGCGCGCGGGCGATGCACACGCGCTGCTGCTCACCGCCGGACAGCTGGCCGGGCAGGTGATGCGCACGCTCCTTCAATCCCACTCGTTCCAGCGCTTCCATCGCCTGCTTCTCATCGACTACAGAATGGTAGTATTGCGCCACCATCACGTTCTCCACCGCCGTCAGATGCGGCACGAGGTAAAACTTTTGGAACACTAGTCCTATCATGTTCTTACGCACATCGGCGAGCTGGCGGGCGTTCAAATCCTCCAATCGCCGGCCTTCAAGCATGACGGAACCCTTCGACGGCGTATCCATGCAGCCGATCATGTTCATCAGCGTGGTTTTGCCGGAACCGGACGAGCCGACAATCGCCAGCCATTGCCCTTGCGGAACGGTCAGACTCAGGTCGTCTACAGCGTGCAGATCACCATAAATCTTGGAAATATGGTCAAGTTCAAGCAACATGTGGTCGTTTTCCATGATTATTCCTCCCTCAAAACGATGGCGGGGTCGATACGGGTGGCGCGGCGGACCGGTGGAATGGAGGCGATGACGGCGATCGCCACGCTCAGCAGCAGCGAGCCGGCGCTGAGCAGCCAGTCGAAGCCGATCGCGCGACCGAAGACGGTGGCGCACAGCACACGCGCCAGCACATAGCCGATAGCAGTGCCGAGCAGACCGCCGATCAAGCCGTAGATGCCGGATTCCACGTAGAATTCGACGCCGATGGCGCGTGAATCGGCGCCGAGGGCCTTGCGCAGGCCGATTTCGTTGCGACGCTGGCTCACGATGGAGCTGATGGTGGTGCCCACGCCGACAAGCGTCAGCACGAGCACGACGAGCGAGACAATCCAGAACAGGGTCTGCAGCATGGCGATGATGCGGGTGTCGGACGAGGTGATTCTGGTGACGGTCTGCGCTTTGACGGCGCTGTTCGGGTTTTTGTCGGTTTTGTTGGTTTTGTTGATGTTGCTGACGATGGCGTTCAGCCCATCCCCCATGGCATTCACCGAATACTCGACCACGTCGGCGCCGCGCTTGGAACCGGCGAGTTTGGCCACGTCCGCGGTGGTGGCGTAGATGATGGAATCCTCGTTGCCGCCGGTGTCGACGATGCCAGCGATACGGAATTCGGTGCCGTTGTTATCCATGATGTCGGACGAGACGCGGCCGTTTTCCGTGGCTTGCGTGGTCTGTTCGCCTTGCGTAGTTTGCGTACTCTGCGTGCCCTGCGCGGACGATTCTGCCGTTTCAGTTGATTCGTCCGAATCGGATTTTGCGGACGCGGAAGAAGACGCTGAAGCAGACGCGTCGGCGGCGCGGTAACCGATGGTGACACGGCTGCCGACTTTCACGCCGAGCGCGTCGGCGACGTCGCGGCCGACCATCACGTTGCCCGAGCCGGGCCAATCGCCCGTCACGTTCCAATGGCGATTGAGCGCGCGGAGGGCTTTCACGTCCACGCCGGCGATGGTGTACGGCGCGGAATTGATGCGCACGCTCTCATACCGGTATGCGGCTGATTTCACGCTGTGTCCGGCGCCGATGAGCGCCGTCACGTTGCGTACGGTTGCAGTATCGATGCCTTGCGATTTGCCCGTTGCGGACGCAGGCGTGACGATCAGGTTCGCGCCGTACGCGCGCATTTCCTCGTTCATCTGCTGCGGCACCGCGACGCACACGGATGCAAGGCAGAACAGCGTGGCCGCGCCGACGAGCGACGCGATCACGGCCATCATCGCACGGGAGCGACGGCGGAACACCGCGCCCCACAGCATGGTGAAGAACATCTTGCGATTCGTCATCGCACACCCCCTACGAAAGCCAAGCACAACTCACCTACCATGCAGCACCTCCGCCGGACGCAAGCCCAGAATCGCCCGAATCGACGAAAGCGAGGCCACGAGCACAGTGACCGCCAGCAACACGAAAACCAACACGAACACCATCGGACGCATGGTGATGCCCGAGCCGAACACCACGTGCCCCACGATCTGTGCAACGCCCGAGCCAAGCAGCGCGCCGGCAATCGCACCAACCAGCGAAATCACCGCCGTTTCGGCGAGCATAAGGCGCGAAACCGCGCCGTCCGTGGCGCCGATCGCCTTCAACAGCGCCAATTCCGAACCGCGTTCGCCAATCGACGCGGCCATCAGGTTCGCCACGGCGATCGCGGCGGCAACCAACGACAGCACGGTCATCAGCACCATCACCGCCTGCGTCTTGTTCAGCACATCGCCCTGCAGCGCGGCCACCTGGCGCACCTGCTTGGCCACCGCGCCCGGCAGCACCTCTTCGATCTGGTACGCGATCGACGACGGATACGCGGTGCAATACCACGTCTCCCACTCGTCCTGCGTGAGCGCGTTCGGATTCTTCGACGCCTTGCGCGCGAGGTCGTTGTCGGGCGTGGTGAGCGCCTTGACTTCAATCTTGTCGATGGAATTCGGCAGATTCGCAAGCGTTTGCGCGGCGATGGACGGCATATAAATGGCGCTGTTGTCGGAATCGCCCGAATCGAAGATGCCGACGATTTTCACTTTCACGCGATTGCGTTCGGTGGAGGATTTGCCGGTTTTCCCGGTACCTCCGTTCGTATTGTCGTCCGCACCGACGGCAATCGTCTTGTCGAGCGTAACGCTGTCACCGACGTTCACGCCCAGTTTCGCGGCGAGCGCGCTGCCGACCATCGCCTGCTCGCTGTCGTCTTTCGGCCAGGTTCCGTTGATTTTCCACCATGAGCGCATGCCGTTCATGCCGGCCACGGTGGACTCGCCGGAGTCCATGTGCAGGGTTTTCGCGAACCACGTGCCCACGATCGGCACGTTGGTCGCCTTGCATTTCGCCGCGGAAGCAGCCGCACCTGACGCACCAGCCGTTCCAGCAGAGCCAGCCGAACCAGCCCCCGAACCGACACACCCCGCATCCGCGTGGATGTTCAATTCCGGCGCGAAATTGGTGATGTTGAACGCCCAGAAGATGGTCTTGATCTTCTGCGCGTCCGACTCCTTCAGAAACGCGGTCGGGTCGGCGCTGTCCGCCGCAGCCGAGCCGTCGGAAGTGGAACCCCCGTCCGAACCGGACGAACTACCCGAAGCCGAGCCAGCAGAATCGCCGGTATTGTACAAATCGCTCACCACAGCATCGGACTTCGGCTGCACGACGATATTCGAACCGTACGTGCTCAGCTCCGCGTTGAGCTTGTCGCCCACGTCGAACACCACGCCGAGCATAGCCACGCTGACGGTGGCGGACAGGCACACGGTAACGGCGATGAGCAGACGGCGTTTGAACTGCCGGCTGAACGAGCGAGAGATCATTTTCAGGAAGAACATGGTACCCCCTTACCTTTCTCGGCGCTCACTGGAAATGGCTCGACAGCGCGTCGAGCGTGGACGTTTGGATGACGATTTTGCCCGGCTTGACCTGGTAGTCGAACGGTATCGGGTTGCAGCCGCCTTTGAAGCCGATGGTGGCGAGGTTGATGGCCACATCGCACTTCTTGCAGATGATTTTGCCGTCCTTCTCGTAGTAGCCGGCGTCGCCGCAGTTATCGCACGCGTCGAGGCCGACGCCGTACGCGCCGCCGTTCTTCTTGATGATGATGAATCGCATGGAGGTGCCGTCCTTCGCGCGGTATTCGAAGCGGTGCAGGTGGCCGTCGGAAATCTGGCTGAATTTGATGGTGGCCACGCCGTCGGCGAGCGAGTAGTCTTCCGGCGGCGACAGCGTGACGACTTTCTGCGTTTGCGCGACGCCGTACGTCAGGGCCACGGTGATGCAGATCATGGCGACCAGGCTGAACGCGCCGGCCGCTTTCGCGCGGCGACGGAACGCGATATGCGTGCGCGCGATCGCCTCGTTGGCGCCGGTCGGCTTGACTTTGAAGCCCATGACGATGCTGGCGATTGCCGGAATGGCGAAGACGAGCGCCATTGCGATGGTCAGGCTGCGCTGATGGTTGATGCCCCACACGAGCGCGAGGAAGGCGGCGGTCGGGAAGCTGACGATGCGTTTGGATTGGAGGATCTGCGCAAGGTCGGTGAAATGCTGTGCGAACAACAGCGCGACCAACAGCAGCACCGCCGTCGTGAACGACCAGCGGACGGCGGTGGAACGCATCGTGCGGAAGATAAGCGCGGCGATGATTGCGACGGCCGCGCCCAAAGCGAAGCCGAGCGCGCGCAACAGCATGTCGGAAGTGAAGATGGGATCGCCCGGCTCGACGAAGATCGTCAGTCGCAGAATCACGTCGGGCAGCGCACGAAAGGTGGTGGCCGCGATCGCAAGCGCCGCAACGAGATTCGCGATGTCGAGCAGCGCGCGGTGGTTGTGCCAGTCGGCGGTGATGCGGCGGGCGAACAGGACGATGACGAACACGGCCACGTCGAGGATCACGCAGCACCACAGGGTCGGATAGTTGACGAACGTGCGTTGCGTGATGACGGCGGTGGCGCGCAGCGCGGCGAATACGACTGCGCCGGCGAAACCAACAACGAAACCGGCCAGCCGCCAGTACGCGCTCAGAGGCTTGTCACGCCCCTCACCGACGGTGAGCATGACGCTCAACGCCATGACGAGCAGCGCCGGCGCCAACACCCCCTGCAACACCGTCACAAACTGCAGCAGCATCCCAAAATCCTTTCATCCAAAAACCCAACTCAAAGAGCCCAACGATTCCCATTCCGCCCCATCCCAAAGAGTCCCACCCCTCTCATCCCTCCCCTAAAATGCGAGGATTTCCCGGACCCCCTCCACAATCGCAGAGGTGAATCCATCCCCCTAAACGCGAGAGAGCGGTTTCGGTATGCATTGCCCGACCGTAAGCTTGGCCGAACGGCCTTGAATGTGTCGGGTAATGCATACCGAAACCGCGAACGGGCTACGCTAGGAGATCACCACTCCTGCGGCGTATAGTTCCAGTCCGGGAAGGTGACCTCGATCGGTTCCGTCCAGAAGCGTCCCTTCACACCCGTCTCCGGATCGACGTGCAGCATCCAGCCCTTCTTCTCCGGGGATTCGATCTTCAGCACAAGCTTGTACGCGCCAGCCTTGTCGAGCTTGACGTTGGCGCCGTAGTGCGGGCCGTCGGAGGCGTTCATCTGCATGAAGGTTCCGGAGGCGACGGACGCGTTGGAGGTCTTGTCGATGATGTCGTAGTTGACGGTCAGGTCCGGCACGAAATCGCCCTTGCCGTAGCCGAGTTCGGTGCCCTTCTGGTTGGCATGGATGTCGGCTTCGAGGTGGAAGCTCGCATCGGCGGCCTTGAGGCCCATGCCGGACGGTTCCATGTCGATCGGCTGGAAGTAGACGGCGTTGACGGTCAGCGGGCCGCATTCCTGGTCGGAGTGCTTCTCATCGACCTGGATCTCTTCGAAACCGGCGGAATCGCTGGAATCGTCCTTGCTGGAGTCGTCGGCCTTCGAAGCCGACGCGGAGGCGCTGGACTTGTCCGAAGCGGCGGAATCGTTGGAATTGCCGCATGCGGACAGGGAGAAGGCCATGGAGCCGGCCAGCAGGATGCCGAGCAGAGCGGCGATCTTCTTGTTCTTCATTTCTCTTTCCTTTGTTGTTGGATGTGGAAAAAATATCGGTAAATCTCGGAAAATTTGCGTATTACTTGCGATTGTCAGGCGTGCGCAACTTGCGTTTGCGTGCGAAGCCGACGGCGAACAGCGCGAGTACGGCAATCGCCGCGATCGCTTGTGCCGCAAGGCATTCGACGTACGGATACAGGCCGATCCAGTCGTTTGTGGGCACGCTGGACAGATAGTGGCCGTCGATCAGGTCACCTTCGATGAGCGCGTGGATGCCACCGCCGGCGAAGATGACGACCAGCACGGCCATCAGGATCGACGTAACGAGGAAGAACGGGCCAATCGGAATCTTTACGGAGGTGAAGCGCAGCACGAGGAAGATGACGAGCAGCACCACACCCGCGGCGATGCCGCCGATCCACATGCCTTGCGCATCGCGACTCATCGAGTAGATCGATTCGTAGAAGATGACGGTTTCGGCGCCTTCACGGAACACGGCTAGGAAGCTCAACATGGCGAGCGAAACGACCATACCCAGGCCCACGCCTTCGCCGGCGGCGACTTTGTTTTGCGCGTCGGCCACGGCGGACTCGGTTTTGGTGCGGATGTAACGGTTCCACGCTTCCACGGAACTTTTGTTGAGCATCCAGTTGCTGGTCCACAGCAGCATGAGCATGGCGATCAGCGCGCACACGCCTTCGCTGATTTCCTGAATCGGGCCGGAGCCTCCGAACAGGAACGTGAAGAGCACGGCGATCAGGCCGGAACCGGCGAGACCGGCGAGCACGCCCAGGTAGATCCACTTGGTGAAGCGCCGGTTGCCGGATTTGACGAGGTAGGCCACCACGGCGGCCACCACCAGCAGCGCTTCGAGGCCCTCACGGATCAGGATGAGGAACGCCTGTCCGGCGGAGCTGGTGATGGCTTTGGTGAAGGCGTTGACGTTGCCGGCCGCGCCACCGTCGAGGGTGGCGGCATCTTCGACGAGCCAGCTTTTCAAGTCGTCGACAAGCTTCTTGATTTCCTGGTCGGAGCCGCCGTCGCGCATGGTCTTGCGGGTCATCTTGAACTGGTATTCCACCTGCGAGACGCGGTCGCCGGAGATGGCGTTCATGACGTTCTTTTCGAAGCCGAGCTTTTCGTAGTACTGGTAGTACGCGTTGTTGACGAGGCTGGAGCCTTCCGCGCCCTTGCCGGAGATGGCGGCCTTGTATGCCTTGTCGAGGATGACGTTCATTTCGCTGGCGACTTCGCTCCACGTGCGGTCGCCTTTGCCTTTGGAGGAATTCTTTTTGGCCGCGTCGAGCTTCTTACGTTCCGCGGCGGTCTGTTCGGCGCGCTGCTTCGCGTAGGTTTTGGGGTCGGCGAGGTTCGCGTTGCCATCGAGCGTCTGCGCGGTGGCGGTGAGGTCCGCGTTCAGCGCATCGATTTTGCCGGCGATCGCGCCGCCCTGGCCCTGCTGGTAGGCGAGGCCTTCCAAGTCGGTGAACTGTGTGAGCAACGCCTGCTGCTTGTCGGCGGAAATGGTGTCGTTGACGGCCTTCGAGAAGTTGGAGGCGTCGTAGCCGATCCAATGCGCGGTCTGGAAGTCGGTGCCGGCCTGACTGTAGTTGCCGTCGTTGTAGTCGTTCTCGGCGGTGGCGAGCTGCTTGGCGATATTCTGTGCCACCTCGGTCCAGGAATCGAAATTCGTTTGGCTGTCGTCGGCGGCGGACGCCTGCTGCGGCATCGCGGTGCCGGCGAACAGCGTGGCGAGCGCGATCATCAGCGCGGCGACAAGCGCGGCGAGACGGCCGGAAGCCGAGACGCGCGAATCGCACGAATCGTAGGAACCGGCTGCGTGGCGCTGC
>ERZ1031845.341-NODE-341-length-18206-cov-5.197400_pt1 | contig 18206 bp, 18 predicted proteins | sample MGYA00518169_ERZ1031845 | MGnify/ENA primary metagenome ERZ1031845 (study PRJEB33719, sample SAMN04261265) | wastewater metagenome | biome: rural village; feature: human; material: feces | host: Homo sapiens | place: El Salvador | collected 2014-01-14 ...
ATATATACGGTCATGTACAAATTGGAAAATGAGCATATGATCAGTGAATATTCTGTTCTTGTTGGGAAAAAACGTACCCGTATCTATTATCATATAGAGTCTGATGGAGAAGCATATTTAAAGGAATTGCAACACGACTATGAAAATATGATTTCTGGTATGTCTGCAATTTTTGATTCTCTTGAGAAAGGAGACACGCATGAATAGCTTATGTAAACAATACATTTCTGAAGTGAAACTCTTACTTCCAGCTATTGGAAAATCAGAAAAAAATTATTTAGCTTCTCTGACAAGTAATCTGGAAGATTTCTGTGATGACACCTCACCTCAGACAATTGATGACTTATATAAAGAATTTGGCACACCTGTAGATACTGTAAATTTCTACATTTCAACGTTTTCCATAGCAGAGTTAACAAAAAGGATTCAAACTCGCAAGTATATACGCCATGTAATCTATTTTTTCGCTATTGTTATTTCTTGCTTTTCTATTTTTTTAAGTATTTTAGCATACCATACTTATCAAATATTAAAAGAACAGGAAGCAGTTTTTGTAGATACCGTCATTACAGATGATTCGACAAACTAATATTTTAACTTGCACCAGAAAGGATTTTTATGAAAAAAACATTAATGCGCACTATCACTATAATCTCTTTTTTATTAATTTTATTTTCTAATACATCTATCGCAAATGCCACCACATTGGAAAAGACTGACAACGATTATTATGTAGAAACTATTATAACAAATGTCGATTCCGACCTTAATTTCATCGCGCTTCACAGCAATTCTCATACTATTACAAAAACAAAAACTGCAAACATAAAAAATGCAAATGGAACTATTTTGTGGAGTGTCTCTATTACAGCAACGTTCATTTATGATGGTTCTACATCTCGCTGTATCTCTTGTTCTCCAAATGCCACTTCTTATTCTTCTGAATGGAAAATACAATCCGTTTCATCTAATAAAAGTGGAAATTCCGCCACAGCATCTGCTACAGCTAATTATGCTTCATTAAAAAACTATACCCAAAATGTTACTATTTCATGTAGTAAAAATGGTACCGTTTCATAATCTTTTCAAATCATTCTTTGACATCATTTGAATGATAAAAATAGTGCTGATACAACGCAAACTTCTATTGTACCAGCACCATTTTTTTATTCTCCATCAATCCAAACTTTTTTCCATAAAAAGCAAACCCATAAAAAAGTTCTTTTACAAGCCCTCTGTATCTAACTCTACAATCATTTGTCCCAGCTTCTGTTCTCTCAACAGATAACACATGTAGATTGAAAGATTATTGCCCCGTTTTTACAACTTATTTTTTATATTTTGCCCCGTTTTTTCATCTATTATATGCATATTTTGCCCCGTTTTTTATATCAACAAAAAAGCAGCCGAAAACATTCGCCTGCTTTTTTAAAAACTCTTTGAAAAGATGATCGTTATCTGCGATTGACGTCAAACTTCTTTGCCAATGCTTTGGTAAGTAAGTTGATTCCAAGAACAATCAGCAAAAGAACTACTGCAATACCAAATGCTACCCCGAATTCCCCCTTCGTTGCACTCAGGTAAAGCTGAATGGTAAGTGTTCCCGCCGGCATTTTTGCCTTTGCCAGCAAATCGGTAAAGTTCTTCGGGAGGAGACCTGAACTTCCCGCGGTAAACAGCAGTGCTGCTGACTCCCCAACAATTCTCCCGATGGCAAGAATAACTCCGGTAATGATTCCCGGCATTGCGGATGGTAATAAAATGGTGCGTATCATATGCCATTTTCCGGCGCCCAAACCGATCGCTCCGCTTCGGTAACTGTCCGGAACCGTTTTTAACGCTTCCTGTGTATTCCGGGTGATCAGAGGAAGTACCATCAGAGTCAGAGTAAACGAACCTGTGAGGATAGAATACTTCAAATGCAGAGTCTGTCCAAAAAACATCATACCAAACAAACCAAAGATAATGGACGGAATCCCCGCAAGTGTCTCTGTGGCAAATTCAATCAGACTGACTAATTTTCCCGGTTTTGCATACTCATTTAAATAAACGGCAGCCCCAACACCGATGGGGGTAGCAATCAGCATCGTTACAATGATAATATAAAGCGTATTTACAATATTTCCTGCAATACCGGTCGTTCCCTTTAATACAGATGTCACACTGGTAAGAAACTCCCAATTTACACTCCGGATACCTTTGGCAAATACATAGATAATGATCCCAAGAAGCAGTGCAACGGAAATAATTGCACATACATAGATGGCAATATAAGTAAGGAAATCCGCCGGATGCCTTGTTTTGGTACGAATACTGGTATTCTTTTCTGTCATTGTTCAACGGCTCCTTTCTTTTCCACCTGTGCAAGGACCAGATTGATAATCATAATAAAGATAAACAATACCAGACCTACCGTAAAGAGTACCTCCCGGTGAAGTCCTTCGGCATAACTCATCTCGCTGACGATCTGTGTCGTCAGGAAACGTACCGAATTGAATGGGAACGGCAGATTTACAGAACCTCCGGCAACCATATTGATCGCCATGGCTTCTCCGAGCGCACGGCCGATACCAAGAACCACACCTGTCATAATACCGGATCTTGCTGCCGGAATCATAACTTTAAATATCGTCTGGATATGTGTTGCTCCGAGGGCAAGCGAAGCAGATTTTAAATGTCCCGGTACCGCACGGATGGATGAAACACTGATATTGATTACCGTAGGCAAAATCATGATTGCCAGTACAATAATCGCAGAAAGCAGATTGGAACCACCGGTAAACTGATGGGTTGTACTTCCCGCAAACACCCGTTTTTCCAGGCGGTACATCAATGGATTTAAAACCATAAGTCCAAGCAGTCCATATATTACAGACGGAATTGCTGCCAGCAGCTCTACCGCCGGCTGTACAATCGCTGCCAGCTTTTTATTGGAAATCTCTGTGATAAATACCGCTGTCAGAATTCCAATCGGTACACCGATCAGAATTGCCACTGCAGTACCTGCAATAGAAGTCAGAATAATGTACAAAATACCATAAGATGGTGTTGCTGCTGTCGGCTGCCATACAGTTCCAAATAACAGGTCAATCACCCCGACCTTTGCCAGTGCCGGGGTGCCCTTTGCAAACATATAAACCGTTATGGAAAGAACTGCTACGATGGCAACGGCTGCGCATATAAGAAATATTACTTTTGCAATCGTTTCCACGATGTGCTTTGTTGCTTTGCCGCCTGTCATATCTTTATCCTCGTTTGCCTGTTTACGTGTTTCTTAATTTACATTATTTGCTGTTTGGGATGATCAGTCCTACAGACTTGATAACATTCTGTCCGTCTGCAGAGTTGATAAAGTCGAAATATGCCTGTACCTGCTTACTCTGCTCAGAAATCTCACCCTTGGTAGCCATTACGAACGGTCTCTGTAATACATAGTCTCCTGCAAGAATATTGTCTTCTGTCGGCTCTACAGAGTTGATCTTTAATCCATTTACGGTGTCATCCAGCACATCTAAAGATACATATCCAACTGCTCCCGGAGTTGCTGCAACCTTTGCTAAAACAGCACCTGTAGAATCAAGTTCCTGTGCATATTTGCAGGAATCCTTTACATCCATCAGTTCCTCAAATGCATCTCTTGTACCAGATCCTGCCTCACGGCCGATGACTACGATCTGCTCATCCGGTCCGCCGAGATCTTTCCAGTTTGTAATCTCTCCGGTATATACTTTTGCAAGATCTTCAGACTTAATATCTGTGATTGTGTTTGCTGTATCTGTAATAACTGCGATACCATCAATTGCCACAATGTTCTCTACGATACCCTGGCTTTTCTCATCGTCAGAAAGGGCACGGGAAGCATCTCCGATATCAACGCTTCCTGCCTCCAGAGATTCAATTCCTGCACTGGATCCGGTAAACTCTGCGGTTGCGGAAACATTCGGATATTTCTCCATGAATGCTTCGTTCATGGCATTTGCAAGCTTCTCCATGGAAGTACTTCCTGCCAATGTAACGGTTCCGCTCAGATCCGATCCATCTGTTGTATCTGCATTTGCAGTTGTATCAGATGCCGTTGTATCTGTATTTGCATCAGCGTTTGCATCACTGCTGTCAGAACCACATCCCATCACACCTGCAGCGACCATTGTTGTTGCTGTCAGTAAAGCCATCATTTTTACAAGTTTGTTTTTCATGATTTTCTCCTCTTTCTTTCATGTTGTTCCTCATTACAGTTGTTATCTTATCGGGTCTGTGTAAAATGCATAACCAGACTAATGTAAATTCAATGTAAAAAATATGTTGTCCTGTAAAACGACAAAACTTACGAATGTTTTAAGTTTATTTAAGGTTCCCGTCTTATCTTCTATGTATAAAGATGTTACCGTAGTCTACGCCATTGTAACCGCACACAAAGGGAAAATTTCTGCCAAAAGTGAAGATGGAAATTCCCTGACCTTTTCCATCCTTTTCAATTAAATATCCCATTTTTTCCACAAAAAAGAGAAGGAGATTCTTACATAACATGCAGAATCTTCTTCTCTTTTTCATTGGATCTTTATAAGTTATTTCAAAAATCCGAAATTGCTGACTATAGCAGTTTCCTTTGCCTTTCCATTGCAGACGTTAACAAAACTGATGATACGGACAACCAGTAAAATGATAAAACATACGGCTGCTGCAATCGGAACTACAACGGTCCAGCAGAACACTACGGTAATCAGTCCCAGCAGAACTTCAGACACAAGGATCCTGATTCCCTCACGCACATGAAATCCGACATAAGGAGAATCCTTTGCCACAAGAAGTGCCACGATGGTTCCCAAAATTCCCAGAAGATATGGAAGCATTGCAAACAGTTTGTGATCTGCAATATCCTCTCCGTCAAATTCTGCGGAATGATCCTTTGGATCTACATAAGGCTGCCCGTACGGCATACCATTGTTCATCTGTGGATTGCCATAATACGCTCCGTTGTTTCCCTGTGGATTTCCGTAGCCGTATGGCGTCCCCTGCGGATTTCCCTGCTGTGGTCCTCCCTGCGAATTCTGATTTTCCTGTGTTCCTGTATGTAAGCTGGCTCCACATCTGGTGCAGAACGCACTGTCATCCGGCATTTCACTGCCGCACTTCGGACATATCATATAAAATTCCTCCTCTTCGTTTGAAATGAACTCTGCGAACATCTCCGCTCTTTTTATTTTATATAAGTTTATGTTGCAAGTCAATTTAGATTCTCTTAAGTTTTCCTTTTCTTTCTTCATAAATTGTTTTCAGAACAGACACTACCACAATCTGATACCTCGGATGCTGCTTTCCTATACCCCTGCCAAATCCTATAATTCCGTTGTAATCAGTTGTCCAAAGCTCACCAGCGGAGAAACGTACACGCTCCTTGCCGGTGATACCACCACAACTGTTACATTGGATTCCCTTGTAAAATCGGTAAAAAAATAAAGTGTGCGTTTACCGCACACTTTCGCGCCCTTGCGGAGACACAGCATCATCTTTGACTCCGCAGGTCGCGCATCTTTGCAGGCTGACCTGCTTTAATTGCCAAGTTCCAGCATGGTATCAATACAGCGTTTTGCTTTTATACGCACTTCTTCGTCCAGCTTGATTTCCTCTCCGCCGGTGCCCTTTACACACTGGTACACATCTCCGAGTGTGGTCAGTTTCATATTGTGGCAGACACAGTCTCTTGATAATGGATAAAACTGCTTGTCCGGACATGCAAACTGCAGATGCTGCACAATACTGTTCTCGGTTCCGATAATGAATTCCTTTGCATCACTTTTCTTTGCATAGTCCATGATTCCGGTTGTACTTCCCCGATAATCCGCCAGTTCGGAAACCTCCGGCAGACATTCCGGATGTACCAGAAGAAGTGCGTCCGGATGTGCCTTTCGTGCTTTTTCCACATCCCGTTTCGACATGCGGACATGCGTTGGACATCCCCCCTGCAGCAGTTTGATATTTTTCTCCGGCACCTGATCAGCCACCCATTTTCCCAGATTGCAGTCCGGGATAAACAAAATATTTTTATTCTCTATATTCTTTACAATCTGAACTGCCGATGAGGAAGTTACACAGACATCACAAATCGTTTTTAACTCGGAAGTCGTATTAATATACGCTACCACGGTATAATCCGGATACATCTTTTTCACCCCGGAAATCAGTTCCACATCCATCTGCTCTGCCATCGGACATCCCGCATTGCTGTTGGATAACAATACCCTTTTCTGTGGGGACAGAATCTTGACCGTCTCTGCCATAAAACGAACTCCGCACATCAGCACAGTGCTCTGCGCTGCCTTGGCAGCCTGCACGCTCAGCCCATAGGAATCCCCTACATAATCAGCCACCTCCCAGATATCATGACTCTGATATGCATGTGCCAGAATACAGATATCCTTTTCTTTCTTCAGGCGGATGATCTCGTCCTGCAGTTCTCTTGTCGTTAACATAAAATACTCCTTTTCACGAAATACCCTTCTATACAGACATTTCTTGTTACATTCAACATATTACATAGAGTATACTCACATGCCCGTCAGGTGTCAAGACACAAAAGGGTTAAAACCACGGAAGCCTGTGAAACGGGATGATAAGGATTTCCTTCGACTTCATGTCATCCGTTGTAATGTAGGTATGTTTCCAATATCGCGCATCCAGGGAAATTTCCCGGTTATCCCCCAACATGAAATAAGAGCCCTCCGGAACGGTAAAGGTTTTATCTTCTCCTCCACAATCCGTTTCGACAGTGTCATCCAGATAAGCCGATTCATCCAGCGGTTCCCCATTGATGTATACTTTTCCTCCGACAAAAGAAACCGTCTCCCCCGGAAGTCCGATCACACGTTTGACCATGGTTTCATTTTCATCTTTCTGATAAAACATGACAATATCGCCGCGTTTCGGTTTTTCTTCCTCATATGCATGACGGTCTCCGATGAGCCAGTCATGAACCATCAGTGTCGGTTCCATACTCTCAGATGGCACCCGCCCGATCATCAGAAAACATCGGAACGTGATGATAATGGCAAGAAGAACTGCTATGTAAATCACCCACCCCACGATATCTTTTCGTTTTTGTTTTGTCTTTTCGTCCATAGATTCCTCCCTGTATGTTTTTCATTTGGAATTAATCATATCATACCAGAGGCAAAGATGTATAAATTTTTTTAAGATTGTAAGTAACGTGAAAAATTTATGCAATTACTGTAAATCTCTGTGGATATTTTCGGTTGTGAGAACCCCGGTATTTATGTTAAGATGGGGGTGTCTGTTATAGAAAGGAGAAACAGATTTCGAAAAGTTAAAAACTTTAGCGCCATGTACCCTGTGATACAGCTTTCGCGGAAGCAATGTGCAAATGTGATACAGCTTTCGCTGCACCACAAGGGTTAACGAGGATTCAGGTGATCGAAGATTCGGCGGATGCCTGAACGCAGGAATGGGGCTGCGCATACGAATCACAAACAGGATGGTAACATCCGAACAAAGGATTCGTACCCCGATGGAGCCAATTGTATGAGAATTTGCTTACGCGAAGCAATTGGCATAGGTGATAACACTTACGTGTTACCACATAATGCACAATGAAAAATATTCTGATGAACGAAAACAATATCGGGATCATAAAATTATATGAGAAAAAGGAGATTTCAATTATGTGTGGAATTATTGGATTTACAGGTAAATTAAAAGCCCAGGATGTCTTATTGACAGGACTTGCAAGCCTTGAGTACCGTGGATATGACAGTGCGGGAATTGCGTACTTTAAAGATACCGGAAAAATTTCACTTCGGAAAACTGTCGGAAAAGTAAAAGATCTTCGTGCCATCTGCGATGATGATAACAATTCTACGTGTGGAATCGGCCACACCCGCTGGGCAACCCATGGTGGCGTTACCAATGCCAATGCACACCCTCATAAGGTCGGACAGGTTGCATTGATCCACAATGGTATCATCGAGAACTATCATGATCTCGCCACCAAATACGATCTGACGGATGAGCTGATTTCCGAGACGGATACCGAAGTTGCCGCCGCATTGATCAATAAACTCTACGAAGGAGATCCAAAAGAAGCTCTGCGCAAAGCAGTAGCCGAAATTGAAGGTTCCTTTGCCTTCTGCGTTCTGTTCAAGGATCATCCGGGTGAAATTTATGCGGTAAGAAATGTCAGCCCTATGGTTGCAACATACTGTGATGACGGTGCTTTTATTGCATCCGATCTGACTGCTTTTATCGCATACAACAAGCGTTATTTCATCGTGCCGGAATATCATATTTTAACTATGACTGCGGACGGCATTACGTTAGAAGATTTAGACGGTCATTCCGTAGAACCGGAATATATGGAAGTAAACTGGGATGTTACCGCAGCCCAGAAAGATGGTTATCCGCATTTCATGATCAAAGAAATTCATGAACAGCCGGCTGCCATCACAAGAACCATTACCCCACGTATCAAAGATATGCTTCCGGATTTTTCGGAAGATGCCATTGCGGATTCCTTCTTTGAAAATGTAAGCGACATTACAATCGTTGCCTGTGGTACTGCAATGTACGCGGGAATGGTAGGAAAAACCATGATCCAGAACCGCCTGCATATTCCGGTTACCGTGGCAATCGCATCGGAGTTCCGCTATGAAGAACCGGTAATCAATGAAAAATCCATGGTAATCGTCGTATCCCAGTCCGGAGAAACCATTGATACTTTGGAAGCTCTTCGCCTTGCAAATAAATATACAAAGAAAACACTGTCTATTGTAAATGTAAAAGGCTCCAGCATTGCACGTGAAAGCAGCTATGTATTATATACACATGCCGGTCCGGAAATCGCTGTTGCAAGTACAAAAGCATACACCGTTCAGGTTGCTTCTTTTTACCTGCTTGCATGCAAACTTGCCATGAAACAGCAAAAGATTTCTGTCGAAGAAGCACGTACATTTATTGGAACACTGCAGGAAATTCCAAATTACATCGAGGAAGTTCTTGCACAGGCTCCTGATATTGAACAGCTGACCAAACGCATGATCAATGCCAACAACGCATTCTTTATCGGCCGTGGACTCGATTATACCCTTTGCATGGAAGGTGCTTTGAAATTAAAGGAAATTTCTTATATTCATGCCGAAGCCTATGCTGCCGGTGAATTAAAACACGGAACCATTGCCCTGGTCAGTGAAGGGGTTCCTGTCATTGCCGCTGCTACCCAGAAACATGTATACAGCAAAGTTATTTCCAATATCCGGGAAGTAAAAGCCCGTGGTGCTTATGTCATTCTTTTGTCCAAAGACAAAGAAATCACAGATCCTTCTATCTGTGATGTACACATCAATCTTCCGGATGTATCCGACGAATTTACGATTTTTGAATCTGTTGTAATTTTCCAGCTGATTGCATATTACACATCCGTCGGAAAAGGCTTAAATCCGGATCAGCCACGTAACCTGGCAAAATCTGTAACGGTAGAATAAAAAAAAACTGTCGCGCGAAAATTCGTGCGACAGTTTTTTTGACATAGAGCCTTTCTAAAACTTTTGAAGGCAAAAAAAGAACCCCAGAAACTCTCTAAAAGCCTCTGAGGTTGCCCCTGCCAAGGATTCTCTCACCCATGTACCGGAATCCTTGTATCGTCGGCGCGACAGGATTTGAACCTGCGACCTCTGCGTCCCGAACGCAGCGCTCTACCAAGCTGAGCCACGCGCCGTTTCAACTGCCCAATTATAGTAACACATTCTCCGGTGTTTGTCTAGTGAATTTTTTTAATTTATGGTACAATACAAAAAAAGAATGGAGAAGAACAATGAAACATACTGCTTTGATTACAGGTGCATCCCGTGGAATCGGTGCAGCCCTGGCATGTCGATTTGCCGCTGAAGGCTATCATCTGGCTCTTTGCTGCCATAACTCTTATGAAACGCTGCAGGCACTTGCCACAAAACTTGAAACAACCTACTCCATACAGGTGCTTTGCTTCCGTGGTGATGTAGGAGACTATACTTTTATCTGTGACATGGTGCAAAAAACACTGGATACCTTCGGCCAGATTGATGTGTTAATCAACAATGCCGGCATCTCTTATATCGGTCTGCTCACCGACATGGATATTACCGACTGGAACCGGATAGTTGCGACAAACCTCACATCCGTCTTTTCCACATGCAGACAGGTCATCCCTTCCATGGTTCATGCCAAATCCGGACATATCATCAATATTTCTTCTGTATGGGGAAATGTCGGAGCTTCCTGCGAAGTTGCCTATTCTGCATGCAAAGGCGGGATCAATTCCCTTACACGCGCTTTGGGCAAAGAACTTGCCCCTAGCAATATCCAGGTAAATGCCATCGCCTGTGGGGTAATCGATACGGATATGAACCGTTGTTTCTCCGAGGAAGAACGCTCTGCACTCATCGAAGAAATTCCTGCCGGCCGTATGGGATCCCCGGAAGAAGTTGCTTCACTGGCATATTCTCTTGCCACAGCAAGCAGTTACCTGAATGGACAGATTCTCGCCTTAGACGGTGGATGGATTTAATTTCTTATCTCTTTGGAAATCTTTTTCCATTTATTTAAGAATTAAAACGCAATACGCGTTTTCTCTGTTTTTTATATCAACTTTCTATAAAATCATTTGTATGAAAACGAATGATAAAAATAAATACAAAGATTTTGGTGACCGTCTGAGTCTGATTATGTATAAACAAAATATTTCCAATATCCAGCTGGCAAATGCAATGTTTGTTTCGCCGTCCACGATCAGCGGATACCGTACCGGTCGTCGTTCTCCGACCGTTGCGGATCTTGCAGCCATCGTGCAGATTCTGAATGTTTCTGCAGATTACCTCATCGGAACCAGTGAAATTACAACCAGACCCGATACCACCGAAAAAAAGAGTTGAGCACGCCCTGTTTCCAGAGCGGTGCCCAACTCTTTTTTATAAATCATGTTCTGCCAGTAAAATTACCGTAGAACGTTCCGGAACACGCACACGTGTCTGATCTCCCTGTGTCTGGGCTTCAAAATCTGCCCCATCCTGGTATTCACAGAAAGTATTTACTACAAGTTTCCAATGATAAGACTCCGGCAACGAAGGCAGGCGCATCTCCAAAGGCTCCCAATACGCATTCATTCCGTAAAAGATCATATCATCATCCGTATCATCGGCATTTCTTCCCGCATACATGATTCCAATTAAATGTGTATTATAGTCCGTATAATTCCGGTTTGGCTCTCCGTTATGGATACTTACGGAAGGTAACCCGCAGACTGCCGGTTTTGTATCCCTTCGCAGAATCGGATGCTTTGCACGGAAATGGATCATAAAACGGGCAAAATCATGAATCTCCTGAAATTCTTCCAGTCTGTTCCAGTCCAGCCAGGAAATAATATTATCCTGGCAGTATGCGTTGTTATTTCCATACTGCGTATTACAAAATTCATCCCCTGCAAAAAACATAGCCGGTCCACGGCTGCATAACAACGCGGCAAATGCATTCTTCACGAGTCTGCGTCGCAGGCCCATAACCGCCGGATCATCCGTCTCACCTTCCACCCCGCAGTTCCAGCTCAGGCCGTTGTTATCCCCGTCCGTATTGTTCCATCCGTTTTTCTCATTATGCTTTTCATTATATGAATACAGATCATACAACGTGAACCCATCATGACAGGTCAGAAAATTGACGGATGCACTATATCCGCGGCTTGCCGGATCATACATGTCGGAGGATCCGGTGATACGTGTAATTGCACGCCCTGCGACGCCACTGTCGCCTTTTAAAAAGCTTCTCATATCATCACGGTATCTTCCGTTCCATTCGGCCCGGCGGTTCCAGGACGGGAAACTTCCAACCTGATACAAGCCACCCGCATCCCAGGCTTCTGCGATCAGCTTCATATCCCCCAGAATAGAGTCAAATGCAAGGGCTTCCAGAATCGGCGGATTCTCCATCGGTGCACCATTCTGGTCTCTTCCGAGAATGGATGCCAGGTCAAACCGGAATCCATCCACACGGTACTCTACTGCCCAGTGCCGCAGACAATCTGTAATAAACCTCCGTACCACCGGATGGTTGCAGTTTAAGACATTGCCACAGCCGCTGAAATTGTAATAATATCCATCCGGTGTAAGCATATAATAAATATTATTATCAATCCCCTTAAAGCAAAAACATGGACCGTTTTCATTTCCCTCTGCCGTATGGTTGAATACCACATCAAGAATGACTTCAATTCCATTTTCTTTCAGTTCGCGGATCAGACGCTTTAATTCATCACCCTCATGATTATGCTCCTGATGAAATGCATAACTTGTATTCGGGGCAAAAAAGGAAACCGTATTATAGCCCCAGTAATTGTACAACTGCACGCCATCCACCACACGGGCACTTTCCATTTCATCAAATTCAAAAATCGGCATGAGTTCTACCGCATTGATTCCCAGATCTTTCAGATACGGAATTTTCTGTCGCAGACCTTCAAATGTTCCCCCACCTTTTACACCGGAGGACGCATCTTTGGTAAATCCCCTGACATGCATCTCATAGATCACCAGATCTTCAAATTTGTGATTCAGATTCCGATACCGCCCCCAGTCAAAATCACTTTGCACCACACGGGCTTTGTAGACAAAATCCTTTCCGCCTTCCGGTTTTTCTCCCCAGTTTCTCTGACCCGTAACAGCTTTCGCATATGGATCAAGAAGCGTATGTTTTCTGTTAAACAGTAACCCTCTCGCCTGATCGGCAGGACCGTCCATCTGATAGGCATACTCAAAGTCCTCTGCTTTTAAGCCAAAAACAAGGATAGAATACGTATTTCCAATTTTATAACTTTCCGGAATGCGGATTCTTGCATACGGTTCCTGTGCCGCCGGCCGGAATAACAGCAGGACACAGCTCGTGGCTCCATGGGAGCTTACGGTAAAACTTACCCCTTCCTCTGTCTGATATGCACCATTCATCTGATAAAATCCCGGACGTACATCAAATCCCCCAATATTATCGAGTGGATGAATGACTTCCCCGAGACTTTCCATTTCTTCGTCTATCGGCCAGCTTTTCTGTTTTGACGGATAATTCCAAAAACTTGCATTCATGTGCTGATTCCTCTTATCATTATTATTTACTTGCCACATAAAATTTTATATTATCTCCCTACTCTTCCCTGATGATTACCCTGCCATTTGCGTCAAATCCGATTTTACTGTACTTTTCCGAATACTCATTCATATGATCAATAATCGTCTGTTTTCTGTCGCCTTTTGCTATGGCAGGCTGAAAATTATTTCTTTCTGATGTGGAAGAAATGCTGCATGGTATCATATCGGCTGATATATCTGTCTGCAGTACCCCATCCACAAAGGTAAAGGTCTGTTCATAGATCGCCGTATCTTTGTCTTTTGGATTCCTGTTCCCCCCAAAGCAGAAATTTCCAAGACTGTAGCAGATCATTTTTCCGTTGTATAATTCCATTCCCTGCAATACATGAGGATGTGTACCGACCAGCAGATCTGCTCCCCAGTCAATCACCTGGTGTGCCAGCTTCTGCTGATAATCATTCGGATAATGATCCCCCTCTATCCCCCAGTGGCAACAGGCAATTACCAGATCCGCTCCTTCTTCCCGAAGTTTAGCAATCCCATCCCGGATATAACCAGCATGTGTTTCATCAGCGGACAGCTGGCTTGCGGAGACAATTCCGATTTTGATACCATCCTTCGTGGTATAGGTATCCACATGATCATTGAATCCGAAGATAATCCCTGCTTTATTTAACACTTCTCTGGTATCATCAAGTCCCTGCTGCCCATAATCAAACGTATGATTATTTCCCAGACTTGCCCCCTCCACAGAACTGTCTGTCATAATACCAACATACTCCGGTTTTCCTTTTAAGTTCCACGTTTTTTCCACACGCTCGGTCGCATTTGACAACACACATTCCAGATTGATCAGTGTAAAATCATCCTGCTCAAAAATACTTCTGACATTTTTAAAAAAATAATCCTGCCCGTATTTATCATAGTATTCATGAAAGGAACCTGCATACCCATGCGTCTGTGTTGCCCCAAGCGTACAGTCACCTGTCGCTGTAATTTTTACCGTCTGTATCACCGGTTCCTGCTGCGTTTCAGTTGCAGTCCCGGTTTCCGTTTCTTCCAGCGTACCCGGTTCTTCCGTCATCTGTGTCTCCGTGATTTTTTCCGTAGAAGAGGGCAAAGCCGATGACGTTGCTGCAGGAGAAGAACATCCCGTCAGCAAAAATCCTGCCATTAGGATTGGCAATATCCATTTTTTCATACGTTTTCAGACTCCTCTTTCACAAGAATATCCACCGTGTGACCGCTTGCACCCATAAGATCCATCCGTTCACAGGTTGCCAGATGATACTGCAGAAACGCATCAAACTCTTCTTCCGTCAGCGCATTTAAAAACGGACGCATATAATTTGCTGCACCGTCTGCCGCTATGATCTTCCGGCGTCTGACCTCTACCTGCCGGTCCAATGCTTCAATATCTTCCAGACGAACCATGGAATACAGAGGATTGGCTTTTGAAGTACAGTGATAATCCTCTGTGAGCATTCCCTCCTTAAGCGCCTCCAGAATATGTTTTTCCTTAAACGCATACGTGATAACGGAAAATTCATTCATAATATACGCCACGAGAATCCTGCCTCCGGGTTTTGTCACCCTCACTGCCTCCCGCAGCGCAGCAAGCTTGTCCTTTTCCTCATGCAGATGATACATCGGCCCAAACAACAGGGTTACGTCAAAGGAATCATCGGAAAATTTTTTCAGATTCATTGCATTTCCCTGATATGCATGCACGCCTGCACCCTTCTGTTTCAGGCGTCCCAGATTATGCTTTACCAGTTCCACGGCCGTCACATCGAACCCTTCCTGTGCCAGCGGTACGCTGTATCGTCCGGTTCCCGCCCCGATATCAAGGATATGAATTTCCTCTTTTGCACGTTCTTTTACAATTTCGTCCAGACACTGATGGATATAATGCATGCTTGTCACAAATTCCACCCTGCCGTGTCGGCTGTCCAGACGCTTCTCTTCATTAAATTTATTATAATAGGCTTCTAAGTCTGTCATATTTTAATACTAACACATTTTCTTTAAAATTTCACTCACAATCGCTGATGCGACATCCGCTTTGCTCATTATTTCCAGTTCCCTGCAGTCATCTGCCGTAATCAGCGTCACCACATTGGTATCTGTACCAAATCCGGCTCCGGCTACTTTCAGGTTATTCGCCACAATCATATCTGCATTCTTTTTTTCAAGTTTTGCACGGGAATTCTCCAGCATATGTTCCGTCTCCATGGAAAATCCACACAGAAACTGTCCCGGTTTTTTGTGCGCGCCCAGATACGAAAGGATATCTTCCGTGCGTTCCATCGTAAGAGTGGCATCCCCGTCTTTTTTCTTGACTTTCTCATCGACCGGGTGATCCGGACGATAATCCGCCACAGCTGCCGCTTTGATAATAATATCCTGTTGCTCTGCTGTCTCCTTTACGGCTGCTGCCATATCCGCGGCAGATACAACCGGAACGACCTTTACAAACGGCGGCGGAGTGATTGCCACCGGTCCCGTGATCAGCGTCACTTCCGCGCCACGGCGCATGCAGTTTTCCGCAATTGCATAGCCCATTTTTCCGGTAGAGTGATTCGTAATATAACGCACCGGATCAATCTTCTCCTGTGTCGGTCCTGCTGTGACCATTACTTTTTTTCCGACCATATCCTTTTCACAGGCAAGATCTTTCATAATATAAGAAAACAGTGTTTCCGGCTCCGGCATTTTCCCGGCTCCGGTATCCCCGCAGGCAAGATAACCACTCGCCGGATCAATGATATGAAACCCATAATGCTCCAGCTTTTTGATGTTATCCTGTACGATCGGATTTTCAAACATATTGGTATTCATGGCAGGGGAAACATACTTCGGGCATTTTGCCGCAAGAATCGTTGTTGTCAGCATATCATCTGCGATTCCGTTTGCCATCTTGCCAATTACATTGGCAGAAGCCGGTGCTACCATAAAAATATCCGCACGCTTTGCCAGTGCCACATGCTCGACATTGAACTGGAAATTCCGGTCAAATGTATCGACCAGACATTTGTTGCCCGTCAACGTCTCAAACGTGATGGGATTGATAAAATTGGTTGCATTTTCCGTCATGATCACATGCACATCCGCATGCTGCTTGACGAGCGCACTTGCCAGATAGGCGATTTTATAGGCAGCGATACTTCCGGTCACACCGAGTACCACACATTTTCCTTTTAACATTGTCTCTTACTCCTTTGCAGAAAAAATCACATCTTCTGCTATTTTATCACACTTGCAGCAGAATCGTAAAGAAACTGTCTTCAAAGTTAACAACGTTCAAAATTCAGATATCGGGTTCCCTGAAATGTCAGTTTTCCAACATCCCCTTCTGCAAGCATTCCATATTCAGATCCGCGCACATTCATTTCCATGCGATCTCCACTCTCCACCTCAAACGTAACATAATAAGTTGTGTTTGTATGTACCATAGTTGTATCTGTCCCATCATTGAAATGCGTTATATTCGTCCGTTTGGCTACAACCTTTGCCTCTACTGTCAGTCTCGGTGCATGATTATTGTCATTCCATTGTGAAATTCCCTTTATGATTGTAACCACAATAAAACCTGCTACAACAATAAACATAATCGGAAAAATTACATCCATCACATTAAAAAACATACTTTTCCCCTCCTTTAATAAACTCATACCTTTTTTATTTTAGCATACCCCTGTTGAATGCACTATTGCTTTTTCCAAAGAATACAACAAAAAAGGCAGCCCTCAGATGAATATCACGAAATTGATATTCGTCTTCCCGCTGCCTTTCAAAATCATTATTTCCGGATCGGTTTTAATTTATTCAGTACCATGCCAAGTGCTGCTACAATGATTGCAGCCACAATCGCTTCAATGACTCCGTTAAAGCTGATGACACCACCGATGATTCCAAGCACGGCTCCTGCATCGACACTCAGGGCTTTTGCATATGCATCTTTGTATAACACAAAAATTCCGCCCATAACCAGTATCGTATTGACCATTGCGCCTGTTACACCCGCGTAGACAAATGCACAGACTGCGCCGGATTTCAGTACCGTATACACTTCCAGTGCTATAAAAACGAACCATCCAACCAGTGCACTTACTGCATACAATGCAATATCTGACAATGGCTTCTTGTCAAACACATGAAGCAGAAACGCACGCGCACCAAGAAACAGGAACACACCGATCAGAATATTAAACACACTTGCCCAGAGAATTTTGTGCCGGGAAGAAAGTGCTTTCTTTACTCCGATATATACAAAATATGGCAGAATTCCTACAAGAATACGCGGTACAAAACAGATAAACGCACTCTTTACGATTCCGCTGGTGCCTACCATGCTGGCCGCCAGCACCGGGGAAAATACAAATGCCGAAAGTGAGGTCGGCATAACCGTATTCTTGATAAAGCTGGTCAGACCAAAGATAAATCCTAAAAATCCGCCCTTCTTCGGTCCACAGAATAACGCTCCTAAAATAACAGGGATGTGGATGATGGTCGCATTGATCACCACAAGTGGGATGTAGCCCAGCGGTGTAAACGCCATAATGATAATGATTGCTGCAAACAGAGCGGTCAGTACCAGCTCCGCGGTCTTATTGTTTCGCATTGGTTCCTCCTGTTCCAGATGAAAGCGGATGTTATGTTTTCCGTCTCTCTCTTTTTTCTTTTGCGAATAAAGTAAACATCAACTTTATCAGTTTACACCTTGCTCCTCTTATGGTCAAGTCATACGCATCGTGAACTCTTAATCTCCAAAAACATAATTTTTCATTGAAAAAATATCGCTAAGGCGATATAATATTTTATATTATCAGGAGGAAACTATGGGAACAATACTATATCACGGTTCTGAATATTTAATCGAAAATCCTCAGTTCGGAAAAGGTTCGTTGCACAACGATTACGGCAGAGGGTTTTACTGCACTGAAAACATCGAATTAGCAAAAGAATGGGCCTGTGGAAAACAAACGAACGGCTATGCCAATATTTATGAATTGGACATGTCTGATCTTAAATGTTTAAATCTCAATAGTAAAGAATACAATATCCTCAACTGGCTTGCGATTCTCGCAG
>ERZ1031845.361-NODE-361-length-17603-cov-4.498518_pt1 | contig 17603 bp, 25 predicted proteins | sample MGYA00518169_ERZ1031845 | MGnify/ENA primary metagenome ERZ1031845 (study PRJEB33719, sample SAMN04261265) | wastewater metagenome | biome: rural village; feature: human; material: feces | host: Homo sapiens | place: El Salvador | collected 2014-01-14 ...
ATCAACTGTTTGCGTAACGTCCGATACCCGCCCGTCAAGGCTCTCCACCTTGAGATTGATTTCCTCGCTGGTTTTGGTAATAGTCGCTTTCGTTTCCGCAATCTTGCGGTTGAATTCCTGCGTGATATAACCGCCGGATGAGTATTCATCTTCCATTTCCAGTTCGCCGGGGGAAGAAATGTCAGCGTATCCGCGCCCATCATCAGAGAGCTTAGACAGCGGCGAATAAATACCACCAACCGTCACGCCGTCACCCAGCTCTGCCGCTGGATCAATGTTTGCCGCGCCTGCTTCGTATGCCTGATACTGGTAGCCTTTCATGGTTTGCAGTAAGGCGTTTACCATTGGCTGCGTAGCGTGAGGGCAACTTGCAATGACCTCCATTCCGGTATCATCGCCCGCCGTCAGGCTGTTTTCATCATCCACAAGCAGCGTCACGCGGGAGATAGGCTTGTACTTGCCATTGTCGGAAAAACTTGTAACATCTTTGCCGACATAATACTTTTCAGACAAGAATTCTCACCCCTCCAAACGTAATAGCGTTGCCCGCTTCTGTAATGAGATAGTTCGTCTCAGTGGGCATGGACAACAACGGAATAAGCAACAGTTTCCCTGCATCGGTGATAATCCAGTTCCCGCCGTGCGCCGCTGCGATAAAACATAGTTCATTGCGGATGGTGTAGTCGTTTGCAGGATGGTCGATGGTGTACAAACTGTTGAGCACGGTGCGGCTGTCCAGTTCCACGCCCATCAACTGGCAAAAGATATTTACAGCGTCAGGCATAGTCATCGGGAAGTTAAGCGACTGGTCCGGCTCCCACACAACGTCAGCCTTTCTCATAGCGTCGTATGCTTCGAGTTCCCAATAATCCCCATCGCAGGAACGGCGGTTGGTAAAAAACACGCCTTTGGGAATCCAGTCTGTCGCTTGACTTCCATTAACAAGCCTGAGATAACGCTTGATCGTTGCGGTGCGCGGTACGTTGTCTGCGATTATTGCGAGTTTTAGCGTCGCGCAGCAGGCGTTTCCGATGCCAAATTCTTCAAACAACTGCGATTCGACGGAGTGGGAAACTTCCGCGTCTTTTCCGTATTCCACGTTGTTGATGATGAATTTGTATTCGCGTTCCGTTCCGGGCTTGTGAAGCAGCTCGCGCCACAGCGCACTTGTTGTCTGTCCCATGTCACACCTCGATCAAGTTAAACGTCGCGCCGCCCCACACCTCATTGTCGTCTGCCGCTTCTTCAAGCGTACATTCCATCGACGAGCAGTAAAACGTGCTGGTTCGAACTCCGTGCAAGTCAAGATACTTGACCGTGCACGTTGTCTTATTGAGATCATCATCGAGCTTTGCCAGCTTATCGCGAGGCATAGAGCGCGTTGTATAGTTCAGTTTCCGCTTGGTGGTGATTTTGTCGCGGCGCATTTTCCCGTCTTTTGTGCGGGTGGTCTTATCGCTGTCGAGATCGTTCCTACTCCAACCGTAACCCTTTGTTGCGATTGCGGACGAGTAGTCCGTGCCGTTGATAATAAGGACTTCCATGTTACCCCTCCTTAGTATAGCAGCACGGGCTTACCCGCCGCGCGTGTCATGTTGTTGATGTTCTTTACGGTGCTGCGTGCAATCTCCTTACCGTCAAGCTGGACAACAACCGTGGTCGTACCGCCGCCCGATTCCGCCATAGCCTGCTTAAATGCGTCAACCATCGTTGCAAGCGGCGTTTCGATGTTCGTTCCGCTCTTCTGGTCGCCCAGCACGGCCAGAAATTCCTTGTTAGGCGGAATGACTGCGCCGGTTGCCAGACGTGGAAGATGTACTTTGGAAAGCGAGGAAAGATGCCCGCCGATGCTTTTACCGCCAACACCCGGAACCCAACTCGGCACAGTAAACTTAATCGTGTTGATCTTGCTGATAAGCCAGTTCAAACCTTTAATAATGGCATTAACCGCGCTTTCGGCAATAATGACAACGCCGTTTAAAATACCTTTAAATACCTTTTTAACGCCCTCCCATGCCGATTGCCAGTCACCGGTAAATACACCTTTAATAAACTGAATAATGCCGCCAAGGATATTGTCTTTGAAGTTCCGCGCAAACTCGGTCAGGTTGCCGGTCAGCGCAAGAACAGCAGTCACGACCGTAGCAATGCCCGCAATTACAAGCGGGATGACACTCCCAGTCAAGAAGAAAAAACCAAGGCCGGTTGCAACGATTCCGGCAATCAGCATCAGCGTATTTTGCAAATTTGCGCCGTTATCGCAAATGTCCTTAAATGCCGTGATAATCATTCCTGCGCCCGCAATAACAAGGCCAATACCAGCGCCTACCTTACCAAACGCAAGAGCGAGTCCACCTGCAAGCGCCGCCGCTCCCGCAAGAGATCCGAGTAGGTTTTTCCAGTTAACGCCGTTGTTCCATGCGTCAGACAGGCTTTCCCACAAAATGATTAAACCGCCAACAGCAATAAGAATACCGCCGAGTTTGGTTAAAATCTTGCCCAACGTTCCGGGGAGAGAGTTGCCAAGTTTCCACAGGGCCAACCCTGCGGCAATTAGCATGACCGCATCAGCAATTTTCTTGAGCTTGTCGTTGATCTCGTCCATGTAGCTAAAGTCAGGCGTGATCGCGTCAGCGGATGCACCGCCGTTCGCGTTATCCGCGGTATCGGTGGAAATCTGGTTGATCTCATCAAACGCTGCAAGCTGGCTTGCCGCTTTCTTTGCGGCTCTGCCCGTTCCCTTTAATGCGCTGGTCTCTTTGTTCAGCGCCTTTGCCGAGTTAGCAGTTGCCTTGATGCTCTTGCCGGAGATAAGCGCCACAAGGCGCGTGATCTGCAAGACTACTGCCGTAATAACTTTTACAAGCAATGTAAAGGCGGGAACAATTACGCTTACAAGAGGCTGTGCCAGCGTCAAAAGCGCTCCTTTAAGCTGCGCAATGGATTCTCTTGCATCGGAGTTTACCATTACGACATTTTTTACCCAGTCGCGCACTTTTGTTAATGCTTGGGTAATAACCGTAAAAACAAGGGCACTGCGGACAACAGATTTTACGCGCTGTCCAAACACTTTCATGGAATCTGCCGCCGCTTCGGTTGCATTGCGCAGCCCTGCGCCTTTGGCTCTGCCTTCGATTTGTCGTGATAAATCGACCGCCTGTGTTTTTGCGTCAGAAATCTTATCTGCGGTTTTGTTGAGCTTTTCATTGAGCTTATCGACGTTGCTTGCAGTCTTGTTAAACTCACTTTGCAGCATTCGCACGCGCTCGGCCTGCTCGGACACGTCGATTTTCTCATACGTTCCTTTCGGTGCTGTGCGCATATCGGAAAGCACCTGTTTTGCTGCGTCCAGCTCTGCGCCGATGTTGCGCAGCCGATCTTCCATTGGCGTTTTCTGGTCGCCAAGTCTGTTAAATTCTTTTTGCAAAGATTCAATGTTGCTCTTTACTTTGTTTAATTCCTGATGGAGTTTTTTATCGCTAATAGTCGCTTCGAATACGACTTCACCGTCAGCCACAATATCACCTTCTTGCTTTTTGTTTTTTTGCGTGATATCATCTAATCAGCCATAAATAATGGCGAGGAGGAAAAAATATGGGTAAGATGACTACTTGTAAAGTATGTGGGGCGTCTATCGCCAAATCAGCTGCCACTTGTCCGCAATGCGGAGCAAAGCAAAAGAAACGCCACCTCGTTTTGGGAATTATTATCGCCATTTTTGGCATCTGCATGATTGCCGCCTCATTAAACGGCACGGGCGATGATACAGGGGCAGAAAAGAAAACGTTTGGTGTTGGAGAAACCGCCGATCTAAACGGAATCAGCGTAAAGTTTGATTCCTTAACCGAAAGCAACGGGTCCAAATTCAATAGGCCCAATGATGGAAATGTGTTTTTGATCTGCGAGTTTTCTATCGATAATCAATCTAGCAAAGATATTGCCATTAGCTCTATCGCATCAATTAACGCTTACATTGATGATTATTCAACAAACCTAAGCCTTTCGGCCACCATTGAATCTGGCAACACACAATTAGACGGTGCTATCGCTACAGGCAAGAAAATGACCGGCGCTGTTGGCTACGAAGTTCCAAGTGACTGGAAAGAAATTGAAATTCGCTTTACTCCCGATTTTTGGCCCGGAAACGAAATAACATTCATTGCAAACAAGTAACAGTTTTCGCCCGATGCTTTATGCGTCGGGCGTTTTTTTGCCCAACCACGCATTGATCGTGGCGTTTTCTTCTTCCGTCATCGGATTCCTTAGATCAACAAGCCGCCTGTTTTCTCGGTAGAATTCTCGATCCGGCTTGTCGAGCGTTTTCCCTTTTGCTTTTAGGTTGCGAATTCGAACGATGTTTGCAAACAAGCAGTCCCCGATTTCGTAATACGCCGAGACAAATGACCACCAATGGAAATAAGGCATTGCGCGCACTTCCTGCCCCACAACGCGGTTGATGGGGGCCACGATGTATTGAAAGTCTTGTTCCCAGTCCATCAATTTAGGCCGCTTGCGATTATCACCCTCGTCACCGCAGTCGAGAAACCATGTCATTTTTTTCACCGCATCTGGAATATGTTCGTCCGGCATTTGCAAGAAATCAGGATAAAAAATATCCAGCGCGGCCAGAATCTTTTGACCGTTGTCCAGATCGACCGCAGCAAACACCGAAAGCACGTCCAACGCTGCCCGATAGTCCGAGCGGATAGCATAATCAACGCCGCAGACGTTCAGCGACGTCGGAAGTTCGTACATCATTTTTTATACTTTTGGGTGTATTTGCGGATTTTTTCATCTGCAAGCGCCTGTTCGCGCTTCACCGCCTTGTCAAACTGTTCGATAATGGCGGTCATAAAGTTCTGCCAAACCGGCGCACCGTTGGCCGCGGAATAGGCGTTGACGCTGCCAAAAAGCGTATCGGCAATGTCCTGGGCAAACAGGTCATTGATGATGCTGCGCATTTCTTTGTCAAGAGAATCAACCATGTCAAAAAGCTCATCATCGGGGATATCCTTTTCGAGCGTCTTTGCACGGGTCTCCTGCTTCTTGCGCAGGTCATCAAAGGTTTTGTATGCTTTCTTTGCGAAGTTGACATCCGCAGGGTTGAAGTACACCGTTACAATGCCGTTCACGCCGCGAATGGTATATTCCTTTACACCAGAATCAAAACTGAGTTCCATATATTCCTCCAAAAATGAGGGCTGACAGATGCCAGCCCTCTATGGTTTATTCACCCTCGGTAAAAGTAACCGTATTGCCGGAGATAGCGGCAGTGCCGACAGTGCGCGTGCCGCCAAACGTCACGTCGATGGGCATACCGATAAAGCCGCCACCCTCGCCGCCGAGGGAAGAAGGCTTAACCATGCAGGACGAATAGCGCTCCGCAAATACTGCGGTATTTGCCGTTCCTGCATAAGCGTGGACAATCAGCACGTCCTGATTCGCCAGCGCCGCCGCGTTCTGCTCCTTGACCGCGAGATTCCAAACCTTGACGATGGCGGGATCCCCAGCGTCCAGATCGGACGGGTCAAAGGTCTGCGTGATGATGGGTTTCTTCATGGTCGTGCGCGTCGTTCCGAGAATATCTTTCGAGGAATCCTCCTGCCAGTCATATTCCATACTGGAATCTGTGACGCGCGTACCGAGGGGAGACCACTTCGGGGTGCTAACTTCTCCCGTATTGAGATACGCAATCAGAAGTTCACGGTCTACGGTCTGCCCCGCCGTGGTGTTAAAGGTCATATCAGCCATTTTTAATCACCTCGTAGTTCATTTTCATAAGGATTTGGTGATCCTCGTCACCGTTTTCATACACGGCAAAAAGAGAGGATCGCGTTGTAGGCTCAATACGGATGACGCGGCGTCCGTCGCCAATGTCAGGCGGCGTTTCGCTTGTTGCCCAATCGCCCAAAGCGTTAAGCAGCTCGTCAGCTTTGAGCCGTTTGTCGTTGCTATTCCCCGGTTTCATGCGGTAAATAACCTTGAATTGGTACTCCGCCTGATACCCACCGAGAATGTATTTCTGTACGATGTACGCTGCCTGAATCGTAGACAGCGCCATCGCTTCTGCGTCAGCAGGGAGAAATTCAAACCGAATAAAATCAACTGGCTTGTCAGGGAATTTGTTGAGCCAAACAAGCAACTTTCGCGACACTTGATCTTCTTCTGCTGCCGATACCGTCTTTTTAACCGGCTCCGTACTTCTTCACCGCCTTTTCCGCTACGCGCGCCCACTTGCCAAGGTTTTGCGCTTTCGATGCTTCGCACCAATGGGCTTGTGCCTGTGGATGCGCCGTGTGGTTGAACACTAAATTGCGGTCAGTCACGACCTTTGTACCGCCTTTTGGCGCGTATGTGCTACCGGTATTTGGGTCAACCATGACTTTCCCGTAATACAGGAATCTCGCATAAGGACCTGGGTAGATGATATCGTTGCCAACTACTCTTGTACGCTGCGTTAAAGATCCCGTAAGCATCGGAACAAAAGGCTGAGTGTCTTTCTCCATTTGCTCGGCTAAAACGTGCTCAGCGCGCGTACAAGCCTTTGCAATGGCAGATCTGACAGCGTCCATTCCATCGGTATGCACTGAAAACTTGATGCCCATTACGCGCCTCCGACTTCCCAGTGCTGCATATCGGGGCTACCGTAGTCCATCGCATCAACCTTGGTCACGTTGTAGCAATCGTCATGGCTCAGTACAACGGTCATGTTGTCCGAAACGACTTCGCCCTTTACAAAACACGTCATGCCCCCGTTGCCCTTGTATGAGAGCGTCCACAGCCCGGACTTGTCCGCCGCCGCAAGAAACGCCTGCGGAGGCGCATAGGTCTTGGCTTTACCTGTCGTTCCGTCCACCGCTTTCACGGAGAACGGGATATACAGGTTTACCGCGTCCGCGCTCTCAAGTCCGCTTTCACGCACGTTGACCGCCTTGCTGGCTTGCAGCATCACGCCACGCAGGATTGTGGTATAAACCTTCTCGACCTCATCAAGCATTGTCGGATCGATCTCCTGCACGATGTTGTAAATCGTTACAGTGTGGGGAGCGTACATCTACAACCACCTCCGCGATACAGCAGGCCTGTATGGGCAAGGTATTCCATGCACGTTTCCGCAAGCAGTTTCTTTGCCCCGTCCGTTGTATTGAGTGCAGAAAGGGCGGATTCCCCGCCCGTTGCAAGCGTTCTGGAATAACCGCCTACTGTTTCACTCTTGACTTCTGCATCATTCGCCGCAGCGTTTACCAGGTTCTTTATTGCAAGCGCCTGCGCGGCTTCGATAACCGCGTACTTGTCAACCAGCGCACAGCAGCACATCTTTACAGCATCCAGCTCCACGTTGTCCTTGGCTCGGTTCTGCGTGAAATAATCGAGGAAGGAGCTGGCCCGGACAGCCAGACGCGGAAAATCTTCCTCGCTCACAGAACCCATATAGATTCCGGCGTAGTATGTATAATCAGCGTAAGTCATACGGGTCAGCTCCTTTCAGATCAGGCAGAAACGGTAACGGTGGCAGTGCCGGTCTTGGTTCCGTCCTGCTTGGACTTCGCGGTAACGGTGATGCTGCTCTTGGTTTCGGTAGCGGAAACGGTCAGAACGCCCTCATCGCTAATCTTGCTCTTCGTGCCGTCCTGAGACCATTCGACTTCTCCGTTGATGATGCCCTCGCCGTCAACCTTGGCGGTAAACAGCTTGCTCTCGCCCTTCTTTACGGTGGCGGTAGCAGGAGAAACGGCGACGGTGGAAATGGCGCCGCCCTTGCCGTAAACGGAGAAGGGGAACGGGTTCACCTTTTCCGCGTTGTAGGCGTTGATGGGGTTCGCGATCTCCCAGCCAAGACGCATGACCGCACGGAGGGCGACCATATCGTTCTGCATAAGGTTGTAAACGATTTCCTTCGTGGCGGGGTCCTGGATAACGCCCTCGGTGAACACCTTGAAGGTCATATCCTGGCGGATGGCATAGACGAGCTGGCTCCAATCGCCGACGATCATCTGTGCTTGCGCAGGGTCGAACGCGCCGTTCATGGGGAAGTACATGTCCATGCCGTCGAGGCCGTAGCGGGTAGCGCCCTGCATATCGGTCTTGAAAATAGGCTGGCCGGTGGTGTCTTTCAGCCCACGGAGCTTGCCACGCATCTGAATAGCGGACATCACGCCGTTGGGATTGAAGCCGTCCAGCTCGACCTTGGAGATCAGACCACCCTCGTCCATGATGTCGGCGTAAATGTCAGAGCTGACAGGAACACCATTTCCCGCAGCAATAGCAGAGGGCACAATGCCATCACGCCAGGTGCTGGGCTTATTCTTGCCAAACAGCATAGCGCCGTCAATGACATTGCCGAAAGCCTCGGTCAGGCGGGGCTTGACCTCGCCCCAAATGTCATAGTCCGCATCATCGAGAGCAGCCTCGGGGATGGGGACGATAACAGCGATCTCCTCGGCATACAGTTTCTTCTTGTCCCATGCCATCTTAGTGGTCTGGTTGAATGCCTCACCAGCTCCGCTGTCAGAAGCTTCGCCGTTGACAAAGTACGCGGAGGGAAGTGCGTCAAGCACGTTGATGGTCTGCGTCTTGCTGGACATATTTGCCAGTCTGCGGCCCATACGAAGGACGGCAGATTCAGCGATAGCGCCCTGCATGATCTCGCGGGTTACGGGTTCCGGGATCAGGCCAGAAAGTGCGGAACGATCAATACTTGCCATGTTATATTCTCCTTTTTGTTACTTGAGTGCGCCGCGAATCAGATTGTTCATCGCGGCATTGGTGTCAGTTTTCTTTTCACCGCCGCCAACAGCAGCGGACCAGTCAATTTTTACGCCATCCTGAAACGCGGACGGATCGGCGCTGACTTGTTCCTCGTGCCATTTGTCAAACCCATCAAGCGCGCCGTCTTTGATTTCAAGATGCTTTGCTTTCAGGTCTGCCAAATACGCCTTCTCGGCAGCTTTAGAGCTAAACTTCACGCCTTTCTCAGAAAGCGTTTTACGGATAACGTCTGCGTAGTCATAATCGGCAATCTTGGACTTGTAGCCCTCGATCTCCTTTTTGAGTGCGTCCGTTTCCGCGTTGCCGTTTGCTAAAAACTGCTTGTTTTTTTCCACTTCCGCGTCCAGCTTGCTCTGAACAGTCGAAAGCGCCTTTGTGATTCGCCTGTCGAACTCCGCCTTATAGGTGGGGTCAGCCAGTATTTCATCAAAAGTCTTAATTTCGTCTGCCATTTTTTATTCTCCTTTATTCCACAGCGTCATTCCCCACTGCGTATTACAACAAAAGAGCCAACCACCGAGAAAACCTCAGTAGTTGGCTCCTATTGCCCTTTCCCGCGCCCAATTACGCAGGAGTTGAATATTTGATTGTTTTCTTAACCTCTAACACGATGTACCCGTCACCCTTGCGCCGGATCTCCGCGTCATTGCCGCGCCGGATAATAGCCTCGATGGCCTGCATCAATTTATCATCCATTAGCCTACCCCGATTTCTTTCAAATATGCTTCATACTCATAGGGGACGCCAATGTCATAATTCTTGTAGTAATGCAGGAACTCATACGGGAAGGTGAATTTACCGTCCCAAAACATACCTGCGTGAAGTTCTTCGCCGGTAAACATATCAAAACTGGGCAGCGATGTCAGCCCGGCATCGAGGGAGGAAATGTGGCTTAAAATCGCTTCTTTTGGGATACTATTTTTGTATTTCTTATAGTCTTCAAAATTCTCAATAGAATTCTTGTATGGCAATCCTTTAAAAAAACCGAAATCCATGTCATTTTCTCCTTCCTCTTTGATTTGGGGTAAACGGCAAAATATTTCCTTCCCCGTGTGTTCCTACTTTTAGTACGCCAGCACCGGAAATGAAAAGCACATCGTCTGGGGCTTTCACTTCAACGCCAAGCGCATTTGCCAGCTCTTCTGCAAAGCAATAATCGTTTTCCATGCGTGCGCCTGTGCTGCAAGATAGCAAACGAACTTTCTGACCATTCCAACCTTTACTATGCCGAATGACTGCGGCAAGTAAGCGCGGTGACATATTGAGTTCTTTTGTGCCAAATCCGACTGCCGTCTGGCTTCCGTGCATAGCGACGTCAAAATACGTTTTAAGAGGTTTTACCCTTTTAACGTTTTCATTCAGCGGGTCACCGTCCGGGAAGCAAGCAAAGCCATTTTCCAGCTTCATTGTACGTCTTTTCACAATAGAATTCAAGTTATCTCTTGCGTCTGCGCCGAAAAACTCAAGAGTGTCGCTATCGTCTTTAGCGTTAGCCGCTGCCACTTCCGCCCGATGCGTTTTCATGGCATTTGCCGTTTTTAACGTTGCGTCATCCGTGAAATAGACGCGCATCCGTTCCGGCTGCTCCGGCAGGCCAGCTTTCGCGCTGAACGCCTTGTATTTAGCGTTTAACCTCCGTAGCCGTATGTTTACCGCAGTCTCATCTTCATGCAATCCTGCGGCCTTGTAGGCGGCTTTTTCGCGCTTTAACTTTCTAACCGTCCGCTCAATGCGGCGCTGCATTTGAGTTGCCTCGTATGCCGTGTAATCCTTGCCATCAAACGTGCATTCATGTCCATCATCAATGTGTTTCAGCTGTTCATCCGTGTAAGTGCGCTCAGACACGCCCTCAACCCACGGGAACCGCCTGTGGCGGCAGTTGGCCCCTTCCAGACCGTCAACAGCGCCCAGGCCGCAAACGTCATAAATGCTCGGGTAAATGTCCCCAGTGCGAACGCTGTAAACACGGCCTTGCCAATCCTTATGCGATGACCACGGTGACGGTCCCGGCTTATCTCGTGCGCCAACATGGGCCGAAACTTCAAAATAGGGTGTATCCAGATATTCTGCGGATTGCTCCGTATACTTGGCGCAGATTCGAGATACGCCGGTCATTACGGCTCTTCGCACGGCAACATCGACATGATCCCAATGGCCGCTTTCGTAGTCAACCACTTTTAGACCGCTGTCCGCAAGTTCCTTCACAGCCGTTTTAATCGCCTGATTGTAGTTGATTGCACCGCTTTGCACCTGCAACGCTGCGCTGTCAAGTGCCCATTGGTACGCTTTGGCAGGTGGGAGCATTGTACGCCCAGCGTCCACTAGGAAGCCCATGGATGCGGTCAGATTGTGGAATGTATCAAGTGTCTGCGTCCTGATCGCCGCCACTTCCGCAGCGTCAATTAGTGTCTCAGGCTGGGTGATATGCGCAAGGTCAATCAGGTCAGTGTAATACTGTTGGTTCCTTGCGACCACATCGCCCAGCAGCTTATCCAGCTTCGTTTTGCTGATGCCGGAAGTTTCGCGGATTGCTTTCTTGATTTCCTTTAGGTCAATGCAGTGCGATCTCAGCGCTCGAATATCCTGCACCGTGACCTCGTTGAGCTGATCTGATAGATTCAAGCGGCTGCATATCTCGTCAAGCAGCGTGATTTCAAGCGCCCGGAACAGTTCTGCAAGTTCTTCCGGCAGCGCGTCAAGGACTTCCGGATGAAACGGATATTTCATTTGATTCCCTCCGTTTCACAATATCGTCGTAATGTGGCTTTACCCGTATCACGTTCCAGTCGCATTCTTCCGGCACTCTGCCGTAAAAGATCACCCATTCCGGCGACAGCCGTTTCATCATTTCTTCGTATCCGCGCAGAAACAGGCGTTTGCTTTCCTTGTTTTGCTGTGTGCCTACCGAGGAAACCGCCACAACGCCGCCCTCCGGCTCGCCGTCAAAGCACCAATCATAGCTGCTTTCGTCGCTCCATGAGATAGTCGGATACACCGTGACCCCGTGTAGCTGCCAATATGCCGCCAGCCAGTGCTTGCGATAATGGTTATAGATCTGCATTGCAAGCGGCATATCTGTGTATGTGGAAAAATCCGGCGCGCATACCGCCGCAAACTGCGACAGTTTCGGAATGTACTTGACCGGCGTGTTCCAGTGCCTTACAAATTGATAATCGTCAATAAAGAAATGCACGATTTTATCTTCTGGGTTCTTTGCCGAAAGAAGATAGTTCCCCGGAACAAATTCCCCTTGTGGATACGCTTTGACCGGTTCGATCTGCGGAATATCGTACTTGCCCACGCCGGGGAATGTGAACTTGTCGAGATTTTCAAAGTTAATCATACCGGACGCCATGTGCCGCTGCGCTTGTTAGCCCTGCGGTATTTCTTGCCGTTTACCGTAACTTCCAACGCGCCGGACTTTTGCGCTGTTACAAAGGCATTGGAAAACGCCTTGTTTTCTGCTGCTTTGCGGTTTTTACTGGACTGGTCACGCAATTTCCGCATGTAGCTATCCATTTCACCGCGCGCTCTTGCAGCTCTGTCTGCGGCGCTTCCTGTTTTCTGCGCCGTTGTCAGGCGTGCAGGCCCGCTTGCATAAGGATTGACTGCTCCTGCCGCCGTTTTGAGCGCCGTTGTTGCGAGAGTTGCCATCTGCTTTACGGCGTCTTTCTTTTCAGCGTCCGACAGCTCAAGCCCATTGATTTCAGCAGCGTTGCGCTCAAATGTGCGCCTGATAATATCGCCCATATCAGTGACAGATGCAGCGTTTGCTCGGTTAATATCCTGCTGTGACAAAAACCGCGCGAGGCTCATACCGCGCCCACGCCCAAATTCTCCAGCTCCAATGCCGCCACCAGCTCCGCCTCTGCCGCCCATTACTCTACCTCCTGTTGTCCTTCGGTTGTCATGTCCTGCATCTTCGGCAACGCCGCCTTTGCGGTTTCCTCGTCCTCGTTTTTGTACGTCATGCGCATTTCATAATCGTTGAGGATTCCAGCAGACAAAAGCTGCATATCGCGCGCAAACTCAGCGTCTTTGTCCTGGAAAATACTGTCGTCAAAATCAATACTAATTTCAACATTTTCATCCAGCCCGGCGTTCATGGCCGTATTGCCCAGTCGGAGGAGAACCCTACAAAGTTCAACAAGCACCTGCTCCAAGATGATCTGGTGCTTCCCTCGCGTCTTTGCAAGCTCACTGTGCGTACTGATAACCTGCGTCGCAGTCGCCATTACGGCTTGGTCGATCTGATAAAAGTTCGTGCCAAAGCCGCACTTGCTCCCCAAGATATTAAGCGCGAACTGAACCCCGACACTTAACTTATCGGAGTTAAGCGTCATGTCGATTGGCTGAATAACCGCCCCATCGCTTACATCTTCTGGCATAACGTAGTACACAAGATCGTTTTCATCAAACGCCGGTGTACCATCAAGAAATTTACTCGCCGCAGGCTTAACCATAATGCGTTTTTTGCCCATCACAAACTCATTGATGTAAGCATCATAGGCAATATCGGCACCTTCGAGTGCATCAATAGCATTGGCATAAACCGAAATGCCGGTTGGAAGCAAATAGTTGAAGTTGTTTGCAATGTTGGGTCGGTCAATGACAAATTGACGCTTATCGCTTCCGGTATGCACAACAGGTGGGATGCGCTCAAAGCCCTTAACATTGGTCAGCGCTTCGTCTGCAAGTTGCTCATTATCATACCGATAAATGCGGTTCTCAATGACGTATTCGCCGCCATCCTCTTTGCGATGGATTTGCAGATAGAGGTAATCGCGCCCGCCCCTTGTAACTACAGAGGAAAACGCGCACTCGCTGATATATCCGTTCTGCCATGTCAGCGGATAGATATTTTCGATGGTCACATAGTCCAGCACAATGCCGGAGGCGTTGCCGGGTACGATCTCTCCGCTCTCGTTGACCTCCTGCCCTACAACGCGGGGAATGTATGCCACCGTGCCAAGCGCGGACTTCATTTCCTGCATCTCATTCGCTTTAACAGCAAAATTGTTCTCCGTCAAGATGCGGTCAATAAATTTCTGCTCCTTATTCCCTTCAAGCGTTATCTGCACTTTCTCGTTCATGAGCAGATTTGCCCAATCCTCGCACAGCTTCTTTCCCATTCCGAGGGAATACCGCTTACAGTTGACCATGCTTTCACCGTTACGGACGCGGTAATTGTGGAAGCCCTTTACATTCCCCTGATACCAGCTTTTCCACTCCGCAACCTTGCTGTAAAACGATTCGGGAATCGTGGTATAGCCAAGTTCGTTAAGTTTTAAGATAACTGCATTGCTCATGCGATAACTCCCATCCGGCGAGAAATCCGCTCTAAAGCGTATCTTGTGGCATCAATCAAATGGTTATTTGCATCAGGATACCCGCTGATGATGTCGCCGTCTTTATTCCGTTCGTATTCGTAATTTACAAACTCTTCATATGCGTTTGGTGTCCGGCGATGGTCAATGACAATCTTGCGCCGCTGTAGCCACTTCATACCGTAGTCAACAGAGCCAGGGCCTTTAACCGCCGCTTTTGCTGGAAGCCCCATAGCGCGATAGTCTGCCACACTTTTAGGCTCCGCGCTGTCGCAGGTAATATATGCGTCTTTATATCCACGCTGAATGATGATGTTTCCGCTTGCCTCGTTCGTGAGCTTGTTTTGATATATCTCGTCCATCAGGTAAATGGTTTCCCTCGCTCTGTCGTAATGCAAACGGATAAAAGCAAAGGGGTCAGGAAACCAACCGTAGTCCACGCCCTGATAGATTTGGTCGAAGTGCGACATTTCCTCGTCGGTGATTTCTCGCAGTTCCAAATTCTCAAACACATTGCCACCCGTTCCGACTGGAATGCCGAGGTATTCGTGCTGATACGCACGCTCGTCCGTCTCTCTCAGGTGTTCCGCTTCTGCAAGAAACTGTTCTCCAAGCCATTCAGGCGGCGCTTGCAGATACGTTGACTTGTGGCACAAGCGGTCATCCCGTTCTTCCAAGCTATCCTTGTTTGCCCAGTTGTCGCGCGAAATTGGTGGGTTATAGCTTTCAAAATTCCAAAACACCGAGCCGCCGCGCATGGTCGACTGCAAAATGTTTCGGATTTCTGCACGTCCGGCAAACTGGTCTTTTTCTTCAAAGTGCGTCACGGCGATATAACCAAACGGTACTTTGATAGACTTGATCTTCATGGGATCATCAGCGCCGCGAAACATGATCTTCTGCCCGGTAGGCTTGTAGATCAGCTCCATCGGGGAAACCTTCGCTTCCCAGTACGCCGCCATGCCCAGCTCGCCGATTGCCCAGATATACTGGGCATACACGCTATCGCGGATCGTGTTTGCCACCTTGCGCAGCACAAGCGCGTGCGTTCCCGGATTGGCAACCAGCAGAAGCGGCACGATAATTGACACCGTAGAAGATTTCAACGAACCTCGCCCGCCGCTAAAATCGTAGTGCGTATGACCGTGCCGGAAAATGTCATGCGCAATGCCATAAAACGCAGGGCCGATTTTCTCTGACAGAAAAATATCAGACATCGATAATCACCTTAACGACGGAATCAGCGGCAGAATTGTCTTGCTTGTCAAACACGCCTGTATGCTTTGCAAGCATCTCAAGTGCCTTTAGCTTATTAGCATATTTCAGGTCGCTTTCCGTGCAATCAGACGCAGGCTTGTCCGCGATTTCTTTTAGCTTTTTAATCACATAGTCCTGCGTTACTTCCGTCCGTTTTTGCCTTTCCGCCTTTGCTTTCTGGATAGCAGCTGAAACGTTACCATTCGTAACTAACTGCCTCCCTTTTTCAGCGTTCTTATAACCGGCTCTCGCGGCGGCTTGAGTGGCATTTAAGTCCACAAGATACTCTTGAACAAATCTCTCTTGCTTTGCTGTTAATGGCACTCGTCACCACCTCTCTTGTCACATTTTTGCTACCAGCCCCCACCCCTTGGCCTTACATAGCAGACTTTACCCGCCCCGAAGGGCATACACATCTTGCGTGTCCGCCTCTCCCCGAGCCAAACATGGTACGCAAGATCTTTTTTGTTGACTCCCGGCTGCGCTGCGTCTTCCTACCAGCCATCAGGAACTTGGCAATTATACCAGCCGCCTGATACTTAGCTTTTTACGCTTCCTCGCCCGCTGGCCGGGATGGTACGGCATTGCAGCCCTGCCCTGCTTTAGCGCTTCGGGGAAAGTCCCCGTCACTCGCTGTGGTCTCCCCTTACGGGGCACCTATGCCGCATATTGGCCGTCTTGCCGCTTAGATTATCACGCCATTTGCCTGCTCATTTGGTTCCCGGCGCCCCGGATTCCATTAACCGGGTACGGTTTTACTTAGCTACTGGCAGTTTTCAGCGACCATTTTCATTTCCATGTGAGCCATGACGAACGGTCTCACATTGTCCGGGTGCGACCCGGCATCTGGTGCAGACGGCAGGACTTGAACCTGCGACATTTTCATGATTTGCAAAACGCTCTTGCCTGCTGAGCTACGTCTGCATATCCCCGGCATCCGCCGGGGTCAGGAGGGAAGAAAGGATGGATGGAAAGAATGAGGATACGGATATAACCCCGCACTCTCATTCTGACACATATTTTTCTACGCTTGCCCCGAATTGGGGGCAAAGACCAATTTTTTTTGCGATACTATAAAGGTTTACTCTCTCGCTCACCTTCGTCCCACGCAAGCTCATCCAAGCTGACGTGGTAATGATTCGCTATCAGCTTTAACTGGCTGAGAGCCGGTTCGTTCTCCCCGGTTTCATACTTCCGCAGCGTATCATGCCCGATCCCAATCAGCTCCGCTTTCACTCTCATACTTTTAGCAGGCCGCTCAGATTCTCTCAATTTGCGCAATCGTTCCGGGAACGTACTCACATAACCACCTCACATAGCCGGAAATTTTCTACCACGGGGCCGCCCGCCGTTTCCGTCCGCACACTAATAAACCGGCCCTTCGGGTGGATGTAAATAATCTCGCCGGTGCGGATTGGGTATGTTTCCTCGTCCGCTGTGGATTTGCTTTTCAACAGATTCGGAATGGTTTTGAACCGTGCGCTTACGGTCTGTCCGATGGTCATAGTCCCTCCCTTTCCAGCAGTTTTCGCAGGTCGTTGAATTTATTCGGGTTCAACCCTGTTTCCCGGTGGATTTTCTCCAAATGGTATTTTAGGGTGTTGGAGTGCATATACAATTCCTTACCGGTCTGCACTGCATTCATGTCATGATCGGCATAGGCTTTCAGCAGTTTTTTGTCCCGATCCTCCATAGTTTACCTCCTTTTGTTGCGAGGGGCGGCTGGCGGTCAGCCATCCCCGCCATCCTTCCTCTCGCCGCAGCTGCAAAAGAATGTCCTTGTGTCCTGCTCAAACGGCAAAAACGCGATGTTTGTTTTGGGGCAAAATGCGTACATATCTTTTCGATTCCACACGCACAAATGCTTACAATCCTTGCACCGTGTAACAAGTTTCGATCTTCTCCGCAACTTATTGATTGCGGATACCAAAATCAACGCAGCGGCATATATCGCCACGCCGAGAACAATTGATACCAGCGCAGCACCGCCGACGATCATAAACGCCGCGCCAATGTTCATCATCACGTTATCTATCATTCGCATTTCCCTCCGTCATGCACCGTTGTGTATTTCCAAATCAGCGTGTTCAGCCTCCTCAGCCCCTCCAGGGTGATTAGGTCCTGCGCGCACAGCTCGTCCCGCAGGCGTTCCAGCGCTTCGATTGGGGCCACGTCGGCGGCTGGGATGCCGTAAAAATCCTCCGCCAAATCGTTATAGGCGTCTGCGTAGATTCCGCTTTCCCCGCCAAG
>ERZ1031845.363-NODE-363-length-17587-cov-5.032854_pt1 | contig 17587 bp, 10 predicted proteins | sample MGYA00518169_ERZ1031845 | MGnify/ENA primary metagenome ERZ1031845 (study PRJEB33719, sample SAMN04261265) | wastewater metagenome | biome: rural village; feature: human; material: feces | host: Homo sapiens | place: El Salvador | collected 2014-01-14 ...
CGATTCCTCAAGGGGCAGGATACGTTGATTCTCGCGTTCGTGGGCGCGTATCCGTTGCATGCTTCCACGCAAAGTGGCGCTCCTGTGGAATTGCCGAAGCCTGATATGCGACGCGATGGTTCCGGTACGGATCTGTCGGCGCCGATTGCGGTGGTCGGCTGATTCGACGAAATCGATTGGCGGGGCTCTGGACTGGTTCTTCTTCCGGTTCAGGGCCTTCCCGTTTTGCGCACTTGGGCCGCCAGGTTGAATGAGCAGGCTGGGTGAAAGTGCCTCCGGCTTGGTTCAGCCATATAGCTTCATGCCTTGTGGGCTGTCCACGAACCCGGCAGCATGCAGCAAACGTCTGTATTCGTTGCGTTCCTTCAATGATTCACCGTTCATTTCGGCGAAGCTGACGCTGCCCTTGGACTGATGCTGCAATGCATAGGCAAGTTCCGTACATGCCGGCTGCAATATTCGCTCGTCATCGGTGAAGCTGACGATTCTGTGGCTTTTCGGCACAGCGAACAGCACCGGCATGCCGTGGTCGAGCACGATGACCGATTCCGCTCTGCGCGCCGGTTTCATATGGTGTTGTTCGGGCCATGTGATCGCGGAGCCTGTCAGGTTGGCCGGGTCGGTCACGTCGAGCGCCACGCAGGATTGGCTGCGCGCCTCGTCGTCGCCTCGCAAGGCGTCCACTGTGTCACGTCCGGCGAATTGGGCCGCTCCGAATCCTTTGACGAACATGCCTCTGACCAGATTGCCGTGTTCCTCCATACGTTTGAGTACCGGGTATAGTCCGGAGAATCCGCCTGCGACCTGCTCCTTGTCGATTAGCGGAGCGGCGATCACGCCATATCGGTCGAGCAGCGATTCGATCAATGCGATGTCGTATTCCTCGATGCCGGCTGTTGGTTTGCCGGCGGTATCGTCCGTTTGGTCCGGTATCGCCATTGGACTGGTCCGGGACGAGTCGACCGCGGACCATAATCCACCGAGCGTCGCCGGTGTCGAGGCGTGGATCCGTACGCGTCTGCGTGCGGCAGTGCGTGGCGCGCGCACTGAAACCGTGCCTTGAGCCAAGGCCCGAACGGGAGCGAATGAACTGTTCGTCACTTTGCCTTGCCATACCAAGGACCACAAGGCTTCCTCGAACTGGCTTTCACCCCATGCGGGAAGGATGATTTCCCCTGTTTCAGGATTCACGTTGACTTCCGCATGTTCCTGCCAGATGGCTTTGGCGGCTGTGGAAAGCTGCCGCGCATGGAAGGCTCCCCCATTCGATAATGCGGCAAGTATCGTCTCCGGCACGGTCATGGTTCCGGCACTATAGGCATTGTTCTGCGATTGTTCGCCGGGTTTCACCAGCAGCCGTGAATCAGCTGGATGGAATGCGATGCCGCCGGCTTCCTTGGCGTTGGAACCATTGATTTTGGAGCCGACCCATACCACGTCTCCGGATGCGAGCAATTCGTCCAACATACTCGGTTGGTAGTCGCGAACGCGTGCGGGGAAGACCGAGGATTCCCAAACGGAGGTGTTGAGGTATATGCCTTCAAGCTGTTCGATCACACGCATCAGCCCGTCGACGCCTTCATATCGGGCGCCACCCACAGGTCCGACACCTTGTCTGTCCAACAGGAACGCCTGATAGACGGCCGGTTCCACCGGCTTGATGGCTTTGCGTGCCTTGGCAAGCGAAAGCGCGCGGATACGCCGAAACACGTCTTTGTGGAGCCATTGCTGGGGCGTTTGCCGAGGTGACCGTTCCGATGCTGAATCATCGGAACCATTGGCGTCCGCTCCGGCCGCATCATCGACGAAATGGCCTTTCAGCAGTTCGTCTTTGGCATGTAATTCATCCAACATGCGTACGCCTTGGACAGCGTCCAATCCCAGTTCGGCGATCATCTGATCCGCGGTGAATGGGCCATGCGTTTTGGCATATCGCGCCACACGGCCGGCAATGTCGGTCTCGTCCAAATCGTTCCAGAACGTCCGTCCGGCAAGCTCCTTCCCAATCTGCGCGATGACGTCGGCATCCAACAGCGAAGCCATGTCCGTGGCGCCCAGAAGACGTTCCAGCACTTCCGGGTCCATGGACAGCAGTTGCGTGCTGCGTTCGGCTTGCGGCACGTCGTATTGGTACATGACCGCACCCACGTATCCGAACAGCATGTTTTCCGCGAACGGCGACGGCGTTTCCGTGACGGTCTCGCTCAAAGAGATGACGCCGGAGCGTAATCCGGACATCACATGTTTCAGCGCGGGCAGATCGTACACGTCCTGTAGGCATTCGCGTGCGGTTTCCAACAGCAACGGGAAGTTCTTCCGAGTTCGGGCGGCGTTGAGCAGTTGCGCCGCGCGCAGCCGCTGCTGCCATAAGGGGACGCGTTTGCCGGGGTTGGCGCGTGGCAGGAACAGCGATCGCGCCGCGCATTCTCGGAATCGTGCGGCATACAGCACGCTTTCGCCGACTTGCGTTTCGATGATGCGTTGCAGCTCGTCCATGTCGAACAGCAGCAGCTCGCGGATCGGCAGGTTGCCGTCGCCGTCCGGGAGGCGGATGATGATGCCGTCGTCGGCCGCGTATACCTGCCCATCGAACCCGTATCGTTGTTTGATACATGTGGTGATGGCCATGGCCCATGGTTCGTGCACGCGTCTGCCGTATGGCGAGTGGACGATCACACGCCAATCGCCTTCTTCATCCTGGCAGCGTTCGACGACCAGCTCACGGTCGTTGGGAATCGTTCCCGTGGCGGCGCGCTGTTCGGCAAGCAGGTCGGCAAGATTGCCGATGGCGTTGTCGTCCAATCCGTCACGACGTAGACGTGCGATTGTTGTCGTGTCGAATCGGCTGGTCTTGTCTCCTGCGATGCCGTCCGAGACTTCCGCGCGTAGTCCTTGCGCCATATCGCGTATGAATCGGCCTTGGGACCGTCCGAATGCCGCGTCCCGCCCGTCGCCTTCGCCATGCCAGAACGGCAGTCGGGCGGTACGTCCTGGAGCAGGAACCACCACCACACGGTCCCGGGTGATTTCCTGGATCTGCCAGGTCGATGTGCCGAGGGTGATGACGTCTCCGACCCGGGATTCGTACACCATTTCCTCATCCAGCTCCCCCACTTTGCGTGGGCCCGGTCCGGAGCCTTCTTCGGGAAGCACCACGGTGTAGGTTCCTCGGTCGGGTATGGTGCCTCCGCTGGTCACGGCCAGTCGTTGAGCGCCAGGGCGCGCGGAGATGAGACCCGCCTCTTCGTTGTATTGCAGTGGTGGCCGGAAGGCGGAGAAATCCTCGCCGTTGTAGGCGCCGGTCATCATGCCCATCACAGCATCGAACATGGTTCTGTCGAGATCTTCGAATGGCGCGGCCTTGCGCACGGTCACGTACCAGTCGTCTGGTTTCAGATCATCCATCGCCGCGGCGGCGACGGTTTGCTGGGCAAGCACATCCAAGGGGGTGCATGGAATGGTCAGTGTTTCGATGTCTCCGGAGCGCATGCATTCGATGCTTGCGGCCGTGCCGATGATTTGCTCTCGTGTAATCGGGTAGAACAGTGCATGCGAGACTCCCCCGACCTTGTGGTCGGCGCGCCCCACCCGCTGCAATCCCGAGGACACGGACAATGGCGGTGCGATCTGGATGACCAGATCCACTGAACCCATGTCGATGCCGAGTTCAAGGCTCGATGTGGCGACCACGCAACGCAATTGGCCGCGTTTGAGCTGCTCTTCGATCTGTTTGCGCCGGTCTTTGGAAACGGAACCATGATGCGCCATGGCGATCGCGTCGGCGTCCGCATGCGAGGAGACCAGCATGGTGGTGGATCCGACCACGGAATCGTAGTGTTTGGCGAAGCCTTCACGGCCTTCCGGAGAGCCCAGATCCGGATACGGCTGGGTGGAATCACTGGCTGTGGACTCCGGCTGGGATGCGTTGTCCGACACACTCAAGTCCGTTCGGCCAAGCCTACGGTCGGACAGCGCATCCCGCCCTGCGTCCGCTTTGACGGCGGTTTCAGACCCAGTTTTCCGGGATGTGCGCAATTGCGCATACAGGTCGTTGAGCCGTGCGGTGAGTTTTTCCGCAAGGCCACGGGAGTTGACGAACACGAGGGTGGTGTGGTGTTTCAGCACTTCGTCAAGCACGCTGCGTTCGATGGCCGGCCATACCGAGCCTCCGGTCGAAACCCGTGAGGTATGTTCTTCTCCCCCGACCGAAGTCAGTCCTTTACGTTCCGCCAATGCCTCCATGGCAGGACCCACCCCGGAGATATGCGTGGTATGGCGGTTCGGAAGTTTCACGGCGCCTGCCCTCCGCCCTACGTCGTCGGAGACGGGATCGCGCATGGCCGAAAGCGGTTCCACCACTTTCAGATCCATGTCGGGGTGCGATTCGGGTCTGATGACGCGTACCGGCCGCGTGCCGCCAAGGAAACGTGCGGCTTCGGCCGGCGGTTCCACAGTGGCGGAAAGCCCGATGCGTTGGACAGACCGGCCGGCAAGGCTTTCCAATCGTTCCAAGCTCAGCGCCAGGTGCGCGCCACGTTTGGAGCCCGCGATGGCGTGCACTTCATCCACGATAACGGTATCAACGGCGGAAAGTATCCGTCGCGCCTTGGAGGTGAGCAGCAGGAACAGCGATTCTGGCGTGGTTACGAGGATATCCGGCGGATGGCTGACGATTCTGCGCCGTTCCTGCGGCGTGGTGTCGCCGCTTCGTATGCCCACGCTGACTTTCGGCGATGGCAATCCCATCGCCTCGCACTGTCCGGCGATGCCAGCCAATGGCGCTTGGAGGTTCTTGGCCACATCCACTCCCAGAGCCTTCAATGGCGAAATATACAGGACCTTGACGCCGCGGACGGGTTTACGTTTCTTGGCATTGCAATCGGATTCAGCCGTGCCGTCCCCACCGCCGGACGTCCGCAATAAGTCATCGCCCTCCTTCGTCATCAGACGGTCGATTGCGGAAAGGAAGGCGCACAATGTCTTGCCGGAGCCGGTGGGCGCCACCACCAACACGTTCTCGCCGGAGCGGATGGCCGGCCATGCCAAACGTTGCGCCTCCGTCGGAGCATTGAACGCATGCTTGAACCAGGCATTGGTAGCCTCCGAGAACAAGTCCATGCATTCGTACATACGTTCGATTATGGCATCGCCTTCAGACATCATCCACAACCGGCGGAAAGCTCGTCATCCACCGTCGTCGGCTCATTCGAGCACACCGCCCGGCTGACACATTCGAGCGTCTCACATACGGCGTCGTTAGGCGGCCGCACGGTCGCCGCACTTGCGGCGCAAAGTCTCATGCATGGCGACCATCAGCGCCAGGAACACCACCAGATAGAACGGGAACAGGTTGACCGAAACATGTTGCGCGATCAGCCCGAACAGCGGCGGCATGCACATCGATCCCACATAGGCGCAAGCCATCTGCATGCCGACGATGGCCTGCGATTTGTCCTCGCCGAAATAAGCAGGAGTGGAATGGATGACGCACGGATAGATCGGCGCGCAGCCCAAACCGATGACCATTAGTCCCGCGATGGTGCCGATATTGTGCGGCAACGGCAGGAGCATGATGACGATGCCGGTCAGCACCAACGCCTGGCCAAGACGAATCATGGCCGGATCGTTCAGTTTCATGGTCAGGAAACCGCTGGCGAGACGTCCGACGGTGATGCCGATGCAAAACAGGCTTCCCCACATGGCCGCCGTGGTCTTGTCGATGCCCTTGCCAAGCGCCATATAGCTGCTGGCCCACAACATGGCGGTCGATTCGAGCGCGCAATAGCAGAAGAACATCACGAGGATCTCGCGGGCGCCACGGATGGCGAGCACACCGCGAATACCAAGCGGCTTGCGCCGGTCAGCTGTTTCCCCTTCCGATTGCTCGGACTGCGCGGATTGCACGGAAGAAGTTTCACTCGTCCGCTGCGGTTCGACGGTCTTACGCGCCTTCCACAACGGCAGGCTCAGCACCAGCACCGCGGTGAGCACGACCTGCAGAATGGAGATGGTCCGGTAGCCCCACGCCCAGCCATGGCCGGCACCCAATGCGCTTGCCATGATGTACGGGCCAAGCAGCGTGCCCAAGCCCCACATGGCGTGCAGCCAGCTCATGTGACGGCTTTCGTAGTGGATTGCCACATAGTTGTTGAGCGCCGCATCGACGCCGCCCGCGCCCAAGCCGTACGGAATGGCGAAGAGCAGCAGCATCCAGTAATTCGGCGAGATGGAGAAGCCGAACAATGCGAACGCCGTTAACGCAACGGACACTGCCGTGACCTTGCCTGCACCGAACCGCAAGGTCATGCGGTCGGATAGCAGCGCGGACACGATGGTGCCGGCGGAAATCGTCATGGAAATGCCACCCGCCCAGGAAATCGGCGCATGCAGGTCGCCGCTCATCGTCGGCCATGCGGCGCCGAGCACCGCGTCCGGCAGACCCAGACTGATGAAGGCGATGTAAATCACGGCGAGCAGCAGATTGGCCACAGTCAGCTCCTTGTATGTTTTATGTTTGCGGCAATAAAATCACGAAAATACTCCGCTATTTTATCCAAAGTTACCTACCAAACGGTATTTTGTACCTTGCACTATCGACCGACGTTTTTGCATTATCGTGCATACACGAAAAGCGGGTCTCCGCCGTAACGCAAGACCCGCCAATCGCAATCGACATGCAATATCAGGTGTCGATCTTGGAACGGTCGAAATCGTCGGCGTTCTCCACGATGAACGCCTTGCGCGGCGGCACGTCATCACCCATGAGCAGGCTGAAGATGTGGCTGGCCTGTTCGGCGTCCTCCATGCGGATACGGCGCAGCATGCGGGTGCGCGGATCCATGGTGGTATCGGCCAGCTGGTCGGCGTCCATCTCACCCAAACCCTTGTAACGCTGGATGTCCTCGTTGTAGCCGATGTGCTTTTTATCAAGCTCGGCGAGTTTGCCTGCCAACTCATCATCGGAATACGTGTAGATGTACTCGCCCTTATGCGTACCCGTCAACGCGATACGATGCAGCGGCGGCACGGCGGCATACACATGACCGTATTCGATAAGCGGCCGCATGTACCGGTAGAACAGCGTCAGCAGCAGGATGCGGATGTGCGCGCCGTCGACATCGGCATCGGTCATCATGATGATCTTGTTGTATCGGGCCTGTTCGATGTCGAAGCTTGCGCCGGAGCCTGCGCCGACCACCTGGATGATGGCTGCGCATTCCTTGTTGGACAGCATCTGCGCGAGCGATGCCTTCTGCACGTTGAGGATTTTGCCTCGAATCGGCAGCAACGCTTGGAAACCGGAATTACGGGCGGCCTTGGCTGTGCCCAATGCGGAATCACCCTCGACGATGAACAGTTCGGCCACATCGTCATTGCCGGGCTGGCAGTCGGACAGTTTCGGCGGCATGGACGCGGATTCAAGCGCGTTCTTACGGCGTGTGACTTCCTTGGTCTTGCGCGCCTGCACGCGGGCATGCATTTCGCCGACGATTTTCTCCAGCACGCGGCCGGACTGTTCCTTGTAACCGCGTTTGGAGCCGGTAATCATCTCACCGAACTGCTTATCGGTCATTCTGGAGACGATCGGCTTGACTTGCGCGGTGCCGAGCACGTCCTTGGTCTGGCCTTGGAACTGCGGTTCGGCGATGCGAACGGTGACGACGGCCACCAGACCGGCGAGAATGTCGTCACGTTCCACCTTCATATGGGAATCCTTGAGATTCACCTTGAGTTTGCGCGCGTTGTCCTCGATGGCCTTGCGCACCTGCTTGGTGATGCCTTGGAGGAAGCCGTCCACGTGCATGCCGCCGCCGGGCGTCTCCACCACGTTGACGAAGCTGCGCATGGTGGTGTCGTAGCCGTTGGTCCATCGCATGGCGATATCGACTGCGCAATCACGCGTCACCTTCTGCGCATGCAGTTCACCATCGTCTCCGACCGCCTGCGTTTCTTCAACATACGTGTCCTCGCCGGCGATGCGCCAAATATCGGAGACCGCTTCGCCTTTGGACAGGAAGTCGACGAAATCCTTCACGCCTCCGGTATGGCAGAATTCTTCGACACGCGCATGCGGATATTTCGGCTGCACGGGTTGGGAAACGGTTTCCTGCGATTGCGTGGCAGCATCGTTTTCTTGCGATTCGGCTAATTCATCAGCTTCGGCTGAATCCTCCTGCAGTATGTCGGCAGAGGTTCCGATATCATCCGTTTCAGCGGACGTGTTCTCTTCCGTCACCTGTTCGATGACATTGTCATCGACTTCCAGCATTTCGTCAATGGACTCGTCGCCGGTTTCGGGAATGTTCTCGTCGATGACGGTGATTTTCAGCCCTGGCACCAAGAAACTGGTCTGCCGTACACGGTCGATGAGCTGGTCATAGCTGAATTCAGCGGTGTCGTTGAAAATCTCCGGATCCGCCCAATAGCGGATGCGGGTACCCGTGGTCTTCGGACTGACTTTGCCGATGATCTCAAGTTCGGTGGGACGATTCTTGCGCGTCTTCTTGAATGGCGAATCGGGAGACGGGTGTTCCGGATCAACGTCGGAATACACTCCGGGGTGGCCCTGATGGAAAGCCATGTGGTGGGTTTTGCCGTCACGATCCACTTCCACGTCGAGACGGGAGCTCAATGCGTTCACAACGGATGAGCCGACACCATGCAGACCGCCGGAAGCGCCATACGAGGAATTGCCGAATTTGGCGCCGGCATGCAGCTTGGTCAGCACCACTTCCACGCCGGTGAGCTTGGTTTTCGGCTCCACGTCCACCGGAATGCCTCGGCCATTGTCCGCCACTTCAACGGAACCATCGTCATGCAAGGTCACGATGATGTGGTTGCAGGCTCCCGCAAGAGCCTCATCGACGGCATTGTCGATGATCTCCCACAGGCAGTGCATCAGGCCCTGGCTGTCGGTCGTGCCGATGTACATGCCCGGACGTTTGCGCACCGCGTCCAAGCCTTCGAGCACGGTAAGACTCTCAGCACCGTAATTATCCTTAGCCATGTTCCCTTTCAATTGTCGCCTTACAAGACATGAAGTCGAGAAACCCTGCGTTCATGCCGGTTTCTCGACTTCATTTACTCGCGCCTGATTACTATCACTGGTCCAGGAAGTCGCGCAGCGTCTGCGAACGGGACGGATGGCGCAGCTTGGACATGGTCTTCGATTCGATTTGGCGGATACGTTCGCGCGTCACGCCATACACACGTCCGATATCATCCAGCGTCTTCGGCTGGCCGTCCTCCAAACCGTAGCGCATCTTGATGACGCCAGCCTCACGCGGAGACAGCGTTTCAAGCACCTGCTTGAACTGCTCCTGCAACAGCGAGAAGGCGACGGCATCGGACGGTGCGATGGCGTCGGTGTCTTCAATCAGATCACCGAACTCGGAATCGCCATCCTCGCCCAGCGGCGTGTGCAGGGAAATCGGCTCACGCCCGTACTTCTGCACTTCCTGCACCTTCTCGACCGGCATGTCGAGCTCACGGGCCAGTTCGTCCGGCGTAGGTTCGCGGCCGAGGTCCTGAAGCATCTGGCGCTGCACGCGGGACAGCTTGTTGATGACTTCCACCATATGCACAGGCACACGAATGGTGCGGGCCTGATCAGCCATGGCACGGGTGATGGCCTGGCGAATCCACCATGTGGCGTACGTGGAGAACTTGAAGCCCTTCTTCCAGTCGAACTTCTCTACGGCACGAATCAGACCAAGATTGCCTTCCTGAATCAAATCGAGGAACAGCATGCCACGGCCCGTATAGCGCTTGGCAAGAGAGACCACGAGTCGAAGGTTGGCTTCCAGCAGATGGTCCTTGGCGCGCTTGCCGTCGTTCGCGGCCCACTTCAGTTCACGCCGGCGCTTGAAATCCATCTTGTCGGATTCCGTGTCCAGCAGATGTTGGGCGTACAGACCGGCCTCGATGCGTTCGGACAGGTCGACTTCCTGTTCGGCGTTCAGCAGGTTCACTCGGCCGATCTGCTTCAGGTAATCCTTGACCGGATCTGCGGTGGCGCCGGCTGCGATCACACGACGCTTCGGATTGCCGGACGGCGTCAGATTGTCATCGTCATCATCGTCACGCACCACGAAAGCGCCTTTTTCCTTGGGCTCTTCCGGCTTTTTGCGCTTGTCTTCGTCATCGTCTTCCAGTTCGGAATCGTCATCCTCGTCGATATTGTCCTCGTCGAGGTCGTCATCCTCCCCTTCGTCGTCCACGTCATCAAGGTCATCGTCGAAATCATCAAGATCGGCATCCTCGACGGGATCGTCTTCAGGAGCGTCCTGCTCGATCAGGTTCTCTTCTTCTTCCGCTTTCTTGCTTTTCTTGGCGGCGGAGGTCTTCTTCGCGGCCGTCTTGCGCGACGTCTTCGTAGCGGTCTTTGAGGACTCGCTCTTCTTGGCAGCAGGCTTGCGCGTGGAGGCCTTTTTTCCGGAGGTGGTCTTTTCGGTCAGATCAGTCTGTTCCGTATTTACCGTCGTTTCCTTGGTGGCCAAACTTATCCTCCTATTGATCCCGCCGGAAGCGTATACCATATGGACCCACTTCTGGCAAGGGCAAATCGTCAACTATGTGAGTTAACCATCTTGCAAGGACGATTATTCCCGCGTGTTGAGCTCACCATGCGCAAGTACCGCTTCCTTTCGGCGTGTTGCTCTATGTCTCTTCGGCCCATACCGGTCCGATATGACGATGCGCCGCGGAGCAGATGATCGCCGCGAGCGAACAATTCTCATCCAACGCGAGCGCACGCATCGCGCACAGCATGGCGCGCTCATCGCCCATCCACCACAGCACATAACTGATGATGGCCAATGGCTGCACATGATACCGTTCGGGGACCATCCCGATGATGTCGAACATCATGTTGACGCCGTTGTCGCAACGTTTCGTGTCGGGTTTTCTTGATGCGTCACGGAACGATCCGTTGAGGGATTCCTCCAGATGACGCGTGTTGCCGGGAAGTGTCGGATTGGCCATGAATCCCATGAGAAAGTCACGTGACGAACGTCGTTCATCCACGATGATGGAGACCAGCAGCGCGTCACGCACCGCCATGGTCTGCTGCATGGCGATGGCAAGTGCTCCCGCACCGTTTCTGGACAGTCTGCATTCTGGCGATGAATCGTCACCTCCCGACGATTCATCGGCCAGCTCATCCATCCATTCCGAGAATGGCTCCTGCAGGAAATCGCGTATGCTCTCCGCCATGCCCAGCGATTTGCAATCCTCCACCAATTGGTCTTCAAGCCGTTCCATCTCGGCTTCGCATATCGGCATGGGCTCGTCGATCGTCTTCATGTCTCGTCCTCCTTGGCGTATCGGAGCGGTCGCTTGATGCAGGCCGCTTTGTTGGAACTATGCATCATCCGGCAATGCAATGAGGCGTTTCGGCACCCCTGTGGTCGGAGAACGTGAAGCTCGGCGTGTCACGAAACGTCCGGCACCGTCTCACCCGCTGCAATCATTATGTTTTCCTCTTGTCGAATGTGTGTGGATAACCTTGACCCATGACTAGCTCTTCCGATTTGGAACAGATTGAAACGCGCACGCTCTCGCTGGTAAGGGATTTTTCGTTCCTGCATGCGGACGATCCGGTGGCGAATTCCTGCAAAGCCGTCGCTGATGCGGTGGCGCAGCAGGCGGTCACGTCAAGTGAGGGCGGCAAACGTCTGCGGGCGTTGCTGACGTTGGATGCGTTCCGTGCGTTCGCGCCGCAGGATGTGGCGGAACGTGATATGGATGCGGTGTTGGATCTGGCATGCGCGATCGAAGTGTTTCAGACCGGCGCGTTGGTGCATGACGACATCATCGACGATTCCGATCTGCGCCGTGGCAAGCCGTCCGCTCATCGTGCGCTTGCCACGGATACCCATAGTGATGCCATCGGCCATGGTTTGGGCATCATGTTGGGTGATATGCTGGCCACCGCGAGCGTGGATATCGCCAATAAAGCGGCTTGCCGGCTTGGCTCCGGATCTTCCGTGGTGTCGGCCTTCCTGAATATGCACCGTGAAGTGGAAATCGGCCAAGTACTCGATTTGGCCGTGGAACCCAATACGTTAGACGATCCTGAAGAGCTGGCGTCGGCCTCTTTGAATGTCTTCCGTTGGAAGACCGCCAGTTATACCACTATCGCACCTTTGGAATTCGGTATGCTTGCCGCCGGCCTCGCCCCTGCGGACGCGCGCAGGCTCGCACTGGCGTTTGGATTGCCTCTTGGTTTGGCGTTCCAGCTCGCGGATGATCTTCTGGACGTCATCGGGTCGAGCCGCAATACCGGCAAACCGGTGGGCGGTGATATCCGTGAAGGCAAACGCACGGTGTTGCTGGCCGATGCGATTGAGGCTGCCGGCGATGTCGAACGACGTGAACTCATCGACATGTGGGAAGCCGAATCACGTGACGAGGCACATGTTAGGCGTGCCATCGCATTGTTCGAGTCCACTGGTGCCATCGCACGTTCCAAGGAACGGATCGCCGGTCTGTGGCTCGAGTCGAAGGCCGCCATCGAGACGCTTGAACTATCGCAGGATCGCAAAGACATGCTTACCGAAGCATGCGCACGTTTCGTACCGATTGTGCGGGAACAGGGCTGATGCCGCCGCACTGTGAAAGACCCGTGTTCATCGCATCTTCCGCAAACCATTCCTTGTAGACTACAAGTGAACACATCTTTGTCGCGAAACGTTTTTTGAAGAAGGAATCGTACCGATTAGCCATGAGTGAAGCCCAGCATGCCCCCGAAGGCCAGGTCATCGAAGGCCGGTACCGAGTCGTCAGCAGAATCGCCGATGGCGGCATGGCCACGGTGTATCAAGCTGTTGACGAGCGTCTGGGACGTACCGTCGCCATTAAGATCATGCACACGCAGCTGGCACAGGGCCCACAACGCGACCAGTTCGTGGAACGTTTCCATCGCGAGGCCCGTTCCGCAGCAGCAATAGCCAATCCCCATATCGTGCAGGTGTATGACACCGGTGAGTTCGATGGACTGGATTTTCTTGTCATGGAGTACGTGCATGGCGTGAACCTGCGGTACGAAATGAACCAGCAAGTCACGTTCAGCGTTCGTGAGACGCTACGCATAGTCGGTGAGACGTTGGACGGCTTGGCTTCGGCGCATCGCGCAGGCGTGGTGCACCGCGATATCAAACCGGAGAATATTCTGCTCAATGACCGAGGACATGTGCAGATCACCGATTTCGGCCTGGCCAAGGCGGTGTCGCAGGCCACGCTGTCCTCCACCGGCATGCTGCTGGGCACGGCCGCCTATCTGGCGCCAGAAATGATTCAGCACAATCAGGCAACGCCGCAGGGAGACCTGTATTCCGTAGGCATCATGGCTTGGGAGATGCTGGCCGGCAAGGTGCCGTTCACCGCGGACAATCCGGTGACGCTGGTGTTCAAGCACGTGCATGAGGATGTGCCGGATATCACGACCGCTTGTCCGGGCATCAATGCAGGCGTGGCCGCATTCCTCGCCCGTCTTACGGCGCGCGCGGTCGAGGACCGTCCCCAGGATGCGTCCGTGGCATTCGACGAATTGCAGCAGTTGCAATCGAACCTCACCATCGACGACTGGCAATACCGTCTGTCAGCCGTTTCCCCGGCCGCAAACGATGCCGCCGACACCATGCCCGGCGATGGCACCCGGCAGATGCCGCTACCGCCCGCTCCCCCAGCACCGCCTGTGCGTCAGAACGACGATCGTACACGACAGTTCAATCCGGAAAACCCGAACAAAACCACCGTCATGCCGGCGCAGCAGGCAGATCCGGAGGCAACCACCCGCTTGGCTTTGGAAAAGAACGACGTCCCCGCCAACAACGTTCCAGCTTCCCCCTCGAACGGTCCGGTCAGTGGTGGACAGCCGAAACGCAGTGGCAAGCGTGCACCTGTCATCATCGCCGTCGTAGCAGCCATCGTGCTTGCCTGCGCAGGCGGTGGAGGCTATGCCTGGTGGTATTTCCGAGGACCGGGCAGCTACTGGACCATGCCTCAGCCGGCAGATCTCACATGTTCCGATTCGGAGCCCTGCCGTATTTCCAACATCAAATGGAACGCCTATGAGGAACTGCTGAAATTCTCCAACATCGAGTACGAAGAGACCGAGGCGTTCAGTGATTCCGTCAAGGCTGGCAATGTCATCTCCACCGACCCGGAGAATGTCGGTTCGCATGTGAGCAAACGTCATCATCAGAAGGTCAAGGTGGTAGTGTCCAAGGGTATTAAGCAGGGCACTGTTCCCACAGACATTCTCGATGCCACCAGTGCGAACGGCAAGGATCCGATCAACGCGTTGAAGCGTGCCGGCTTCGACAACATCGAACAGACTCCGGCCAATGATGACGCGTATTCCATGGACGTACCTCAGGGCGCGTTACTTGATTTAAGCGTGGATCCCGGCGCGACTCTGCCCCATAACGCGAAGATTACCGTCACGCTGTCCCAAGGACCGAAACCGGTTACCATGCCGGACGTCGTGGGCAAATCGAAGGATGAGGCGCAGCAGACGCTTGATGCGCTCAAGCTCACCGTCAACTGGACCGAGCAATTCGATGACAAGATTCCGCAAGGACAGGTGATTTCCGCTTCCGCGAAGACCGGAGACGAGTTGCACTGGGGCGATAGCGTCAATGCGGTGGTGTCGAAGGGACCGGAAACCGTAACGCTGCCGAATTATGTCGGACAGAAAGCCGCCGCTGCCAAAGCCGCATTGGAGAAGCTGGGATTCAGTGTGAAGATCAGCTCGCAACTGACACTTGACTCCAGTCAAGACAAGAAGGTCGCTTCGCAGGATCCGGTAGGAGGCACCGAGGTGCGACTGCGTCAGGAGGATGGCACGCCGAATACCGTCACCTTGAAAATGTATTCGTCGCTGTTCGACTGATTATCCTGATTCCAAAATAGAAATCAGGGGTGTTTGTTCCGAAAACATTCTTCGGAACAGACACCCCTGATTGGTTTGGAATGAACCTCGCTGAAAACTTATGCCTTCTTGGCAGCGGATTCGGCTTGTGCCTGCGCTTCGGCCTCCTGCTGGGCTTTGAGCTCGGCCTTGACCTTCTGCGCGTATTCGTCGACGTATTCCTGTCCGCTCATCTTCTGGATCTCACGGGTCACGCGGTCGGTAAGCGAACGCAAATCATCGTGGGTAATCTGGTCGGCGGATTTCTTCTCGACTTCAATCGGCTTGCCGTAAATCACCTTGGACTTGCCTTTGTTCGGAATGACCTGTCCTGGCTTCTGCAGTTCACGCGAACCGATGATGGCGGCCGGAATAATGGGGCAACCGGTTTCGAATGCCAGACGCGCCGCGCCGGTGTGTCCTTTGTAAAGACGTCCATCGGGGCTGCGAGTACCTTCGATGTGAATGCCGAACAGATGTCCGTCCTCGATGATCTCACGGGCGTGGTTCAGTGCGCCAAGTGATTTGGAACCGCCGGAACGGTCCACGGGGAACACGCCGACTGACGTGAACCACCATTTCTTGAATTTGCCTTTGATGCCTTTGCCTTCGAAATATTCGGCCTTGCCCATGAAATGAATCATGCGCGGGCAGGTCAACGGCAGCAACGCATCGTCGATGACGGCAAGATGGTTGGCTGCGATGATGGCGCCACCTTCGTGCGGAATGTTCTCAAGTCCTTGCGCGGTCGGTCCCAAACGGTGGATGGCGATTGGTCCCAAGCCTTTGACGAAAAACCAATAGAGCATTCTTCACGATCCTCCCGGCGGATTGGTCTCCGCCCGATTAGAGTATAAGTATGACTGACCTCAACAATAGCAATGACGATGAAGAACGCCCAAATGACGCGTCGCATGGTGGCGGCTCTCCAATGGACGACTTGGATGCGGCTTGGGCCGAGTTTGCGGATTCGCATGCTGACGATTTGAAGGCCGTGGAACGTTCGCGTAGTGCGAAACGTTTCGAGAAGCATGCGCAACGTCGGGAAAAAGAGGCTTTGCTGTCCATCGATGACTTGGATCAGGGCACGTTCACCAATGATGCGCCGGCGAATGGTCGTGGGCCGCGCGATTTCACTGGTTCGAGCTGGCTTGACACGGATCGGGTCATGGACCGTTACGGTGACGACTTCGTGCCGCCGAATCCTGAAATCGGCCATGTGAAACTGTCAAAACTGGTGTTCTGGATATTGCTGGTGGCCGGCGTCATCGGCATTATCGCTTCCGTGTTCGTTCCGGCGTTGGCTTCGATTCTTGGTTCGATTTTCGGTTTGTGTGCGCTGGTCGGCGCCGCTGGCCTCATCGTGCAGCATAAAGGGCATCATGAAACACGTACCGACGAATTCGATGATGGAGCACGCGTCTGACGATTCTTTGGCGACAAACTGAATACATCCATCTATGTGAAGGCCCCGGCGGTTATGAACCGCACCCCGTTTGTTGGACGTTGTTAATTGGGATACAGGGTCAGACCGCGAGGGACATGCTCCGGAACTCCTCCGGGGTGCGTCCCTCGAGTCGTATCTGGCGTCGTCTGGTGTTCCAATGGATGATGTAGGCGTCCAGCTCGCGTTTGAACTGTTCGTACGAGTCGAACACACGGCCGCGGTAGAACTCGTCCTTCAAGTGGCCGAAGACCTGCTCGGCCGCCGCGTTGTCCAGGCAGTTGCCCTTGCGGCTCATGGACTGGCGGATGCCGAGGCGTTCGAGCTCCTTCCTCCACCATTGGTGCTGGTACTGCCATCCCATGTCCGAGTGCAAGATCGGCTCCACGCCGGCGGGCAGGCGCTCCGCGAGCATGGCGAGCAGGCGCTTCTGCTGCCCGAGGTCCGGACTGCGGCTCACGTCCCAGGCCACGATCTCCTTGCTGGCCATGGCCTCCGTCTTGGTCAGACCGTTCTCGACGTGGTCGCGCGCCGCGGCGACCTTCGTCTCCCAGTCGTAGCGTCTGCTGCCGCCGCCTCCCATGACCGCCTCCTCGCCGTTGGACCTGTACAGCCCGATCCAGTTTCTCGCGGTATACACCGGTATGGCAAGCCTTCTGACGAGCGTGTCCTTGCCGGCTCCGGACTTGATGAGCTCCAGCGCCTCGCGCCGGAACCCGTCGTCGTAACGTCTCCTTCGATCCTCACGCATATGAGAGAACCGCACCTCCGATTATCGAATCTGAATTTCTTCAGTCCAACAATCGGGGTGCGGTTCACAACCATGGTCACCCCTCTTAATGTTTACCTTGCCTGTTTTTATGGTCGCAACATATCCAGGGCGTCAGCAAGGCCATTCGCGGTGTTACGGGAGACGGCATTCTCTCCGCCAACGATATAAGCATTGTCGACATCGCCATGCTGCTTCACATACTGCTTGACGAAATTGGCGGTACTCCCATTCGGATCTGCAAGCAGCAGAACCGCACTATTGCGCCCGGCAAAAGGACCAGCCGCAAGTGCATCCGGGAAATTCGCACCAGTTGCAAACACCGCATTGTTCATGTGGAGGAAGCCGTCATAATCTCCGGCGAATCGCTTTGCCACATTGATACTGGTCTCATACCGTGTCGATCCTGAAATACGGTTCCCTAAAGCACCCTCGAAATATAGCTGCTCTTTAACAATCC
>ERZ1031845.377-NODE-377-length-17229-cov-7.154536_pt1 | contig 17229 bp, 10 predicted proteins | sample MGYA00518169_ERZ1031845 | MGnify/ENA primary metagenome ERZ1031845 (study PRJEB33719, sample SAMN04261265) | wastewater metagenome | biome: rural village; feature: human; material: feces | host: Homo sapiens | place: El Salvador | collected 2014-01-14 ...
AGTGTCTATATCATTTAAATCATAAATATCATATCCTTGAGAACTAGCACTTTCTAGTGCAGCATTTATTCCGCTACTTATACTGCTAGAAAGTCTATTTAAATCGGAGTTATGCCATAAGCATATACATCCGCTTATACTAATTGTGTTTCCATAAATTCTGCACCTGATATTTGTGCTAGGAGTGTTGGCAGGAAGATAATGATCTATACTCCTCGCTATATTGATTTCTAAAGATTCATCAGGTCTCTTTAGATTGCTTGATGTTGAATCATTATAACTTTGACTTGAACTATAAGAAGAACTATGTCTATTTGAATAGCTGTTATGGTAAGAGGAACTATGACTAGAATTTCCTCCAACATTATCCTTTAGCGTAGTGAAAATCCAATAAATAAAACATAATCCTGCAAATATTAAACATCCCCAACCTGCTAATAAAGCGATGATTTGAATAATAGTGTCTGGTTCAAATACTAAATAGCCAAACGCTAGTATTATTCCACCTACTATAGCGATAATAATAGACATGATCATAATGAGTTAGGTTCTCCTTCTTTTCAAACTAATTTTTAACACCTCATACGCTAAAAAAGTGCTAAAACATAGGTAAAGGATTGCTTATAGTCTTTGATTTTAAATATTAAATTGTGTAATTTCTTCGACTAAAATAAGATTGAATTGTGTTTTGGTCTAAAGCACAATATGAAAATATAGGATCAAGTGAAATCCTTTCATCATTTCATTTTTTTGATTATCTTAGCGAAGCGGTAGAAATAGTTAGTCTTTTGAAGTAAATGAATTCTTTGATAATTTTTTAATTTAAAACAGTATCAAACTCAAATTAAATAATAAAGTTGTTATTCTGCCTTTGCGATTATTAAAGAACTTTTTTCTTCTTTATCACAAAAACATATAACAAGATTCCAACAATGATGACTGCTGAAACACTTCCTACAGCAATGCCTATAACTGCACCTGTTGGGAAGTTATTGTTATTATTATTGTCGTTGTTCTTATTTATATCCCTATAAACAGCTGTAAGTTTTTGGCTATTTGTTATTTTATAGGAATAAGATAATTCTGATGTTTCTATTACCATCTCACCATTTTCATTCATCCAGCCGATGAATTCTTTTCCTTCTTCTGCTGGTTTAGCTATAAGAGTAATAGTTTGATTTGGATTTACAACAATTCTATCTTCTTTTTGTCCTTCTATACTTCCACCTATGATGGTTAGGACTATTTTCTTTGGAATAACCAATGAAGATTGATTCACCTCATTTTTGTTTTCATCGAAGTATTTCCCACAAACGCTATCGTAGTAATGTGCCTTCATACCTTCTTTGTCGGTAGTAGAGTCTACTTCAGAAATTAATGATCCGTAGTTATGATCACCTAATTCACCATATTCTTTTCCACATATTGAACACACAGCTTTGCTTATACAGGTTGCTGTTCCACCTGTATGCTCGCCATAATCAAGCTTTTCATCACAACCTGAACATTCACGCCAGTGATGTATTCCATCAGTCATCCAGTCATCCCAAGTATGGGTGTGGCCCTCACTATTCTTTTCATAATAACAAGTTATTGTAAGACCATCAGATCCAACAGCTTGATTCAATCCATCGATTTTGACTAACTTATATCCATAAAGAGAATCAGGTTTGTTTGTCCAATTGATGGTAGTACCGACAGCAACTGGAATAGTTGCTGTCTCAGTATTTGGAATTTCACTTCCGTTTTCCGACATATATTTTATGGAGACATTTGCATAAGATTGTGTTTCTGTATTGTCATTAGCAAGGACATTATCGTTTTCATCAGTGACTTCAAATGCTACTGTATCCCCATCTTTTAAAATAGCGTTTGATGGAATTTGATATGTTATTTGACAATTCTGAAGACCGGAGTTCATATCACTTCCTTCGTATTTCATGGCACCTTTTGGCCAGAACTTGCTCTTATCACCCCAAGTAGGAATTGTGTATGTTTGAGTTGTTTCAAGTGTTGTGCCATCACTTAAGGTAGCAACTGTGCCATCGGAATGCCTAATCCATACTTTCATCTTTATCGTACGTTCTACTGTATCGGAAAGGTTTTGAACTATTGTTCTAAGCTCTATCTTTTTGCCTCGCATATAGTTTCCAAATCTATTCTTTCCAGTTCCACTTAGCAATACACTATTTCTATAGTTTGAGAATGAATAGTAACCACTGATTGAAGTGTTTGAGAAATCTGAAAGACTTGTGTATTGACCATTGATTTCTCTTACTTCAGGATCTGCTACATAAAGGGTATCACCATCTTCCACCAACTGGGACATTCTTTTAAATCCTTGTAGACGGCATACTTCGCAAAACGAATAATTTGTATCACTCATCAGACATTCATAACTGGAATTATAAAGCTCAGATCCATCTTGATGTGGGCAAGTATAAGTTTTTCTAAAACCCAACATCTGTTTCCATTTTACCTTTTCTGGATTGGCTGTATAGGCAACATTTAGTGAAACTAAATCAGTATGTTCAGTTCCTTTTCCTACCATGTACTCATCGCCTAAACCTAAAAGACCATGTCCAAGTTCGTGGGCAAAGGTTTTTGTCGCGCGATAACAATCAGATGGTGATATGAAATACTTAAAACCAAAGTCGAGATTGTTATAAGCATCTCCAAAGTCTCTGTTTGTATTCACCAATAGGCAAAACTGATTTATATAGTTGTAGACATAACGATAAGGAGCATAATCATCCTCATGAATAACATTTGGCTCCGTCTTGTTGGGAACATGTGCATCATGAATCTTTTCTATGAACTCAGGTCCTATACATCTTTCAAAAATATGATTCTTCCAATAATTGCTGTGCATATTTGTTGAAATCTTTGAAGAGTTATCGTTTCCGACTATCACATCAAAGAATGTGCTGCCTTCATTTTCAAAGCTAGACTCTGATGCTGTACAAAGAGCGTAGACATTAAATCTATCTGCAAAACTTCTATATGGCTCATATTGGAGAGTGCCGAACCATATTCTTTTTACATCACTTATAAATTTGTTTTGTTGATTCTTTGTGTATCCTTCCCCACAAATAACAATAACCATATTTTCATTATCGCTACGAGTTTTTTGTATGGTATACACAGGAATTGTCGGATTAGAATACTTTCCATCCGATGAATAAAACTGACCGAGAGTGAGTTTGATGCTTTCTTCAGTACTCACATTCCATTCTTGATTGATGTCGTCTTTAGGCTCTTCTATTGTATAGTCAGCTTCGACTTTATTAGGGGCTGATCCAACATATGGATTTGTAGATGTTCCATCACCTGAGGAGGTTAGAAAATAATCTGTATCAAGATAGAAAGCAGGTCTTACTCCTATGTAGTATTGACTAGGTGTTTCTCTTTCTATAGAACCATTGTTATGTACATAACGCATATCGTGGTTACAATCAGTAACTGGAGTTCTCAACCAATATGGCCATTTAGACCCATCGCTGTTTCTTCCTATATAGTAGTCATTAAGATTAGCCCAAACCTTGTTGACCTGTTTAACATCGAGTAAAAATACTTTTTCTGTTGATTTTACATAATAGGCATCATCAAAGTTATTAGCTACACTTTGGATATCTGAGTGGTAATCTAAATCCGAATGAGATTCTCCTTCATGAATTCCACAATTGTATTCAGGATGAGAAACTATAGATTTTTGTGTTGCAGTCTTCATAGCAGCTATCTCATTCTTTTCAAAAGAATTTAAGAATCCTGCTTTTCCATCATATTCATTTCCTGCTACGTATCCACTCTTTGGTGGATTTCCACATAACCATTTCACTTCTGAGGCTTTTGATGTAGAGTTAAGCCATGATCTCATGTTGCTATCTACCCAATAATTAGATCCATAGGTATCACGTTTGTAGTTTCGACTATGCGATTTAGTCTTTGGATTGTCGCTAGTCATAGCATCATAAGGAAGAGTATCAACGATCTTGTCTGCAAGGAACAATGGCCCGTTATCATCTATGTCGACACATCTCCAAACAATGTTTTTATCTTCGTATTTACCTAAGCTAATATAAGACCCGATAGTAATGGATGGTTTTGTTAAGTTATTTTGATTTAAAGCATCTTTAGGTCCTAATTCATTAGATTTTGAATCTTTAAGACTACTCTTATACTCACCAACACTATTTGTTTCATGGATACTATTCTTATTATTTATTGTCTCGCCTCCTATAAAGGCAAAGACAAGTTGAAATAGAAGCATAAATGCTATACTTTTTCTAATTATCGTACATTTTTTTTTTTTTTTTTTCATAAAAAGTCTATTTTTCCTTTTCGACATAAAAGCACATGTTTTCCAAGTGCTTCATAATACATATTATTAGCTTTAACTAGTCTTACTTGTTAGCTTTAAATGTGATATTAGCCTTAGATCCATCTATAGAATTCAATTTGAATGTATAGTTAATCTTAGACCCATTGTCGTCATATATACTAGATTTACTAGTTTGACCTACACCTAAAGTATAACTAGATGAAGTTAGTTTCTCTAATTCTATTAAATTTACTCCTGTGTAATAATCTTCACCGTGATCGTTTGTCGTGAATAAATCTAAACCTGTTTGCCCATTGTATTTATAACTAATAAGTTGAGCATCGACATGATATAAGACAAGGCCTTCACTGAATGAATAGTTTGATTTGGCATTAATTCCAGATTTGGTGTAATACATCATTACCCAATACTCTTGGTAACATCCCAAGGTCGCATCCCAGTTGTTGGCTATTATATATGTATCTCCACCATTTTCGAAAGCATTCAAATCTAAGGTTACAGTATCAGTAGCAGTTATCAATTTAGAACTTGTCAACCATCCGTAATTGAATTTGGTGTATGGATTTTGATCACCGAAATATGAATCCATTATATCATCACCATTTAGAAGGACGTCTTTATCAGTATAAGATGCATCGTAATAATCTTCAGCACCTAGGACATGCCCAAACTCGTGTGTGAAAGTATAGGTATTAGTAGGAGTTGTTCCGTTATCGTATCCTGAATCTGTTTCATATAAGAAATCATAAGGACACCATAAGTAATCGTTGATACAGTAATTGTCACCATAGGTGTTATCAGTTGAATCCCAGTATCTATAGGCCCATTGGAGAATTGATTCATCTGGGTTGCCTATCTTTATAGTCGGTACGATGACTACAGCATCTACCATTCCGTTATTGTCCGAATCGAAGTGTGAAAAATCAATATCGCTGCTATTTGCCTTTAAGATACTGTTGATAATAGCTATATCGGCATTGGAACTACTGTTATTTTTATCTTGATTTATGTAATATGTACTAGATTTACTTGGCCTATACCACTTTGTTCCACCACCCATTATTTCAAAATTTAGATTTAGCTTTCCGTTGCTTGATAAGTTGTAATACTTGGAGACAGACATTCCAAATTTTAAGGATTCCTCTCCATCTCCACCATTTAAGGCTAAATCCAAAGAACTTAGACTTTGCTTGGAAGTATGAAGTTTATCTGAGAATTCAACTGGAATCACTAATACATTAACATTGCCTGTGGTTGGGCATCCGCCTTTATATGTTGAAAGATTGGATATATTTTTAGCTTTAGTAGCTTTGGTGAAATCTACGTTGTAATAGCCATTACTATTTCTATAGTTCTCTATTCCTTTTCCCTTGTTTGTATAGATGACTTTGTTTGAAACATCATCCCAACTAGAAGGAATGGTCTGGTTAGGAACATCACCAGGTTTATCATCTGCTTTATTCGCTTTATGAATCTCAAAGGAAATTATGTTCCCACCATCTTCATAGTCGACGGTCAATGAGATGGTATCATCAGCTAAGGTTATTTTATGGGAGCCGGAAGCTTCTATTGAATTGCTGACTTCATATCTAGTTTTTAAAAGACTCAAGTAACTATTAATATCGTCAGCTGTCAAACCATTGAATTCACCTTTGAGGTAGTTTTCTTTAGTTCCTTCAACTAGTTCTATTTTATATTTATAACAAGGAGCAAAAGGAATGGTGGTTCCTATTGTATTTTTTTGTAATTCTTTATCTTCTTCACTGAAATCAGTGTATTTATGTTCTGCATTTGTTGATGAAGTAGTTGTATCTTTATCTGTTGGAGTTGTTGGTGTAATAGTATTGGTAGAACCTGGAGTTGATGATGGTATAGTAGTTTCACCTTTTCCACATCCACTCAAAGTTAAGATGCATAATAAAAGACTTAGTGAAACCTTGATTGTTTTTTTCATGTAAAATTCTCCTAAGGGTCAAATTATATAATTAATCCCTTAATTTTTATATATGAAAAAGATTAGTATTTTGGTAATTCATTTATTTATATTTTAGGTATTCATAGTAGTAATAAAATAAAAAAGTCAGAGCAAAAGGAGGATTGTTTATGAGGAAAGATTACAACATTTTCTATTTAGCCTTATATGTAGGGAGTGCAGTAGGAATGGTAGGAAGTGGCATTGCTGTTTTCCTGTATCAAATGCTTGGAAGTCATACTGATCTCTTAAATTTTTTATTTGGTTTATTAGTTCTCTTTTTCTTTGTGTTTTTCATCGTTAACATCGCTTCATTCATCAAAATCTTAATGATTCTATACAAGGACAAAAAAACTGATAAAAGCGTCGATGATAACGAAAAATAGACGAATAAAATAAGCAGCCTAATGGCTGCTCTTTTATTTTGTTTATCTAATTAGACAAGTTTCTTTCTAAGATAAGATGAGAAGTAATCGACTAAGATGATCATGATGATACATAACCATAAGGCACCACCGAATTGAGGCCAGTGTCCATTTTGTGAAAAGCTAGAAATCCAATAACCCAATCCAGCTTCATCACCACAAACCATACCTAACATAGCGGCTGTTCTAAGGTTCAAATCAAATCTATACAAGATGACGGAGAGGAAGTTAGGTGCTACATTTGGAATGATTCCAACTTTTAACTTAGCTGTGAAAGTTCCACCACATGCATCCAATGCTTCCAAAGGTTGGGTCTCAAGTTCATCCAATTGTTCAGAATATAGTTTTCCAATCATTCCAATCGAGTGGAATGAGAAGACCATAATTCCTGAGAAGGAGCTGAATCCTAATCCTGCAATCATGACATAACCCAAGATGATTTCAGGGATTGTTCTAATGCATATCAACAACACTTCTGAGATATGACACCATTTTCCAACCATCTTGCTGGAAGCTAAGAATCCAAATGGAAGAGACAAAATAGATCCAAATGTCGTACCTATCAAAGCAATGGAGAAAGTTTGCAAAGCTTCGTATATAGCACTGTTTTTAAATGTAAATGAACCGTATCCAAATATATATGAATAGTCAGGAACAAAGATTCCGGTGAATATCTCAGATAGTCTGGCAGGGTTAGCTTGGCTAGTGTTTGATCCAAATTGAGTTGAAATAATACAATAGATCATCAAGGCTAAGAAGACCAAAGCAGTGATTGTGTTAGGAATCCACATCTTAGGTCTAAAGACATAGGCCTGTTTAGCTGAATCGTATTGGAAGTTCTTTCTATGCTCTAATCTATAGTACCAGTTATAGAGTGAAAACTTCTTTGGCTCAGATTGCTTTTTATTTTCTTTCTTTTCCATAATTACTGAACCTTTCTTCTAACGTAGCTAGAAACTAATTGAAGTACCAAGGTGACTACAAAGATTGGAATAACTATCGCACCGACTTCGTCCCAATACATCATGTCAGATGCATCGGACAGCAACTTTCCTATACCACCAGCACCGACATAACCTAAGATGATGGAAGCTCTGATCGATATTTCGAAGGTGTATAGACAGTTCGACAAGAAGTTTGGCAAGATCTGAGGCCAAAGTCCATTTGAGAAGGCTTGAATTTTGTTCGAACCGACTGATAAGGCTGCTTCGTAAGGTGCCATATCTCTAGTATCGCAGAACTCGTATTCCATCTTATACATGATTCCGGCAGTGAAGAATATCATTGAAATGATACCTGCAGTGTTGTTGTATCCGACAATTGCGACCATGATCATAGCTAGTGCAAATGTAGGAATAGTTCTAATGATATCCAAGATGAATCTAACAGGTGCATAAATCCAAGGTGTTTTTACAACATTCTTGGAGGATAGCATAAATAATGGAATGGATATTATGCATCCTATAACTGTTGCTACGAAGACCATTGCAATTGTGTTTCCTAATTCTGGAATTGCTGTAGTCCACATGTAACTGAAGTATTCTCCATATGTGGAGAATTTGTAGCAGGGTTGGAACATTTGTTCGATGATGTAGAACAAATTATTTAGATTTGGATTTGACGGAAATGTTATGAATAAAGAAATGCAAACAACGAATATGGCTACGAAAAGAAGAAACCAAATCAACCCTAAACTTCTTTTCTTTACGATAACTTTATCCGCAGAGCCATCTGCTGATAAGGAAACTACTTTCTTTGAAAAGAATAGTTTATTTATGAAAGACCATTTTCCGTAAGGATCTGGCTCTTTTATTAAATGAAACCTCTTCTCCTTCTCTTGGATAGGAGCTGTATTAGTCATCATCTACACCTCCGAGGTTTTCACCTCTTTCCAAGGCTCTTCCATATATCTTTTGTAGGACTTCATCATTTATTTGATCTGGTGTTCCATCGAAGACTATTTCACCGGCTTTGATTCCGATGATTCTATTGGAATACTTCAAAGCCAAGTCGACGTGGTGCATGTTGGCTACGATTGTGATTCCTTTTTCTTTGTTGATCTTCTTGAAATCGTTCATGACTGAAATAGTAGTGATAGGATCGAGTGAGGCGACTGGTTCATCTGCCAAAATTAGAGATGGCTCTTGAGTTAAAGCTCTTGCTAGTGCAACACGTTGCTGTTGACCACCGGAAAGGTTATCAGCTCTGACATATGATTTACTTAAAATTCCTAAAGAATCGATAGATTGAAGAGCTAGCATCTTTTCTCTCTTGGTATAGATTCCACAAATGGTTTCTATCCAGTTGTGGTATCCAATTCTTCCTGAGAGGACATTTTTATAAACGGATGATCTCTTGACCAAGTTGAAAGACTGGAAGATCATTCCGATGTTTCTTCTCAACAATCTCAATTCTTTTCCTTTTACCTTTGATACATCCATCTTGACAGGAATCTTCTTGATGATGTATTTAGAAGGAGCGATTGCAGTCTTTACTCCGAGTATTTCTTTTCTAAGTTTAATAGCTTCTTCTTCGTTTTTGTTAGTTTCAGCTTCTTTGAGCTTTTTGCTCAATTCAGGAAGTCTCTTCTCATTTTCTTTATAAGCCTGTAGCTCTGCTTCGTAATTTGTGTTGAGTTCCTTTTTGTCATCGTTGACATCCACTAAAATTTGTCCTTCCTGGATATCGTGCATTTTGTTTATAGTTCTAAGCAAAGTTGATTTTCCTGCACCGGACAATCCGATGATAGACACGAAGTCACCATCATTGATAGTCAGATTTATGTTTTTTAAAGCTACTAAACCATCGGGATAGACTTTCTTTACGTTTTTAAACTCGATCATATACTTTCCTTTCCAAAAGAAACCACCAAGCCATTTGGCCGGTGGTTAAGACTATTTGAATAGAACTAATTACTTGTTGTTCTTGTAAATAGTTCTTTCGTTTTCGTAGTTGGCATCGACTCCATCGGAATATCCAGTGTGTGAGTAGATGTTGTAGATAATGTTAGCACCAGTTCCATCAGTCTTGACATCACCTTGCTTGACAGCGGTCTTGAAGGCTAACTTGACGGCGTCTTTCTTTTCTTTCTCAAGTCCGGAACGGACAGAGATTGTATCGTTGAAGATAGGATCAGTCATAGCGACTGTGTAGGTGTTGGTGAAGACACTCTTGTCATCTTTGTATTTTCCACCAGTTTTGTTGTATCCGTTGGAATAACGAATATCCATGAATCCCCAAACTCCAGCAAAGTTAGAATTCTCGTTCATAACTTCGGTAAAAGCAGCATCGTAACCTTTGATTTCGACACCCTTGATTTCACCCTTAGAAGCATCAGGTTCTCCAGAGACGATTGTGAGTCCGTGTTCTTTGATGTAATCGTTGTTGAGATATTGTGAATCAGGTCTGAACCAGATCTTTCTACTAGCTTCATTCTTCATGTTAGCGAGGAAGAGCTTAGGATAGTTGTATCCAGCACCAGATGTATTGTTTTGGATTCCGATTTGTTTTCCAATCAAATCATCGACGTACTTGATTTCAGTAGCAACACCATTTTCCTTGTGATTTCTGTTAGAAATAAGGATTGAGTTGTAGGAGTTAGCGACATTGACAGTGTCTTGCTCAGCAAGATACTCATAATTGTCGATCTCACCATTCATGGCTTGGACTTGTTTATGACGTCCTTCTTCGGTGTTGTTAGGATTCTTGTAATCAGTGGTTTGGACCTTGAATCCACTTCTCTCAGCTGTCAAAAGAACTTCGACACTTCCAGGGTGGTCAACAGTCATTTGAGCATAAGAAGTTCCAGTAAGGAAACCTACATCAGCTTGTGAGTTCATTAAAGCAGTACCGGCTGCAGGATAGGTTGTAGAAGTACTAATCTTGAAATAATAAGGCAAATTGTTGTCTTTCATGATCTGATCGAGAACAGGCTCGAGTTTCTTAGCAGATTCACCGAGGGCGGCAGCATCTCTAGAAGGAACGAAGACAACGTCAATCTGGTTAGGATCTTTTTTGCAACCGACAAGGCTAAAAAGTACAGGCAATAAAGCGGCACACATCATCATCTTTCTTTTGGAAAATTTCATAATATCCTCCGATGGTTTGTTTTTTCCTTAGAAAGGAACTTTAGGTCTCTTTCCGGGTTAAGATAATAAACATTGTTTTTAAATAATGTTTTGTAATCCGCCTTCAATACGCTTACTAAAAATTAATTTTGCATAAAAATATATCAAATATGATTATGTGTTATTTAAACAATATATGCTTATTGATTAGTGTAATGTAGAAACAACCTAATTGTGAAGAGATAAATTTTATGATTTAATTATGGATTAAGAAAAAACAGCTTATTTTTTACAATGAAAAAGACAGCATTTGCTGTCTTTTAAATTCTTAATTTTCTTTTTTATTATGATTCTTTTCTAATAGAATTGGTCTCCTTTTAAGGAAGTAATCATATGTTCCTTTGATTATCAAGGATATTACCATTATTAGAATTCCTGCAGTTATAGCTATTACTAAGAATACTTCTAGATATGTCAGATGTTCCTATCCAAATACTTTAGGTAAGTTTTATTTCCTCTTTTTTGCTTAATCCAATTTCTCACCACAATTATTGCAGTATTTAGAGTTGGATGGAGTCATCTTTCCACAATGCGGACATTTGATTTCATAATTTAACTTGTTGCCGCAGTTATTGCAGAACTTAGAATCTTTTTTATTTAAATGCTTACATTGTTGGCATTCTATCGTTTCTTGTCCATCTGCGCCTTCTCTGATACCAGATGCTATATCTTTGTAATATTCTTTTGCTGTATCTACTGTTTCTTCTCTCATGTAATTCATATAATCTTTTTGAATCGGAGCACTGGTTCTAGCTGCGAATTTACTCATTGGTCTCATAAGACCTAGAATCAAAAAGACTGCACCGACAAACATTACGGGTATCGCTACAAATCCAATCCACATTAAAGAATTTTCGAAAGAACCTGTAGATATCATGACGATATTGAAGATTTCTAAACCTAATCCTATCAATTCAATTATTGCACCTATCACTATCAATGTTATCGATGTCTTTTTATTTATTCCTTTTCTGATTTCATTGTTTTCATCTTTTCTCATATATCGTTATCCTCCTTTTTTTATAATTATAAATTAAAGAAATGGATTAGAAAAGTAATAATGATTTAATTATCAAAAGTTTGATATTAATTCTATTTTGAATAATATGATCTAAATTTAAATTTTATTATTTAGTTGGAATTTGAAACTTTATTGTTTATAATCCAAATATGAAAAAGAACAATATAGATGAATACTTTCATTGCAGTGAAACCAAAAGATATGATGAATATCATAGTTTTAAAGCTGAACAGTATTTTGGAAAAGAATTGAAGGATTCACCTAAAGAATTAAAAGATGTTCCTGAATCTTTTGAAGATAGCGATAAAAAATCAAGTAATAAAGAACAAGAAAATAAATCAGAAATCGAGGAACAGGATTTAGCAAAAAGAGTCGAGAATGTCGAAGGAAATAATGTTGCAGCAGAATCTGCTACTCCGGTTGCTACTACTGTAGCATCAGTTGGAACTATTGCCGCTACAGCTGTCACAGCTGTTGTTGCTTTGACGGTGATGGATGTTCTACCTTCCAATAAAAACAAAGTTCCTTTTGAAGTGTCTAAGGACACTATCAAAGAAGTGTTGAGCCCAAATAAAATCAATTTGGATTTCGATATAGATAATTATTCAAGTGATACTGGATTTGAGATTTTTATAGAACAATTTGATAAAGATGGGAATTCATTAGGAAAAGATAAAGTAGATTCTAGTTTGAATGATAACAACTCTCATCTGTCATTGGTTTGTGATGCTTATTATGGACTTTCCAGTTATAAATTTAGTGTTCAAAGCCCTGATGGTAATGATATATATTTTCAAAGTGATTCCTTTGATTTTGATTGTGATCAATCATTCCAAGCTTCTTATACTAAAATAACTCCTAATGATTGTCATTTAACATATAATGAGGATGGCACATTCGATGTTGAAATAGAAACTGGTTTTGTTTGTGAATATGAAGATGTCTTCGAATACAAGGTTGATGTTTATTCAACAGATGGTGTCTTGTTAAAAGAATACATTGGAACTGATAGCATCATCGATGTCAAAGGATTGAATGATATTTTAGGATTCTATATTCAATATCAGGATATAGGTCATTTTAAAAACGAAGATAAGATATTCAACAGCTTTGTAGCTGAAATGAATACGATAATTCATGCTCCAGTGTTTTTTTTGATGGAAAAGCCAGAATTTGATGGGTTAAATTTTATGGTTCCCTATATGTATGAAACGGCTTATGAAGGTAGAAAAGATAAGGTTACATTTGAGATAGATTCTGATAAAGGAAAATCCACTTTTGATTATGAGTTGTCTTCCCCTAACGGATATATCACTTTCGATGGACTTGAAGATGATATAGGAAATGTCACCATCACCCCGATTCTTGAATTCTATGATTATCAATCGGATGGTCGAAGCCATAAGCTGAAGATGTCGACTCATTCATATGATTTCAGTTATTCATTCGAAATAACATCCGTTGATTGTGACTTCAGCGACGATAGCTTCGATACGATTCCGATTACCATGGAATTTAGTGGTGCAATTCCTAAAGACTATAAAATCAAAATAGATAATGGCGATACGAATATCCAGGATATAAACATAGTATCCGAAACATCATTCAATACATTGAATAAGACTGATGGTGGAACATTGAGTGTTAGTATCTTTGATAGGAATGGAAATCTTTATAGAAAGTTAGAAGACATAACAATTCTATCTCAAGGCAAAGCTTTAGATATCTATACAAGCCCCGTATATATTGCAGCAAATCCAGGCGATTCATTAGTCACCTATAACGATGATGGAACTATCAACCTGTATAGATTGATAGACTTCCCAGACTTCCCAGACTTCCCAGACACTGATTTATCTTATTTCTGCGATGCTTCTATCTATACGAAAACAGATGTGTCTACTTCGATTATTCACTGTATTACTCAAGATAAAGTTGCTGCTTTATATGATTTAGAAAAAAAGCCATACTACTTCTTGTATTACAGCTTGATGAAACAAGGCATAGTAACTTATAGAATGGAACAGACTATGCCTTCTGGTGGAATAGAATTCAATGAAATCTTGTCTGCAAAAGGTACTTATGATTCATCTACTGACAAGACTGAGATTGTTATATCTTCTTCGATGGGTGCATATATTGAAAACAAGGTCATCTATCAATCTCAGGAGTATAGCCAAACTGATTATGAGATGATGCAAGGTGTGAATTTGACAGTGACGGTCGATGGAAATGCTATAGGAAATCAATTGACTTGTAGCTACAGTCAGTATTCCGGAAATTATGATGAAATCGGATCTATTTATTCGATAAAAGGAAATGGATTTATGGATACGACTCTGACTATAGAACAGTCTTAAAAGGAGGAACAAACTATGGAAACAAAAAAGATTAATAAAAGAAAATGGATTTCTATTATAGGAATTACATTAGGAGTGTTGGTTTTGTTGGCTTTTGCAATCTGTGTCTCACTGGAAATGATATTGCCAGAGACAAATGGGTTTGTGACTTGGGCTAAAGAAAACATTTGGGACATCACAACCTTCCCCAGCATGATGCAAGCTCATTATAAGACATTGATACATTGCATAATCTTGATAGTAGTTGTTTTGATCGTGTCTAGATTGTTGCGATTGATGTTTAAAAAGATTATGCAGAAATCTAATAGAGCAAAGACAGTCATCACTCTATTGGATGGAATCATCAAATATGGTGCAGCCATAATCTTGATATTCTTAGTCTTGGATGCCTTCGGATTCAATTCAAAAGCAATTTGGGAATCAGTCGGAATCATAACTCTTATCGTAGGTTTAGGTGCTCAGTCTTTGATAGCGGATATTATCGCTGGTGTGTTCATAATTTTCGAAAATGAATACAATGTCGGTGAAATAGTAACTATTGATGACTTTAGAGGAACTGTCACTGAAATTGGAATCCGAGCTACAAAGATTACTGACTGTGCTGGAAACATAAAGATAATAAATAATTCAGATATAAAGAATGTCGTAAATTTATCAAGAGAGTTGTCTTTGGCAGTAGTGGATTGCGAATTCTCTTATCATGTACCTCTTGAAAAAGTTGAGAAGCTTCTAAAGGATAATCTTTCAAAGTTTAAAGAAAAGATTCCTGCAATTGTCGAAGGACCATTTTATAAGGGTGTATCTGCTTATGAAGATAGCAATATAGCTGTAAAACTTGTAGCAAAATGTCAGGAAGAAGATCGTTATCAAGTCCAAAGGGACATGATGAGAGAATATCGTCAATTGTTCCTTGAAAATGGATTTGATCTCGACTATGAACAAATCGTCATCAATCAACCTTCCACAAATTCATATTCTGTCGATGAAGATACAAAGAAAGAAGCAGAAGATTTTGTTAAAGAGCAAAAAGATGCTTCTCAAGGAATTGAAGAGCAACAAAAAGACTAAAAGATATCTAGTTTGTTTCCTTTAAGTAATTGTTTTTATATGCTGTTATTGTTTAGTTTTAAAAAGTAAATGAATCCATTTTTGAATTTTTTCTATCTCCTCTGGAGTATCTTTACAATCATCTAATAACTGAATTGAAAATTTTTATCATTAATATCATTACTATCGTTGGTATGGGTGGGGTTCCTTATATCACTGATTGAAATATTGTTATTTTAAACAACATCCTTTTTTTAGTCATAATAATTTAGATTAGAAATAAAATGCTTTTGATTCTATAGATTTATATGTTGTCACCCCACTTCCATTAATTAGGCTATTTGATGGATGCGTACTGTTAAAGATTTATCACTTTTATAATGCTTTAAGTTGATTTATTTTATTGAATATGTAGAATAGCTTTGATTGAATTATTTAAATAGTTTCTGATATCTATGAATACTTTATTATTTGCTTTAATTTCGCTATTATCAGTAAAACCTTTGTTTGTATTGAATAGTACACCTACTCAACTAAATGAGAGTAGTAATACAGATTTAATAGATGATAGCAATTTTACTAATCTTGTTGTTTTTGCTCGTTTTAATGGTGAAGAGGAGTTTATCGACAAGACTTATGATAATGTTAAGACAAAAAATATAGTCGATAATATGTATAACAAATCATATTATTCAGTTGGTGAATATTTTAGATGTGTATCTAATGATCATCTAAGGATGAATACAGTTTATCTTTTCGATAATGGTGGATCATTAGAATTGAGCAACACCCGTTCATATTATTCTGAGAAGACATCCACAAATCCTAATGGGTATGAACCTAATCAAAAAGGATCTAGATCATATGATTTATTAACTGATTGGAGCACTACGATCAATCAAGTACTAAATAAGACAAACCGTATATATGATGTAGATGGTAATCCAATTTATGATACTTCTATTTTGGATAAGGATGGAAATGGTGAAATAGATTGTTTGACTATTATCTATGGTCCGGCATCCAGTGATTTAAGTGCTTCCTATAATAGTTTGCTTTGGAATTACAAGGATTATTATAATGCTGTAGAGTATTGTGTTAATGGATTGGATAAAACTAGCGGTAATTATGTCCAAATGACTGTATCTTTTACTGATGATGGTTTATATACAGATAAGAATGGATATAAGATTGCTTTTACTGCTGTAGCAACTCATGAGACAGGCCATGTATTTGGATTGAAGGATTTATATAGGAGTAAAGATATGTCTTCCAAAGTCTATTTTATGTCTGCGATGGCGAAGCATATTTCTCCTGTTCCTCAATATATTTCATCTAAAGAAAGAGAAAGCTTAGGCTGGACTGAAAAAGATGAAATTAAAACAATGTACAAGAATGGTGAATATACTATTCATTATGTTAGTGATACATATTCAAATAACGATACTATCTGCTATAAAATCGATTTAGGTAACAATTACAGTGCTTATTTAGAATATAGAAATTTCCAAAATTCTGGTAATAGATTTGACTGCCAAAACAAACCTCTAGTTAAAAAGGATGGCACTAATTATGCCGGATTGAATATAAAGAGTGGATTAGTTTGCTTCTTAGCTCGTAATGATAAAAAATATCCCAGCAATCTCAACACTAGTGGAAATAATTGGGAAATGTTAGTTTTGGGTGAAGAAACAGATACGACAAGAAGCAATGCTGCTTTAACTCCAGAAGATGGTGTAACTTATTTAAATAATAAGATAAAGGTAAAAGTAAATAGCATCACTGATGATTCATTAACTTTTGAAATTGATGGAATAGATGAATCTACAGAACCTATTGTAACTGATGTCTCTATTTCTACTTACAAAGATTCAATGCAAAACGGTGAATCTTATCAGTTTAAAGCAACATTAGATGGACACAACTTAACGGGAT
>ERZ1031845.379-NODE-379-length-17176-cov-12.402780_pt1 | contig 17176 bp, 10 predicted proteins | sample MGYA00518169_ERZ1031845 | MGnify/ENA primary metagenome ERZ1031845 (study PRJEB33719, sample SAMN04261265) | wastewater metagenome | biome: rural village; feature: human; material: feces | host: Homo sapiens | place: El Salvador | collected 2014-01-14 ...
CCAAAGGACCTCCGAAATGGAAAATGCAAAAAAATAATTGGAAGAATTGGAATTGGAAGATTCGATAAGGTTTGCTTCCTCTAAAAGGCTTATTCTCAAATGGTTAGCTTCTCTGTGCGTATTCCAGTTACAGGGGCAGCAGAGGACAAATCCACTAAAAAGAGAAGATTTTGACACTTGAAACAGTGCAAAATCCCCTCTTTTTTATTTTTTATAGTTGGGAAAATATTTTTTCCCAGTTGGATAAAATTACTCTCTCCCGTGCATTTTGTCCCATTTCAGGTAGATTCCTGCAAGAATTGTGCCCGAAATGCTGTGCCAGGCGCAACTAATGGCACAAGGAAGGACGGCAAGTGGCTGGGCGGCAAAGAAGTTTCCGGCCAGGACGGTGGCAAGACCGGCGTTCTGCATTCCCACCTCGATGCTGATGGTGCGCTTCTTGGCTGTGTTGAAGCCAGCCAGCTTACCGGCCAGCCAGCCGAGGCAATAGCCCAGGGTGTTGTGGCAGAAGACGACGGCAAAGGTCCAAAGGAAGAGCATTATGCCGCGTGCCACGAGGTCGTCGTGAACGGTAGAGATAACGCCGCCCACGATAAACGCCAGGCAGGTGACGCTGATGCCGGGCATCAGGCTCTGAATGGTAGGGAAACACTCCCTCTTGCCGTAAATGTAGTTGAGTGTGCAGCCGATGGCTACAGGGATGATGGTTACGAGCAGAATGCCCTGGAACATGCCGATGGCGTCGATATGGATGATTTCGCCGGCTGTAATCTTCATCAGCAGCGGTGTCATGACAGGAGCGAGGATGGTGGAGGCACAGGTCATTCCCACCGAGAAAGCCACGTCGCCATGACAGAGATAGCTCATGATGTTGCTCGACACACCGCCAGGACAACAGCCCACGAGCAGAATGCCGAGGGCAAGGGCAGGGTCGAGGTGCCATACGTGGACAAGGAGGTAGGCCACGCCCGGCATGATGATGAACTGGGCGCAGGCACCGATGAAGACATCAAGGGGGCGTTGCGCCAAAATCTTGAAATCGTTGGTGGTGAGAGTCAGTCCCATGGTGAGCATGATGATGCCGAGAATGACGGTCTGGGTGATTCCGCGTACCCAGTCGAAGGTATGTGGGAAGAAGAATGTGAATACAGCTACTCCTATCACGAAGATGGAGGTGTAATTGGCCAGCAAACGGCTGAGCGCCTGAAATAAATGTAACATAACCTATATATTTTTAGAATGTTTGTCGCCCTCTTATATACGTTCTGTTCGGAATGTGGGTGCAAAAGTAGTGATTATATTTGTTGTGAGCAAAGGTTTTTGTCGATTTTTTCGTGAATTCCTTTTTATTTCTGATACAATTGTGTAACTTTGCACAAAATATAAGATATTACGGAATGAACGAAGATTTTGACATAAGAAATGAGTCGGTTTCGCCTGCCGAAAAGGAATTCGAGAAGGCGCTGCGACCCTTGAAGTTCTCTGACTTCAGCGGACAGACGGGCGTGGTGGACAACCTGCAGGTGTTTGTCGAGGCTGCCAAGTATCGCGGCGAACCGCTCGATCATACACTGCTGCACGGTCCACCAGGACTGGGCAAGACGACGCTGAGCAACATCATCGCCAACGAGCTGGGCGTGGGACTGAAGATTACATCGGGCCCTGTGCTCGACAAGCCGGGGGATCTGGCAGGCATTCTTACCTCGCTGGAACCCAACGACGTGCTCTTCATCGACGAGATTCACCGTCTGTCGCCCGTAGTGGAAGAATATCTCTACTCGGCCATGGAGGACTATCGCATTGACATCATGATCGACAAGGGTCCGTCGGCCCGCAGCATTCAGATCGACCTCAATCCCTTTACCCTTGTAGGAGCCACTACCCGCAGCGGTTCGCTCACAGCGCCTCTGCGTGCCCGTTTCGGCATCAACCTACACTTGGAGTACTACAATCCGCCAACGTTGCAAAAGATCGTGAAGCGCAGCGCCATGCTCCTGAAAGTGCCTATCGAGGAAGAGGCTGCGGCTGAGATTTCGCGCCGCTCACGTGGTACGCCCCGTATCGCCAACTCGCTGCTGCGCCGTGTGCGCGACTTCGCCCAGGTGAAGGGCAACGGCACCATTACCTACGACATTGCTGAGTCCTCGCTCCGTGCGCTCAACATCGACCAGTATGGTCTGGACGAGATCGACAACAAGATTCTCACCACCATCATCGACAAGTTTCATGGCGGACCGGTGGGCGTGGGAACGATTGCCACAGCCATCGGCGAGGATGCCGGAACCATCGAGGAGGTGTACGAGCCTTACCTCATCATGGAGGGATTCATCAAGCGAACCTCGCGCGGACGCATGGCCACTAAACTTGCCTACGACCATCTGGGACGCAATCCCTATGGCAGCAACATCATGCAGGGAAACTTGTTTGAGTGAAGAATTTGATAGAAGAACTTTAACTACATGAAGATAGGAATATTTACGGGAACTTTCGACCCATTTACAATCGGGCATCAAAATATAGCAGAACGTGCGCTCCCCATGTTTGATAAATTGGTGATAGCTGTAGCGATGAGTAAGCTCAAACATGCCACGGAAGAGATTTCTCAGCGTGTGGAGAGCATCAAGAAGGTGTTTCCTCAGGAGTGTACAGAGCTGATAGATGTGCAAGATGCTTCGAAGGGTTATCGCATGGAGGTAGTAGCCTACGACGACCTTACCATCGACCTGGCGCATCGTCTTGGAGCCAAGTTTCTGGTGAGAGGCGTGAGGAGCGCAAAAGACTTTGAGTACGAGCGTGAGCAGGCCGACATCAACAAGCAGTTGGGTGGTGTGGAGACCGTTCTCCTCTTTGCCGACCCACGCTACAGCAGCATCAGCTCCACACTGGTGCGCGAACTGAGATTCTTCGGCAGGGACGTAGAGGAGTTTCTGCCCAAAAAGTGAAGAGTGAAGAATTCAAGAGCTTAAAAAGATAATAAAAAAATATAGTATATAAATGGAGAATAGGAACGAAAAGGTGTTGTCTTAACTCCTTTAACTCCTTAACTCCTTAACTACATAAGAAGTATGATAACATATAGTGTAGAAGGCGTGAAAATGCCTAAAATCAAGAAGCGCGAAACCAGCGCATGGATTCGCAAAGTGGCTGCTTCACACGGACGCAAAGTGGGTGAGGTGGGCTACATGTTTGTAGACGACGAGAAGATTCTCGAGGTCAACAACGAGTATCTGGGTCATGACTATTACACCGATGTCATCACCTTCGACTACGATGAGGGCGATGTCATCAACGGCGATATTGTCATCTCGCTCGATACCGTGCGCACCAATGCCGAGCAGTTCGGCAAAACCTACGACGACGAGTTGCATCGTGTCATCATCCACGGCATCCTGCACCTGTGCGGCATCAACGACAAGGGCCCGGGCGAGCGCGAGATCATGGAGGAGAACGAGAACAAGGCTCTCGCCATGCTCGAAGGTGCTTCGATATTGAAGTAAAGACGTCTTTTGTGTGGAATTGGCAGGAAAGCAATCTTGCAGCATTCTCTGTACTGCTATGTGCTTTCCAGCCAATCCTGACACTTAAAAATCGCCCCATTATTTACCCCTTTTTCGACTAACCGACTTTTCATTAACTTCCACTTAAATCGAAAGGCTGTTTTTGCGTAAACAGCTTGTTTATAGAAGGTTGCAGTTTTGCATTATGTACACGAATCCACTATTTTACTAAGTGAAATAGCTTTTGTTTGATTTTTTGGCTATCTTTGCAGAAGATTAGCTGCACTCGGCAATTTGAAAGCAAGCTTTCATTGCGCTCATTTGCATAATCTTTGCAGAAGATTAGCTGCACTCGGCAAAAAATAATATCAATATAACTTACTTATGAAACATTTAGCATTATCCTGCGTGTTGTCGCTGACAACCGTTTTCTCAGTTCAGGCGCAGCAGATGCCCGTCTATTTGGACGACACCAAGCCCGTAGAGCAACGCATCGAGGACGCCCTCTCCCGCATGACCTTGCAGGAGAAAATAAGAGTTATTCACGCCCAGAGCAAGTTTTCATCGGCTGGAGTTCCACGATTGGGATTTCCTGACTTCTGGACTGACGATGGTCCACACGGTGTGCGCCCCGACGTGCTGTGGGACGAATGGGACCAGGCAGGACAGACCAACGACTCGTGTGTGGCTTTCCCTGCCCTTACCTGTCTTGCAGCCTCCTGGAACCCTCAGATGAGCCGTATCTACGGCGAGGCATTGGGCGAGGAGGCTCTCTATCGTGGCAAGGACATGATCTTGGGACCCGGCGTCAACATCTACCGCACTCCCCTCAACGGACGTAACTTCGAGTACATGGGCGAAGACCCTTATCTCGCCTCTGTCATGGTAGTGCCCTACGTACAGGGACTGCAGTCGAAGGGCGTGTCGGCATGTGTGAAGCACTATTGTCTGAACAACGACGAGGAATATCGCCATCAGGTGAACGTGAAGGTGAGCGACCGTGCCCTGCACGAAATCTATCTGCCTGCCTTCAAGACTGCCGTTGAGCAAGGCAAGGCATGGGCCATCATGGGCGCATACAACCTGTATCGCAACGAGCACAACTGCCATAACCAGTACACCCTGAACAAGATTCTGAAGAACGACTGGCAGTTCGACGGAGTGGTGGTGAGCGACTGGGGTGGAGCCCACGACACCGACCAGGCTGTGAGGAACGGACTCGACATGGAGTTCGGCTCCTGGACCAACGGATTGAGCTGGGGCGCCTCCAACGCCTACGACAGCTATTATCTCGCCCGTCCCTATCTGAAGGCCATACAGGAAGGCAAATACACCACACGTGAGCTCGACGAGAAGGTGCGTCGCGTGCTGCGACTCTTCTATCGCACCACGATGAACCGCCATCGCCCTCACGGCTTCTTCTGTTCCGACGGACATTATGCCACAGCCCGACAGATAGCTGAGGAAGGCATCGTGCTGTTGCAGAACCGCAACCGTGTGCTGCCCATCAACACCCAGAAAGTGCGCCGTGTGCTCGTGGTGGGCGAGAACGCCATCAAGATGATGACCGTGGGCGGAGGCAGTTCCTCGCTCAAGGTACAGCGGGAGATTTCCCCTCTGCAGGGCCTGCAGGCACGACTGGCCAAAGACGGCGTGGAGGTTGACTTTGCCCGAGGCTATGTGGGCGATGTGACTGGCGCTTACAATGGCGTCACCACAGGTCAGAACCTGGAAGATAAGCGCAGCGAGGCAGAACTCATCGCTGAGGCTGTAGAGAAGGCGAAAGCGGCCGACTGTGTTATCCTCTTCGGCGGACTCAACAAGAGCGACTATCAGGACTGCGAGGGCCACGACCGACAGCAGTACGAGTTGCCCTATGCGCAGGACAAGCTTATCACAGCTCTGGCTGCTGCCAACAAGAACTTCGTCTATGTCAACATCTCGGGCAACGCTGTGGCCATGCCTTGGTGCGACAAGGTTCCCGCCATCGTGCAGGGCTGGTATTTAGGCTCTGAGGCGGGCGAGGCTTTGGCTTCTGTCCTCACGGGCGACGCCAACCCATCTGGCAAGTTGCCCTTCACCTGGGTGAAGTCTTTGCAGAATGTGGGCGCCCATGCCCTCAACACCTATCCCGGAACCTGGCGAAAGGAGGGTGGATCCAAGACCGAGGGCAACATCATCGACGAGGAATACAAGGAAGGCATCTATGTGGGCTATCGCTGGGCCGACCGCGAGAAACAGCGCCCTGTGTTCGCCTTCGGACACGGCTTGAGCTACACCCAGTTTGCCATCAGCAACCTGCGTGCCGACAAGTCATCGATGACAGCAGCCGACTCCATCACCTTCACCGTACAGGTAAAGAACATCGGTCAGCGTGCCGGATCAGAGATCGTACAGCTTTATGTGCACGACGCCAAGGCTTCTGTCGACCGTCCGCTCAAGGAGCTGAAAGGCTTCAGCAAGGTGAGTCTGCAGCCTGGCGAGAGCAAGGATGTCAGCATCACCCTCGGCAAGGATGCCCTCAGCTTCTATGACGAGACCACAGCAAGCTGGAAGGCAGAGCCAGGACAGTTTGAGGCCTGGGTAGGCAATGCCTCCGACAATCTGAAGCTTAAGAAAACCTTTGAGCTGAAGTAAATGTCTTAGTTTCTCCTAAGAATAATCCATGTAAATTATCAGAATTATATCTTAAACCCTAAATTATCAGCATGAAAAAAGAATTATTGTTATCATCATTCATTCTTTTGGGGGCAGCTTTTCCTTTAATGGGGATAGCTGCCTCACCATCAGCATCATGGAAGACGGTGCAAGTAAAACAGAAAGCTAAGCGTCAGTCTAAGAAAGCTGTTGACAGCAAGAAGATTCTTCCCATGAAGGAATATATCGACCAATTGATGGCCAAGATGACGCTTCAAGAGAAGATAGGTCAGCTCAACCTCATGGTGGCAGGCGATATTACTACAGGAAATGCTATGGACACTCAGGTGGCAGGCGATATTACGGCTGGAAGAATGGGAGGCGTGTTCAACATCAAGGGTTTCGACAAGATTAAAGCTTTACAGGATGTAGCCATTCGGAATAGTCGTCTTGGTATTCCCCTCCTTGTAGGTATGGACGTTATTCATGGTTACGAGACCATCTTTCCTATTCCCATTGCCCTCTCATGCACGTGGAGCGAAGAAGCTTTGAAGCAAGTGGGAGCCGTTTCTGCACGCGAGGCAAGCGCCGACGGCATCAACTGGACCTTCTCGCCTATGGTCGACGTGGCTCTCGATGCCCGCTGGGGACGCATCAGCGAAGGCTTCGGCGAGGACCCATACCTCAGTGGTGTCTTGGGAGCAGCCATGACTCGCGGCTATCAGCAGGCTGACATGAGCCGTGAGACCATCGTCCCCAAAGACCACATCATGGCTTGTCTCAAGCATTTCGCCCTCTATGGAGCCGTTGAGGCAGGCAAGGAGTACAACACCACCGACATGAGCAAGATACGCATGTACAACCAGTTTCTGCCTCCCTATAAGGCTGTGGTCGACGCTGGTGTGGGAAGCGTCATGTCGTCGTTCAACCTCATCGACTATGTGCCTGCCACGGCAAGCCACTGGATGATGACCGACGTGCTGCGCAAGCAATGGAACTTCCAGGGCTTCGTGGTGACCGACTATGGCTCTATCGGCGAGATTCTGCAGCATGGCACGGCTAAGGACTTAAAGGAAGCTTCAGAGCAGACGCTCCTTGCAGGAACAGATATGGATATGTGTTCTCAGGGCTTCGTCAAATTCTTGGAGCAGAGTGTGAAGGAAGGCAAGGTGAGCGAGGAAGCCATTAATACGGCTTGCCGTCGCATCTTGGAGGCCAAATATAGGCTCGGACTCTTTGCCGACCCTTATCGCTACTGTGACAGCAAACGCCAGAAGACGGACATCTTTACTGCCAGTCATCGCAAGGCTGCACGTGACATAGCTGCCGAAACCTTTGTACTTCTCAAGAACGACCAACAGCTTTTACCACTCAGCAAGAAGGGAAAGATAGCTCTCATCGGACCGCTTGCCGACACGCGCAACAATATGAGTGGTACTTGGAGCGTTGCAGCTACTCACGACCGCTATTCCTCACTCAAAGAGAGTATGGAGAAGGCTCTTGCAGGAAAAGCTACTTTGCTTTATGCTCAAGGTTGCAACGTGGTTTACGACGAGCAAGAACAGAAAGATGGTGAGTTTGGCAAGACTATAACTCGTGGGGATGATGCTAAGCTGAAGGCTGAGGCTTTGCAGATAGCACGTCAAGCTGATGTCATCGTTTGTGCCATGGGCGAGACTGCCGATATGAGCGGTGAGTGTGCCAGTCGTACCGACTTGCGTATGCCAGACACACAGCGTGACTTGCTCGAAAAACTTGCCCAATTAGGTAAGCCCATCGTGCTACTCAATTTCTCTGGTCGTCCTACCGTGCTTACTTGGGAGAAAAATCATATCCCTGCCATCATGAATGTATGGTTTGGCGGTTCTGAGACTGGCGATGCCATCTGTGATGTGGTCTTTGGCGACAAAGTGCCCTGTGGCAAGCTTACCACCTCTTTGCCCAAGGCTACAGGTCAGGAACCTCTTTATTACAATCACCAAAATACAGGACGTCCTGTACCCGATGACAATCCTCGATTTGCCAAATATGCCAGCAACTTCTTGGATGTACGCAATGGCGCCCTCTATCCTTTTGGATATGGCTTGAGTTATACCACCTTTGAGTATGGTTCATTGCAGTTGAGTTCCCATAAAGCGAGTGTAGCCTCTGCCGACAGCGATACGTGGAACGACCATGCCGACATCACTGCCACCATTCGTGTTACGAACACAGGTCGTTGTGCAGCCGATGAAATCGTACAGCTTTACATTCGAGATAAAGTGGCAAGCATTTCCCGTCCTGTTAAAGAGTTGAAAGGCTTTCAGCGCATTCATCTTGCTGCAGGCGAGAGTAAGGAGGTAATTTTCCACATAACTCCTGATATGCTGAAGTTCTATAATGCCAACCTACAGTATGTTCTCGAATCTGGCGATTTCGACGTCATGGTAGGCCCTAATAGTAGAGAAACGAAGAATGTTATGTTCACAGTAGAATAAAGCCTTTGAGCGCTTCGTATAAGCGCTAAAGAGAATCCCCTGAAAGGAAGCCTTAGCATATAGGCAACCTTTCAGGGGATTTTTATGATTGTATTCAGAAGTTATTTTGTGAAGTCATGGAAGTTGTCATTCCTTTCTGTCACTAAGAACTCAAAGCCAACAGCATCACTGTTTGAGTTTTATGAAAGTTAGATTAGAGATGTTAGAAAGTTCCGATCTTCCTTACATCCTCCTCGAAGGAGTCTTTGTCGTTGATGGCACCTTTCTTGATATGTGCTCTGTAGTTGTAGATGGTGTTGACACTGTAATGCAGGAACTCCGCTATTTTGCTGCTGTCGGTGATGCCCAATCGGATAAGGGCGAAGATGCGGATAGGGGTGGAGAGTTGTTCCTTCTTAGGCTGTTCTATGCGCTCTTCGGGGCGCAGCAGGGCATTGAAGGAATCGAGGAAATGGGGGAAGAGCTGGAGAAAGGCGGAGTCGAAGTTGGTGTAGAATTCCTCTAACTCTTCTTCCTTGAAGTTCTGTGGACGTGTCATTTCGTACAATTCGTCATACTGGCGTGTCTTCAGCTTCTTGTGCACTCTCTTGCGCAAATCCTCTATCTTGTTGATATAGATGGAGCAGAGGCGCATAAATCTGCCCACATACTCTTCCTTGACACGGTTGGCGTCGGTGAGTTCATGGTTGACCACAGAGAGCTGGCTGTTGGTGCAGGAGAGCTGCTCGTTAAGCGACTTGAGCTGTGCATTGAGTTCGTGCTGTTGGTGGTTGGTCTTGGCGAGGTCGTCTCTTGCGATGGCGAGTTTATGTCTCTGTCGGCTGACGTAGAACACGCTGATGAGGAGCATCAACGCCAGGATGCTGATGATGCAGAGGGTATAGTTCTGTCGCCTGTTGTACTGGTCGTTCTCGTCTTTGTACATCTTGGCGATGACCGACAGCAGGGGCGATATCTGGGCCAGTCGCTGTCGTGAGCCGAATCGGTTAGCGCAGATACTGTTGAAACTGATGTACTTGTAGGCTCTGTCGACATCGTTGAGGCCCATGAGCTGGTTGGCCATTTCCCACATGGAGCCTTGGTCCATGACGCCATTCTTGATGTCGGTGAGGACTGATTCTGCCAGCCAGTACATCATGCGGGTGCTGTCGTTCTCTGCCTTGTATGCCAGATAGCGGTAGAGGGTGACGAGGGCATAGGGATGCGACCCTTTCTCTACGTGGCTGAGCCACTGGTCGTTGATGCGCATAGCTTCCCGATTGTCATGGGCATTGAGGGCGTCGAGCTCACGATACTGAAATACCGAATTGCTGGTGGGGGGAAGCGCAGCATACATTCGTTGCCGGTATTCGGCTGCCATGGCGCCGTATTGCGCCTCGGGGGTGATGGGGTTGCGGTAGTATATGATTTCGCCGTATACCTGGTTGTAAGCCATATAATACGTGCCCTTGGCAATGTTGTCAAGCTGGGTGGTGTCGATGGCGCTGAGGGTGTTGAGCGCCTCGATAAACTTGCCTGTGCTGGAGCAGCGGATGGCGATGAGTGCCTGGCACTTACCTACTTCTGATTGCTTGCCCGTCTTCCGGGCAATCTCGATGCAGCGTTTGAGGTAGATGATGGCAGAGTCGTTGACGAAGGGTGTGTACTCTTCGTATAGTCGATAAGAGAGTTGGTATTCGGCATGTAGGTTTTTGGCTTGCGAGAGCTGTTGCTGCAGCTGTCGGATGCGCTGCTCTTTGCGGCTGACGTATTGGGCAGAGTTGTCTATTGTCTCGTCGATGCAGTGGAGCAGAGAGTCGACACTCTTTGGGGTCTGTGCATGACCTATGAGAACTGACAGCGCAAGGAAAAGTTGCGTAGTAAGGATGATTTTTAGGCTTTGTTTGGCTTTCTTCATTTTCAGGTATTTTGCTGTTAGCCTGCAAAAATATGAATTTTTTTTAAAATACGCAAGAACAAAGCAAAAAATAATGATAGTTGAGGTGTTTTTCAGGAGTTTCTTGAGGAGTTAAAGGAGTTAAGGGGTTTTTCAGGAGTTAAAGGAGTTAAGGAGTTAAAGGAGTTAAGACAAATGTCTTGAGGGTTTAATTAAAGGAGTTAAGACAACCGTATTTTGGCGTTGTTTTTAAACAACAAAGCATATGTCTTAACTCCTTAACTTCTTTAACTCCTTAACTCCTTAATGAGATGCAGGGGAAAATTACTTCTGGAATACGCGAACGTAGTCCACCTCCATGGTGGCAGGTAAGCAAGATGGGTCTAAGCCCTGGCCGCCGCCCCAGGTACCGCCCCAGGCGAGGTTGAGGATGGGGTAGAAGGCTGCATCGAAAGGCCATGCCTCCTTGCCGCTGCCGTCGTTGCGATAGGTGAGGAGTTCCTCGCCATCCACATAGAAGGTCATGTATTCTGCAGTCCACTCCATACCGTAGGTGTGGAACTCGGTCTGTGAGTTGCTGATCTTGCGGCGTGCAGACTCGATGGCAGTGCCACCGTTGTTGTACTTAGTGCAGTGGATGGTGGAAACAACCACGTCGGGGTCGTAGCCCACAGACTCCATGATGTCGATCTCGCCATCACCAGGCCAGTTCTGCCAATTGACAGGCATCATCCAGAATGCGGGCCATGTGCCCTTGCCCTTAGGGAGCTTGATGCTTGCCTCGATGTATCCGTACTTCCAACCTGTGGACTCACGAGCGTAGAGACGAGCGCTCTTGATGGTGCCGCCATCGTCGAGGAGGTTGATCTTCAGTGTTCCGTTGGAAACCTGTGCCACCTTGTCCTCGCGCACGTAGTTCTGCAACTCGTTGTTCACCCATCCGGCTGGCTTGATCTCGTAAGTCCAGTCTGGTCCCAATTCGTTGTCGCTGAACTCGTCGTTCCATACGAGGTTGTAGCCCTCGATAGGGCAAGTGATGTTCTGTCCGCCCTTGGCCTGGGTGATGGTGATGTTCTGGCGTGAGCCACCCGACCAGATGGTGATGTTGCCAGTGCGCTCAGCGCCCAGGTTCTCGCCCACGGTGACGGTGATGGTGGCTTTCTTGCCTACGGGATTGGTGGGTGTCACCTTGATCCAACTGTCGTTGGAATAGGCGGCAAACTCGTGTGTGCTCTCCACCTCGGCGGTCTGTGTTCCTCCTTCCTTCTCGAAGTTCAGCGTGGTGGAAGAGAGGGTAATGGTCTCGGCCGAAGCGTAGCTGATGTCGGTTTCGTTGTTGCTGCAAGCGCTGAGGCTTATAGCAACAGCGAATATTGCGCTAAAAATCATTATCTTTTTCATGTTAGTATGTTTATTGTTCAAGTTTTCAGGGGGAATTCCCATGAATTCCTCACCTGAGAAACTTGAGTTTTGATGAAATTACTGAGCAGTTTTCTGGAAGATGATATCGTAGATTTCTACCTTCTCGCCTTCTGGATTTCCTCCAAAGTCGAATACCAGCTTGAGGGCATCGGCCGCACCGACCTTGAGGAAGGTGGCAGGAACCTTAACCTGATATTCCTCGCCTGCCTTGAGGTCGTAGGTGTTCATGAAGAAGAAGTTTTCATCGCTGCTCGTGTCTGTTATCTTCACGGTTACGCCCTTGATGTCTTTCTTAGCCAGGAACTTGCACGAGAAGTCGTAAGGCGTGTCAGCCTCGCCAGGAATGTCGGTGATGAGGTGAACCTGTGCCTGCCACTGTGCGAAGGTCGCTGTAGGCAGCTGTACGGTGTAATGGCCCTTGTCGGCAGTGAAATCGGGAGCGTCTATCTCGGTCCATCCTGGAGCGTAGAAGAAGAAGGTGGTGAAGCCTGCGTCGCCCTTGTCGTCTACATGGCTCTTCCAGATATTGGAAGCGCTGTTGTAGTTGTACACGGTCTTATCTTCTTCCTCGGCAGGTGCTTCCACACCGTCGCACTTGTGTTCCTGCAAGTCGATGTTGCTGATGGTGAGCTTGGTGTTGTCGGCATTGCCTCCGCCGTCGACGACTAAGGTGATGTTGTCCATGTCGATGCCATCCATGTCGCTACGGTAGAAGAGAACTTCCTGGTTGGCCTTCAAGTCGATGCGCTCTGCAAAGTAGAAGCTGTTGTCGTCGCCCGTTTTCACCAGTTTGAGTGTTACACCCGGATGATCGGTGGTAGAAACGAGCTTGCAAGAGAAGTCGTACTTGGTAACCGCGTTAGTGGTCATGTCGGTGAGGAACTTGACCTGTGCCTGCCACTGTTCGGTGGTTGCTGTAGGCAGCTCAATGGTGTAGGCACCGTTCTTCTCGGTGACGGTTGGATTGTCTATCGGTGTCCATCCCGGTGCATAGTAGAACTCGTTGGTGAACTGGCAGTTCTTCCACATGTTGCAGTCGCTGTTGGAGTTGAAGCCCTGGAAGCCTTCGCTGGCGCAGGTGAGGATGTAGTGCCATGCTATGTTGCCATCGTCCCATACGAGCACCATGGTGCTGCCGGTAATGCTCTCTACACGCAGACGGAGCTCGCCGTTATAGGCTGCGTCGGCTGGGATGTAGGGGAAGCAGGTGTTGGCAGGCATGACGAGGTAGAGGTCGTCGCCCTCGGCACTGAGCTGGTAAGAGCTGTGCTGTTCGCTGACAGGCACCATGTAGTCGGTGTCCTGATGATAGTCGGGGAAGATAGAGCAGCCGGTGTTGACATACATGGTTCCGCCAGCGCCTGGGTTGTAGGTATAGCTGTAGTCGGAGCCAAAGGTGAGTCGGTCGTCGTACACACCGAATTCTGCCTTCTCGTTGGCTCCTGCCTTCCACCACTCAGTGCCGTCGGTTCCTGAAGGTCCGCACGCTAAGTGGGCGGGTTCGGTGGCAGCGATGCGCCACTCCTTGCCCGACAGCTTGCCTACGATCTCGCTGAAGTCGACGAGGGTGTTGGTGACGTGGAATGTGGTCTCGCCCATGCCCTGCGACATACCGTTGCGGTTGCCCACACGGTAGTAAACCTTATAGTCGCCCGAATTGACCCATATCTTCTGCAGTGGGTTGACGGTGGAGTAGACGGGGTTCTTGGTTACTTCCTTGCCGTCAACAGGAATGTACCACATGGGGTAGATGCCGTCGCCCTCCATATTGAAGGTTACTGTGTTGGTCTCGTCGTCGACGCTGGCAGTCACTTTTGCGTTCTCTGCCAGTGGCAGTCCTGCCTCTGATACACCGTCGAAGTCCTCTGGGCTGCACGCGCTGAGTGCCAACCCTGCTGTGGCAGCGATGAGGAGTGCCTTGCTGAATATGTTATGTTTCATAATTGCTTGAGTCTTTATATTAATAGTCGTTTTGTGTCAGTGTGCCGTGAGATGCGTCAATTTCACTCAAAGGAATAGGAAGATATTTCTTCTTCTCTGTCCATGTGTTGGTGCGGTAGCCGTAGGCATCGGGTACGAGTGTGGTGGCAGCCTTTCCTGTACGGATGAGGTCCCAGTAGCGTTTGCCCTCGCCTACAAACTCCTTGTGGCGCTCGTCGATGATGTTGTCGATGGTGGCAGCCTTGTTGTCGGTGAGTCCGGCACGGTGGTGTACCTTGTTGAGGTATTCCTCGGCATCTGCCATGTTGCCGCCTGTGCGCACGATGAGCTCGGCTGCATTGAGCAGGGTCTCGGCGAAGCGGTAGATGCGCAGGTTGTTGTTGAAGTTGAGGTCACCGTCGGCTTTCTGATCCTTGTTATTTTCTTTATAAGCGATATACTTCTTGAGCCAGAGTCCGGTGTATTGCCAGCTCTTGGTGTCGCAGTTCTTGCCACGTCCGTCGAAGATGGTGGCGTCCTTGCGTACGTCGCCCTCGTCGAAGAGGTCTAAGGTCTCGAGTCTTACAGGCTCAAATCCCCATCCATTGTCCACTCCGTCGCTCTCCTTGTAGTCGCGTGGAGAGATGAAGCGTGGATAGACGGTTCCGCCCGCATTGATGACTCCACCGCCCCAGGCACGCACGGCTCCGTCGTCCATGTAGCTTATCTCGAAGATACTCTCTTTGGTCCACTCGCCACTCTCGAGGAAGATATTGGCGTAGTCGGGGTTGAGGTCATAGTTCTGCTTGTCTTTGATAATCTCTTGCATATAGCCTAATGCCTTGGCATAGCGGCTCTCGTCGTTCTGGTACATCACCATCTCGGCATAAATCATGTAGGCGGCAGCCTGGCTCATGCGTCCCAGGTTCTTGTCGTCCCACTTCATAGGCAGGGCGTTGAGGCCGATGGCGGTCTCGAGGTCGCTGATGACAGCCTCGTACACCTCGTCGGCGCTCTTCTGCTCACCGATGTAAGGCGACTTGAGGTTTTCGAAATAGAAAGGTATGTTGCCATAGAACTTCCATACCTGCATGTAGTAGAAGGCGCGCAGCACCTTGGCTTCAGCCATGAAGGTGTTGTAGTCTGCCTGTGTGAGGGCAGCCTTGGCCCACTCTATATAGGTGAGCACGTCGTTGGCATTGCGTATGCCCTTATAGCTCTGATCCCAGATGCCTGTGAGGGCATCGCCTGGGTTCTGGGTGCTGGCATAGTTGGACATCTTCTGTAGGAAGAGGTTGTCGGAACTGGTTCCGCCGCCTACCCACACATCGTCTGCCATGATGTCGCTGCAGAGCTGTAGCGGAGCATACTGCACGTTGTTCCAGTCGTACTGGCGCATGGGGTTGTAGGTGGAAGCCACAGCTTCCATGATGTGCTCCTTGTTGCTGTAATATTCCTGCAGGGTGGCCTTGTCGGGAGGGGTTACGTCCAAGAAGTCGTCCGAGCAGCTGGTCAATGTAAGGGGAGCGATGAGCGCTGCCATCAATACATATTTATATATTTTCTTTGTTTTCATAATGATAAGTTTTTTAGAGGTTTAGAATCCAAGGTTGAAGCCCACGGTGATGGTGCGGCTCTGAGGATAGACACCATAGTCGACACCCAGCGAAGTGGCTCCTGTGCTGTTGCCCGATGAGATTTCGGGGTCGAAGCCTGCATACTTGGTAAGGGTGAGGAGGTTCTCGGCTGCTACGAAGAGGCGCAGCTTGTTGACGAAGAACTTCTTGGTGATGAACTGTGGCAGGGTGTAGCCCAGCTGGATGTTCTTGAGTCTGATGTAAGAACCGTCGGTGATGTAGAGGTCGCTGCTCTGCCAGTTGGTTCCGTCGTTGATGACGAAGCGTGGGTACTTGTTGGAAGTGCCTGGACCTGTCCAGCGGTTGAGCAGATAAGAAGGAAGGTTGGCGGGTTGCACGTCGGTACGGCGTGTGGCATCGAAGATGTCGTTGCCGGCAGTGCCCTGCCACATCATCATGAAGTCGAAGCCCTTGTACTCGGCATTGAGGGTGAAACCGAAGGTCCAGTCGGGCATTCCCTTACCTATCTTGGTGCGGTCGGCAGCATCGATGGCTCCGTTGCCGTCAACATCGACGAAACGCACGTCGCCAGGCACAGCCTTAGGCTGCAGCAACTCGCCGTCCTTGTTGACCCATGCCTTCACCTCGTCCATGGTCTGGAAGATACCGGCTGTCTTGTAGCCGTAGAAGTATGGGAATGGTTCGTTGTTAGAACCGCGGGTGATGGTTCCGGTGTTCTGCATAGAACCGAGTTCCAAGAAGCCTGAGGTGTTGCCGAGGTTCTTCAGTTTATTCTTCAGATAAGAGGCGTTAGCCTTGGCATGGAATTTGGCCTTACCGATGTTCCACTTGTAGCTGGCTTCGAGCTCAAGACCCTTGTTCTCCATGTCGCCCACGTTGCCAAGAGGTGCGCCGGCTCCCACATAGTTAGGGATAGGCATACTGATGATCATGCCGTTGGTCTTCTTGATGTAATAATCGAGGCTGAATGTCAGGGCGTTCTTAAAGAATCCCAAGTCGATACCTAAGTCGGTCTGCTCGCTCTCCTCCCACTTCAGGTCGGGGTTGGCAAGTGAGCCTGCCTGTACACCATTGACAACGGTCTCGCCCTTGCCCAGGATGGTGTTATAAGGCGAAGCTGTCCAGGCTGCATAGGTGAAGTCGCCGATGTTGTCGTTACCGTTCTTACCCCAGCTACCGCGAATCTTCAAGTTGCTCAACCAGTCAGGAGCATGGAAGTAAGGCTCGTTGATGACGTTCCAACCCAAAGAGAATGAAGGGAAGGTGGCGTAGCGGTTGTTGGCACCGAAGCGCGAACTACCGTCGCGACGTACAGTAAACTGTGCCATGTAGCGCTCGTCGTAGTTGTAGCTGGCACGGAAGAAGTAAGAACTCAGTGTGTGTTCGTAAGCAGGTCCTCCACTGGCAGACATCTCGCCACGGCTCTGGGCGGCACTCGTATTGTTCATGAAGGGCTTGTTTATGTCCTTGAGGTTCTGCAATGCACCATAGAGGTTCATGCCTGTATTCTGCATCGCACTCTGACCTGCCACCAAGTTGATGGTGTGCTTGTTGAAGGTCTTGTCCCAAGTCAGCACGTTCTCCAACTGCCATACAGTGCCGCGGTTGCTCGACTGGTGGGCGTTGGTGATAGTGGCCTTATTGTTTCCTGAGAGATAATAGAGAGGTGTGTAGCCGTCGCTTCCCCAGAATGAGAGGTCGGCTCCGTAAGAGATGCGGTATTTCACGCCGTAACCGATGTTGAGGTCG
>ERZ1031845.381-NODE-381-length-17159-cov-5.916043_pt1 | contig 17159 bp, 13 predicted proteins | sample MGYA00518169_ERZ1031845 | MGnify/ENA primary metagenome ERZ1031845 (study PRJEB33719, sample SAMN04261265) | wastewater metagenome | biome: rural village; feature: human; material: feces | host: Homo sapiens | place: El Salvador | collected 2014-01-14 ...
AAGGAGTTTAGAATGAAAAAAAAGTGGATTTTAATTGTAATTTTATCATTAATTCTACTGGGTGTTTTGGCTGGAGGAATATATTATTTTGTGTCTAATCCTGTCATGTCAGATTCAGATGATGTTGATAAACCATCTAAGGAAGAAATTCAGAATTATATTGACCACTTTGACCTTTCAACGCTCGAATTTGAAAAAATTCAACCTAGCGTTTATAAATATTCTAAAAAATTGGGATTTTTTGATGAGGTTTTTTCATCTCAAAAACCTGTTTTTGCGTACGGTTATGAAAAAGGTTCAAGAATGAAATATATTTCTGAAAAATTTCATAAACAAATGCAAAAAGATTTAGCGGATAATGGATTTGATGAAAAATATACAATTGTCACAATTTCAAAACCAGAAGCTCAAGTTAATGATGTTATGAAAAAGTATAAACTTGGAATTCCTGACGAGGAATCTCCATGCGACTTGAAAGATGGGGATATGAAAGGCGTATTGGATATTGTTGATGTTATGTCTATGTGTTATGGGGGAGCATGTTTAATTGATAATAAAAAGAAAGTTTTTCTTTCTTTTACAAAAGAATATCCAGAAGTTATTTTGAAGCTTTTAAAAGAATATAAATAAATTTACAAATTTGCGAAAAATTTTTAGAAATTATATAATCCATAAAAAGGAGTATAGTAGAGCATGAATTTAGAACATATAGAAAAAGTTGACCCTCAAGTCGCAGAGGAAATTAAGTTAGAATTAAAAAGACAACAAGAAAATATTGAGCTTATTGCAAGTGAAAATTTCACATCAGAAGCTGTAATGGAAGCTTGTGGTAGTGTTTTGACAAACAAATACGCTGAAGGAAAACCACACAAAAGATATTACAATGGATGTGAGCATATTGATGTAATTGAAGAAATTGCTCAAAAAAGAGCTTGTGAATTATTTGGTATGGAGCATGCCAATGTTCAACCTCATAGTGGAGCTCAAGCTAATATGGCGGTCTTTATGGCTACTATGAAACCTGGTGACAGAGTTTTGAGCATGGATTTATCTAATGGTGGTCACCTTTCTCACGGTTCTCCAGTAAACTTTTCTGGATTGTATTTTGATGTTAAAAGCTATGGAATAAATGAGAATGGCGAAATTGATTATGAAAATGTTCGTCAAATGGCAATTGAACATAAACCAAAATTGATTATTTGCGGAGCAAGCAATTATTCAAAAGTTATAGATTTTAAAAAGTTTAGAGAAATTGCCGATGAAGTTGGTGCATTGTTATTAGCAGATATTGCTCATATTGCAGGACTTGTTGCTGCGGGAATTCATCCATCTCCAGCTCCTTATTGTGATTTTGTGACAACAACAACTCACAAATCTTTAAGAGGACCAAGAGGCGGAATTATTATGTGCAAAGAACAATTTGCAAAAGATATTGATAAGGCTGTTTTCCCAGGTTTGCAAGGTGGACCTTTGGAACATATCATTGCAGGTAAAGCTGTTGCACTTTTGGAAGCTTCAAAACCAGAATTCAAAGTTTATGCAGAACAAATTGTGAAAAACGCAAAGGCTCTTGCTCAAGGGTTGATGGATGAAGGTCTTGATATTGTTGGTGGAATGACAGAAAATCATTTGATGACATTAGACCTTAGAAAAACAGGTAAGACTGGTAAAGATATTGCAAATGTTTTGGAACAAGTTGGTATAACTGCTAATAAAAACACTGTTCCAAATGATCCACAAAGCCCATTTGTTACGAGTGGTATCAGATTAGGTACTCCAGCGGTAACAACAAGAGGATTTAAAGAAGAAGATATGAAAGAAGTTGCAAAAATTATTGCATCTGCGGTATTTTCGTCAGATAATGAAGTTGCACTAAAAGAATTGAGAGCAAAATCTCTTGATTTGTGTAAAAAACACCCATTATATAACTAAGGAGAATAATTATTATTATCAGGTTAACACATGCACATATAATCGGAACAATTATAGCCTATATCTTTGGGGTATTCTTGGTTCCTATGGTAATTAGCTTTTCAAAAAAGGAAGGTTTAGTTGACGTTCCAAATGCAAGAAAAATTCATACCAAACCAATTTCCAGAATTGGTGGTGTTGCGATTTGGGCAAGCACGATGTTAACGTTTTTATTCTTAGTTTTATTGAGTTATTACCCATATGGGAAGCTTGTTTCAGGAATTTTGCTTGGCGGTTCTTTGATGTTTCTGTTAGGATTAATTGATGACGTCTATGGACTTGGTGCAAAATTCAAGTTGTTAATTCAAGTTTCAATTGCGACTGTTGTGTACCTTTTAGGGGTGCAAATCAATAGTGTCCCTTTCTTTGGGGGTATTGATTTAGGATGGTTCTCGTATCCTATAACTTTGTTATGGATTGTCGGAATTTCTAACGCAATGAACTTTATTGATGGCGTTGATGGACTTGCTGGTTCTGTTGTTACGGTAAATGCAGTAACATTAGCAATTTTGGCGATTACTTTATCTCCTCCAAACCCAATCAGTGCTTTAATTGGATTTATTTTAGCTGGTTCAATGTTAGCGTTTTTAACTTTTAATTTCAATCCAGCTAAAATATTTATGGGCGATAGTGGTTCATTGTTCTCTGGTTTTTTACTTGCAACAATTTCTATTACTGGAGTTATGAAAGTTGCAACTTTGGCTATTTTACTTCCCTTTGTAGTTTTAGCTGTGCCAATTATTGATATTACTTACGCTAGTTTGCGTAGAATTTGCAAGGGTCAATCACCATTTGTTGCTGATGCAGAGCATATTCATCACAAGTTATTGCATGCAGGATTTTCTCAAAAGAAAACTGTTTGTATTTTGACATCTGTTGCAATTATTGCGGGTGGTCTGGCATGTTTATTTGCAAGTCATAATGCAATAAAATATGATTTCTTTTTAACTTTAGCTCTTGTTGGTATTATGCTTTTATTGAATCTTGTAAGAGTGTTGACAAAGAAGTAATTTTTTGTTACGATACAACAGAACAAGAACTTGATTACTCAGTTTTGTGCGGAGTTTTTTACAAGGTATAAAATATTTAAGTGCAAGTTCTTACATATAACTAAGTTAAGCGATTGTAGATTGGCTTGACTGCATTGGCTGATGTTAGATAGCATAGTCAAATATAAATAAGCTTATAATAAAATATACAAATAATTGAGTCTAAATGAGGTCAGGTTGTGTAACCTGCCTTTTCTTTTTGTTTATAAAATATCTAATGGATCGACGTCAATAGTCATTCTTATATCTTTTGGAGCCGTAATTTTGTTTAGGAAACTTGATATAAATTGGTGTCCTTTTTGGTCTAGTTTGTTTTTTATAATTATTTGAAATCTGTAATAGCTATTGATTCTTTCAATTACACAAGGGGTTGGACCAAGAACTTCTAACCTTTCTCCAAACCCAAATTTTTCAATCATTGTGCAAAGTCGTAGTGCAATTTCTTGAGCGGCTTTTTCTGCTCGGAAGTTGTTTGTGGAGCTTAAAATTAATCTGATAATTTGGCTGAATGGTGGATAATCAAAATCTTCTCTGGATTGAATTTCTTTTTCGTAGAACTCTGTGTAATTTTGCGATTTTGCACTTTCAAGAGCATAATATTCTGGGTTGTATGTTTGGAAAAATACTCGCCCTTTGAATTCTCCTCTTCCTGCTCGTCCTGCAACTTGTGTTAAAAGTTGAAATCCTCGTTCTGAGGCTCTAAAATCTGGGAGGTTGAAACTTGCATCGGCTGAAATTACTCCAACTAATGTTACATTTGGATTGTCTAGACCTTTTGCAATCATTTGAGTTCCTACTAAAATATCGATATCTCCACGTTGGAATTTTTCTAAAAGTCTGATATGTTCGCCTTTGCGAACTAGTACATCACTATCAATTCTTTCAACATTGTAGCTTGGATAAAGTTCTTTTATTAATTGCTCAATTTTTTGAGTTCCTGTGCCAGAATTTTTTAATCCTTCAAAACCGCAGTTTGGACATACATCTGGGAAATATTCAACGTGGTTACAGTAGTGACATTTTAGCATTTTATCTTTTGCGTGCCAAATCATTGGAATTGCACAATTTGGGCATTCAATTACATGACCACAACCTTGACATTGAGTGTAGGTTGAGTAACCTCTTCGATTTATGAGTAAAATTACTTGTTGATTGTTATCTAATGTCTCTTGTATTGCGGTTTGTAAGGGTTTAGAAATTTGGTTTTTGTATGCTGCTCTTCCATATTCTTGCATGTTGATAACGGTAACAGGGGCAACTTTTGCATTGTTGTAACGTTTTAGCATTTCAAATAAGTGGTTTGAATTTACGGCTCTGTAATAGCTTGAAATATCTGGAGTTGCAGAACCTAATATGAGTGGGCAGTTGTTGAACTCTGCTAGTTTTTTTGCGACAAGTCGAGCATCATATCTTGGTGCTGGGGAGGTTTGTTTGTATGCACTTTCGTGTTCTTCATCGATAATTATTAATCCGATATCTTTTAGAGGTGCAAATACTGCCGATCTTGCTCCTGCAAGAATTTTTATTTCATTCTTATAAAGTTTTTGCCAAACATCGTATCTTTCACCTTCGGAAATGCTACTGTGCCAAATTGCAACATCTTGTGTTCCGAATTTTTTTGCAAGCCTTTTGGTTAACTGAGAAGCCAAAGCTATTTCTGGAGCTAAAAATAGGACATTTTTCCCAGCTTTAATAGTGTCATCGATTAGTTTGAAATAAACTTCTGTTTTTCCACTCGCCGTAACTCCGTGTAGCAAAATTTGTGGAGATTTTTGTATTTTAATTTGTTCTGAAATTCCTTCATAAACTTTCTGTTGAGTTTCAGAAAGGGTAAATAAATCCTCTTTTTTATTGATGTGTAAAATGTCTAAAGGATTTCTGTAAATTTGCTCTTCGGTTAATTTTATACAACCTAAGGTTTCTAATTTTTTAATTGTTGCACGGGTCGTTTTTGCTTTTTTTTCAAAATCAATTAGTGAAATTTTTCCAAGAGTTTTTAATTGTTCTAAGATTTCTAGTTGTCTTTTGGTTGCACCATCTGTTTTTACAAATTCTATTATTTGTTCTGTTTTTAGAGATTTTTCGATTAGTTTTAGCGGTATTGCGGTATTTAAAACGGTTATTAAATCTGAACAATAATAATTTGCCACCCACTCTAAAAGTTTTAGGTATTCAACTGAAAATAGTGGAGTTTCGTCTAAAATCTTGTTAACTTTTTTTGCTCTGATTTCTGGAGGTAAATATTCTGAAAAACCTACACAAAAGGCGTTGATTAATCCTTGGCGACCAAAAGGAACGAGTAATGCTTGACCTATTTTTATTTTAGATTGCATTTCAGGAGGAATTAAGTAGCTGAACGTTTTTACTCCTAATGCTTTGAGATTTACAAGACAAACTGCGTATTTGTGAGAAATAAAAGAAGGATTATCAGCCACTTCAGAGGGTTCACGTTTTTTTAGTGTTAATTTACGTGACGGAACTTCAAATAATTTGTTCTGAATACCATCTTCCATTTTTGATAATCCTTTTTATTATAATATTTTTATCTTTGATTATTCAGCATCTGCTGACATAAATTCTTGTTTAGCTTCTTCAATAGCTTCTGTCAAGATGTCTAATTGGTCAGGAGTAAAAGTTACACCTTTTTTAGTTGGTAACCAAGTAGCACCATCATCAGTTGTGTAAAATATTCTCATATTTAAATAACTTCTGCCTTTGTATTCACTAACAGAAATTTGTAATTGTTCAGTATCAGTTCTTTCAATTGTTGCTAAAATTTTTGCATCTGCCATTATAATCTCTCCTTTATCTAAACTGTGCTAAATGATTTTAGCACAAAGTGTTCTTGTCGTAAATAATTTTAATAAAAATAGCCACTTGGGTTATTTGACAAAAATGAATTAAAAATTGTATAATATTTTTTGCTAGTCGTTATTAAATATTGTCAGTGGGAATATAAATTTATGAAAAAGGTTCTGTATTCAATAATATTATTTCTTGTGGTCGTATTGTTTGTTTTTGTCGTTCTATTTTTTAATATGTTAAACAAGAAAAATTTAGAAATAACTTTATTACAACAACAAGTTACTAATGTTAGCCAAAATAGTGCTTTGGATAAAGAACTTCAAGAATGCATGGCAAAAGAAAATTATACAACTACTGGCATGTCTAAGTGTGTAGAAGAACAAAGTATCTCTCTTGAAAATGAAGTAACTCATAAAGTTCAGTTATTGAACACAAAACTCCCTAATGACAAGTTATTTTTACTTCAAAATTCTCAAAACAAATGGATTGAGTATAAAAAAGCGGAGTTGTTATTAGTTCAAGCTGTGTTGCAACAAAGGGATGGTACAATCAATACAAACTTATCTAGTGGAGATAACTTCAAATTTTTACAGCGTCGAGTTGATGATTTATCTTCGTATTTATTTTATCTTGAGTGAAAATTTATATTCCCTTATATATAAGGAGATAATATGTCTGAAAATTTTGACAAAATGCTAAAGTTTGTTCTTCTTCGTGAAGGTGGATATTCAAATAATCCAAATGATAAAGGCGGTGAAACTAATAAGGGAATCACATATCAAACATATAATAGTTATCGAAAAAGCAGAGGGCTTTCCCCTCGAAGTGTGAAGTATATAACTGATGAAGAAGTAAGAGATATATATTATAATAATTACTATAAAGCAAGTGGGGCTGATAAAATTCAGAATCCGAAACTTGCCGCTTATGTTTTTGATACTGCCGTTAATATGGGAGTTTCAAGGGCAAAAGAGTTCTTAGCTAAAAGTGGTAATGATTTAAATACGTATGAACAACTTCGCCGAAATAAATATAATCAATTTGTAGAGTATGATTCTTCTCAACGGTGTTTTTTGCAAGGTTGGAATAATCGTATTAATTCATTGAGAGAGTTTGTGGATAACGAATTCCCAGAGGAGGAGACTTTCAATGATAATGTTGTTCCTTCCCTTCTTCTTCAAGGCTATGTAGATACTATATATTTCCCTCGTTCCAATGTATTATATTCTCGCAATGATATTGAAAATATGACGCAAGAAGAGTTTGAGAATAATGAAGAAGCTATAATGCAACAACTTTCCAATGGTTTAATTGTACAAGATGCAGAGGCAAGTAAATACTCAAATTATACTAATCCTATATCAGGAGATAATAAAATTTTTTCAAGAGAGGATATAGAGAATATGTCCTTCGAAGAGTATGCTAAGGATGAAAAGTTAATACAAGCTCAGTTAAACAGTATTGGTATTCCTTCAAATTCTGACTTACAAAAGTTAATAAATGGAGGTAATGTTATATATGTGAATGAGTATGTTCGTTCTGATGGAACTTTTGTTAAAGGGTATTATCGTTCAAAATAAAATAACCCCCTTAGAATTAATTATTCTAAGGGGGTTTATAATTTCTTGCTTTTATTATATTTATTCTGCTTTGTTTTCGTCTAACAAACTGGTTTGTTGAACATCTTCTGCTGGAGTTTCAGCTGGAGCAGATTTGATTGTTACATCATCTTCATTTGGGTTGATGATTTTGTTAACTGAGCAAACTGTATCATTATCTGATAAGTTTTGAGCTTTAACACCTGTTGCTGGACGTCCTTGTTGAGAGATTGAACCTGCATTCAATCTAGTTACAACGCCGTTTGCAGTTACCAACATAATATCGTCAGAATCTCTTACAATTGTTAGAGCAACAAGTCTAGATGCAGAAGATTTGAACTTAGTAGCAATCAAACCGATACCGCCTCTATTTTGAGTTCTGAATTCTGATAATTTAGTACGTTTACCAAAACCGTCAGAAGTAACTACAAGTAAGTCCGCATCATAATCTTGAGGAACAATATCGCATCCAATGATTTCGTCGCCAGAACGAAGTTTCATTGATGTAACACCTCTTGCACTTCTGCCTAAAGGTCTTAAATCTTGGATTGGGAATCTGATTGCCATACCGCAAGATGTTCCGATAATGATTTCATCTCTTGGAGTTGCAAGTTTTACCCAACATAAGCTATCGCCTTCATCCAATCCAATTGCAATAATTCCGTTACGTCTGATATTTGTGAAGTTATCAAGTTCAATACGTTTGATATAGCCTTTGTTAGTAAGCATGATAAGATTTGCTTCTTTAGAGAAGTTGCTAACTGGAACAACTGCTGTAATTTTTTCGTCTTGGTCAATTGGAAGAACGTTGATAATAGGTAAACCTTTTGATTGTCGTCCGCCTTCTGGGAAGTCATAGACATTCAAGCTGTAAACAGTACCTTTTGATGAGAAGAATAACACTTTGTCGTGCATCATTGCGGTAAAGAAGTGTTGAATATCATCATCATCTTTTGTTTTAATTCCAGATTTTCCACGAGTTGCACGGTTTTGACGTTCAAATGTGTCTAATGGAATTCTCTTTAAATATCCTTGGTGAGTAATAAATACTGCCATTGGAGTATTTGGAGTCAAGTCTTCAATTGTAACTTCGCCTTGTTCTGGAAGAATTTGAGTTTTTCTATCATCTCCATATTTTTCTTTATCTTCCAAAAGTTCAGCTTTGATAATATCTAAAATCTTTTGACGACTAGCCAAAATAGATTCGTATTCTGCAATTTTCTTCAATAATTCGTCATATTCAGCTTTAACTTTGTCTTGTTCTAAACCTGTCAAACGTCTTAATTGCATTTCCAAAATAGCGTTTGCTTGGTCAACGTCAAGTCCAAATCTGCTCATCAAACCTTCTCTAGCATCATCAGATGTTTTTGATTTTTTGATAAGTTCAATAACTTCATCAATTGAACCCAATGCAATAATCAAACCAGCTAAGATGTGAGCTCTGATTTTAGCTTTTTTCAAGAAGAAAATAGTTCTTCTTGTAACGATTTCAATTCTGTGTTCTACAAATTCGTTTAATACTTCGTACAAATTCATCAATCGAGGTTGTTTACCGCAAAGAGCAACCATGTTAACCCCGAATGTTGTTGCAAGTTGAGTGTATTTGTACAAGTTATTTCTAACGACATCTGGTTTTGCATCACGTTTTAATTCAATAACGATTCTCATACCTTCACGGTCAGATTCATCACGAATATCAGAAATACCTGTAATTCTCTGGTCTTTTACCAAGTCTGCAATTTTTTCAATTAATTGAGCCTTGTTTACTTGGTATGGAATTTCTGTTACAACGATTGCAGTTCTTGATTGACGACCACCGCCACCAGCAATTTCTTCAAATCCAGAAACCGCAGACATTTTGATAGAACCACGACCTGTTTCATAAGCTTGTTTAATATCGTTCAACCCAATAATAGTTGCTGCTGTTGGGAAGTCTGGTCCTTTAATGTATTCCATAAGTTCTGGAATAGTGATTTTAGGATTGTCAATTAATGCAATTGTTCCATCTACGACTTCACAAAGGTTGTGAGGAGGGATGTTTGTTGCCATACCTACCGCAATACCAGAAACTCCGTTTAATAATAACATTGGAAGTCTAACAGGAAGAACTGAAGGTTCTTGTAATGAACCATCGAAGTTTGGTTCAAATTCAACTGTTTCACAATCAATATCTGCAAGCATTGATTGTGTGATTTTGTGCATACGTGCTTCTGTATAACGCATTGCAGCTGCTCCATCACCATCGACAGAACCAAAGTTTCCGTGACCATCAACCATCAAATATCTTGTTGAAAAGTCTTGTGCCATACGAACCAAAGCTTCATATACTGAGCTATCGCCGTGTGGGTGATATTTACCTAAAACTTCCCCGACGATACGGGCACATTTCTTAAATGGTTTATCTGGATACATTCCAAGTTCATTCATTGCGTATAAAATACGTCTGTGAACTGGTTTTAAACCATCCCTAACATCTGGTAATGCACGACCTACAATTACACTCATTGCGTAATCGATATAAGATCGTTTCATCTCTTCTCTTATATTAACAGGAACAATATTCCCGTGATTAAACATGTTTTGTTGAGTCAATACTCTTCCCTCCAGTCTATACTCCTTACTCTAAGTATAGCATAAACAAAACTATTTGTGCCAGTTCTTTACATTACTGTACGTAGTTTTGAGGAGGATTAATTTATGTCAACAACGCTTACTCCATCTCCCCCTTCAGAATCTTCTCCTGGGCGGAATTTCGCAACGTATGGTGACTCTTTCAAAAAGTCCCGAACAGCTTGTTTTAAAGCCCCTGTGCCGTGTCCATGTATAATATAAACTGGAGTTAAATTAGCTAAACTTGCTTGGTCTAAATAATTTTCAACTGAATCTAATGCTTCTTCAACTCTATAACCTCTAAGGTCAAGTGTTTGTGACATTGCATAACGTTTAAGTTCAAATTTATTGAAAGATGTTCCAGGAATTTTAATTTTTTGAGGTTCTTTGTAATTTTCATCCAGAACAGCAAGCTCTTCTTTTTTTACTTTCATTTTCATTGTTCCCATATCAACAAAAAGTCGTTTATTTTTGTCTGGGAGAGAAACAATTGTAACTTTTTGGTGTAGAGTTTTTAGCATTACAACATCGCCGACAACAACTTTGTTCCAATCTATTTCGAGATAATGATTTTTGTCTGAAACTTTATCAATTTCTCCTCTAAATCCGTCTTCTAGTTTTGCTAGGCGTGAGTATGCACGGCGTGCAATCTTTTCGGATTTTTCTTTTCTTAATTCGTCTAAAATCTCTTTAATTTCTGCTCTAGCTTCCATCATTTCTATATCAAATTTATTTTTGATATTTTTGATGGTTTTCTTTTTATCTTTTTTTACTTGATTTAGATTTTCTTCATATTCTTTTTTGATAGATAATGAAGATTCTTTCAATTCTTGTGCTTCTTCAAGGTTTTTAGATAATTCTTGGTGTGTTTCTTGAAGTTTTTCGACCACTGCAACCGTCGGGTCTTTTTGAGTTACGAGTGTTGTTTTCGCTTTGTTTACAATATCTGGGTCTAGACCAAGATTTGAGGCAATAGATATTGCGTTACTTAACCCTGGGATGCCGATTAACAATTTGTAAGTTGGTTTTAGGGTTTCGGTGTTAAACTCAACAGATGCGTTTTTGAAAAAACTGTTTGTATATTCCAGAGCTTTTAATTCTCCGTAGTGGGTGGTTATAACACTCGTGACTTGTTTTTGAGCAAGTTTTTCTAAAATTCCACGAGCTAAAACTGCACCTTCCACGGGGTCTGTTCCCGCACAAACTTCGTCGAGTAGAACAAAACTTTCCTCTGAACTTTTGTTTAAAATTTCAATAATATTTGTCATATGGGCAGAAAATGTAGATAAACTTTGCAAGATGCTTTGAGAATCCCCAATGTCTGCGAAAACATCTTTGAATGGATAAAGTTTAGCATATGTGCAAGGTAAAAACATTCCAGCTTTTGCCATCAAAATAAATAATCCAATTGTTTTTAGAGTTACGGTTTTCCCGCCAGTGTTTGAACCTGTGATGATTACAGATTTATAATCTTTTCCTATTTCAAAATTGTTAGCGACAACATCTTCTGTAACTTGCATTAAAAGAGGGTGTTTCATATTTTCAAAATAGATGTATTTTTCTTGAGTAATTTCTGGTTCAACTGCGTGAAGTTTTACGGCATATCTTGCTTTCGCAAAATGGAAATCAATTTCTGCCATAATTTTTTCGCAATTTTCTAAATCTGGAAGATATTCTTTTACGAGATTTGTTAAATCTACGAGAATTCTAATACATTCAGCGTGAATTTTTGATTTTATTTCTCTGACTTTGTTATTTAGAGGAACGAGTTGAGCTGGCTCAATGTAAAAAGTTTTTGCTGAGGATGAAACATCGTGTACAATCCCAGGAACTTTGGTTTTGTTGGATGCAGTTACTTGAAAAACTATTCTGTCGTCACGATGGGTGTAAATGTTTTCTTGTAAATATTTAGAAAAATTTGGACTATTCAATAGCGTTTGAATAGTATCTCTAATATTTTGTTCTGTATCTCTTAAAGATGAATATAATCCTTTTAATTCTGGGGTTGCATTGTGACGAATGTTTAAATTTTCATCAAATGTTTCGAAAATTTTATCTTCAAGTTGTTTATCTGCAATTAAATTTTCTGCAAGATGTTTTAATAAAAATTCTTCTTCGGAATTTTCGATAATAAATCTTTTTAATAGACGAGAGGATTTCATTGTTTTTGCAATGTCATTTAGCTCGTCTTCAGATAGATAAGAAACCGCAGAATTAGCTCTAATTTTCCCAACTTGGGCAATGAATTCTGCAGGTGTATCTTTTGCTAAGTCAAGAATTTTTTTTGCTTCTCTCGTTAATTCAATTTGGTTTTGAATTTTTTCCACATCAGAATATGCAAAAGCTCTAAGGCATAAAGCTTTGCTTTGCGAAAATTTGGCGAATTTTGATAATTCTTCCTTAACTTTGTCAAATTCTAATGTTGAAACTGTTTTAGAGTAAATATCCATAAATATATCTTAGCATAAAGATAATTTTGGATTATACATCTGGAAGAGTTCCTTTAACTTCTGCAACTTCATCTGATTCAAGATTGAAAATGCTATGTAAAGCCTTAACTGCTTTTTGAGCATCTTCTTTATTGATTAAACAGCTAATTTTAATTTCACTTGTAGAAATCATTCTAATATTGATTCCTGAATCAGCAAGAGTTTGGAACATTGTTGATGCAATCCCTGGTCTATCAATCATTCCAGCTCCGATAATTGAAACCTTGGCAATATTATCGTCAACTTTGATGTCAGCAGCTCCAAGTTTTTCTTTTACATCTTTTAAAATATCCATTGCTTTTGGCAAATCTTCATCGTTGATAGTGAAAGCAATATCGTTAGTGTTAGAAGCTTTTCTTGCGTAAGATTGGATAATCATATCAACGGAAACATTTTCTTTTGCTAAACAACCAAATAATGTAGCAGCTTCTCCAGGGGTATCAGGAATGTCGCAAACAACAATTCTAACTTGTGATAAATCTGCAGCCACGCCTGCAACTGGTTTATTTATTTCCATTTTTTCAACTCCTACAATTAAAGTTCCCATATTGTCTAATTTGAAACTGCTTCTTACTCTTAATGGTACAGCATATTGTTTTGCAGTTTCAACACTTCTTGGATGAAGTACATTTGCTCCTGCGTGTGCAAGTTCTAACATTTCTTCATAAGAAATGTTATCTAATCTAGAGGCTTTTGGTACAACTCTAGGGTCTGTTGTATAAACCCCTTCAACGTCTGTATAAATGTCGCATCTTTCAGCGTTCAATGCTGCTGCAAGAGCAACGGCAGAAGTATCTGAACCTCCACGACCTAATGTTGTGATTTCGCCATCTTCTGTAACACCTTGGAATCCAGCCACAACAATAATATTTCCTTCATCAAGATTTTTTCTCAATTTATCTGTTTTAATATCGATAATTCTAGCTTTAGAGTGAACATTTTCGGTTAAAATTCCGATTTGTGTGGCATTAAAACTTACAGCTTTGTATCCTTGAGCTTGAATTGCCATTGTAAGAAGTGCAATTGATACACATTCTCCAGTAGATAAAAGCATATCCATTTCTCTCGCAGAAGGGTTTGGGTTCAAATCTTTTGCCATTTTCACTAGATGATCTGTTGTGTGTCCCATTGCAGATACAACAACTACCACATCGTTTCCGTTTTCTTTTTCTCTAATGACGGTCTTTGCTACATTTTTAATTTTATCAGTATCAGCTACTGATGTTCCGCCAAATTTTTGAACTATCACTTTTCTCAATTTAATTATTTCCCTGTATATCTATTAAAATATTTTCCAGTTCTTCTTTTTCTTTTTGATACTTAAAATTCCCTGAAATTTTTGAAGCTTTTTCCGCTACGGAAATTGCTTCCCTTATATTATATTCACAAATGTTATTCTTGACAAGAGTGTATAAACATAAAAATAATAAACTTAATACCTCTGAATTTTCGGGTGCTAATTTTTCAGCTCTGCGTAGTTTTCTTTGTGCATCTTGGAAGTCTGAAACATCAACAAGCCAACGTGAATATGATAAGAATCCTTCAATGTAATTAGGGTTTTCGGATATGAATTTTTCGTAATATTCTCTAACTTTGTAATTATCGCCGAGTTTTTTGTAACACTTAACCAAGTTTAAGTAATTGTAAGTTTGTTTGTTATCTGTTCGTAGAGCTTTTTTGAAAAAGTCGATTGCTTCTTCTATTTTTCCTTGAGCTAAGTTTTCTAACCCAATTGCTTCTTGGATATAAGTATTATCTCCGTGCTTTTCTTTTAGTTCTCCGAGAAGGAAAAAATCTCCATCGTACGCATTGACTAGAGCTAAGCCGATTTTAGGTCCAAGATAAGAGTCGTTTTGTTCAATAGATTTTTCAAATTGGGTTTTAGCTTTTGAGAATTCAAAAAGACGCATATAAGCTTTTCCCCACTCAAATCTTAATGAACAATCTTCCAAGTCATTCTCAAGAGCTTTGTTGAAATTTTGTTCTGTTTTTTCAAGATTTTTTTGTAAAGAATAAATTTCTCCTAAGATGAAATAAGCTGGTAACATGTGCTTATTTATTTCGATAGCTTTTTTAGCATATTTTTCAGCCTCTTTAAAGTCTGATTTTAAGAGTTTTAAGTGAGCGTATTCATACAAGCTACCTTCATTTGGAGCAACTTGTGCTAAAAATTTCAATTTCATCTCTGCTGCTTCAAAATCATTGAGTTTGATTTCCATTACTGCAGAAAGGAGAATTGCTGTGAAATTGTATTTGCTAATTTTGATTGCTGTTAAGAATTTATCTCTTGCGAGTGCAAATTTTTTCTGACGCATAAGAGCCATCCCCCATCCAGTTTGCACATCTGTATTACAAGGGGTTACTTTGTCTGCGGTTTCAAAAGCTTCAATTGCATTATCAAATTTTTCGCAATTCAAATAGCTCATTCCCAATCTTAGCCAAATTTCTTTATCGTTAGGTGCAATTTTTGCTGCTTGTTCGTAATTTTCTACTGCTGTGGAGAATTGTCCTTTGTATTCGTAGATTTTTCCAAGATATTTATAAGCTAAACTATCTTGGTTTGAAATATCAAGAGCCTTTTTTAATAATGTTGTAGCTTCATCAAATTGCTTTTGGTCAATGAGTTTTTTTGCCCTATTTACGCATGCAATTGAAGGTAAAGATTGTATTATAGAATCGTTTTTGTATTCATCTACTGAAAAATTTAGTGCTTTGATGTTTTCACAAATATTTTTTATCCAACCAAACAATCTGCTACCTCTCTAAATGCTCCGTTCCCTGCTTCGCTCTGCGTAATTTGAATTTTGTCAACGTTTTTAACCTTTTCTACGGCATGCGGAACGGTAATTTTGTATTTTGCAAAGTTTAAACATTCTAAGTCGTTTACATCATCTCCGATGTAAACGTATTCTTCTTGAGTTAAGTTATATTTCTTTAAAATGTCTTTTAGTACATCAATTTTAATTCTAATATTTTGATGTATTTCTGTAATTTGAAATTTTTGAGCCATTGTTTCAATTGCAGAATTTTTTTCGCCAGAAATTATTGAAATATCAATTCCATTTCTTTTGAGCAAGAAAAAACCCATAATATCTTTAAAATTGAGTTTTCTTGACATCGAAAAATCTTCGTTAATATAAACACAATTATCAGTAATCACTCCATCGAAATCTGTAATTACCATTTTTATTGATTTGGGCAATTTTATCTTTGACATTATTTTAATATCCTAACCGTATTAACAAACTCCGAACTATTTGCTATAATTATAACATAAATCGTGCAATTTATCAGATAACAGAGAGTAAAAAGTAATAAATGTTTTCATATTTTTATATAATTAATACTTGCGTAATTATTGTATTTATATGCCTGTTTTTCATAACAAGAAAGACAAATAAAAGATGGTCAAAGATTAATGATTACCTTGGTAAAGTAACTACAACAGTAGATTCTATTCGCTATGGTAATCTATCCACTAAGATTGAAAAAATCGAACATCCTACATATCAGAATGTAACTGATAGTATCAATAGAATGGTTGAAACTCTTAATGATAGAGAAAAAATGATTATTGAATATCAAGCAGAATTGATGCGTCAAAATAAATTGTTAGAATCGGTTATCAATTCTCTTTCGGATGGGATTTTGATTATCAATGAAAAATTTGAAATTCTAAGGGCGACTCCGAAAATATTGAAATGGTTTGGAATAAAAGGAAAAGATATTATTGGGAAAAATGTTTTTGAATTTATTCAATTATCAGATGATGAAACAAGTATTGATAAACTTAATAATATAGAAATTTTTATTAAACATACTCCGACAAACAATTTTGTAATCAATTCTCAACCTCTTTCATCTTTAGAAAAGAAACGTTATGTTTTGATTATTAAAGATATTACGACAGAGAAAGAAATTGAAAATTTGAAAGAGGATTTTGTTGCCACTTTAACCCATGATTTGAAAGTTCCAATTGTTGCAGCTGCGAATATGATTGATTTATTTTTGGCAAATAAATTTGGGGATATTTCGAATAAACAAGAGTTTGCTTTAAATAGCATGAAATCTTCAAACAAAGAGCTTTTGGATTTAGTTCAAATATTATTGGAAACCTATAAAATTAAAGAAAAAGGTATTCAGCTTTATAAAAAAGAAATAAATCTGAATGAATTTTTGAGTGGAATTGTAGATGAAATGCAGGGTATCGCAAACGATAATAAGTTGAAAATTGTATTTCACCCCGCCGTAGATAACCCTATGTTGAATGCTGACCCAATGCAATTTCAACGTGTAATCAAGAATTTAATTTCCAATGCAATTGATCATAGTAATACTAAGGAATTTATTGAAGTATCTGCAAAAACTATTCCTAATTATATTGCTGTTTCTATTGTTGATTTTGGGCAGGGAATTCCTAAAGATGAGATAAAAATGATATTTAATAAATATTATTCTGCTGCAAAAAAATTAAGAAAAGTTGGCACAGGATTAGGTCTTTATTTGTCACAACAGATAGCAGAAGCTCATGGCGGTGAGATTACTGTTGAGAGTGAAGAAAATGTAAGAACTGAGTTTTGTGTAAAAATCCCTATTAAATAAAGATAATCCAGATTTATAAGAAGATGTAAAAAAGA
>ERZ1031845.402-NODE-402-length-16740-cov-7.247048_pt1 | contig 16740 bp, 7 predicted proteins | sample MGYA00518169_ERZ1031845 | MGnify/ENA primary metagenome ERZ1031845 (study PRJEB33719, sample SAMN04261265) | wastewater metagenome | biome: rural village; feature: human; material: feces | host: Homo sapiens | place: El Salvador | collected 2014-01-14 ...
TGGCGGTAACTTCCATGGCATCGCCCAAATCCCACTTGATCGTGCCGCCCGCGGGAGTAATTGAGCCGATAGCCAACGCAGCATCGCTCAGTTTCTTGCCGCTGGTGGTGATGGCGGTGTATGTCGGGGTGCCGGTGGGAGTTGCCTTGTTGATGGTTACCTTGATGTTCGTTTCAACGGCTGCATAGGTGGTTGCATCGTTCGGTGTAAAGACAACGGCCACACTGTCATTGCTGTCTGCAACAAACTTGGGAGCAGTGGTCTTAAAGCCCCATGTACCCTCAACGGTGTTGCCGTTAAAGGTAGCCTTACCGGTGATCTTGCTGTCGGGAATGGCGTTGCCGTCATAGGTGACGGTGATGTCCTTCACAGTGACAGTGGGAGTATCCTTGTTGGTCAGGGTGATGACCACATTGACGATGGAATCCGCATAGTTGTCAGAGCCGATGGTCACGGGCAGGGTGATAACATCGCCATTAGCACCGCCGGTGATAGTAAACTTCACCGTGCTGCCAGTCATACTGGCAGTGACAGATGCAGAGCCGGTCGTGCTTTCAGAACCCACAGCGTAGGTCAGATTGCCTGCATCCGCAGGCATACCGGCACGGCCAATGTCCTTGCTCTGCTTGGTGGTCACGGATTGTTTCTGGCTGACGGTGATATCCAGAAGTTTGCGAGCGTCAGCCTTGCCGATGGAGTAGGTCTGCTCCTTGTCAGCAGGCAACCTGTAGTTGCCTGCCTGTGCGCCAGTCAAGCCGACGGCGGTGGCGGTATGGGGGCTGCCCACAGCGGTCTGATCGCCGCCGGTGACGGTAACATCGACCTCATCGTTGCCGACCTTGTTGCTTACCGTGGCAGTTACAGTCTTGCCGTCTTTCCATTTGCGGTCTGTAATATTTCCCCAATTGAGGATCACTTCCTTGGCATTCAGCGACCAGGTTTCGCTGGCGGTCGCACCGCCCACGGTGATGCTGGCGGTGTACTCGCCCGCGTTGGTGGGGAGCGCGCCGTTTTCCAACATCGCTGGACCATACTTGCCCGTCTTTATGTAGCTGATGGTGATCCCACTCGCCGCCGGACCCTGCCAATCGCTGCTTGCAGTCACCGTGGCGGGTTTGCCTTCCCCGCTGTATGTCAGCTCGGCGGGGGCCTTGATGGTCACGCTGCCGCCGCTTGCGCCGCACTGGCTGCACTTGGCAGTGATGGTCGCGCCGTTTGCCGTATACTTCCACTGATGCGAATGCACCTGCAGCTGTACGGTCTTGCCGTCATTCACCAAGCCAACATCATACGCGGAGTTATCGCTGGTGAAATTCTTTGCAACAACCCAGCCCGCATCCGTCGCCGTAGCGATATTCACATTCCCCTGCGAAAGATTAGCTCGCGTAGTCACGCCGATTTTCGCGTTCGTGACCAACTTCCCGCTGATCGTGATTTGTTTGCCGCTGGGCAGACTGACATTGTTTGTGACACCGCCAGCCTTGTTGTTGCCCTGAATAACAGCATCGCCACAAATCGTCATCGTTCCGGCTGAATAAGCATTATAAGCAGACGCAACATACACGCCGCCGCCATCTACTGCGCTGTTGTTCTGAATCGTTCCGCCATACATATTAAATTGATTGCCCGAACCAACGAACACACCGCCGCCCTGGTTCTCACTAATATTGTTGCCGCTGATTTCGCCGCCGTACATGTTGATTGTAATTGTACTCTTGTTGCTGGTTTTACTCTGTCCGACAACAGTTCCCTGTGTATTCCCTGTGATCTTTCCGCCATACATGTTGAACGTACCGCCACCGGTCTGGCCGATCTCTACTTTGACGCCATTCAGCGTACCACCATAGAGACAGAACGTGTTGCCATTCGATATTGTTACACCGCCATTGGCTTTACCGGAATAAGATTCCAGCTTCCCACCCACACTACAGTCCGTCAATTGCGTGGTGCCAGATGGGTTAATGCGTCCAACATCGGAAAGCGTCACGGTATAGCCGTTCAGACAGACGTTGGCGTTTTGCAGAGTGGCATTTTTTGTCAAGGTCACATTTCTGGTCAGGTAGTAATTGCCAGAAGTAGGCAGTTTATCCGTCGCTCTCCAAGGCTGGAATGTCACGTCCGAATGCGATGTATGCCCCAGGTTGGTATTTCTCCCGCCGCAGATGCAATGCGTATGGGCGCTCTGCTTACCCAGCATAACCGTCTTGCCATCGTCACTCAGATAAAGTTCAAAGCCCACGCCATTATCCTTGAAGCCATCCGCTACAAGCTGCCCGAAATACTGCCCGCCTGTCGCATCCGTCACGGCAACAGGGTCGCTCAAGTCCTTCTGATTTTCCACAGAAATGCCGAATTTCGCGGACGGGTCAAGCGAATCAAAGCTGATTTTCGAGCCCTGCGCCAGTAGGATGTTCTTGTCATTGCCGGTAATCTGCGCCTTGCCGCCGAGCGTAAGGCTGCCGCCATCGACCAGAATGCTCGTTCCTCCGCTGCCCGTGATTTTCCCTTCCTTGCAATCCAGCAGCTTCAGTCTGTTATTGCCGCTCACCTTGATCGCAGGAGCTTTTTCATTCTTAGCCGTAACAGTCTGCCCGTTCAAGCAAAGTACAACATCCCCATTGACCTCCCATGTGCTGCTAACATCAACCGCAGCATCGATATAGTAGTTGCCGGTCGCTCTGATATCCGACAGCGCCGCCACCTTCGTAAACTCCACATCGCCGTGCATATGCGGCTTGTCTCCTATGTTATAACTGCCATCTTGATTTTTGTTTACCCGGCCATCGGTCTTTTTCAAGCTGGGATACTTATTGCTGCCCATGCGCCAAGTATCCCTGCTACCACTGTTGTTCAGCAGCCAAGCCACCTCGCCACTGTTGCATTCACTCGTGCTCTTCCATACCACAGTATCGCCAGTGCCCTTGTTCCCATCAATGTAAACTTCTCCCTTAAGACCGTTGTTCGCATCCCTATAATAGCAATTTGTAATATTTCCACCACTATTTTCCGCAATCGCGTAATCAGTTTTCCCTGTTCGGAAACTTCCCCTGAAAAAGCAGTTGCTGATCGTACCGGTATTCGTGCGGGCAATGCCTGCCGCCTTACCGGAAATAGAAAGTTTATTACCGGTGGCGCTCACATAGCTCAAGCAGTCCGTAATTTGACCGCGATTCTCATATGCGATCATACCAAAGCTGTCTGTATACAATGCGTTGCTAATGGTGGCACTGCAACGCTCGATCGTACCCGCATTATTCACTGAAAGCAGCCCGCTATCTGAAACAGAAAGACTGCTATTCCCGACATACTTAACACTCACAGCCAGATCCTGTACCTTGCCACCCGTGCCGATCCAGCCAAACAAGCCCCTATTTGTTAGGGACTGAGCCTGAACATCAACCAAACGAATCTCTTTGATCTCATAGCCATTACCATCGAACATGCCGACGTACGCATTGACTTCACTGTTACCGATCGGCGTCCATGTCCAAAGGCTATCATTCTGTTTATTGTCAAAATTGAGATCATTCATCAGCTTCGCGCATATCTTAGCATTCCCCGCATTCACCGTATCGCGGAACCATTCCATTTCATCGGTTGACGTGATTTGGTAAGGATCCTCCGTTGTACCCTTACCATTGTGGGGCTTATTGGTATCATCCGCATACAGCGCGATCTCCCCCTGCGCCGCAGCGAGTGCCGCCAATGCTGCAATCGCTGCCTGATACTGCGTCAGATCCAGCGCGGCTCGTTCCTCGTCCCCGAGCGCAGCCATCGCCTCATCGATCTCGCCCAGCTTTGCGGAAACGTCCTCTGCGTTTTCCTCCGTTGGCTCATCGGGCAGGGCATTGATCATCGCCTGTACGGACAAAACCGCCGCCTCTTTTCCAAGACAGGCAGAGAGATCCGCATCTTCCGCAGCGCAGACCGGACAGTCGGGATTGACCGCCCCCTGCTCACAGTGGGTCTCGCAGATGCACTCCGCCGAAGCATTCCCGGACGCGGCGGACACATCAGCTTCCACCGCAGATGCCGGAACGCCCGGCATCGTAAAAATCATTGCCGCCGCCAGTAAAAATGCGGCCGGCCGTTTCCATTTCCATTTCCATATCATTTTATTCATCCTCCTCACGTTGTTCGTTCCTTCTCGTTGTTCTTGCGCCATAGCTGCACTGCTTGAGTGCGCTCCCGGCTATAAGTTCGCTTCCGTCATAGACCAACACGCGGGCTTTGTAGTAATATTTTCTGCCCTTCGTGCCCTTGGTGCTGATAAAGCTGTTCTTGCTGCTTGTCTTGAGCAGCTTGTAGCCTGCGTCCTTCTTCGTCGAGCGATAGAACTGGTACTTGACCGTGTAGCCCAGCGACTTGATGTCGGAGATCAGGCTCTTGCTGCTCTTGGCTGCGACCTGTACCTTGACGGATTTCTTGCTCGTCTTAGTGGTGGTCACTTTGAACTTCGCGCTCTGCATCAGTTCTTTGACGTGGGCGGCGTTCTGTTCTTTAATTAACCGCTCTGCTTCGTCTTTGTCGACGACTGCGAAGGTCGAGAAGCGGGTCGTCGTGAAACGAATGTAATCTTCTGCGCCGATCTTCTCTACGCTGTGGTTCAGGATCTCGCAGAGACCGTTGTCGTCGATGTAGATCACGAGGATGTCTTTGCCTTTGAGCTTATCCGGCATCGGCAGAGTCACATAAGCCTTGCCGCCTTCAAATTGATGCAGGTGTTTTTCGCCAATCTTCGCGACAAGGTCGAAGAGCGTGCCGTTCTTGCCGACGATCTTCTCCGCCGGTTTCTGCGTTTCCTTGAGCTGGGTGTTTTCGCCCACCACGATGGTTACGGTGTCACCCTTGGCTGCACCTGCAATCGTTTCTAAGGTCTTGTTGTCGAGGACGACTTCACCGTTGTCGGTCTTGATGACAAGGTCGGCGTTCGTGTCCTTGGCGATCGCGTTGACGGTCGCCTTTGGCAACTCGACTTCGGTTGCTTTCACGCTGTCTGCCGCGCTCGCGCCTGCGCCGCTGCCGTTGTTGTTTGTCTCGTTAGACTTCACAGTGATCTCGATCGTATCGGACTTATTGGAAACCGCCTGATCGAGCAGTTTGTCACCGAGGTCTTTGGAAACGCTGGCTGTGGTCTTGGAAACATCCTGACCCTGCTCGTTCTTGGTCATTTCGGTCGTCGTATTCTTGACGGTCGTCTTGGTTGTTGTAGTTGTGTCGGTTTCCGCACCCGGCTTGGAGGTCGTATTGTCCTTCGTGTCTTCTTTGACTGTGATGACATCCGCATCATCCGGTGTCGGAGCCGGGGCTGCGCCACCGCCGCCACCACCGGATGCTCCGCCGCCGGAAGGCTGGTTGGAAACGGTCACAGTCAAACTTTGTTCTGCCACATCTGCGTACTCTGCGTTTCCCTGAACCTTATACCAAACGGTGTATTCCCCAGCATTTTTCGCTGTGGGGATCTGCTCGCTCCATTTGGAATCGTCAAGCCGGTAGAGCATCGTGCCGCCAGTGGTCTTGCCTGCTGTAACCAGTGCCTGTTCTGTACCATTGTAGGTCAGGGCGTTTGCCGTAGGTGCCGTAACAGTAGGGAGAAGCTTGTTGGTCGCATTGACATTGACGGTCAGAGTGATGTCCTCATAGTTTGTACTCTTGATTACTACGGTCACTGTGCCCACAGAGCCGGTGGTTTTCACGTCATTTTTCTGAATCGGCAGGGTCAGCTTGCCGTTTTCCACCTTCGCGCCGCTGGTGTAGTAGCTGCCATCCAGTTTGATTTCGCGGATCTCATAGGTGAGTGCACCATACTTTTTGGGCGTTTCCAGCTTGGGCAGGGCGGGGAGGGCCACTGTGTAGGTGTTCGCGTGGCCGTTTACAATGGTCAGCGCGGTTTCCTTAGTAAAGCCAGGGACAGCGGCCCTGGTGATGCTGCCAGTCGTGGGGAAGCTGCTCTGCTCCAGGGCGTAATTCTTCGCGGTCTGCCCCATCAGGGTCACTCTGGCAGTGATGTTCTTGCCGTTGCCCACACTGGCATCGTCAAAGCTGGCGGTCACGGTGTAGTCTGTGCCTCGGTTCAAGGTCACGTTGTCGAAGATCACGCTGGTGGGTTCCACGGTTGTCGTGCCGTCGTAGATCTTGGCCGCACACGCTACCTTGGTGATCGTCAGCGGTTTCTTTCCAATACTGACCGCCACGCTGGTGGGTGCGGTATCGTTGTGATTTTCATCGCCAATCACCCGATACCACACGGTATATGCTCCGGCATCGGTGCCGGTAGGGATGTCCGGGCTGTATGTACCGTTCTCGGTCAGGCTGTACTGCATAGTGCCATAGTTCGCCACGCTGCCTGCGGTAATGAGCGCCTGCTCCTGGCCGGTATAGGTCAGGTTTTCCTGCGCTGTGGGAGGCGTGATTGACCTGATGTCGGCCTTTTGTACCGTCACAGCAATATCCTCGCTCATCTTCTCGTAGCCGTCGCAAGTGGCGGAAAAGCGGAAGGTATGATTGCCTGCGGGCAGCTTTTGTGCAGAAAGATCAAATTGATTCTTTGTTGTCGCACCGCCAACTGCTGTCTCTTTGCCGTCCTCCACCTTGTACCACTGGAAGCTTACAGCGCCAGTGCCGGTTTCCTTCTTTACATTGACAAGAAGCGTCCCCGTACCGCCATAAGTCATGCTCATCTTGGTCGGATAGTCCATGCTCTTGATGGTGATCTTGGCCATAGAAACATTGGTCAGCTCCGTACCGCTAAGGTCGCTGATCCAGGTACTGCCGCTCTTAAACGTGTAACCCTCCGGCAGCAGGGATGCCAGCGTGACATCTCCGGTGACGGTCAGCTTTGCCGCCGTCTTACCGTTCAGATCCAGCTTGAGCGGGCTGCCAATGGTGATCTCGCCTGCATTTGCCAGCAGCTTCACCGTACCGCCGCCGGCTGCGGCGATGGCGTCATCTGCCGTCCGATGGTAGGAAATGCTGCCGTCCTTCTTTGTCACCTCAGCGGCATAGCCGCAGTAGGGGCAAACCTTCCCGCCGGAAGGGTCATCCGGGTGGCTGCACTTCACAACGGTTACGGCAGTATACTCCTTCATTTCCGACAGCTTGAGCAATGCGCCGCCTTGCTTCTGATAGGCATAGCCCGCTGCCAGCAGGGACTGATAACTTGCGCCATTCCCGATTTCGATGCTGCCAAAGGAGCCGCCGGACAGGGTCACTTGAATATTGTCAAGAAGTCCCAATTTCAGCTGATCCGCGTTGCCGCCGGACATGCTCAGCGTTCCCTCCGTGTAGATGCCGCCGGTGAACGTGCCGCTCGTTACCACGGCTTCGTTCCCGGTAAGGAAGAAAAGCCCAAATCCACGGACGCCAGTTCCGCCGCCTACGCTTCCCTCCAGGGTGACATTGTCCAGCGTCAGCTTTGCGCCTGTGTGGTCAAATTTTCCAACTTCCACCGCATTAGCGGACTTGGAGACACAGGTGCTTTGCACCTTGCCGTTTGTTATGGCTACATCGGAGCCGAGGATACAAAGAAGCGCCTCCTCACGGGATTTGCTCAGGGTGTGTCCATTCAAGTTCAGTATAATATTTTTGCTGATTTCGATAGGCTCTGCGTTCTCGATGTCCAAAGGCCCCCGCAGCGTGATCGTGTCACCGTCCTGCGCGGCAGCCAGCGCTGTTTCCAGACTGGTGTATCGCTTGCCGCCGGTTTCAAATGCCTCCACCAGCGCATGGCAGAATTTGCAGTAACCGGCGCTGTCCACCTTGCCCGCATGGTCGCAGATTCTGCCGCAGGCGCATTTGCCGTTCTGATATTGGTCGGTATGCGCGACCACCTTGACCGCTCTATTCGCAATATCTACATTGGAAACGTTCAAAATTTCGTTGCTATTAGCGTCTGCAAAGGCATATCCGTCTGCCAGCAGAGCCAGGGTCCCCTCACCAAGTGCTGCATTGATTCCACCTTGGAACGTGCCGCCCTGGAGCTGGGTTTTCCCGAGGAAATTCACCTGATGCTGAAACACGCAGTTGCCCTTTACCGTCAGGGTAAACAGTTTATCAAGGGTGCCCGCGCTTGTTGTAACGCTGTCTAATATCAACACCGCGGGGGCGCTGGTGGCAATGTCATTTATCGTGCCGTTTTTGATGGTAACGCTCTTGTACGGGAAATTTTGCAGATCCAGCGTCTTGACCTTGTGGCCCTGCAGATCCAGCGTAATGTCCATTTTGTTCGCCGGCTCGCCGTTCCCCGCTTTCAAGGTTGCGTTAGTATCCCGCACAAAATAAGCGGTTCCGCCGGAGAACAGAATGAACCCAACATCAGGGTTATCGCCTTCAAACGTATAGGGGATACCGTTGCGAATAAAGAGCACATCCTTGCTGCACGGTTCGCCGCACTGTTGGCATTTGCCATCGTGGGTGTATTTTGCATGGGGGCAGGTGTTAACGGTAACGGCGACCGTGTCTGTATTTACGGTATAGTTATTATAGGACAGCTTGCAGTAGACCTGGCCGCTGTACTCCCAGTTCCTGCCCTCCACTTGGGTCAGGTCGGATTGGGTCAGGATGATTTTATAACTGCCGCTGCCTGTGCCCTGAAATTCTTTTCCGTTCACATACCACTGATAGGTGATTTTACCGGACTGACCGCTTTCCAGAGAGGCGCTGACATCGACAACCGCTACACTTTCCCCATCTAATTTCTCATATACGACCTCCGCCTGCTTTTTTATGGTAATGGGGTTTCTGGGCGCGGCGGCGACGGTGACCGTTGCGGTGGCGGTCGCCTTAGCGGGAGAGAAACCATTTTCGCTGTCTGCGGTCAGCTTCAGCTTATAGCGGCCCTCCTTGACGGTGCTGTCGGCGGTAACGGTGATGGTCTGGTTGTCAGCGGATTTTTCCACCGTCAGACCGGTGGGTTTGCCCTCCAATTCCACGTTCAGGGTATCCATCTTGACCTTGCTGCCGGTCACGGAGAAGGTCGCCGTCTGACTGCCCAAGCCTTCCTGTAGGGTTCCCTGCTGCGCGCCGACGGTCAGGCTTGCGCGGGGCGCCATCTTGGCGATATAGATGGTCTTGACGTCCCCTTCTTTTGTCGTATCGTCCGCTGTGCCGACCGACATATCGTCTGTGTTTGCATTCTGATTTTCCGAATACAGAACGGTCAGGTTGCTGTTGATGTTTCGGGCCTTTCCATAACTATTCGAAATCGCACCATATTTTCCGGTGGCGTAAAGGGTTCCTCCGTTCATGGTCAGGGATGCAGTGTCAATACCCCAACCGGAATTTAGATTCAGCGTTCCACTCTCAATCACGATGGTTTTAGCGCTCAAGCCGTACTGACCGCCGTTGGTGGTTATCTTTGCCCCGTCTTTTATGGTAAGCTTCCCGCCGGCGGTGTCACTGTAGGCGGAATCCGCAATACCATATTTCCTGTCAGGAACAGTGACCGTCAGACTGCCGCTTCCCTGAATGGTCAGACTACGATAATCCATTTCCAGAGCGGAGAGCTCAGCAGTATCGGAAATCGTAATGGTATTCTCGCCTTTCAGCGTGATTGTTGTGTCGCCGGTCAGTCTCACCGGGGTAGTTATGGTCTGGTTCTCCCAGGTAACATCGCCGGAGATGGTTCCTTCAGTGCTTGCCGCAGCTGCCATCAGGGGCGTTGCCTGCTCTGTTCCCTTGCAGGCAGAGAGGTCTGCATCTTCCGCAGAGCAGATGGGACAGTCGGGATTGAGCGCCCCCTGCTCACAGTGGGTCTCGCAGCTGCACTCCGCCGGAGCATTCCCGGACACACCGGACACATCAGTTTCCACCGCAGATGCCGGAACTCCCGGCATCGTAAAAATCATTGCCGCCGCCAGTAAACATGCGGCCGGCCGTTTCCATTTCCATTTCCATTTCCATTTCATTTTATTCATCCTCCTCACGTTGTTCGTTCCTTCTCGTTGCTTTCTGAAGCAGCTGGGATACTGCCTCCCGCAGCTGATATTCCGTCACAGGCTTCACCCAAAAGTCATCCACCTGCAGCCTGTGGCTTTGGGGTTCAAATTCTGCCTGGTCGCTGATCCAAAGGAGCGGGACATCCTTGCTGTACCCTCGTATGCTCATGCAGAAATTCATCCCCCTGGCTCCGTCCTCCATGACTACCACAGCGTCATAAGGCCCATCCCGCTGCATGGCATAGACGCAGAATACGCCATTGTCAAAGCGGTCTACTTTGCCAAGCTTCATCAGCAAAGCGGTTTCTTTTTCTTTCTGGCTATAACTGCATAGCGCAATTCGCATTTCCATACCTCCGTTTCCTGATGGGCGCCATCGCCTCATATAGCTCCTGATCACTACAATCTATGGAGAGGAATGCCGGGATATGAAGCTGATACGCGATCAGGGCGAAGTTTTCATCATCACTCCACCAGACAAGCGGTACTTCCGGTGCCAGCTGCTTTGCCTGAATGGCAGCCTCCAATCCCCTTGCCCCGGTCATGGCGATGACAACCGCATGGTACCGGCTCCGCCGCAGTGCCTGAGATAGCTGCTTCTCATTCCATAGCTCGTCGATGACAAGCTGTCCGTCCCCTTCAAAAAGGGAGCGCAGCCTGCTTTCAAACCATTCCACATTTCTCAGCTCCGTACAAAGTGCGATTTTCATGCCGGGCCTCCTTTCCTGATTTCCTATCAAATAAAAAACCAGACCTTCTCATCAGAAAGTCTGGTAGTATAATTAGAGTAGCATCTTGTCAAGAGAAATACAACCGACTTTGTTTAAGACGCAGGTTTCCTGTTTAAGACGCAAGTTTTTTCCTGCGGTTTTATGTTATACTCATATTGGATTATTGTGCAAAGGAGATGGTACGATGCAGATTGCGATTGTGGATGACAGAGCAGAGGACAGAGAAGAACTGTCTGCCTGCCTGGAAAATTATATGAAAAAGCAGCAGCTGGACTATACGCTGACAGAATTTGAGGACGGAGAGAATTTTCTGAAAGCTGCCGCCCAGGTCAATTTTCAGCTTGTCTTTATGGACATCTATATGGAGAACATGGATGGAATAGAGGCCGCCAGAAGACTGCGCCAGAAAAACAGGCTCTGTAAGATCGTTTTTCTGACCATTACAGAAGATTATGCCCGGATGGGGTACAGCCTGTCCGCCAGCTATTATCTGCTGAAGCCGCTTTCGCTCCATCAGGCAGAATTTGAAGAAGCGATGGAGCTGTGCCAGCTAAAACCGCCCTATGAAGTGATGACACTTTCGGTTATGGCTGACCGTCAAAAGCTGGAACTTCCCACAGAGAAGATTCTATACATAGATTATCAAAACCGTATGACACGGATTCATATGGCGGAACGCGTGATACCGGTAAGCGGAGGTTTTCAGGAGGTCACTGCCGCATTGCAGAAGGACAAGCGTTTTTTGCCCTGCTACCGGGGCGTTTTAATCAACATGGATTATATCAGCCAGGTTGACAGTCAGACCTTCCATTTGATAAACGGAGAGGAACTTCCGATTGCTCTCCGCAATGGAAAACAGCTGCGGGAAGCCTACCGCCAATATGTTTTCTCTGGAATGGGGGGTATCGTATGAGAATGAAGCAAATACACAGGCGTATTCTGGGTGGCTGTCTGGCCTGCCTCCTCTGCTTCACCGGCAGTATCCCCGCATTTGCCGCTGAAACTGCAACCCCAGCCAATGCCGATGAAAGAACGGAGATTCTGCCGGATTTAGAAAGCGAGGCTTCGGAGACACTGGAGAGCGGAACGCCGGAAACACCGGAAGCACCAGAAGAAGTATCCCTCGTCTTTGTCACAGAAATACAAAATGAAGGCGAACTGCTCTCCCTGCCAGATTTCACCCTGCCCCTTAGAACCACACCGTCTGATGATGACCTGGAGGAAATTTATCAGCTGGCCCTTCAGTATCAAACCGTCTGCGCCACTGTAGCAGCAGGTGAAGAAATCCGGCAGGAAACATTTTCTGTCGCATGGGATTTTTCGGCCATTGACCAGACCACTCCGGGCGAATATACCGCAGCAGGCCGGATTGAACTGCCGGAGGGGTATGCCTTTGGTGAAGCTGTCTTGCAGGAGCTTCAGATTTCCGTCCGGGTGGAAGAAATGCCGCCTGCTGTCATTACCTCCATAGAGCAATGGTATCCTTATACGGATGCGTTTGCGGTTCAACAGGGCAGCGGAACCGAAGCGTTAGAAAATTTGTTTGCCTTTTCCCCTTACTATCTGGATTGCTATGCGGAAAATGGAACCAGCTACACCGCTGTGGTGGAATGGGATTTTTCCGGTATTGATCTGAATACTGTGGGACTGTACCATGCCATTGGAAAGCTGACCGCACCAGCAAATACTGCGTTTGCAGAGGGAATTGCTTTCCCTGAAATCTCAATTCCTGTTTCTGTACAGGCTTCAGGCAGACCGGACATTAACTGCTTTCTGTCCGCCAGAGGAAACCTTCATTTTCCCTGGGTCACACCGCCGGGAAAACTGGATGAGATCAGCGTATGGCTGTCCGAAAACAACGGTTCATGGAACCGTCTGGAAAATGGCGTTTATGTGAGTCAGGAAATGCTCTCGATTGCCACCCGTCTGCTGACGCCGGGCAGCAGTTACCGCCTTCAGGTCGATTATGACGGCGGACAGACCGGCATCCTGTCCTTTACCTACGCAGATGAAATTGTCCTTGAAGGGTATCACGATGGCGACCGGGATGGAGGGGATGCAGGTGGAAATCCACCCGATACCATCATTCAGCCGCCTCCCGAAGATACCGGCGATCAGGATGACGGTTTCGCAGACAGTCCCTCCACAAAGCCTCCAAAACCGCCTATAACAAATGGCGGGGGAATGGATTCCAACGATTCTGAAAAAACACCACCTGTCAGCGAAGAAAATGATCCTGCGGATCATGAACCATCCCACAAGCCTTCCGAGCCATCCTTGGATGGAAAAGACGATTCCATAAATAAAGATGAATTCCCATCGCAACAGACAAACGGTGATGCAGAGGAAGCATTAGAACCAGACGCTGGTTCCGATGAACCGGCTATACCGGAAATCGAAGCGCCAGTTGTATCAGGTCAGCCAGAGGAAAATACCGCTTTACAGCAACCCCCTGAAGTGCGGACGATTACTGACGCTCCAGAGCTTACCGCTCCCGATCCTGCCCGGAAGCTTTCGGAAAACAGGAAAGAGCCGGTGCAAAGCATTATGAGCGTTCCCCCGGAACGTGCGGATTCCAAAAAACCTGTTTTTTCAGAGTTCTTCGATGAAACCACCGACCGGATTTCCGGCACACGCTTTTTGATGATGCTGCAAACAGGGGAGCAAAGAGCCGTCTTTTCCAAACAGGGAATCACCATCAGCATACCCAAAGACGCCTTGTCGGAGGGTATCCAAAACGAAGATCAGATTGAAGTCATCATCCAAAAGGATACGGACGGCGGTTTTTCTTTTTCGTTTTCCATCAACGGAACTGTGCTCAACTCCCTGCCGGATGTTTCTGTCATGCTGCCCTATCCAAATGACCCGGCAGCCGGCACATTGTTCCTCGGTGATGAAAGCGGCGTGAAAATTCCCATGACCGGTTACGACGATGCGGCAAAAGCCGCATCCTTTCAGATCAGCCATACAGGGACATACACCATTGCAGTAAAGGAGGATGCCGCTTCCCTGGCACATGCCGCCGACACTGAACATAGCCGGTCGCCCATACTCCTTTTGATTCCGGCTTGTCTGCTTCTTCTGTCTGCCGGTGAATTTTTCCTAAGGAGGAGGCGAAAATAAGATGGTATCTTCTGTGGTAAAAAAATATGCCGCTTTATGTATGGTCTGCCTGTGCTCATCCCTGTTTTTTCTTGGCCTGTATCAGTTCAATAATAAATATAGCCAGAACACAATTCAGGCGGCAAATGGGATTCTGGCGCTTTCTGAGGAAGAACTTCAAAAGTCACCGGTGCGCTTTCTGGTATCCGGCTGGGCGTTTTATCCTGACGCGCTTTTGACCCCGGAAGAAATACGGGATGAAAGCCATTATATGCGCTACCTTTCCATTGGAGCGCAGACCAATTTCTCCAGCCCTGCAAACCCTTCTCCCTATGGCTGCGGGACTTACCAGATGACATTCTTCCTGCCGGAACGGAAGGAAGCGTATGCACTGGAAATCCCGGAAGTGTTTTCTGCTTACAACCTTTATCTGGATCATGACCTGATCCTGCAAATGGGGGAACCTGCACAGGGGACACCATTGGTTCAAAACCGCATGGTCACTTTTCATGGTGGAAAACCGTTCACACTCACCATAGCGGTCAGCAACTATGACCACTTTTACGGAGGGATTGTTTATCCGCCTGCTTTCGGAACGATGCTGGCGGTAAATACAACCAGAGGCATCCGGTTTGCATTCTGCCTGTTTGGCTGTACGGTTACCTTTGTCTGTGCGCTGCTGTCCTTTTATTTCAGCCGCCGGATGAAACAGAAAAATACATCCCTGTTCGGACTGATCTGCCTTGCCATGTGCGGCCTGTCATCCTATCCTGTGCTTCATATGCTGGCTGCTGTTCCCATATTCCCCTGGTACACGATGGAACTGTTCTGTATCTATCTGGTTACCTGGCTGATCGTAGTTCTGCAAAACCGGATATGCAGGCCGGGCTTCCTGCCTGCGGCCATCAGCAATGGGGTGGGCGCTGCCTTCCTGGTATATGCGTTTGTGTATGGCATGATGGCTTCCCATCTCTCCCTTGGAGCGATTCTTTTCTTCTCTGCATCGGTCTTTTGTTATAAGGTGGCATCTGCACTCTATCTGCTTATCATCGCTGTGCTTGCCATTCACAGAGGAGAAAAACGGAGCAGCCCGATCTTCTATGCTGCGGCAGCCGCAACCTGCGCCTTTATATGGGATCGCCTTCTGCCGGTTTATGAGCCGGTTATCGGCGGTTGGTTTGTGGAATGGGGCAGCTTTTTCATAGCAGCCGCCATCGGTTATTCCCTCTGGCGCGATGTGGTAGAGGGGTATGGAAACAGCCTGATTTTTCAGGAAGAACGCAAGCAGGTCGTCCGGCAGCTTTCTATGCAGACCGAATACAGCCGTCAGGTTTCTGAAGCAGCGGCAGAAAACAGAAGGCTGATTCACGACATCAAACACCATCTGCGCACCATAGACCGCATGGCCTCTGAACGTGGGCAGACGGAGATCTGCTCCTTCCTGTTACAGGTAGAGGAACAGGTTGCGGCAACATCGGGGCACTCCCTTGCCCAGTTCTGCAAAAATCCCGTTGTAAATGCGCTGATTGAATACTACTACGGCATGGCGCAGACACAAGGGACAGAATTTCAGGTGCGGCTCGATCTTCCCGATCAGATGCCGCTTACCGATGTGGAACTGTGTACGGTGCTGGGCAATCTTTTGGACAATGCCGTTGAGGCGTGCAGCCGCCAAAAGCAAGGGGTGCACCGCATTTTCATTGCAGGCGAAACCAGAGGCAATATGTACTTTTTGAAGATTGAAAACACTTACGACGGTCTGGCCTTGCAGGAGGGAAAAACATTCCTCTCCCGAAAGGGTACATCTGCTGATCATGGAATCGGGCTTTCCTCTGTCCGAAAAATCATTGAAGGCCATGGCGGTGATCTCGATCTTATTCCCGGTGAGGAATCCTTTCTCGTTGGAATTACAATACAGATGTAAAAACTGTTTTTTGAGGCGCATTCAGATACGCTCGTTGGGGCCACCCCAAACCCCGGCCAGCCCGCTTTTGCTGGTCTGGCGAACACGCCTTACGGCGTGGCTTTTCGCTCCCTTACGGTCGCTGTTCCTGCCACGAAAATATTGTTCGCCCACCGTTGGCGGCTGATAAGCTGATGCAGAACAAAGAAAACGGCACATACCGTCCGACCTTTTTCTGTATGCGGGATGAAAAAACATCCCTTCTTTGGATGGTTCCAATGAGTTCCAGGATTCCATCCAGTTGGAGGTAAAGAGCAAATTAAAGCAAGTCCGATGTCTAACAGCAAGAGGCATTAAAATTGTCTTTCCTGACATCCTGCGTTTGGTTTGGATGAAGAACTGGATGAGGAATTAGGATATTCCAAGTATGACTACCGAAACAAAGAAACAGACAATAGTAGAAATGGACATTCCAGCAAAACCATGCACACCAGTTATGGAGATATGGATGTGGCGATTCCAAGGGATCGTAACGGTGATTATGAACCTCAGCAGATTAAAAAATATCAAAAAACTGATGGCTGATCTGAAGCTTGTATATGCGGCTCCAACGGAAGAAACAGCTTTAAATGAGTTAGAATTGTTCAAAGATAAATGGGATTCCAAGTACCCGAAAATCTATAAATCCTGGCATGATAACTGGGCAACACTGTCCACTTATTTCAAGTATCCAGAAGCTGTAAGACGTTTGATTTATACCACAAATGCCATTGAAGGATTCAACCGTCAGCTCCGGAAAGTGACTAAAAGCAAGACGGTATTTCCGTCGGATGACAGCCTTTTGAAAATGCTGTATCTGGCAACCATGGATATCACGAAAAAATGGACCGGTCACAGGCAGGACTGGGGACAGATCCATTCCCAGCTTGAAATTTATTTTGAAGAACGTCTGGCAGGACGGAACCTGTAAAGCAGTCAATTTTAGGCAGGTTTTATTGACATGCCTAAAAACTACTGTATAATGCAGATATGGGCAGAATCCGGAAAATCGGCTCTGCCCATTTGTAAC
>ERZ1031845.430-NODE-430-length-16236-cov-6.390087_pt1 | contig 16236 bp, 13 predicted proteins | sample MGYA00518169_ERZ1031845 | MGnify/ENA primary metagenome ERZ1031845 (study PRJEB33719, sample SAMN04261265) | wastewater metagenome | biome: rural village; feature: human; material: feces | host: Homo sapiens | place: El Salvador | collected 2014-01-14 ...
CAGACAATCGACTAATTTACACCTTTACTATCTGTGGCACAAATCGGCGTGTCGCACCGCCGTATTCGCAAAGCGAATGCACAAAGCGGTGCGACGCGAGGAGGGAGGAGGCCCTGTGGACCTCCAGACGATGGAGCCATCCTTTGTTCAAAAAGCCGCGTTTGCGTAGCAAATGCTCAAGCCCCGCGACTTCCATCCAGCTCCTCTGGCTCAGCCCTTGGAGCCGTTCTCGTAGAACTTGGCGAGTGTCTCGTCGCGGAATTCGTTGAAATAGCCGCCGTCGATCGATGCGCGGATATCGTCGAGCAGTTTTACGAAGAAGTGCTCGTTGTGAATCGTCGCCAGTGTGAAACCGTTGAATTCGCGGGCGCGCAACGCATGGTCCACGTAAGCACGCGAATAATGCGTGCACGTGTAGCAGTCGCAGCCCTCTTCAAGCGGACCGAAATCGTGCTTGAACTGTGCGCGCTTGATGTTGTAGCGGCCGTGGCGCGTGAAGATCGCGCCGTTTCGGCCGCAACGCGCGGGGGCCACGCAGTCGAACGTGTCGCCGCCGTTCTCCACGCAGGCGAAAATGTCGTCGACCGCCGCGATGCCGAGCACGTGGCGCGGGCGGCTTTCCGGCATCGCGTCACAGATCCAGGCGCAGGTGTCGCCGATGATGCGCTTTTCGATCGCACCGCCGATGCCGACGCCGTCGAAATCGAGCGAAGCGATCTGTTCGGCGGCATGCCTGCGCAGATCCTCGTAATTCGCGCCCTGCACTACGCCGTAGAGCGCCTGGTACGGCTTGCCGAGACGTTCCTCGGTGAGCCGCTTGTGCTCGGCCACGCAGCGTTGCGCCCAGCGGTAGGTGCGTTCCACGGAGCGTTCCTGGTAGCCGCGGGTGTTCATCAGCGTGGTCAGCTCGTCGAAGGCGAACATGATGTCGGCGCCGATCTTGTGCTGGATGCCCATCGAGATTTCGGCGGAGAAACGGGGCAGCGAGCCGTTGAGCGGCGACTTGAACGTCACACCGTCCTCGTCCACGAACGCGAGCCGCTCCTTGCCTTCCGCGATCACGTCGTCCGATTTCATGCCGGTGACGTCCATGGCGAGCGTCTTCTTGAAGCCCGCGCCGAGTGACAGCACCTGGAATCCGCCGGAATCGGTGAACGTCGGACCGTTCCAGTTCATGAATTTGGCGAGTCCGCCGGCTTCGTCGAGCACCTGTTCTCCGGGTCGTTCATACAGGTGGAACGCGTTGGACAGCAGGCATTGCGCGCCAAGATCCTTCATGGTTTCGGGCAGCACGGCCTTCATCGCGGCCTGCGTGGCCACCGGCACGAACGCCGGGGTGTGGATGTCGCCGTGGGGGGTGTGGATGATGCCGGTGCGTCCGTATCGCGCGCCGCCGCGGCCCTTGCCATCGGCCGCATCTGGCAGGCGGGTTTTCTGCTCGAAGTAGAACGCGTCGCGGCGGCCGGGCTTGCCGGGTTCCGCGCCGCGGGGATGCTCAATAAGGTTTTCGGTCGATGCCGCGCTGGTCGTGTTGCCTGCTGCGTCGTGCGTTGCGCGGGCTGCCGCGTTGGCCGCTGAGGTCTCGTGCGCCACCGCGCCGGTCTGTGGTTCGTTCAAGCTTGTCATGCTCTCAACTGTATGCGATAGCGCCGATTGCCGCGGTGGCGCCATCGGCGGTCGACGGTGGCATCGTATGGAGCAAACTGCCAAGCGATTCGATTGCTACTTTCAACAAACATTCAGGAAACTTCCAGAGCAGGTATCTTTACTCTTAGATAGCAGTTCGAGCGGCACGATTGCTGACCATGTTGAATGCCGCGAGACGAATAAGGAGCAACAATGGCTGAAGATAATAGCGATCAGAACATCGCCCAGCCGCAGGATGGCACGCAGCAGACCGCGCCGCAGACGCCGAGCGAGAACGTCGCCGACGAAGCACAGACTTCCGTTACCGAACCGATTGCAGTGCCGAACGCGGGCGAGCGGCCCGCCACCGCCCTTCCTACCGTGGACGCGGCGGATGGCACGGCAGGCAATACCGCTGACGATACGCCGGATTATGCTTCCGCTGCCGGTGAACGCACGGTGATCAACAACGCGACGCAGGATGCGCCGACCGAACAGTACCGTCCGGCGCCCGAATACGGCGCGTACGGTCCGGTGCCGACGCCGCCGGCTGGCGATGCCAGCGGCCAGACCGCCCAGCAACCGCAGTACGGCGCGCAGCAGCAGGGCCAGCCGCAGGACAACCGTCCGTCGTTCTTCGGCGCTTTCGGCAACCCGTATACGACCGGCAATCAGCGGAACAATGGCAATCCGTTCGGCAATCCATTTGGCGGCTCGTCCGCGCAGAACGGCGCGCAGCAGAACAATCAGCAGCAGCCGCAGTACGGCGCGAACATGCCCCCTGCGGGACCGGGCAACCGCAATCCGTTCGGCGCTCCGGGGCAGGGCTTCCCGAACCAGCCGAACCAGACGCCGGTCGTCACCAAGCAGAAGTCCGGCATGACCAGCCATGTGGTCACCGCCGTTGTGGCCGCACTGGTGTCCGGCGCGCTGTGCCTCGGCGTCGGCTTCACCGCGATCACCAACGGTTGGGTGCATGTGCCGACCTCCAGCTCGCTGTCCGACGTCAAGTCCAACACGTCCGGTTCCGGTTCCGCCAAGGCGAAGTCCGGTACGGCGGTCGATTGGACCGCGGTGGCCAAGGAAGTGTCCGATTCCGTGGTGGCCATCGACGTGGCGACCAGCGACGGCGAAGCCAAGGGCTCCGGCGTGGTGATCAGCGACAAGGGCTATATCGCCACCAATAACCACGTGATTTCCGGCGCGCAGCAGATTCAGGTGACGCTCGCCAGCGGCGCCGTCTATTCCGCGAAGGTGGTCGGCACCGACACCACCACCGATTTGGCCGTGATCAAGCTCGACAATCCGCCGAGCGATCTGAAAGTCGCGGAATTCGCCGATTCCGACAATCTCGCCGTCGGCGAGGCCGTCATGGCGATCGGCAATCCGCTCGGCTACGACGACACCGCCACCACCGGCATCGTGTCCGCGCTCAACCGTCCGGTGACCGTGACCGATGATGACAACAACGCCATCGTCACCAATGCCGTGCAGATCGACGCGGCCATCAACCCGGGCAACTCCGGCGGCCCGACCTTTAATGCGGCCGGCCAGGTGATCGGCATCAACTCGTCCATCGCCTCCACCGCAAGCTCGTCCGGCACGGCAGGTTCCATCGGCATCGGCTTCGCCATTCCGTCGAACCTCGTCAAGCGCGTGGCCAACGAAATCATCGACAATGGTTCCGTGAAGCATGTGGTGCTCGGTATCACCATCAAGAGCTCCTCGGTGGAAGCGGACGGTGTGACCCGCGGCTGCGCCCAGGTGCAGGCTGTGACCGACGGTGGTCCGGCGTCCAAGGCCGGGGTGAAGGCCGGTGACTCCATCGTGGCGTTCAACGGCAAGGCCGTGAACAACAACTACTCGCTGCTCGGCTACGTCCGTGCCGCTGCAATGGGAGACAAGGTGAAGCTGACCGTTGTGCGCGGCGGCAACACCATGGATCTCGAAGTGACGCTCGACCAGGAAGAGACCAAGACGAACTCCTCCAACAAGCAGGAACAGCGTCAGCAGAACAACGGCAACGACGATAACGGCAACGGCCAGAATGGCGGCAGCCAGAACGGCCAGAATGGCGGTAACGGCAACAACGGCGACGGCGGTGGCCTGTTCGATCCGTTCGGTCTGTGGTAAAGCCGGATGCGCGGCATCGTACGGCAACGTACGGTGTGCGGCGTTCATGCCGACAGCGATACGGGTGGCTGCCACCCGATAGGCTGACGGCGAAGTCGCAACCGCAATCCGCGTAATCGCGGAAAACGCTGAACAAGCCGAAAAACGGCGGAAAACAAGGGCTGTGCGAGCAATCGCACGGCCCTTTTCGTATGCGCGGAACGCGCGCGACGAACGGAAGCACACGCAAACGACCGCGGCAATCGCAATGCTCTGTTATGCTGGAAATATCTTTTTACGCCGTGTATCGATGGTCCGCGCAGGCGGGGCGCCGATGGGTTAACAAGGCGTCCGATACGAGCGTAAGGAGATTCTCATGCGTAGAATCATTTCCATTTGCAAAGAAGTTCCGCTGCTGCCGATCGCCATCATTGCCGCGATTCCGTTGGCATTGCTGGGTTCGTGGCGTCCGTGGGAGGCTGCGGGCGTCTCGCTGACTTTCGGACCGTTCAATCCGGGTGTCGGGCAGTGGATCGTGATCGCGCTGGTCGTGTACACGATTGTGGTGACTGTGATCGGCATGATTGACGATTTGCGGCACGGTCACGTCGGTGTGGATCTGCTTGCGGTTATTGCGATCGCGTCGACGGTGGCGGTGCAGGAATACTGGGCTGCGTGGGCCGTGGTGCTGATGATTTCCTCCGGCGAGGCGATTGAGGAATTCGCACAGTCGAAGGCGGAAAGCAACCTGACCGCGCTAGTGGATGCAGCACCGCGGACCGCTCATGTGGTGACCTTGCCGGGCGTGCGCAGTCATGTGCATACGACCGGTGGCGAGCATGCGGCGGACGTGACGGAGGGTGGGTTCCGCAAGGTTGCCGGGGCTGGTGATTCCGGTGTTGGCGGTTCCGCTGCTTATGTGTCCGTTTCTGGTGAATCGGACAAACCTGGTACGAAGCCTTACGACGCGGCCGGCGAGCATTTCGAAACCGTTCCGGTCGACCAGGTCAAGCTTGGCGACGTGATCCTCGTGCTGCCGGGCGAAACGGTGCCGGTCGACGGCGAACTGCTGTCGGGCGTCGCCACGTTGGATCTGAGCAATATCAACGGCGAGCCGGTGCCGCGCGAAGTGTATGCGGGCGCGCGCGTGCTGTCGGGTGCGGTCAACGGATCGACCGCGCTGACGATGCGTGCCACGCAATTGGCGCAGGATTCGCAGTATCAGAAGATCCTCGAACTGGTGTCTTCGGCGCAGGAATCGCGCCCGACCGTCGTCAAAACCGCCGATGTGCTGGCGGTGCCGTTCACCATTCTTTCGCTGGCGATCGCCGGCATCGCGTGGGCCGTCGCAGGCACGCCATTGCGATTCGCGCAGGTGCTGGTTTTGGCCACGCCCTGCCCGCTGCTGATCGCCGCGCCCGTCGCGTACGTGGCCGGCACCGGTCGCCTTGCCAAGGCGGGCATTCTTATCAAAGCGCAGGATGTGCTGGAAAACCTGGGCCGCGTATCGCATATCTTCTTCGACAAAACCGGCACGCTTACCGTCAAGCAGCCGCAGGTCGTGCGCGTCGAGAAGCCGTTCGAAAACAGCTCGCCGTACGACGAGAACCACATTCTGATGATGGCCGGCGTGGTGGAAGGCTACTCGGTGCACATTCTGTCGAAGGGCATCGCGGCGGCCGGGCAGAAGGCCATGCAGGAACTGTACGCGCGCTATGAGAACGGGCAGCGGCTGTGCGCCGAACGCGATCTGCCGGGGCATGGACGCGATTACCCCGTGGTGAAGAACATCGAGGAACAGTCGGGCAAGGGTGTGTCCGGCGAGGTGAACGGGCATGCCGTGCGCGTGGGTCGTTTCGCGTACGTGACGGCCGACGAGGCCGGCTTCACGCATGTGCTGGGCGCAGGGGTGGCGGCCGGTACTGCGGCTGGTGCTGTGGCCGATAGCGCGGTTGGCGATTCGGCGACCGGTACCGCTGCCGGCGCTTCCAAGAAGCCGGAGGTGAATTCGCTGTTCGCACCTCTCGAACCGGACGAAATGGCCGCATACGTGGCGATCGACGGCAAGCTCGCCGCACGTATTGTGCTGCGTGACGTGCCGCGCGAAAACGCCAAGGCGTCCCTCGAAAAACTGCACCGGCTCGGCGTGAAGAAACTGTCCATGCTCACCGGCGACAAGGAGGCTTCCGCACGCATCATCGCGGGCGAGGTCGGCATCGACGACGTGCAATCCGAACTCTTCCCCGAAGGCAAGGTCGCGGCCGTCAAGAACGCCACGGAAGACGCGCACCAAAACCAGCCGGCGTGGGACAAGGTCGTACAGCGCGTGGTCGGCGAATCCATGACCCGACAGGTGACGATGATGGTCGGCGACGGCGTGAACGACGCCCCCGTGCTGGCGGTTGCGGACATCGGCATGGCCATGACCGACGGCACGTCCACCGCCGCGTCCGAATCGGCGCAGGTGGTCATTATGAACGACGACATCGCCTCCGTGCCGCGCGCCATCGCCATCGCCCGCCGCACGAAGAAAGTGATGCTGCAGGCGGTACTGGTCGGCCTTGGATTGGCGATTATCGGCATGGTCGCGGCCGCGTTCAACCTCATTCCGGTGGTCGTCGGCGCGTTCATGCAGGAGGCGATCGACGTGGTCAGCATCCTGTGGGCGCTCACCGCCCTGCTCGACCGCGAGTAGCGCCGGTTGCGGCGACGAGCCGTGCGGAACTAGGCTGAACCGCGTTGCGCCGTGCTACATCGAGCTGGGCGAGATTTCGCCAGCGATGTTCCGGCGCATCCACGTGCCGAAATCGGCCGCGTCCACGCCCTGCGACAGCAGGAACATGATCTTCGCGTATGCGGCTTCCAGCGTCATGTCGCCCGATCCGATCGCGCCGGCGCGGGCAATCGCGTCGCCCGTCTCGTAATGGCCGAGCAGCACTTCCGCCTGCTGGCATTGCGATGCGATGACGACAGGCACGCCGTCATGCAGCACGTCGGCGATCACGTCGGTCAGTCCTGGCTCGTCGCTCGGCACATTGCCAACGCCGTACGCGCGCAACAGCACCGCTTCCGGACGAGGGTCGAGCATCGCGGCCAATCGCGCGGCGGAAATGCCGGGAGCCATGTCGATCACGGCCACATCGTGACGGGAGTAGGGCAGCGGTGACGCCCAACCGCAACCGGAGCCGGCCGAATCGCCGGCATACCAATGCCACGGCGTGCCGGTGCGCGCCAGCGGGCCGGTGGACGGCGCCGAAAACCCTTCGAACGCCCAGCTTGACGATTTGCTCACACGGTTGCCGGCGAACAGATGATGGCCGAAGAACAGGCCGACGCCATGAAAACGTCCGCTCATCGGCGTTCAGCGCACCCGTGACGTTCGCGGTGGCGTCCGATTCGATTTTGCCGAGCGGATGCTGCGACCCCGTGAAAATCACAGGCTTGCCGAAACCGGTCAGCGCGTAAGACAGCGCGGCGCTCGAATAGCTCATCGTATCGGTGCCGTGCATCACCACGAATGCGTCGGCGTCATCGCGGTGCGCGCGCAGGTCGTCCGCCATCGTCTGCCAATTGTCGGGCGTCGCGTTCGACGAATCGATCAGCGGGTCCAGCTCGGTGAACGAGAACAAGCTCGGGTCCAGATGCGCGTCCTCAATCAGCCGGCGCAGCCAGCCGCGCATATCGGCGCCCGGAACCAGACCGTTCGGTGACTCGACCATACCGATGGTGCCGCCGGTATACGTGATGTGAATGCGCATATGCCCACCCTCTTACGATAAGGACCTTCTTTAGTGAGGGACCGATTGTGATCTTCTGCGATTGTACGTTCTCCTGCGCCGGCACATGGGCCGGGCTGCGCGTTGCGAGGCAAGTAAGGGAATCGCAAGAAAGTGCCGTATGCCCCCTGTTGGAAATGCAGGGAATATATTAGGCTGGAACATATGAGCGAAACCAACGAACTTCGTATTGCTGTAATCGGCGCCGGCCCTGCGGGCGTCTACTCTTCCGATATTTTCCTGCGCCAGCTGGGCAAGCTCGGCGAAGAGCTGGGACTGGGCACCAAGGCCCGCATCGACCTGTTCGAAAAGCTGCCGGTGCCGTTCGGCCTGGTGCGCTACGGCGTGGCCCCCGACCACCCTTCCATCAAATTCATCGCATCCGCTCTCGAGAAGACGCTCGACAACCCGGACATCCACCTGTACTGCGACGTGGAATTCGGCAAGGACGTGACGCTTGACGAGCTGCTGGAACGTTACGACGCGGTGCTGTTCGCCACTGGTGCCGTCGAAGACAAGCCGCTCGGCCTGCCGGGCGCCGACTTGGACGGCGTGTACGGTGCCGCCAAGTTCGTGGAATGGTACGACGGTTACCCGACCGGCGCCCGCGAATGGCCGCTCGATGCCGAGGAAGTCGCTGTGATCGGCGGCGGCAACGTGGCCATGGACGTGGCGCGCGAGCTGATGCGCAACGCCGACGACCTGAAGGAACGCACCGACATTCCGGACAACGTGTACGAAGGCATCAAGGCCAACAAGGCCAAGACTCTGCATCTGTTCATCCGCCGTGGCGTGGCTCAGGCCAAGTTCTCCGTGCAGGAGCTGCGCGAGATGGAGAAGCTGCCGGGCGTGCAGCTGATCATCAACGAAGACGACTTCGATCTGGACGACGACACTATCGAGGAGGCCGGCAAGGACAAGCTGACCCGTCAGATGGTCGAGGAACTGTTCGCCATCCGCGAGATGGCCGAGGACATGGAAGACGACGGCGACACCGATTTCGAAGGCAACCCGGCGGATCGCAAGTACTACATCCACTTCAATTCCGCTCCGGTCGAAGTGCTGGGCGAGGACGGCAAGGTCAAGGCGATTCGCGTGGAGAAGACGACGACTTCCGCGGACGGCAAGATGACTCGCACCGGCGAATTCGAAGAGTACCCGGTGCAGGCCGTGTATCACGCAATCGGCTACAAGCCGGCCACCGCGCCGGGCATCGCGTACGACTAGCGTCGCGCGCACCTGGCCAACGCGAACGGCGACGGCCGCATCACCACGGAGGCCTCCGGCGAGGGCGCGCAGGTGCGTGAGCGTCTGTACGCCACCGGTTGGGCCAAGCGTGGTCCGGTCGGCCTGATCGGATCCACCAAGTCCGACGCGCTGCTCATCGTCACCAACATGCTCGAGGACCTGTCCAAGGCCGCCGAAGGCGGTCGCGTGGCCGCTGACCGCGATCCGGAATCCATCGACCGTCTGCTGGCTTCCCGCGGTGTCAAGCCGATCGACTTCGCCGGCTGGAAGAAGGTCGACGCGTTCGAACGTGCCGAAGGCGCGAAGGAAGGCCGCGAGCACAAGAAGGTCATCGACCCGGAGCAGATGCGCGCGCTGGCGCATGCCTGAATCGGGCCGGCTGGAATTAGGGTGGGAGTGCTGACTTCCTGACACCCTAACTCCAAGCCTTTTAACGCAATCTAGTAACGCCCTGCACGTCCGATTCCTCTGAATCGGACGTGCAGGGCGTTAGTTTTTGCCGCTTTAGTGGTCGATTTTCGGCGGACTGGTCGCGTAGCGTGCGTTTTCGATCGCACAACCGCCCGTTTCTCCAGAATCGGACGTACGCGGTCGTTTTGACCTATTACCCCCGAAGTTCGGGTCCATGCGCTAGGCTGACCCCAGTGAAACGCGGTGCGCAATATCATCGCAAACGGATGTGGGCATTGAAATCTAAGGTTGTGAAGTCGGCATGAACTTTGGAAAACACGTCAAGCGCAAGGCACTGTACTGCTGTTCCGTGTCCGTCGTGGGCCTGCTGATCGCCTGCCTGATCGGCTTCGCCATGGGCGTGGGTCTTGTCGATGTGCATCTCGAAGAGGAAGCCCACGCAGCGGCGTCCTCGGGAACGTCTTCGGAAACGTCCTCCACGTCGGGCGCGCTTAAGCAAAACAGCGCGCCGCAATCGCAGACACAAGCCGTCTCGTCGCCGACGCAGGTCGCGCTGGACGGCATTTCCGCAGTCGAGGGCAGCGCCACGATCACAACGCAGGGCTTCACGCTAAGCGCCGATTCGCAGGCCGCCGTGCAGTCTCAAATCGCCACTTTCGAAGCCGACGGATATACCGCATCATTCGTGCTCGCCGACATCACGACCGGCCGCACGATCGCATACAACGCCGATGCACAGATCTATTCGGCCTCGTCGGCGGAGGCGCCATACCTGATATCGCTGTTCTCAACGGGCACCGTCGACCTGAACGGCGTGGCCCAATCCGCTGACGCGCAGTCCGCCACCGTCCACCAGAAGGTCGACGCCGTCCTGCGCAATTCCGACAACGCGTCTTACGACTGGCTGTACAAAACGTATGGCCTCGACTGCTTCAACACGTGGGCCGAACAGGCAGGCGCGGCTTCCAGAATGGGTGATCGCGGCGGGTACCTGTTCACCTCCGCGCGCGACATGGCCAAACTGTGGACCGCCGGATACGGTTTCCTGTTCGCCGGGCAAACGGCGGGGGTGCAGAACATCACGCCCGAATCGCTGCAATGGCTGTCCGGAGACATGACGAATTCGCTGAACTCCTGCATCCACGCGGCCCTTGGCGATGCGGACACCGTGTACACGAAGGCCGGATGGATCAACGGCGAAGGCGGTTTGTACGCGCTGAACGATGCCGGACTGGTGATGTCGCAGTCGGGCACGTACGTGCTGGCGGTGCTGACGAACGCGTGCGGCCGCAACGATTTGCTGACCAGCCTGATCGGCACGCTTGACGCAGTGCATTCAGGGGATATGCGGGGGTAATACGTTTCAAGTTGGGGCGACTCTCGCCGTGCCGCAGATAGGTCTATGGCCGATGCTGTAGCGTCGTTGCGTGGCATGTTTCTAGATGTTGCAAATCCGCCCTTCAGCTTGTATACAGCAAAATCCCAGCCTGAATTCCTAGGCTGGTGGCCATGAACGGCAAATTGCAGGTGCACGGCCATTGCAATGGCTTGAAAACAACGCTTTTGTTCGCGTTGATGTGGGGCGTCATCATGCTCATCTGGTGGGCGACCGGCGCCAGTCAAAGCACGCTCGGCTACTACATTCTCATCGGCCTGGGCTCCACGTTCGTCTCCTACTGGTTTTCCGACAAACTGGCGATCGCCAGCATGCACGCTCGACAGGTGAGCGAGCAGGAAGCCCCCGTACTATACAAGATCGTCCGCGAGCTATCGGCGAAGGCAGGCAAGCCGATGCCGCGCATCTACATCGCCCCCACCATGAGCCCCAACGCGTTCGCGACGGGGCGCAACGAACGACACGCGGCGGTCTGCTGCACGCAAGGCATCCTACAGACGCTTAACGAACGTGAGATTCGCGGCGTGCTCGGACACGAACTCATGCACGTCTACAACCACGACATTCTGACGTCCGCAATCGCCTCCGCCATGGCCACCGTCATCTCGTACCTCGGCTACTCGCTCATGTATTTCGGCGGCGGCCGTTCGCGTGACGACCGCGACGATTCGGCGTCCGGCGGCTTGGGATTGTTGGGTGTGCTGCTGAGCGCGATTCTGGCGCCGATCGCAGCGTCGCTGATACAGATGGCGATCTCCCGCACACGCGAATACGACGCCGACGAAGACGGTTCCAAGTTGACGGAGGATCCGGAAGCGCTCGCTTCCGCGTTGAGCAAGATTTCCGGCGGCGCAGCCGCGATGCCGATGGAGAAGACCGCCGGCACGCAGTCGGTGGCTGCGATGATGATCGCCAGTCCGTTTTCGGCGGAAGGTTTCTCCAAGCTGTTTTCTACGCACCCGCCGACCTCGGATCGCATTGCGCGGCTGATGCAGATGGGGCAGGAGATGCGTCAGCAGGGCGTGCAGTCCGGATATTTGGCCGGTGGCTATGCCACGAGCGGCGTTGCGGCGGCGGATATTCGGCAAGGCGGACGTTCTGCGATGGCTGGTGCCGGTGGGCCGCAATTTGGAACGCAGTATGGATTCGCGCATGATTCGGGCGGCTCGGCTGGCAGATATTCTCGCGACTATTCGCAGCGGCCGCGTGGTTGAGTCTCCGTGATATTGCGGAAAATTGGTATCGCATGTCGGTCTGTGTCCGCATACGCATCCGTTGCGTGCTAGACTAATGGCTCGTGCCCAAAAGGCACACCTTGCGGATGTAGTTCATCGGTAGAACGAAAGCTTCCCAAGCTTTAAAGGCGGGTTCGACTCCCGTCATCCGCTCCATTCGAAACCCTTGGAATCGTTGGAATTTCAAGGGTTTTTCTATTGTCGTAAAAGACCCGTGAAGCCAACTTCGCGTCGCGCAACTGTCGGTTGCGTCGCAAAATTTGGTTGCGAATCGCAATGCAACCGCAAGATGGTGGCGTGGAACGCGACGTTTGTGACAAGCTGCTGATGCTTTGCGACATGTTCGGTGTGACGTTGGATGATTTGGTCATGGGCGACGTGTGCGCGTCGGCGGGCCGTGGAGGTGCGGGACGCGTGGGCTGTGTGGATGCGGGACGCATGGACTTGGCTGCCGATACGGCTGGTGTGGCAGCGTCGGATGGGGTGGTTGACTCTGCTGTTGGTGCGGTTCCGGGGGTAATCGGGTTCGCGGCATCGCAGGTTGCAGGAGTGTCCGATTCTGCAGAATCGGACACTCGTGGAGGGCGATGGGTAGGCTGGAGCCCGTGAACACGAACCAGAAGTCCCCCTCCGATTCCGGCGCAAACCACCCCACCGGCAACTCCTGCAATCCGCTACTCGGCCATGCCACATCACACGCGGCGACACTCATCGGCCTGTTCGCAATCGTCCTGTGGGGCTTCATGGCCGGCCTCGTGCGACTGGTCTCCGAATCGTTCGGCGCCACGCTCGGTTCGGCGCTCATCTACACCGTCGGTGGTGTCATGCTGTTCATTGTGCGCCGTCCGAAACCAATCCGCGAAGCGCCATGCAAGTACCTCATCGCAGGCGGACTCATGTTCATCGCATACGAGGCGTCAATCTCGCTGTCGATCGGCCTGGCCACAACGAACGCGCAATCCGTGGAAGTCAGCCTTGTCAACTACTTGTGGCCGACGCTGCTGGTGCTGATGACCGCAGCGGTATCGCACAAACGTGGTGCGGTCGCCAAAGCGATTCCTGGCGCGGTGATCGCAACCATCGGTGTGGCGATGGCGGTTGGCGGAGAAAGCCTTGATATGCAGGAAGCGGTCCACAATATCGCCAGTAACCCCCTACCGTATGTGCTCGCGTTTGTTGGCGCCTTTATTTGGGCGATTTATGCGACTTTTACGCCGTCGTTGTCCGGCGGTTACGACGGCACGACGATTTTCTTCTGCTGTGTGGCCGTTGTACTGTGGACCATCCATTTCGTTTCGGGAGACGGTTTGCCGGACACGGCGCCCGGCATCGGTGGATATGCTGCGCTGATTGCGTGCGCCGCTTCGATTTCGGGCGGCTACGCGTGCTGGGGATACGGCATGTTGCACGGCAGTATGGAAACGCTTGCGATTGGTTCGTACGCGACTCCGCTGTTTTCCACGGCTTCTAGCACGCTTCTGTTGGGCGTGGCGCTGGGCATGCCGTTCTGGATCGGTGTTGTGCTGGTGGTTGCCGGTTCTCTGATCAACGTGTGGTTTGCACGGTGCCCCTGAGTGTCCGTTTCTCCCGAATCGGACAACCTGGGGTGACCGGATGACGCGTGGGTGGCTGATTCGGGGGATCGGACACTTGTTGGTGCGTGAGGAGGCGACATGTGGGGTAGTGGCGGCGCAGAGGAGCGCCGGGATGGCGCAGCGGTACGTAAGGGAAGTGACTGGGCAGGACAATGCCCTACGCCTCCACGCTAGCTTAGGTTTTTGCCGGCTGGTCGATGGTGACGAATTCGTGGCTTTGGGTTTTCAGGTCGTCGATGATGGCGGGCAGCGCGTTCACGTGTACCAGCCGAAACCGATCTAAACCGGCTCAAACCAGCCCGTTCAAATCCGCCTCGTCACATCACCTTGGTGGACTCCAGATTGCGGCTCACCCAGTTGTTCAACCGGATCACCGGCTTGCGCAACACCAATCCCAGCAGCAGCGAAGGAATCAGGAACAAGGCGAGATACACCATATCAAGCAGGTACTCATTGCCGTACGATCCGGCCATCGCGGCGTGCATGGCATCGATGGCGTGCGGGAACGGTAGGAACGGGTAGAGCATTTGGAAGAACTTCGGCAGCGTCTCGATAGGGAACGTACCGCCCGAACCGGCGACCTGCATCACCAGCAGCACCACGGCCACAGCCTTGCCGATATCGCCGAACGACACGGTCAGCGTATACACGATATTCGAGAACACGAGCGCGGCAAGCCACCCCACGGCAAGGAACTGCAGCGCATGATTCGCCTGCACGCCAAGGAAATACATGTCACCCAGGCAAACCAGTGTGCCCTGCAGCAACGCGAGCAGCGCGAAGATCGCGTACCGTCCGAAATACTCGTGGTCGAGACGCAGTCCCCAACGTGAGGCGTTCCCCGGGCCGGACGGGCCGGCGATGCGCGGCAGCGTGTCGCCCAAGCCCAGCACATGCGCCTTCTCGCGGTCCGAAATTGTCACTTTCAGCATGGCGCACAGGATGATCGCACCCACCCAGATTGACAGGATCGTATAGAACGGCGCCATGGCCGAACCGTAGTTCGCAATCGGGTATACCGAGACGCGATGCAGTGCGACGGGCGCGGAAATCAGTGTGGACAGTGTGGACGCGTTGGCGGTGGCCAGTGCACGTAGTTCGTCCGATTCACCCGAATCGGACGAACTGGCGTCGTTGCCACCATTGCCACCATCGCTGTTGCCGTCACCGGCGTTCCCGCCCGTCTCCAGCTTCGTGATCAGCTCCTTCACCGTCGCTGCCGACGAGTCGAGTTTCTTCGCGATCGCGCCGAGCGTGGAACGGATGGACGTCACATTCGTCCCCGCATCGCCCGTCACATCGTCCAGATCGTCGGCGGTGCCGCTCAGCTGGGTGATCATGCTGTCGGTTTGGGAGATCAGCGTGCTGACTGTGGAGGCGAGCGCGTCGATTTTCGGCTTGACGTTCGTGGCGTAATCGTCGCGCACATTGCTGATCGACTGCTTCGCGGAGGTGATGCGGTTCAGGATCTCCTTGCGGGAGCGTTCCGCGGCTGCGGTATCCTGCGTGACCTGCGTGGAAGCGTCTTTCAGCTGCTGCGCGAGCTTCTGCGAATCGCCTTTGGCGGCTTCCAGCAGCGTGATCTCCCGGTCGATGGCTTCCAGCAGCGCCTGTTTCGCGGAATCACTGTCCGGTAGTTGTTCCACCGATTCGCGCATGTGGTTGAGGCTTGTGATGTACGTGTCGTACAGCGATTCGCCGCTGGAGATTTGTTCGCTCAACGTTGCCAACTGGCTGGCTGCGGTGTCTGAGTCCTTGCCGATCGCGTCGAACGCCTTGTTCACCTTGGCAGCTACTTGGTCGAACGCGCCTGACACCTGGTCGAGCGCGGTGTTCACCGAGGAGGTGACGTTCGCACCTGCAGAAGTGAGTGACGTGGCACCTGATTTGCCTTGCTTCAACGCGTTCTGGGCCTGTTTGCCCGCCTTGGTCGCCGAGGCGAGCAGTTTGCCCGTGGAATCCACGATGTCGTTCGCCGAGCCGAGCAGCTGCGAATACGACGTCACCTGCTGCGATGCGCCGCTCAGCGTATCCGCCATGGTGGTGAGATTGCCGTTGAGGTTGCGCATGTATTCGGCCATTTGCGGGCTTTGCGAATAGTGTAGGATGCTTGAGGCCAGGTCGAGTCCGACTTGCGCAATCGTTTTGGCGAAGGTTTTGTCGATCGTGTTGACCACGGTTGTCGCGCCCTGATCGGTGATATGCGGGGCGATCGGGTTGATTTTCTCGTTCAGATAGTACTTGAGCTGCGCGTGTTTGATGTCGGGGGAGAACAGCGTCATCATGTCGGCGCTGAAACCTTTCGGAATTACGATCGCCGCATAGTATTCGCCGGATTTCACCCCGTCGATTGCCTTGTCGCTTTTCACGAACTGCCAGTCCAGCTGGTCGTTGGCGTGCAGTGTGCTGATGATGGTTTCGCCCACGTTGACGCGCACCGGTATGAGATCCGACTTGTAACCCTTGTCGTTATTGGCCACGGCGACCTTCAATGCCTTGGTGTTGCCGTAGGGGTCCCAGCTGGCCGCGATGTTGAACCAGGCGTACAGCGCCGGCACCACCACCAGGCCCATCGAGACGATCACGGCGATCACGTTGCGGGTGGCATGGCACATGTCCCGCTTGAAGATGCCCCAGATCATTTTCACTGTTCGTTCCCCTCCTCACGCAGACTCCTGCCAGCATTTCCGTCCGTGTTTCCAGCCGCATACTCAGCCGCATGTTCAGGCGCATGTCCGGCCGAACCACCATGCGCAGCCTCATACAGCCTCGTACGTACGGCATGCATCGGCTTGTAATGCATGCCCGGCCGGAACAGCAGGTTCTCGTGCAGGATC
>ERZ1031845.431-NODE-431-length-16233-cov-4.568612_pt1 | contig 16233 bp, 10 predicted proteins | sample MGYA00518169_ERZ1031845 | MGnify/ENA primary metagenome ERZ1031845 (study PRJEB33719, sample SAMN04261265) | wastewater metagenome | biome: rural village; feature: human; material: feces | host: Homo sapiens | place: El Salvador | collected 2014-01-14 ...
GACCATGCGGTTGCTGATCTGCTGACCGATGTTTACGCCAGCAAAATAGGCAGCCTTCTTCTTGTCGTCGCCAGCGTTGGCACCTTCGTTGAGGCCCTTTACGAAAGCGTCGATATAGGTGGTGTCGATGTCCATCTGTACGAGATATTCCTTCAGACCCTGTGTCTGTGAGAGACCCATAGCGTAGCTCAGGGTGTCGACGTCGGTCTTGAGGTTGGGCTTTGGTGTAGAGTTGCCGCAAGAGGTCATGCCCATGGCGGCTACAGCCATAACGGCTGCGATGAAAAGTTTTTTCATTGTTTTTTTTATGTTTTGTTCTTTAATGTTTTCTTGTTGTAGAGGGCTTTTGCGTTTCGCGCATTTCTTTAAACATTAATTTTATCTTTAATGTTCGCCTTTTTTTTACTTCACCTCGATAAGCTCCACGTCGAAGATGAGAGCTGCGAAGGGAGGAATGGCCTGTCCTGCGCCGCGCTCGCCGTAGCCGAGAGTGTAAGGAATGAAGAAGCGATACTTGGCACCCTCCTGCATGAGCTGCAGACCTTCGGTCCATCCTGCGATCACGCCGTTCAGGGGAAACTCGGCGGGTTCGCCGCGCTGTATAGAGCTGTCGAACATCGTTCCGTCGACGAGCATGCCCTCATAGTGACACTTCACGGTGTCGGTGGCCTTTGGCTTGCGGCCGTTGCCTTCCTTGAGCACCTGATACTGGAGACCGCTGGGCAGCGTGATGACGCCGTCCTTCTTTGCGTTCTCAGCGAGATAGTCCTCGCCGTTCTTCTTCACAGCCTTGAAGGTCTCAGCCTGTGCTGCACGCTGCTTCTCCTCCAGGTCCTGGAAGAACTTCTGTAAGATTGTTTGCGCTTCTGCGTCGGCGAGCTGCGGTGTGTTACCGGCAATAACGTCCTTTATTGCCTGTGCGAAATCGTCGATGTTGAGGCCCTTGGCACCCATCTGTGAAAGCTGGTGTCCGATGTTCAGACCCAAAGCGTAACTTAACTTGTCCATGATAAATTTTGTTGTTGTTTTGTTTTTATTTTGTATTATTTGTTTCTGCTTTTATCCGTTTTAGGAATGGCTCTTTTTGTTTAAAGTGCAAAAATACTTATTTTTCTTGAATGATGTGGCTTTGTTTTTAGAAAAAAGATTATTTTTGCATATATTAATGTAATTGGGCTTTTGCGAGCGCTCTGTCAGCGGTCCTGCTTAAGACGGCGATGCCGCTCCCGCCCTTGACGCATGCCTTCGGCGACGTTCAGGCAAGCGCCAGAGGCGAGCGTGTCGATGCTTGCTTGAGGCGACAAGATCTTGAAAAGCGGTTTTGTTTGCGAAAGTCTGGTTAAAGATAAAAATGTTTAAAGGAGAAAGAGTTATGGCAGACAATGAAAAAATGAACGGGCAGAAGAAGCAGAAGATAGTGTTTCTTACCGGTGCCGGCATGTCGGTGGAGAGTGGTTTCAAGACGTTCCGCGGCAATGACGGTTTGTGGGAGAACTATCCTGTGCAGCAGGTTGCCACGCATGAGGGTTGGGAGGCCGACCCCACACTGGTGACAAATTTCTACAACATGCTTCGCAAGAAGCTCTATGCGGCCCAGCCCAACGAGGGCCATAAGCTCATCAAGTCGTTGGAGGACAGCTACGACGTGGTGGTGGTGACGCAGAACGTGGACAACCTGCACGAGAAGGCAGGGTCGTCGAAGGTCATTCATCTGCATGGCGAGTTGTCGAAGGTGTGCTCAAGCAAGGACCCTGACGATGAGCGTTACATCGTGGAGCTGCCTGAGGACCATTGCACCGTGGAGCCTGGCACCAAGGCAGGTGACGGTTCGTTGCTGCGGCCTTACATCGTGTTCTTCGGTGAGAATGTGCCCAAGATCATGGAGGCTGCCAAGGAGGTGTCAGAGGCCGACATCATGGTCATCATCGGCACGTCGCTGAACGTCTATCCCGCCGCCGGCCTGGTTCAGTATGCCAAGCCCAACACCCCCATATATCTCATTGATCCTGAGCCTACTGTGGGACATGGCATTAGAAACCTCACGCACATACAGGAGGGCGCGAGCAAGGGAATGGAAATTTTTTTAAAGGTAAAAAAGTAAAAAAGTAAAAAGGTAAAAAAAGGCTGACGCCGCATTTAAAGGAAAAGGGAAAAACGAAAAGTGAAAAATCCTATAGCCTTTTTTAAAGGTAAAAAAGTAAAAAGGTAAAAAAAGGCTGGCGCCTTGGAAGTGAAGAGTGAAGAATTCAATAACCAAGGCCATTCACTCCCCTCCCTAAGGGGAGGGGTGAGCCGCGAAGCGGCGCGGGGGTGGGGCTTTACTCATTCATCTTCCTATACTCCGCCGGCGATAGTCCAAACTTTTCCGTGAACAGGCGGTAGAAGGTCTGGCGTACGGGGATGCCACAGTCGATGGCTATTGCCTCGACCGAGAAGTTGGTGTTCTTGCGAAGGAGCGAGGCGGCATAGTCGAGACGCATGTCGTTGATGTAACGGTTGAACGGCTTGCCCGAGAAGACCATGAGCAACGACACGAACGTGCCCTTGTCCACGCCGAGCAAGGCGATAAGCTCGTCGCGAGAGATCTTAGGCTTGCGGAACAGGCGCTCGTTGATGATGCGCTGCTCAAGCTGCAAGAACATGTCGTGCGACTTGTCGTCTTTTAATCTGGCAGCGGCATCCTCTTCTTCTGATGCCCCCTCGCTCGTTGCTACGGACAGCCCCTTTTTCTCAACATCTTCTCCGTTCTCTGCTCGTCCTCCGTTCTCTGCTCGTCCTCCGTTTTCTGTTCGCTCTCCGTTCTCTATATTTTCACCGTCCTTTTTGTTCTCCCCGTTCTTTGTTTTCTGTAAGTTCTCTGCTTTTTCTCCGTTCACAACACCTTTTCTGTTTCCAGCTTCTTCTCCGCTTTCCGTTTTCTCTCCTATCCCTGCACATTCCGTCTCCACCTTTTTATTGTTTTCCTCATGGCAAGCGGTTGCTTGCGTTGAAGAATTCTCGTTGGCGGCTGAGCTTTCTTGGCTTACCCCCCTGCTCTTGGGTTCCTGCATCGTCGCGTTCCCTCTCCTTAGCAGCGTCGTCGCGTCCCCTCTCCCCGCCGCATCGTCGTTCCTGCTTTTCGATGCCAGCAGATAGGCGAGTTGCTCCTTGGCAGCGGTCAGCTCGTTTATGGTAGCAGCGGCGGCACGGTTCTTTCGCTGCACCAGACGGTTGTAAGACATGACCCTGATGAAGAGCACGGCAAGGACGGTTAGGAGGAACGATACGAGAGCCACGATGGTGCGACTGTTGCGCAGGTCGCGTGCCTGCTCGTTTATGCGCATGTCCTTGTGCTTTGAATCGAGCAGCTGACTCATCGACATGGCGTTCTGCTTTTTCAGTTTCAGAGACAGACTGTCGTTCAGCGCAATGGCCCTCAGCCCCGTGAGTGCCGCCTCGCGGTAGCGACCCTCGTTGAAGAGGGCATCGGCCTTGGAAGGCAGGAGCGTGCGCACAAAATAATAGTCGACGGTGTCGCGCCCGCGTCGTTTAAAGAACGCCTCCTCTTCCTCAAGCTTCGTTATGGCCTCGCCGTAGCGGCGCTCCAGCAGGAGGTATGGCACGAGGAAGGTAATGCCCGCCGGCGTCTTGGAGAGGTCGGTGTCGAGGAGCTTCGAGTAGAACTCATAAGCCTTCTGCTTCTCGCCAAGGTGTGCGTAGGTCACCGAGTAGACAGCGTAGAACATCGCCTTTGACCAGTCGTTGCCGCCCGCCACTCTCTCGGGCTTGCGCTCAGCCATGGTCGTAACTGCCTCGCTGAAGGTGTCATACATGGCTGCCACCTCCGTGTAACGATGGTTGTCGAGCAACACGTTGGCCTTCTGCGAGTACATGTCGACGAGGTCGCTCCATGTGCTCCATGTGTCGGCGGTGTGAACCTGTCGGCGCAGCAGACTGATGCCGCTGTCGAACGAGCGCAACGCCTTGTCAACCAACCCTATCTCGCTCTCACACATGGCCTTGGTGTTGAGAATGGATGCTTCCTTGTCAGCCGCTTTGAGCTTTTGCGCCAGGGTGATGGCCTGCTCGGCGGTGAGCAGACAGCGGTCGTAGATGCCACATTTAAAATATTGGTATGCCAGGACCGACGCCACCGCCAGACGCTTCTCGTTGTTGTGGGTGAGCAGACTGTCGGTGCTGGCGAGCAAGGCATAGTGGAGCGCCTTTGTGTTGTCGTTTGACGAGTTGTTGTAGACGATGGCACGCAGGGCGTTGACATCATACATGGGCATGGTGCGGAGCACCTCGGCGCTGTCGAGCATGGAGAGTGCGAGCTCTGGCTGCGACATGCTGATGCTCTTTATCTGCTCAATCTTCTTCTCGTCAGACACCACGGCACCTATCTTCTCTCTGCTGCCACAAGAAGCGATAGTGAGGGCGAGGGCTGTGATGATGACGAAAAAGGTGAGCGGTCCAAGCATGGCTCTTCCCGCAAGGCCCATGGCTCTTCCTTCAAGGCCCATGGCTCTTCCCGCAAGGTTCATGTCGTTGCTTACGCGACGTTCAAGACCTTTATGTTGTGTATGTTGCATTTTTTCTGAAAACTGTTTTTTTATAGGCTGCTGTTTTTAAGCCATACAAATTTACAACTTTTTTCGTGCTCCGCAAACGATGTCGGTGAAAACTCATTGCGATGGCTCAACAATTAGACTAAAATTGCAAGAAAACACATAAAATATTTGTATAAGTATGGATTTTTTCGTAACTTTGCACCATTCAGTGGAATGAGGGGCTCCGAGAGAGCTCCTCATTTTTTTAATTACTGAGGTCTCGCCTGTAAACAGGCTGGCGGGATGAGATGAAAAAACAACTGTAAATCACAACACGGCGTGGCAAGCAAAACAAAAAAGAAAACGACAACACGCCCCAAACAAAATGTATGATAAACAAAAACACCGTTAAAGAGATTGTTGAGAGTTGGCTCGAGGACAAGGAATATTTTCTTGTAGACATAGAGATAAGCGCCGACAACAAGATTGTAGTGGAGATTGACCATGCCGACGGCGTGTGGATTGAAGACTGTGTGGAGCTCAGCCGCTTCATCGAGGAGCACTTGAGCCGCGATGAGGAAGACTATGAGCTGGAGGTAGGCTCTGCCGGCCTGGGACAGCCCTTCAAGGTGCCGCGCCAGTATGAGTGCTTCGTAGGCAAAGACGTGGAGGTGCTCGATGCCGACGGCAAGAAATATAAAGGCGTGCTGAAGAGCGTCGACGGCAACAGCTTCGTTCTCACCACACAGGAAAAGGTGAAGGTGGAAGGCAAGAAGCGTCCGCAGCTCATGGATGTGGATCATACGTTCGAGATGGATAAAGTGAAATATACAAAATATTTAATCAGTTTCAAGTAAACACAAATGGCAGCATTAAAAAATGACGATACAGTGAGCATGTTCGACTCGTTCAAAGAGTTTAAGGAAACAAAGAACATCGACCGCACAACTCTCGTGAGTGTGCTCGAGGAGAGTTTCCGCAATGTGCTTGCAAAGATTTTCGGTAGCGACGAGAACTTCGACGTTATCGTGAACCCCGACAAGGGCGACTTTGAGATATACCGTAACCGCGTGGTTGTGGCAGACGGCGAGGTGCAGGACGAGAACAAGGAAATCTCGCTCACCGAGGCACGCAAGATTGAGCCCGACTATGAGGTGGGCGAGGATGTGTCTGAGGCTGTCGACTTCACCAAGTTCGGTCGCCGCGCCATCCTGAACCTGCGCCAGACTCTCGCTTCGAAGGTGCTGGAGCTGGAGCACGACTCGCTCTACAACAAATATAAGGATCGTGTGGGACAGGTTATCGCCGGCGAGGTGTACCAGGTGTGGAAGCGCGAGGTGCTCGTGGTTGACGACGAGAACAACGAGCTGTCGCTGCCCAAGAGCGAGCAGATCCCCAGCGACGTGTACCGCAAGGGTGAGACCGTGCGTGCCGTCATCGAGCGCGTGGACAACGAGAACAACAACCCCAAGATCATCCTTTCGCGCACAAGCCCTGCTTTCCTTCAGCGTCTGCTCGAGGCAGAGGTGCCCGAGATCAACGACGGTCTGATCAGCATCAAGGCCATCGCCCGCATGCCGGGAGAGCGTGCCAAGATCGCCGTCGAGAGCTACGACGAGCGCATTGACCCCGTGGGAGCATGTGTGGGTGTCAAGGGTAGCCGCGTTCACGGCATCGTGCGTGAGCTCGGCAACGAGAACATCGACGTCATCAACTGGACAGCCAACACCAAGCTCTTCATCCAGCGTGCGCTCTCACCGGCCAAGGTGTCAAGCATCAACATCGACGAGGAGAACCACAAGGCAGAGGTGTTCCTCCAGCCACAGGAGGTGAGCCTGGCCATCGGCCGTGGAGGTCTGAACATCAAGCTGGCGTCTATGCTCACCAAGTACACCATCGACGTGTTCCGCGAGGTTAACGGCGACGAGGAGGAAGAGGACATCTACCTCGACGAGTTTGTCGACGAGATCGACCAGTGGGTTATCGACGCCATCAAGGGCATCGGTCTCGACACAGCCAAGGCGGTGCTCAACGCTCCGCGTGAGATGCTCGTTGAGAAGGCTGACCTTGAAGAAGAGACCGTGGATCATGTGCTCAACGTGCTCCGCGCAGAGTTTGAGAAATAATTTTCTCCGGCTCTCATTTCTATCCTTGCCACGGCAGGACGGTGTGACGACACGCACCTGCCACGGCAAGTTGACCAAAACATATTGCCGACAGGCGCTTGCAGAGACAAGCCGCGAGAGGTCGTGCAGACAATAATTTTATTAAAAAAAGAAAACTATATGCGCCATGGCGTAGCAGCGACAGCGAAGCAGCAACCTCTGGTTCCTGCTTACGGGGAAGAGGCACCGCCACGCATGATGAACGATAAAAAAACAGAATGAGCATCAGGTTAAACAAAGCATTAAGCGAATTGAATATAGGACTTCAAACGGCAGTTGAATTCCTTGAAAAGAGAAGTGAACTGGGAGAGGTGAAACAGGAGCTGAGCTTCAAGCTCAATGACCAGCAGTATAACGCTCTGGTAGAAGCCTTCAAGCAGGACAAGGAGGTGCGCTCGCAAGCCGAGAAGCTGCTCCAGAAGAAGCCCAAGGACAAGAAACAGGCCAAGGACCAGGCTAAGGAAGCCCGTACAGAGCGTGTGCTCCCCGCAGGAGTGCAGCAGTATAAGCCCCTGGGAAAAATAGACCTCGACAGTTTGGGAAAGAAGCAGCCTTCAAAGCCTGCCGCTCAGACTACCGGAAAGAACAGCAAGAACGTGACTGCTGCCGTGAGCCACGACTCTGCAAAAGCCAACAACGGGGCTGCACAGAAGCCCGCAGTGAATAACGCCGCAAAGCCAGCAGAAGCTAAGCCTGCACAGCAGAACGCACAGAAGCCTGCTGCACAGCACGCTGAGGCTAAGCCCGCAGCGCCTAAGGCGCAGGAGACTGAGCAGAAGAAGGCACAGCCCGAGGTTAAAGCCGCTGCCAACGCAGCACAGGAGGCTCCTGTAGCTGCTGGCGACAAGCCCGCCGACCAGCGCACACCGCTGGAGCAGAAGCATCTGGCACAGCAGCAGAAGAGCGACGACATCTTCACCACAAAGAGCGAGAAGAAGATGCTGAACGCTCCTAAGGTGAACGTGCTCGGAAAGATAGACCTCGCAACGCTCAACCAGAGCACCCGTCCAAAGAAGAAGTCGAAGGAGGAGAAGCGCAAGGAGCGCGAGGAGAAGGCTCAGCAGCAGCGCGACGGCAAGAAGAAGCGCGAGCGCATAAACAAGGTGCGCGTCGACATAAACGCTGCGTCTAACCAGCAGGGTGGACGCAACAACAACGGCGGCGGCAACAGTGCCGGCGGAAACGGCGGCGCCGGCAACGGAAAGAAAAAGAAGAACCGCAACCGCAACCAGAAGCCCGTTGAGGTTAATGATGAGGACGTGGCACGTCAGGTTAAGGAGACGCTCGCACGCCTCACAAACAAGCAGAACCAGACAAAGAAGGGTGCCAAGTATCGTAAGGAGAAGCGTGAAGCTGCTCAGGAGAAGATGAACGAGGAGCGCCGCGAGGAGAAGAAGGAGAGCAAAACACTGAAGCTCACCGAGTTCGTGACCGTGAGCGAGCTGGCTACGATGATGAACATCAACGTCAACCAGGTAATCGGCACCCTCATGAGCGTGGGCATCATGGTGTCTATCAACCAGCGCCTCGACGCCGAGACCATAAACCTCGTGGCAGAGGAGTTCGGGTTCAAGACCGAATATGTCAGTGCAGAGGTGCAGGAGGCCATCACAGAAGAGGCTGACGACGAGAACGATCTCGTGCCGCGCGCTCCTATCGTGACCGTCATGGGACACGTTGACCACGGTAAGACATCGCTGCTCGACTACATACGCAAGACCAACGTCATCGCCGGTGAGGCAGGTGGTATCACCCAGCACATCGGTGCTTACAACGTGAAGCTTGAGGACGGACGCCGCATAACATTCCTCGACACACCAGGTCACGAGGCCTTCACCGCCATGCGTGCCCGTGGTGCTCAGGTTACCGATATCGCCATCATCATCGTTGCTGCCGACGACGCTGTCATGCCCACCACAAAGGAGGCTATCGCACATGCCCAGGCTGCCAACGTGCCGATGGTGTTCGCAATCAACAAGATCGACAAGCCAGGCGCCAACCCCGACCGTGTGCGTGAGGAACTGGCTGCCATGAACCTGCTCGTTGAAGAGTGGGGCGGCAAGTACCAGTGTCAGGAGATCAGCGCCAAGAAGGGTATCGGCATCAGCGAACTGCTGGAGAAGGTGCTCCTTGAGGCTGAGATGCTCGACCTGAAGGCTAACCCCAACCGCAAGGCAACAGGTTCAATCATCGAGTCGTCTCTCGACAAAGGACGTGGCTATGTGTCAACGGTGCTCGTGAGCAACGGTACGCTCCGCGTGGGCGACAACGTGATCGCCGGCACAAGCTGGGGACGCATCAAGGCCATGTTTAACGAGCGTAACGCCCGCATAGAGAAGGCAGGACCGGCAGAGCCAGCAATAATCTTGGGTCTGAACGGTGCGCCCACAGCCGGCGACTCGTTCCATGTGCTCGAGACAGAGCAGGAGGCTCGCGACATCGCAAACAAGCGCACACAGCTACAGCGTGAGCAGAGTCTGCGCACACAGAAGCGTCTCACCCTGTCAGATATCTCACACCGCATTGCTCTTGGATCATTCAAGGAGCTGAACATCATCGTAAAGGGCGACACCGACGGTTCGGTAGAGGCTCTGAGCGACTCGTTCATCAAGCTCTCTACAGAGAAGATCAAGGTCAACGTCATCTTCAAGGCCGTGGGCCAGATCTCAGAGAGCGATGTGACGCTCGCCGACGCTTCCGATGCCATCATCGTGGGCTTCCAGGTGCGTCCTTCGGCTGCAGCACGCAAGCAGGCTGACCAGGCTGGCGTGGAGATCAACACCTACTCGGTTATCTACGACGCCATCGACGATGTCACTTCTGCCATGGAGGGTATGCTCGACAAGGTCAAGAAGGAGGTTATCACAGGACAGGTTGAGGTGCGCGAGGTCTACAAGATCTCGAAGGTGGGCACCGTTGCCGGATGTATGGTTACAGAAGGCAAGGTTCACCGCGTCGACCGTGCACGCGTGGTGCGCGACGGTATCGTGGTTCACACCGCCGACATCGCTGCCCTCAAGCGTTACAAGGATGACGTCAAGGAGGTGGCCACCAACTTCGAGTGTGGTATCTCGCTCGTCAACTTCAACGACATTCAGGTGGGCGACGTGCTCGAGACCTTCACCGAGATTGAGGTTAAGCAGACGCTGTAAGACGCTCGCATGATGGCCGCTTGTCTATGGCGCTTGGCAGGTCTGTCTACGGCGCTTGGATGAGCTAAGTGTGGAATAGAAAAATAATGAGTCATGATAAAAACACAGGTTTGTGTTATGCGATTATGCGCATGCACTAACTTGTGTTTTTTTTTATTTTGACGAACAGCTGTAAAAGCCAAAAAAAACGTAAAACGTTACGATAATAATTGCTTATTTTGTAATTTTGCATTTTAATAGGGGACATGTCGTTTTTCTTTCGGACACATGACATTTTTTTGTCGAAGACACCGCGGCTTTCGCGATAATGCGTTAGCCTGCCGAAAGATAGAAGCAGCACCCTGCAAACATAACAGCAACAATGGAAAATAAAGATACAAAAAATGCCTTTGTGCGACAGGTGGCGGAGCAGAAATATGAATATGGCTTCACCACAGACGTGCACACCGACATCATAGAGAAAGGTCTCAACGAGGATGTTGTGCGCCTGATCTCGCAGAAGAAGGGCGAGCCCGACTGGATGCTCGAGTTCCGCCTCAAGGCGTTCCGCCACTGGCAGACGCTCAAGCAGCCCACATGGGGACATGTGCACCTGCCTGAGATCGACTACCAGGCAATCTCTTATTATGCCGACCCGTTGGCAAAGAAGAAGGATGAGAAGAAGGAGATAGACCCTGAGCTCATGAAGACATTCGACAAGCTCGGCATTCCGCTCGAAGAGCGACTGGCGCTCAGCGGCGTGGCGGTGGATGCCATTATGGACTCGGTGTCGGTGAAGACCACTTTCAAGGAGAAACTCGCAGAGAAAGGAATAATTTTCTGCTCCATCGGCGGTGCCATAAAGAACCATCCCGACCTCGTGAAGCAATATCTCGGAACGGTGGTGCCCTATCGCGACAATTTCTATGCCGCCCTCAACAGCGCCGTGTTCTCAGACGGATCGTTTGTCTTCATTCCCAAAGGTGTGCGCTGCCCCATGGAGCTTAGCTCCTATTTCCGCATAAACGCAAAAAACACGGGACAGTTTGAACGCACTCTGATCGTGGCCGACGACGACGCTTATGTGAGCTACCTTGAGGGTTGCACAGCGCCCATGCGCGACGAGAACCAGTTGCATGCCGCCATCGTGGAGATTGTGGTGAACAATAACGCGGAGGTGAAATACTCGACCGTGCAGAACTGGTACCCCGGCGACGAGCACGGCAAGGGTGGCGTGCTGAACCTCGTGACCAAGCGTGGCGACCTGAGAGGTGTCAACTCGAAACTGTCGTGGACACAGGTGGAGACGGGATCGGCCATAACATGGAAATATCCGTCTTGCATCTTGCGCGGCGACGGCTCACAGGCCGAGTTCTACTCGGTGGCGGTGACAAACAACTATCAGGAGGCCGACACCGGCACGAAGATGATACACATGGGAAAGAACACCAAGTCGACAATCATATCGAAGGGCATCTCGGCAGGACACAGTCAGAACTCGTACCGCGGACTGGTGCGTGCCACCAGCAACGCCGACAACGCACGCAACTACTCGTCGTGCGACTCGCTGCTCCTCGGCTCCGACTGTGGCGCCCATACCTTCCCCTACATGGACATTCACAACGACAGCGCCGTGGTGGAGCATGAGGCCACAACATCAAAGATCAGCGAAGACCAGCTCTTCTACTGTAACCAGCGTGGCATACCCACAGAGCAGGCCGTGGGCTTGATTGTGAACGGCTACGCCAAGGAGGTGCTCAACAAGCTGCCAATGGAGTTTGCTGTCGAGGCACAGAAGCTCCTCAGCGTGTCGCTGGAAGGAACGGTGGGATAGAGGTTTTGAATTTTGAATTTTGAGTTTTGAGTTTTGAATTGTTGCGGCTTTGCCGCAATGTTGAATTTTTGAATTTTGATTTGTGAGTTTCTAATAATCGAAAAAAAAGATTAATCGCAAAGAAATAATCGCAAAAAAAAGATCAATCGCAATAAAGAATAATTCAGAAATCCATAACTTAAAATTGCGCCAATGGTGCAACGATTCTTGCTTAGGCAAGCGTCTCTATGAGCCGAGCGAAAAATTCAAAAATCAAAATTCAAAAATTCAACATTGCGGCAGAGCCGCAACAATTCAAAATTCAAAATTCAAAATTCTAAAAGAAGTGTTTAGCAAAACAATAATGTCGGTTGTTCTTATAGCTCTTGCAGCTTTCCCGTTCAGCACACTGACTGCCGCCAATGTCGATGCTGCCGCTAACGTTGCTGCTAATGCAGCTGTTACAAATGCAGCTGTTACCAATGCCGTTGCTGCCAATGCCGTTGCCGCCAATGATGACGACGATGACATGCCGCGCCGTTGGGCGGTCATAACGGGCATGAACCTTTCTTGTCCTACGACGGCTGACAGAGACCATAATGCAGCGCATGACGAGAGAGCGGCGTCGTTCGCAAACCCGTTGGGCAACATCATGTTGGAGTATTATCTTCCCAACGACCACTTTTCGGTGGTGGGAGGCTATAACGCCGAGGTGCTCCAATGGTTCAGTGGTGACGTGTCGGCAACGTTGCGCAACATCGTGCTGGGAGCACGCTGTTATCCGTTGTCTAACGGTTGCGCCATACAGCCTTACGCCGCCATTGTGACCTACACCAACGTGGGGACGCAGAACGAGACGGGCTACATGGAGGTCAGCTCTTCGGGCATGGGAACAAGCTATAGCCATGAGCGCCACTACTCTATAAGCTATCCGCGCTTTAGCGTGGCACCAGCCATTGGTCTCGACTGCTATCTGTTCTCGTCGCTCGCCCTTGAGTTTCAGTATGGCTTCCCGCTTGCCGTCAACGGCAAGACAAGCGTAAGCACGACATATAACGGACAGCCCGAAACCTACGACATGCGCTCCAACATGCACCGCCACAACATACAGATTGGGCTGAAGCTTACCTTCCCGTTCAGATTCACGTCTGACGACGGCAATACGCTCTACAAGTTTATAGCGACAGCGCTCGGACTCTATTGTCCCGACGATGAGCCTAAAAAGGAAACGAAGAAGGAACATCAGAAGGCAAGGTTGAAGCGTGTGCTCGATGCTTATTGATGAAGCGATGGCAACCAGCCGATGCTTATTGATGAAGCGATGGCAGCCAGCCGATGCTTATTGATGAAGCGATGGCAGCCAGCTCGATGCTTATTGATGAAGCGATGGCAGCCAGCTCGATGCTTATTGATGAAGCGATGGCAACCAGCGACCACAGAAGAAAACAGAATAATAAAAAAAGATAAAAACAAAGACGTCTAAATATGTTAGAAGTAAAGAACCTCCACGCCAAGATTGGCGATAAGGAAATACTCAGAGGCATCAACCTCACGATAAATGATGGCGAGATCCATGCCATCATGGGTCCGAACGGTTCGGGCAAGTCGACACTCAGCGCCGTGCTCACAGGCAACCCTCTCTATGAGGTTACCGAGGGTGTGGCTCTGTTCAACGGCAAGAACCTGCTCGACATGAAGCCAGAGGACCGCGCACACGAGGGACTGTTTCTCTCGTTCCAATATCCGGTAGAGATTCCGGGCGTGTCGATGACCAACTTCCTCAAGGCTGCCGTGAACGAGAAGCGTAAGTATCAGGGACTGCCTGAGCTTAAGGCTGCCGAGTTTATGAAACTCATGAACGAGAAGCGCAAGGTGGTGGAGCTTGACAGCAAGTTCACACGACGCTCGGTGAACGAGGGTTTCAGCGGCGGCGAGAAGAAACGCAACGAGATCTTCCAGATGGCCATGCTCGAGCCAAAGCTCTCTATCCTCGACGAGACCGACTCGGGTCTGGATGTCGATGCCATGCGCATCGTGGCTGATGGCGTGAACAAGATGCACACGCCCGAGACATCGGCCATCGTCATTACTCACTATGAGCGTCTGCTCGACATGATCAAACCTAACGTCGTGCATGTGCTCTACAAAGGCCGCATCGTGAAAACTGCCGGACCTGAACTGGCTAAGGAGATTGAACAGAGAGGATACGACTGGATAAAGGCGGAAGTGGAGTAGAGTTTTTGATTTTATAATAAAAAAACGAAACAATGCATAGCGAAAAACAATACATCGACCTCTACCGCGAATGTAGAGAACAGATCTGCGCTCACAGTGCCGCACCGCTAAACGCCGTGCGCGACGCTGCCTTTGAACAGTTTGAGCGACAAGGGTTCCCTTCAAGAAAGGTAGAGAGATACAAATATACAAGCGTTGACGAGCTGTTCGCACCCGACTATGGCGTCAACGTTAACCGTCTGGAGATTCCTGTAGACCCCTACAAGGCGTTCCGTTGCGACGTGCCGAACCTCAGCACATCGCTCTATTTTATCGTTAACGACCAGTTCCGCGCTGCCCTGCAGCCCAAGGAGAACCTGCCCGAGGGCGTGGTGGTCGACTCGCTCGCTGCCTATGCTCAGGCGAACCCGCAGTTTGTGGCTGACCATTATGCGCAGCTCGCACATGCCGACGAGGATGGCATAACGGCCCTCAACACCATGCTGGCACAGGACGGTCTGCTCGTCTATGTGAAGCGGGGCGTGAAGGTGGACCGCACCATACAGGTCATCAACATCTTGCGCTCTGACGTGCCGCTCATGGTGAACCGTCGCGTGCTCATCGTCATGGAGGAGGGCGCTGAAGCCAAACTGCTGTTCTGTGACCATGCTGCCGATGACCGCGAGTTTCTCGCAACACAGGTCATTGAGGCTTATGTGGGACGCAACGCATCGCTTGACCTCTACTGCATGGAGGAGACCCACTATAAGAACACGCGTGTGTCGAACGTCTACATTGAGCAACAGGCCGACAGCCGTGTTAACCACAACGTCATAACGCTGCACAACGGCACGACACGCAACCGTCTCGACGTGTTGCTCAAGGGCGAGGGAGCAGAGTGTTGGTGCAACGGATGCGTCATTGCCGACAAGGCACAGCACATCGACAACAACACGCTCATCGACCACCAGGTGCCCCACTGCACAAGTCATGAGCTTTACAAATATGTGCTCGATGACAAGTCGACAGGTGCCTTTGCCGGCCGCGTGCTCGTGCGTCACGGAGCGCAGAAGACCGTCAGCGAGGAGCGCAACCAGAACCTGTGTGCCACAAAGGAGGCACGCATGTACACACAGCCCATGCTCGAGATCTATGCCGACGACGTGAAATGCTCACACGGCTCCACCGTGGGTCAGCTCAACGACGCCGCTCTCTTCTACATGCGTCAGCGTGGCATCAGCGAGAAGGAAGCCAAGCTGCTGCTCGAGTTTGCGTTCATCAACGAGGTGATTGACCAGATTAAGCTCGAACCGCTTCGCGACCGCCTCCACTATCTTGTCGAAAAACGCTTCCGAGGCGAACTGACAAAGTGTGAGGGATGCAAGATGTGCAAGTGAAAAAAGGGCTTTTAAAGGTAAAAAGGTAAAAAGGTAAAAAAGGGCGACGCCCAAAAAGGGAAAACGAAAAGGGAAAAACGAAAATTGAAAAACGATATGTACAACATACAAAAGGTGAGAGACGATTTTCCTATTCTCTCTCGCACCGTCTACGACCGTCCGCTCGTCTATCTCGACAACGCGGCGACAACACAGAAGCCGCTCTGTGTGCTCGATGCCATGCGCGATGAGTATCTTAATGTCAACGCCAACGTGCACCGTGGCGTGCATTATCTCTCGCAACAGGCCACCGACCTGCATGAGGCGGCGCGTGAGACCGTGCGCCGTTTCATCAACGCTCCCAAGACCGAGGAGATTATCTTCACGCGCGGCACCACCGAGAGCATAAACCTCGTGGTAAGCTCGTTCTGTGAAGAGTTTATGGGCGAGGGCGACGAGGTGATCGTGAGCGTCATGGAGCACCATTCTAACATCGTGCCGTGGCAGCTGCAGGCAGCAAAGCGCGGCATAGCTCTTAAGGTCATACCCATCGACGACAGTGGCAACCTGCTCATGGACGAGTATGAGAAGCTGTTTTCTGACCGTACGAAAATCGTTAGCGTGGCGCATGTGAGCAACACCCTCGGCACGGTGAACCCCGTGAAAGACATTGTGCGCATTGCTCATGAACACGGCGTGCCTGTGATGGTGGACGGAGCACAGTCGACACCCCATTTCAAGGTCAACGTGCAGGACCTCGATTGCGACTTCTTCGCTTTCAGTGGACATAAGATCTATGGCCCCACAGGTGTGGGTGTGCTCTATGGCAAGGAAGAGTGGCTCGACCGTCTGCCGCCCTATCAGGGTGGTGGCGAGATGATTGAGAGCGTGAGCTTCGAGCGCACGGTCTTCGAGCGTCTGCCGTTTAAGTTTGAGGCAGGCACCCCCGACTATGTGGCTACCCACGGTCTTGCCACCGCTCTCAACTATGTGTCGGCCCTCGGC
>ERZ1031845.468-NODE-468-length-15325-cov-5.410544_pt1 | contig 15325 bp, 17 predicted proteins | sample MGYA00518169_ERZ1031845 | MGnify/ENA primary metagenome ERZ1031845 (study PRJEB33719, sample SAMN04261265) | wastewater metagenome | biome: rural village; feature: human; material: feces | host: Homo sapiens | place: El Salvador | collected 2014-01-14 ...
GCTTGGAAAGTCGCTTTCAATCATGCCAGAAAAGAAGACTGACGTTGAATTTATATTAAAAACTGTAAGAAAAGAACCTGTTTTCATTGATGATGAAGAAAAATATATTGAATATCTTGGCAATCCAGAATTTCCGAAACTTCTGACAGATGACAAAAATTCATTGATTGAAAAATTAGAAACTGCTCTTTCTCATGAAAAAATCAATAAAAATCTTTCAGTTCTTGAACTTAAAGAAAAACTTGATGATGCGCTTCTTGCAAAGAAAAACGAAATAATCAGAAATCAGGTTGCCGAAATTAAAGACTACAAACAGTATGACGACATACAGAAGATATTCGATTTGATTCCAAAACGAAACAGCGATCTTTCAGATGTTCCTCTAATGTTTGAATGGAATACTTGGCGTGCAATGACAATGCTTGACGGCGGAAACATAAAGGCAAACCTGAAATTTGATGACTTTGGAAATCCTATGTCAACTGCACAAGGTAATATGGCGGACATTGTCTGCAACTACGATGATTTTGACTTGATTGTTGAAGTTACAACGTCAAGCGGACAAAAGCAATATGAAATGGAAGGAGAGCCTGTTTCTCGTCATTTAGGCAAATTAAAGAAAGAAACCGGCAGGGAAACTTACGGACTTTTTATTGCACCGACGATAAATGAGGCTTGTATTGCCCAGTTTTATATGCTTTATCACACAAATATTTCTTACTACGGCGGAAAATCGGCTATTGTTCCTCTTCCGTTGAATGTTTTCAGAAAAATGGTTGAGGATTCGTTTAAAGCGGACTACACACCAAATCCTAGTCAGGTAAAGGCATTTTTTGAGTATTCAAAAGAAATTGCAAAATCAAGTTCTAACGAACAGGACTGGTATAGAAAAATAACAGAAAAGGCTTTGGATTGGTTGGCATAGATTAATATTCTCAGAAAAAAAATCGCCAACCTCTCTCCTTACACCATCACCGCAAAGCACACGCACGCCTCTCCCCTTTCGTCCGTCACGTTTCGCACTTCGATTTTTCCGCCGTGGAGGATTGCGATTGCCTGCGCGATTGAAAGACCAAGTCCTGAGCCTGCCGTGCTTCTTGAGCGGTCGCCGCGGTAAAGGCGGTCGAAAACGTGGGGAATGTCCTCCCCGCTGATTGCGCCGGTGTTCAGCACGGAGATTTTTACGCGGTTCTCCTCAAGTTTTTCCGTGCAGAGCGTAACTTCGCCGCCTTCCGCCGTGTACTGGAACGCGTTCTGCAGAAGGTTCGAGACGCATCTCATGAGCAGGAGCGAGTCCGCCTTAAAGTTAAAATCCCCCGCGCATTTCTTCTCCACGCTGAATTTTATTTTTTTGTTTTCCGCAAGAAGCGCGAACCGGGCGGAAACATCGTCGGCAAATTTCCAGGCGTTCACGTCCGTAAGCGCAATTTTCATTTCCGGGGACTCAAAGCGGCTCAAGTCCTGAAGATTCCACACAAGTTTTTCTATTATCGTAAGCTCGGAATAAAGGGCCGCAAAACGCTCAGCCGTCGCCTCAAGGACTCCGTCGTTCATTCCCTCGACCTGCATTTTTACCGCGGTAAGCGGAGTGCGCAAATCGTGCGAGATGTCCTGCATCCACTGACGGCGCAAAGTCTCCTCGTGCAGAAGCCGGTTTTTCAGCTTTTTTACCGAATCCAGAATCCTGTCGAACTCGTTCACACCGAGAGCCGGCATATTTTTTTTCATCAGATCCGGAGACGAAATGTAGTCCGCCAGCGAGCGCGCCTTTTTTGAAAGCACTGTCGAAATAAAAAGCGAAAGCGCAAGCGTGATTGAAACCGCGATTGCGATTCCGGCGAAAAGCCCTTTTTCCATAGTCGAAACAAAAATTCTGTTCGCCTTGTACGCCAGAAACCCCACGTTGTCCGCGCAAAGATAGCCGATTGTCTTGCCGCCGTCTTTTATCTGAACCGGAGAATTAAGAGCCATAAAAGTCGAAAGCGAGCCGACCGATTTTTCAACATCTTCCTGCGTGCTGACCTTTCCTTTTTCAAGAAGCAGAACCGGTTTTTTGTTTCCGTCAAAAATATATATGTAAAGCGAATCCGTCGTGTAAGGCATCACCGCGTTTTCAAGAGAAGATGAAGAAAGGCTTCCTTCAAGTCTGTATGTCTTTGAGATTGCCGGAAGAATAAGGGCCACAAAGTCGGTTCTTTTTCCAGCATTCCACTCGTTTATGGAACGGCTTACCGCCACTGTAAAAATCCCGGACATTGCGGCAATCAATGCAAACGAAACGGCAACAAAACCTGTAAGAATTCGTACAAAAATTGACTTCATTTTTTACTTTTTTGAATCCGCCTTTATTCCGCTGAACCTGTAGCCAAATCCCCTTACTGTTGAAATCCACTGCTGCCCGATTTTTGAGCGCAGGTTCGCCATGTGGGTGTCTATAGTCCGCTCCGAGCCCTCAAAAAAATAGTTCAGACATTCGCCCAAAAGCTGCTCGCGCGAGACAACCTGCCCGGCGTTCAACGCAAGATACAAAAGAATCTTCCATTCTGTAGACGTAAGTTCAATCGGATTTCCGTCAACGCTAACGCTGTGCCTGCCTTCATCTATAAAAACCGCAGAATTTCCGCTCTGCCATTCGCCCGAAGCCGCGCTTTTTCCGCCGTCAGATTTGCCGGTTCGTCTTAAAAGCGCGTGAACACGAAGAACAAGCTCCTTTGCGGAAAAAGGCTTGCAGATGTAGTCGTCAGCGCCAAGCTCAAAGCCCAAAATCCTGTCAGACTCAGAATCCTTCGCGGTCAGAAAAATCAGCGGAATGTCGCTAGCAGCCCTGATTTCCTTTGCAAGCGCAAAACCGCTCCCGTCCGGCAGCATGACGTCAAGAATCGCAAGGTCGCAAGTCTCCCTTTTTACCGCGTCAAGCACTCCGGAAACTCCGCCAAATTCAAGCGTCTTGTAGCCGTCAAGCTTAAGGTAGCCTGAAACCGCATCGCGAATCAGCGAGTTGTCCTCAACAATTATCACGCAAGCCATTTTTCAGTTTTCCTTTTTTTCCGCCGCATCAGGCGCGCCATATTGAAAATTCCTAAGGATGATTCCAGAAGAATTCTTCTCCAGCGCAATATTTCCGTTCCAGTCATAGAAGAATTCTTTTTCAGAAACAACTTTTCCTTCAGCATTTTTAAGAACGGAGCGGATTAAATTGTCCGCAGAAAAAGTCCTTGTCTCCTCGGTTTTAAGGCTTCCGTCCGCGCCCAGCGTCCTTACAGAAACCGCCTTTCCCTTTGAATACGAATAATTCACGCTTTCGTAAAAACCGCTTGCGTCATAATTTTTTTCCTGCGCCAAAGAGGAATCCGCATTGTAAAAATACTCAACACGCTTAAAAAGTTTCCCATCCGCATAGAACGAAGAATAATCCTTTATGCGTCCGTCCTCGGTGTAAATGTATTTTTCCGTAAAGTTCAGAGTGCCCGCCGCTGAATAAGTCTTGCATTCAGAAACTTTTGACTTCGCGTTATACGAATATTCCGCGCGCCACTCAACCTCGCCGCTTCCAGAATAAGAAGTTTCGGTTGCCAGAAGCCCCTTTTCGCTGTAGCCGTATGAATAACGCCACTTTACGTTTTTTGAAGAATCAATCCCTGAAATTTCAGAAATTCTTCCGTCGTCCAGAAATTTTCTTTCAACAGAAGTTTTTTCAGAACCGTCGTCGCCAAACTGTTTTTCCCTTAAAATCCGTCCGCCCGCAAATTCAAGAACGCTGAACTTTTTAAGGCTGTCCGGAGAATTCCCCCTGAATTCTGTAACCACAACCGGCGAGCCATTAAATTTTGAAGATTCCACCAAAGCATTTTTTGAATCTGAAACTGTGCTCTGCGAAAAAACTTTTGCGGCTCCAGCAATAAACACAGAAACAACCGTAAAATAAAAAAGACGAGATGATTTCATTTTAATCCTCATTGCGTGATTTTCTTCTATTATATAAATGCTGAAAAACGCTTTCAAGATACAAAAAAAATCCTAAAACGGCAGGTCTACCCCAAAGTACGGAGTGTCCTCGCGAATCTCCACAATTCCACGAATCGGCTTGTCGGAATATTTCAGAATTTTATTGCGGTGGTTCTGCCGAATCTGCGGATTTTCAATTTCCTCGCGCCGCGCCTTTGAAAGTTCCAGGAATTCAGTTTCACGGTCGATTCCCAAAAAACGGCGGTTCAAAAGAGAGGCGGCAATTCCTGTTGTGGAGCTTCCTGTAAACGGATCTAAAATCCAGGCATTTTCTTTTGTGGAGGCAAGAATAATCCGTGCAAGGAGCGGAAGCGGTTTTTGGGTCGGATGTTTTCCGCAGGATTTTTCCCACTTAGCGATTGCAGGCAGAGTCCACAAGTCGCGCATCTGAGTTCCACCGTTGATTTTCTTCATCAGCTCATAGTTGAAATAATGCGGAACCTTTTTGCTTTTTCTAGCCCATAAGATAAACTCAGTTGAATGAGTGAAAAAACGGCACGAAAGATTCGGCGGCGGATTCGTCTTCGCCCAGGTGACGCAATTCAAAATACGGAAATCCAGTTCATTCAGCATCTGCGCAACCGAAAAAATGTTGTGGTAAGTGCCCGAAATCCAGATTGTGCCGTCCTCCTTCAAATGCGAGCGACAGGCAGAAAGCCATTTTCGATTGAACTCATTGTCCTTTTCAAAACCGTGAGATTTGTCCCAGTCGCCCTTGTTCACGCTCACCTGCTTCCCGGACTGCACAGAAATTCCTCCATTGGAAAGAAAATAAGGCGGGTCAGCGAAAATCATATATTTTTTAGTTTTTCAATTATTATAAGCAATTTACCGATAGAATTTTTTATGAAAATATTATCCGCATCGGACAATTCGCAATAATTATGTATGATGGACCTTATTCTTTCAAAGATATCTATAAACGGCTTCCTGTAATAAGCAATATCTTCACTTTTTAATTTTAAACAAGAGAGGTCAAAACTTAATATATCATAAGATAAATGCATTACATCATAGAAAATATCTTCATCAAGATCATCAAATCTGAATTGCTGAAGAGTTATTATTAATTCTTCTATCAAATTTAAAACTGTGTATAGATTCAGTATTTTTTGATTATCACTTGTTATCAATTTAAGTTTTCTCAAATGCTTAAAAATGTGATTATCAACATCCCTATTTGTCGCAAGGCATTCCTCATATTTTTTTTCTTCATTACTCCAAAAATAATTGACAACACTTTTTACTGAATTTAGTGTTTCTTCTGTCAAAATTCTCTTTGAAAGGATTTTTTTCTTGTCAAAGCCATATTTTAAAATCCAGTCATTATTCGCAAGAAGACACTTTTTTGCAATTTCCAAGTTTTCAGCTTTTTCAAAACCAAGTATCTGCAAATTCTCGCAGTCAGTTTTATTTGGAGATTGTGTAAATCCTTCAAAGGTATAAAACATATATTCGTTCATACCAAAATATTGATCGAATTTAAATTTTGATCAACTACAAAATTAAATCCAGTTCTTTTTTTTCTATTTCGAGCTTGTACAGTTTTTCAATTTTGTCATAGCTTAAAAATTTTACTCTTTTATCTTTTCTAATCTTATCAAATGCTGTATAGCCCAACTTCTTGTCATATTCAGCATGACGCTTTTCATCTGCAACAATATACATATTTGTATAAAAATCCTGCAAGTCTGAAAATTTTGTAAGGGAGTTTTGAATGTCTGTTGAATGCTCAACTTCAAAAAAATCTTCCGGCATTTCTCTTTCGTTAAACCAAATTACATCAATTGTCGAGCTTCTTTGCGTAAACTTTTCATAAGAATAAGCTGGTTGTTCTTGCAATGTTCGCAAATCACCAAGCCTTTCATTAAGAAACATTTTTGACTTATCTTGATTAGGAACAAAAGTTTTCTTATTTCTCAAATTGCCGATAGTCACCAAAAGTCCTTGATAATATGAATGTGTAAATTCTTGAACAATTTTTGAATCTTTATTTTTTTCGGTCTCAACTATAATTCCCTTTTGTTCAAGTTCTTTTTGATAAGATTTTAAAGCCCAAAGTCCAGGTTTGATTTTATAGATATTTGGATTTTCTTGAACAATCCGGCGGATTGAGGCAAAAGGAGTTTTTGATTTCCATTCGCAATCTTTTATTTTAAATACTTCCTGATTTAATTGTCCTAAAGTTGCAGCTCCGCCAAGTTTTTCTAAAGTTTGAATTACTGCTTCATATTGTTTCATGGATTTTACCTTTTATTTATATAATTTCTGCGTGAGGGATTGTAGCACCGAAGTTCCAGAGCAACCAAAGGTTGCGGCGGAATGAGCGTGAGCGAAGTGCGGAAAGCCCGACGGCTTTAGCCGGCACGCCCTTATTTTCTGAATACGAAGTAAACGCAGAAGTTTGCGTCAGAGGTCGATACGGCGGGTCAAGATAAACAAAAGTTTCTGAATCAATAAAATCCTTACAGTCGGAATAATCGCCGGTTTTCATCTGCACATTCTGCAAAAATTCTGAACACGCTCTTAGATTTTCTTCATCACAAATAAGCGGATTTTTTGCATTGTTGAACGGAACATTGAATTCGCCTCTTTTGTTCACGCGGTAAAGTCCGTTGAAGCATGTTTTGTTCAGGAAAATAAATAGCGCGGCTTTTTCAAGATTTTCAGCGTCGTTTCTGTTTATTTTTAGTTCGTTGTAGCGAAGGCGTTTTTCATAAAAAAGAATTTTGTTTTTTTCCAAAGACTGACTTTTATAGTCCTGTTGAAGTTTAGAAAGTTGTTCTATCAAAAGGTTGCAATCACTTTTTATCTGCAAATATGTGTTTATCAGTTCCTCATTCACATCGTTCACAAGAACTTCTTCCGGGCGGCATTTTTGAAGCACATCAAACAGCACAGCTCCACCGCCAACAAACGGCTCGCAGTATTTTTTTATTCGGTGAGGATAATGTTTTCTGATTTCTGGCAGAAGCTGAGTTTTTCCGCCTGCCCATTTTACAAAAGGATGTGCTGTGCTTTGCATAAAATTACTATACACGTTTTTTGGTAAAACTTCCATAGGAATTTGCAAAACGAAGTTTTACGGCATGAGCGTAATCTGCAAAGCAGATGAAGCGAACGCACGTTAGGGATTGTAGGGGCACGCCGCAGGCGTGTTCCGAAGCGTAGCGCAGGAATGGAAGCGAAAGCCGTAACCCCGGAAAGCCCGACCCATGCGGCGGTTGAGTTTATCGAAACCAAAGCATGGGTAACGCCCAAATAAAAAAAACAGCAGAACCAGATTGGAGACTTGATCCGGCTCCGCTGAAAAAAAGGATGGATTTTTGTTGTATTTAAAGATGATTTCTACTGTGCGACTGGAGCAGAAACATCGTTGTTCTGTGGAAGTTCCTCCTGAACGGCGGCTGGATTTTCACCCTGCAGAGCGTCCTGTCCGGAAAGATTTTCTTCTGCCGGAGTTTCAGCTGGAACTTCAGTCTGAGCCGCGCTGTCCAATTCATGCTGAACCGGAGCTGTTTCCTGTGCGGCAGACGCATTCTTGTTTGTTCCGGCGCAAGAGAACATCATTGCGGCGAATCCAATCATTGATACGGCGATAAAATCTTTTTTTGTTGTTTTCATAGTTTTCCTCTTGTTTTATAGTTTCTTTTGTCAGTGCCGGGCTTGAGCCGGCAATCCTGGTTACCGATTTTTTTCTACTCTGCAAGCGCTACAGAAGTTGACTCGCTGAAGTTGTTTGCAAGGCGAAGAACTGCGACTTTGTCGTCCGCGCTTTCTGCAAGACCTGCGACTTCAACGTTGTTTATAAGAACCGCAGAATCCTTTACTTCAACCGGGAGTGTTTTGCCTGAAAGTGTCTGAACGGAACTCTTTGCCTCAAGGTTTTCCTTTGTGAGTTTTTCAAGAACGATGTAGTCGGAAATGCTCTGGGTGATTTTTCCTGTGTCGGCGATTGCATCAATCGGGGCAAGAACTGTAACGCCGGAATCAGATGCGACTTTCTGGATTTTGTCGGAAGAGTTTTTTAGGATGTTGGCAAAGATTTTTATTCCGTCAACTTCTTCAATCGACTTTGAGATTTCCTGAGCGGAAAGGGTTTTGTCCGCTGCGTTTTCAGAAAGAGCTTCCTGATTTGCACCTGCCTCGGTGTTTGGTTTTGCGTTAAGCCCGCCGAGCACCGATGAAGAAGAATTGAATTCCTGCGCAAAAAGCGCAGCCGCGACCAATGCCGATACACCGAAAGTTAAAACTGTCTTTTTCATAGATTTTTCCTTGTCATAAAACAAAACGGTTTTGCAACGGACTTTGACGCTCAGGCATCTGTTCCATCCCCCTCTCTGCTTTTGACATCGCCATAGTAGAATTCCTGTTTCAAGATTTTCTTTCGGAAATGTCAAGATTGTGTGAAGATTTAAGAGAAATGAGGAAAAATAAAAAAACAGCCCCTGCTATAAGACAGAAGCTGCCTGAAAAAATCAAATCCATGTTAACAAATCCGCAACACGCAAGTGAGAAATCCATATCCACGCATTGCGAAATAAAATATCACAGGACAAAACCGAAAGAAAACATAGAATGAGATAAAAAAAACGTTTCATATCAAAATGAAGTTTTCTGCAAGTCAACTGTCATTTTCTAAAGTTCTTATCTTATTCCTTGTGATTTTTTAGATTCCGCAATGCAAGAACTGCAAAAAGCGCGGCTCCGCACAAGGCGACAATCACTCCTAGAACAGAATCCTCTTTGCTTATTTCCAAAAATGGCTCGCCTCCCAAAACGTTCGCAATTCCGTCTACGCTCCACATTATTGCGGCAGCCCAAAAAGCGAGCGCCGTTGTAAAAAGAGGCTTGGTAAATTTTCTTAAGCGGGAAATTTTTGGATTTTCCGCGCCGTCAGTTTTTTTTGAGACAAAGAACAGCACGGAAAACACAATCGCCGCGGCAACTGCAATCAGAAGGCACATCAGACAGCCGCCCCGGAAAGTCCAATTCCGTCTGCTGATTTTTTCTTCAGATTTTTCACTAATGCCGAGATTCCGATTCCTGCCGCCCAGACCACAGTTGTAAGCAGAGCCATTCCAACTCCTACGGTCGCCATTTCACGCAGCATTTCAGGAATTTCAGCCGGATTTTTCATTGCCGTTAAAAATGGCGGAACAAGGCTGATTTCACCGTGATACAAATGCTCGACTGCAAGAAGAAAACTTCCGCCGTAAAGCATTTTCTCAAGGATTCTGAATTTTTCTTTAAGCACTGCGATTTTCTGATTTTTCGTCATTTCCGCCTCATTGATGACAGAATCCGCATTACGCTTAAAAGCAATTTTCTTAACGGCTGTAAGAACAACAGCCTCCGCCAAAGGAACAGTAAAACACGCCATAATTTCCTCCCAAAAAAACTCAATGAGAAAACTTCAATTTTCGATTTGAGTTTTTTAGTTTTTTCGCAACGCAGTGAACTCGCAACGCAAGTTTCCAGCGAAAACAACAGTTGATATATAAGTTTGCAACGCAAACTTGTAAACAAAAACCTTGACGCTATCTTGGGCAAAGTTTTTGTTATTCCTCCAAATTTTTATGAAATATCATTTAGTACAAGCGCACTCATTCACAATTTTGTTGTAGACTTCGCCGAATGGCTTTTTTGTTTTTTGCGCAATCCGCGAAACTCTTTCGTATTCCGGATAAAAACGTTTTTCGCCGTACACGTCCACGACTTTCACTTCCGCCTTTTCTCCAAAAACTTCTACCGAACACTCCGAACGAGCAAGGCAGGTACGTTCCATTTGCGACATTCTGATTCCGATTGTCGTTGTATGCATAAAAATGATTTTTTCCATTTTCGCCGCATCTTCAAGCCTGCAAAGCACAACCAGAAGCCACGCCGGCCGGTTCTTTTTCATAAAGCACGGAAGATAGTGAACATCAAGCGCACCCGATGCAAAAAGCTCATCCATCACAAAGCCCAACGCCTCGCCGGTTGAATCGTCAATGTTCGTCTCAAGTTTTATAATCTTGTCGTGAAAAGCGGAAGTAAGCTGATTTTCAGGATTGTTTTTTTCCCCTGTTTCAACAAGCATCGCACGAACAATGTTCGGAACGCCGTAATCCCGTTTCCCTGCTCCCATTCCGATTTTTTTAAGCACAAAATTTTTCGGCAGACTAAATTCCGTTGCAACCGCAGCAACAAAAGCCGCCCCAGTCGGAGTAACAAATTCGCCGCGCTCCCCAGTTATTTTTAGCGGAACGTGATATTCCTGCATAATGTTCGCGACCGCCGGAACTGGAACAGGAAGAATTCCGTGCTGACATCTTACTGTTCCCGTACCCTCGCACAAAAACGGAACAAAAACTTTTTCAACGTGAAGGCTGTAAAAGCAGACCGCAAGCGCAATCACGTCAACGACAGAATCGACCGCGCCGACCTCATGAAAGTGAACTTCCTCAACCGGCTTTGAATGAGCCTTGCTTTCCGCCTGTGCGATTATCTCAAAAATTTTATGCGCAAGTTTCCGCGCGTTTTCTGTCATCTCTGTCTTGTCGATTATTTCAAGAACGTCATGCAGATTCCGGTGCTCGTGGTGATGAACTTGTTCACCGTGATGAATTTCATGCTGTGCCGCGTGAGAATGTTCTTCTGCCTCAGAATGATGATGGGTATGCCCGTGGAAATGTTCGCCATGCCCGTGATTATGTTCCGCGCTCTCATGTCCAAAAAGATAGTTCATGTCGTGATCGTGGTTTTCGTGTTCTGAATCCAAAATCACGTTGAAATCAAGGCAGGAAACGCCGTTTTTTTCCACGCGCTTTATTTCAGTTTTAAATCCTTTTACCGGAATGCTCGCCAAAGCCTTTTCAAGAGCCGTTCTGTCCGCACCTGCATCAAGCAAAGCTGCAACCGCCATGTCGCCTGAAATTCCATAGTTACATTCAAGATATAAATCGCTCATTTTTCACCTGCCTGATTTTTTACGCTTCCACTGATTGCAAGACGGTTTATCTGCGTTGCGATGTAGCCAGCACCGTAGCCGTTGTCTATGTTCACAACGCTGATTCCGTTTGCACACGAGTTTATCATTGACAAAAGAGCCGAAATTCCGCCCAAGTTCGCACCGTATCCCACCGAAGTCGGCACTGCAATAACAGGAACACTCACCAAGCCGCCAACAACGCTTGCAAGCGCGCCTTCCATTCCGGCAATCGCGACAACGACATTCGCCTTTTCAAGTTTTTCAGTCTGAGAAAGCATTCTATGGATTCCAGAAACGCCGATATCAAAAATGCGCTCGACATACGAGCCGAAAAATTCCGCAGTCTGGGCAGATTCTTCTGCAACAGGAATGTCCGCAGTTCCAGCTGTGCAGACCACAATGTTTCCAATAAGTTTTTTCTTTTCGCCCTGAACTTTTATAATTCTTGAAACGCTGTCGTAAGTCGCCTGCGGAAAAATTTCCTTTACAAGCTCAAACTGCTCTTGCGTTGCACGAGTTCCAAGAACTTCGCCATTCGCTTCAAAAAGCCTTGAAAAAATATCTTTCAAAAACTCATTTCTTTTTCCATGGCAAAAAACAACCTCGCCAAATCCAGTCCGCTCTTTTCGTCCTGTGTCGAGCTTTGTAAATCCCAAGTCGCAAAAAGAATCTTTCATTTTAAAGCCTCGTTCATTGCGCCGGTTCTGTAGCCCTGCAAGTCAAGCGAAACGTACAAGAAGCCAAAACTTCTTAATGCACCCATAATTTCTTCCCGGAGCAAAAATGCCTTTTCCATTTCCGCAGGGGAAACTTCGATTCTTGCAAGGTTTTCGCCGTGGATTCTTACCCTAAGCTGACAAAATCCTTTGTCGAGCAGAAACTGTTCCGCTCTGTCAACCATCAAAAGTTTTTTCTCGCTGATTTCTTCGCCATAAGGAAAGCGCGAAGAAAGGCACGCGAACGACTGCTTTTTCCAAGTCGGAAGATTCATTTCCTTTGAAAGCGCGCGGATTTCTTCCTTGTATAAATTGCAATAACGCAGCGGACTTTTTACACCGAGTTCCGCAACCGCCTGCAAGCCAGGCCGATAATCTCCGTTGTCATCCATATTACTTCCCTCGCACACAAAAGTTATTTTATTTTCTTTTGCAAGCGCAATGATTTTTGTAAAAATCTCTTTTTTGCAGAGATAGCAACGGTTCTTTGGATTGCGGCGGAATTCCGGAATATCAAGCTCCTCAGAATCCACACTTATATGACGGATTCCTTCTTTTTTACAAAATTCTTCCGCCTCGTCTGCCTCGCGCTTTGGGAAACTACAGGATTTCGCCGTAACAGCAACCGCATTTTCGCCAAGAACATCGTGCGCTACTTTCAGCAAAAACGTTGAGTCGACTCCGCTCGAAAACGCAACCATCACGCTTCCAAGCGAACGAAGATAATTTTTAAGATTTTCAAGTTTTTCGTGGATTTCCTTTTCAGACATAAATTCTCCGCCATCTACAAAATCAGACTCACAGCAAATCCTGTAAAAAATTAAAACAGAATAACGTATACAATATAGAAGAAAAAATGCTTTGTTCCAAGCGCAATTTTTGTCAATCACTTTTTCCTTTCCGCCCAGAACGTCAAGAGCCGCAAGATAAAGCCGCCTGTTCCTGATGTACTCGGAAGGCGTCATCTCCGTCAGAATCTTGAATCCGCGCTGAAAATAAAACGGAGGCATAAAGATTTCCTCCGCAACGTCATCAGCCGAAATGTCATCCAAAAGATGCGCCTCCATAAAATCAATTGACTTTTTTATCGCCGTAAGCCATTCCATTTTTTTCTCCTTGCTGAAAAAGAATTTGATTTATGCCACGAAAGCACAATAAAAGAATACAGTGAAAAAAAAATCTGCTCCTGACATTTTCTGCACAGTTTTGTCATGCGTCAAGAGAAATTATGGGATGAAATTCCTTGTCATTTTCTTGTTTTAATTCTCTGTCATTGCCGCGCACCGACACGGCAATCTATAAAAAAATCCACCGGCAATGGTGGACTTTTAAACGTTCACTACTCCACTTTTGAAAGCGTGAGCCGGGCGAGTTCTTTTTTTGTGCTGTCGGGGTAGACGTTTATACTGAATTCCGTGTGTGTTCGGTTCATGCTGGCAGGATATGCCCATTCGATTTTGCGCAGGCGTTTTGTTTTTGCGTTGCGGAATGTCGCATTCAGCTTGAAGATTTTTCCGCCTGAAAAACTGTCGCTCGTGTACGAATAAGTTCCGCTGCCTTCCAAAACTGTTTCCTTGCCGTCCGAATCCACGGAAACAACTTTCACGCCGCACTTTGATTTTTCACCGAAAGTGATTTCGTAGCTGTCGTCAAATTCATCGGTCGAAAGAGTTCCGGTCCAGACACCGGTAAAAATATTCGGCTGGGGAATTTTCTTCACGCATTCAGACGCGAATTTCGGAAGCTGAGATTCGTATTCGTTCCAAAAGTTCAGGCTCATTTTTGCGGAATGAAGAACAGTGCCCTTCTCAACGTCAATCATGCGGGCAGTGATGTAAAGCGGACAGCCCAGAGCCGCCACCGAACCCACAATTATGCAGTCCGCGCCGATTCCCTTTCCCATCTGCTTTGCCGTCGTGATGTCGATGTACGGATTCGCCTGAAAACTGTACTCCGCCATCACCTTGTCAATTTTCTTGCGCTCAACAACGGTAACGTCGCCGCCCTTCACAAGCTCATGGACAAGCAGGTCGGTCATCGTAGAAACCTTGTCATAATAAGCCTCGTCGTCGCAGTCAAAGTCGAACACCGCAACAGTCTGCGCCGGAAGAACCATCGCCGCCGCAAACATTAAAATAGAAAGAAGAACTGATTTTTTCATTGTGTTGCCTAATTAACTTTGTAAAACTGATAATATTTTGTAACTCCTTTTAATTTTAGTTCGGGTTTTAAACGCAGGCTTCGATTACCCATGTCAAATTGATACTCTACAGTTCTATTAAATCTATCAAAATTAGAATTGTAAAATTTAAAATTCAATTTTAGTTCTGAATTCCAGTATTCCCAATAACCTTCGCCAGATGTTGACTGCTTTTTGTTTCCCCACCATATAGAATCTTCATCATAATAATCCCATTGATGCACTCGCAGTGTATTGTTTTCAAAAAATTCTATGACTAATATTCCGTCATAACTTTCTGCCTGCCATATACCAACAATAGGATCTATATATTTTTTTTCAACTGTTGGAACAATTTTTTCTGTCATTGTATTAACCATATCTGGAATAACAGAAAGGACATTTCCAAGATTGTCAAATTCACTTTGTGAAGCAGAAACAACTTCGAAACCATCAATCTTTAAAAGTGTAGCCGATAAAAAAAATCGTGAGTCCAATTTCATAAGTTGTCCACGAACAATATATTGTGCATTTACAGCTTTTCCTATAGATTGCACTTTGTTATTATCAGATGACCAATCACTAGACTGAAAATGAAGTTCATCAATAACTGCATCTAAATTTTGATGTTCAACCACATGGAATTTATTCTGCATTACCAACTGCGATGTAAAAAGTTTAGTAATAGTTACGGAATCACTTTCTGTTATTTCTCCTATTGATTCAAATGGAGCAACAACAACATTTGGTTTTTCCTGTGCAAATAAATTATTTATGCAAATACATATTGCCAAAACACCCAAAAACTTTTTCATAAAATTTCCTCTAAGATAGTTAAAAATTTTAATCATTGATAAATTGATAAAGAAAAAAATTTGTAATAAATGAAATACTTGAGCTATTTTCAACTTCAGCCTATACTCTTTACTATTATAGACTGAAGTTTTTTGTTAGATAAAAAAGAATTTAAAATTAAATGAAATCAGTACTCTGCAGGAGTAGTAACTTCCTTCATATTCGACATTTCGGATTCTTTACTTCCTGCCTTTGCAATGACAACAAAACCATAATCTGTATTCGGTGTTAAACCATATACAAAACAAGATTTTGATTCTGTTTGAGTGTAAACATATTTAGTACCTTCATTTTCAGTATAGTCATAGTAATAAACTACATAAGTTTCAGCATCAGTTACAGAAGACCATGACAAGAAAACTGTTGTTGAATCTACAACTTTACATACAGAAAGTTTTGGTGCATAGAGTTCGCCCCCCCCTTCACCATTTCCACTTTCATCATTACTACAACCTAAAAACAAAAAGGTTGCCAAAACAAAATAAATAAAATGTTTAGTTTTCATTATATACTCCTACGTCTAATATAAGCTTATAACAACAAAAGAATTCATCGTTTAAATTTGGATTTAGCATAGACTTTATTATGATTTTTTCA
>ERZ1031845.470-NODE-470-length-15277-cov-4.654053_pt1 | contig 15277 bp, 8 predicted proteins | sample MGYA00518169_ERZ1031845 | MGnify/ENA primary metagenome ERZ1031845 (study PRJEB33719, sample SAMN04261265) | wastewater metagenome | biome: rural village; feature: human; material: feces | host: Homo sapiens | place: El Salvador | collected 2014-01-14 ...
TTGAAACCTCTCCATTCTGTTTTCATCATTTTCGTTTATCCTTTATTTTATAAGTTAATAAATATATATAATTGTACACACTGTCATTCTTCTAAACCAGTCAATTTCCACCTTATTATATATAGGTAATTTCCACCTTATTATATATATATAGGCAAATCCCACCTTATTATATATAGGGGGATAAAAAAGCCCGAACACGTTTGTGCCCGGGTTTTTATACACCTTGTCCGCAAGGTGTCTGTACGTTGTTATTACCGATGAGTCCATTCCCACCAGCATTATCTTTCTTGGTCTGATAGCCTGTATTTATCGTCATTGACTTAATCATTCCTGTTACAATTTGATTTCGAGTGCAAAGATACGATATTAAAACGAGAAAAGAGAAGAAAACCCAAAGATTTTCTTCTCTTTCTCTTAAAATCCTAATTATTGGGTATCCAACCAGCGCAAAACATGATGTTTGTGCCACACCAATATTACATTTGCTGCAATTTCTTGAGATATTCAGAAGGTATCTCCCCATATTCAGCCTTAAAACACCGGCGGAAATAAGCCACGCTGTTCATACCTACCATAAAGGAGATTTCACTGATGCTATACTTGCCCTCCAGAAGCAAATGCTCGGCATACTGCATCTTATACTTGCGGATATATTCGTTGGTAGAGATACCCGTGAGCGCCTTCATCTTGCGATAGAGCGTACTGGTACTTACCGCCAAGTTACTGGCTATCAGGTTAACATCCACATCACCACTGATATTCTCTTCGATCAGCTTATTCAACTTGTCAAAGAATTCCTGATCTACCTTATTAAGCGCTTCCCTCAACTGCTCTTTCTTCTGTGCCAAATTGGTTTCCTTCGATTCCTGTATCAGCATCTTGTCGCGTCGGCGCTGTTGCAAGAGGTTAAGGATTCGGCTACGCAAGAGCTTATGCGTAAAAGGTTTGGTGATATACGAATCGGCTCCCGAATCATATCCCTTCTCCTTGGCTTCGAAAGAATCCTTCGCCGTAAGAAGAATGATAGGAATATGACTGGTGCGCACATCTTTCTTCAAGGCCCTGCACATGGCATTGCCATCCATATTCGGCATCATAACATCTGAAATAATCACGTCAGGCACCTTATCCAATGCCAATGCCAATCCTTCACGTCCATCACCAGCCTTCAACACATCAAACTCATCAATAAACGATTCTGCCACATAGTCGAGAATCTCCCTATTGTCCTCTATCACGAGGAGCAACAGCTTGCTATTCTCCACACTGAGCACGGCTTCCTCTGAATTGAGGACATCAGATGCAGCATCATTACCCTGCGATTTAGCTGAAGCATTCTCATCACCTCGCAAGGCTTCAGGATAAATCTCATTCTCATCCAGAGTGACGATGAAACTGGTCCCCTGCTCCAGATTGCTTTCTGCCTTCACCTCACCATGATGCAGGGTCACCAACTTCTTGACCAGCGAGAGACCGATGCCTGTGCCGGAAGCCTGATGGGTTCCATTCTCCTGATAATAGCGATCGAAGATATGCGGCAATGCCTTTGCTGAGATGCCATGGCCCGTATCACTCACCGTGATATCCACCAGATGACGTTCCCCGTTGCGACGACGCTCCACACTGATATCAATATTACCCTGATCGGTATATTTGATGGCATTCGATACCAGATTATCCAAGATAATGGCGATGACCTCCTTGTCGATATACATCAAGATTGGATTCTCAGGAGCCACAAACCTGATGGCTACGTCAGGCTTCCGCGCCAGTTCCTCGTACTTCAAAGAAACCTCATGCACGGCATCCACTACGTTTGCCTTCACTACACAAAGCCGACGGTTGTCGGTCTCCGTCTTTCTGAATTCCAATATCTGAGTAATCAGTTCGTTCAATCTCACCGCACTCTGATGTATCACCGCAAGCTTATGCTTCACAGCCTTCGTAATATCCGACGAATGCGAGATGTCGTCAAGCGGACCGAGAATCAGCGTAAGCGGAGTGCGGAGTTCATGAGTGATATTAGTAAAGAAGCGCAGGCGCTCCTCGTTGAGTTTCTGTTCCTTCTCATGGTTCACCTTTTCTGCTTTCAACTGGAATTTCAGGCGGAGATGACGCTGATATGTTCTCAAAGCCAGATACACTATCGCCAAAACGAATAAGGTATAGCACAACTTAGCCCACCATGAAAGCCAGAACGGAGGCCGAACGGTGATGGTAAACTCGGCAATTTCAGAAGACCATGGCTGGTTATGCAAGCGAGTTCGTACCTGCAACTGATAGGTTCCTGGTGGAATATCGCGTAAAGTAATCGTTCCATTCTGAGCTGTTATCCAATCATCCTGCAAACCTGAGAGTTTATAGCTATACTCCACATAATTCTCCATGGCAAAGTTCTGCACGGTAAAATTTACCGAAAAGGAGTTCTCATCATACGCCAACGAGATATGGTTGCGCATGGCAAGATTGATGACACTATCAGGCTGCTCTATTCCACGGATCAGCCGCAACGAAGTAATAATCGTCTTAGGAGCCCGGTTGACAGACAAGACTCGTCTCGGCAGGAAACTGCATAATCCCTGAGCCGAACCAAAATAGATAATCCCCTGTTCGGAACGAGCCACACTGCCATCGTTGAAATTAGCCTTAACTACATTATCTTTCTCATTAAAATTGATAAACCTACCAGCTTGTCCTGACTTTAAACAACTGATACCACGATTGGTGCTCATCCAGATGTTATGCATCTCATCTTCTATAATGGCACGCACATGGATATTGCTCATTCCCTGTCTCTGGTCATAAATCACGTGTCTATCCTGATGCTTTACATCAAAGCAGATGGCTCCCTCGTTGGTAGCTGCCCAAATACGCCCTTGGGAATCGCGCATCAGATGATTCACTGCATTGGAAGGAATATATTCCTTTTCACCCTTAGTTGAATTAAACGACTTGATCCGCTTCATTTGAGGAGAAAACACCTCAATGCCAATGTCGAAATAGCCCACCCAGACTCTATGCCGGGCATCCATACAGATGGCACGTACCATATCATTGCCAAGATGATAATTATTTACCACCTTCATCCGCTTGATATCAACCACATAGATACCATGAGAAGTACCTATCCACATCTGCTGCTTGTCATCTTCATAGAAACATCTGACATCTTCATGCGCATTTGGCAAAACCTTGCGGAATCCTCCACCTGCCATCTTTACAGTAGCCCCCTGATAGAAAGATCCAAACCACAAATTACCATAACTATCCCGAGTTGCAGCTGTCACGATACTGCCACCTTCATGTTCATAGGTAGCCAATCGTTTTCTTTCTGGCGAGAAAACATTCAATCCTTTTCCATCTGTACCTACCCATAGCTGCCCTTTCTTATCAAAAGCCAATCCCATCACAGATTTCTCCGTGAGTCGTTCCAGCTGATCAAGAACACCAGCCCGGATGGTACTGAATGGCGCAACAGATTGAGTCAGGAAATTGATGCCGCTACCATAAAATCCTGCCCATACATTATTATATTTATCTAGCAATAGGCTTCGCACACTATTACCCGTAAGATTAAAATCGCTAAAACCCTCGCTGATGAAAGAACATGATATCTGAGTACTTGCAGTAAATGACTTATTGGCAACATCCAATACAGCTATACCCATCTGCTCGGTTGCTACAAGCATATTACCATCCGGCAATTCACAGAAATCAAAAATACGATGATTCTTGATGGTTTGATCCGCTACATGCAGAAATCGCTGGCTAAGTGGGTCGTAGATATCTATACCCACATTAGTACCGATCCATATCGTTCCTTTTTTGTCGCGATACAGACAAATCACCTCATTACCCGAAATAGAGAAGATGTCTTGGTCGTTGTGCTTAAAATTCCGGGCAGTTAAACGTTGGGTATCTATGATGGATAATCCACTCTTGACATGTCCCACCAAAAGATTGCCATTTCCCAAATCGAGCACACACCACAATTGATTGTCCGGCAAACCTTTCACGCGATTTTTATCAAAATGCACAAACCTCTTGGTTTCGGGATCAAACAGTTCTACACCTTTCCAATAGGTGGTAATCCAGAGTTTACCATTGGCAGAGGGTGTGATATGCGTAATATCATTCGTTGCAATGCTGGAAGGATTCTTGCCGTCATACTTATAGCTATGCCATTCCTCTGTTTGATAGTTAAAGGAATTGAGACCATCATTCTTGGTTCCAATCCAGACAACAGGTTCCTTGGCATCATCAATCACACAGTTCAACTCACTGCTGGATATGCCCTTTCTGTCTCTTTGCTTGTAATAGGTAAAGAAGCTATTACCATCAAACCGATTCAAGCCTTCTTCGGTAGCAAACCAAAGAAAGCCATATTTATCTTGCGCTATGCTTACAACATAATTGCACGATAAGCCCTGCTCCAAATCCAATGGTCTGACTTGATACTTCTGAGCCAAGGCAACAATATGCCCCATCAAACAGATGAAGACCGCAAAAAGTGTCTTTTTTATTTCTATCATATTCATCAAAGCTATATGGTTTTTAATTTTCAATTTGCTGCAAAATTAACAAAAAGCTCCTAAAATCAGGCAAGAAACAAGCTAAAAAACATCAAAAACAGCGACACAAATCTTTCTGTGCACGATTTATACCCCCCATTTGAATGTTTTTTCTCCATCAATTCTTAATAATCGCCGTACATTTGCAGCCGAATAAACAATACGAAAGTTGCTCAACTAACGCAAAGTTACTCAACTAACGCATAATAAACAAAATAATAAAATATAAAACCAAAAAGAATGTCTTATGGCACATCAACCATTTAATCTAAAGAATGCCCTTCTATGGGCTGCGATTGCTTTGGGTGGATTCACATTCCAGGCATGCAGTAGCGATGATGATTATCCTACAGTGGATGGTCAGAATCCAACGATTTCATTAACATCAGACCTGATTCATGCAGAACCAGGACGTACCTTTAACATCACAGGTAAGATCAGCGATGCCGACGGTATCAAGTCTATCCGACTCAAGAACGAAGGAATGCTCCTTGACAAGACCATCAATCTGCTCGACATCTACAAAGATTCCCTGCTCCATGAGTATAATCTCGACTATGCTTATACTCCTGCAGACGACTGGACCGACAACTCCAGCTTTCCGTTGGAGGTGACCGTTGAAGACGTGGTGGGAAAAGTATCAACAGTCAGTATCACCATCAAGGGTGACGGCGACTTCACCTTCCCGGTATTTACAGTTGCACCATCTAATAAGGTGAACGTGATGAAGGAAGACCCAACACTCCTGCTCAATGTTGCCGTATCCGACAACAAGTCGTTGAAGAAGTTGGTCATTGATATTCCTGGCATCAACAAGCACGACGAGGTAACACTCTCTGGTACTGAATACGAATACAGCGAGGAATATACATTCCCATCAGATGATGCCGATTACGAGATGAGCATCAAGGTATATGACGGTATGGACAACATGACCGAGCAGAAGAGCATCATTATCGTCAGCGACTTGGTTGACTTTGAGAAGATGTATCTTGCAGACGTCAACTCACCAGCAGAACTGACAAGTGATGTTTACGGTGTGCCAATGCTGATTGATCACGTAGGCGAATTCCAGTATCGTGCCCGCTACTACAACCAGAAGCCAGGCACAGGCATACGCTTCATACCACAGAAAACCGATTTCGTTCCTCTCTGCTTCGGTGTTGACGAGAAGACAGGTTTGCTCACCCGCAAGGCTAGCGATGCAAAGCCTATCATCTTGGAAAAGGTGGGTTACTACGAAATCAACTTCAACATCATCACAGGTGAATACAAGGTAGAGGAATATACTCCTACAACCAAGAAGATGACCCTCAATGGTTCTACCACGGTTGACTTCAACGACGGTTCTGGCGCACAGCCTGCACAGATTTGTCTGGCAGGTAAGGGCTACTTGCCAGAGGGAGGCGGCGAATGGACAACCAATCAGAACGCAGGTGCATTCATTCTGAATCAAGACAAGAACAACCCATATCGCCTCTATCGCGAAATGAACCTCAAGGCAGGTGACGAAATTGAATTCACCATCAGCCAGACCCACTGGTGGGGTTGGTGGCCAGAGCCATTCTGGCGCTTCGACGGTTCGGATGAGAACGAGGCCAACAAGCTCAACGGCGGTGACAACATGAAGAAGGTAAAGGTTCCTGCTACAGGAAAGTATCTCTTCGAGTTCGACTACGCTCTCTTGCGTTCTCGCATCATCCCTATCAAATAGAATAACACGTGTGAAAGAACAGTCATCTAGAATATTAGAAACATAGTAATATGAACAAGAAATATATCATAGCAGCCATGGCAACCAGTTTTGCCCTCAATATGAACGCTCAGAGCGTGAAAGTGACGGGTACTGTCGTGGACAGCAACAACGAACCAGTTATTGGAGCATACATCAAGGTGAAAGGTAGCAACAAAGGTGCTGTTACCGACCTGGATGGTCATTATACCATCGATGCCGACAAGAACGCTACCCTCGTTATCTCATACGTAGGTATGGCAAACCAGGAAGAGAAAATCGGCAACCGTTCACAGATCAACTTCGTATTGAAGGACGATGCCAACGACTTGAACGAGGTGGTAGTCATCGGTTACGGTCAGGTAAAGAAGGGTGACCTCACCAGTTCCATCTCAGCTATCAAGGGCGATAAGCTGGAAAAGCTCTCTACCGGTAACGTAATGAATGCCCTCCAGGGTCAGGTAAACGGTGTACAGATCAGTGGTGCCGGTGGTCCTGGTGCTTCACCTCGTGTCATCATCCGTGGTGTCACCACCGTGAATGGTTCAGACCCTCTCTACGTTGTAGATGGTATGCCTGTAGGTACCAACATCAACTTCCTCAATCAGAACGACATCGAGAGCATGCAGGTATTGAAGGATGCCTCTGCATCAGCCATCTATGGTACCCGTGCTTCGAATGGTGTGATCTTGATCACCACCAAGAAAGGCAAGAAGGGAGATGCCAAATTCAATGTAACAGCCACCGTAGGTCTCCAGACGCTGAAGAAGCAGAATATGGCAGACTCGCAGGAGTATAAAAAAGTTTACGATACCCGTTATACCAACGATGGCAACGTTTCTCCTTTCAAGGGAAGTGCTGATACCTATACCGATTGGTGGAAAGAATGCATCAACGATGTAGCCGTACAGCAGAACTACGACCTTTCATTCTCTGGCGGTAACGACAAGATGATCTACTCTGGAAGCATCGGTTACTACAAGCAGGACTCTCAGTACAAGGTAGGTCAGTGGCAGAAACTCTCTGCACGCTTCTCTACCGAATACAATTTCAATAAGATGGTCAAGGCAGGTGTTGACTTCACTCCTCGCTACGAGCAGTGGGATGACACACCAAATCTGATGAGTGCCATCATGGCGATGGATCCAACAACTCCAGTAATGCGTGCTGAGAGTGAATGGACCAGCAATCCATACAGCAACTATGAGCGTTCTCACAACAACCAGGAGTGGAACCCTGTAGCAACAATGGCTCGTATGGACTCTGGTGCCAGCGAATATGGATTGCTCGCAACTCCATACGTAAGTCTCACCCCTATCAAGGGACTGACCATCAAATCAGCATTCGGTTTGAACGCCCGCTTCCGCAGAACTGATTCGTTCAACGTAAACTTCTTCATCGACAACCTGGAGCAGAATCAGAACAACAATGCTACCAGAAAGATGGAGAACTGGGTGGACTGGAACTGGACCAACACCGTGAACTACATGACAACCCTCAACAAGAAACACAACATCAACTTGATGGGCGGTTACACTATGGAGCGCTTCCAGGACTACTGGGCTAATGCTTACTCAGAGAATATTCCAAATAATGATGAGTCTCTGCGCTACCCTAGCTCAGGAACCAAGAACCCAGCAGCTACGGGTACCGACAGCTTCACTTCGCTGGTATCTTACCTGGGACGTGTGATGTACAACTATGCAGAGAAGTACTACCTCACAGCATCTATCCGTGTGGATGGTTCTTCCAAGTTCTCCAAGGACAACAAGTGGGCTACCTTCCCATCTGTATCTGGAGCTTATCGACTTACCGGCGAGGAGTTCATGAAGAACCAGAAGGTGTTTGATGACATCAAGATCCGTGCTGGTTGGGGTAAGGTTGGTAACCAGAACATCGACAACTCGGCATATCTCAGCTCTATCGGTACAACAACCTATGTATTCGGTGGAACTCCAAACCGCATCATCGGTTCTACTGTGAGCGGTATCGGAAACACTAACCTGAAGTGGGAAACCGTGGAGGACTGGAACGTGGGTCTTGACCTCGCTCTTCTCCAGAGCCGCCTGAAGATTACAGCGGATTACTTCGAGAAGACATCTCACGATATGCTGATGAAGAAAGACAACCTCCTCATCCTCGGTTACCCAATGTGGAACGGACAGATGTGGGAGAACGTAGGTAAGATGAAGGCTACAGGTTGGGAACTTGGTATCAACTGGAACGACCAGATCCAAGACTTCACCTACGGCATAGGTCTGAACCTTTCTCAGGTAAAGAACAAGGCTGTGAAATTGAATGGCGATTACATCTGGACAGGTGGATTCAGCGGCGACTACATCGTTCGCAATGCCGAGGGTGAATCTCTCAGCCAGTTCTGGGGTTACAAGACAGCAGGTATCTTCCAGAACGAGACAGAGGTGAAGTCATACACCAACGAGCATGGCGAGTCATTGCAGCCAAATGCCAAGCCAGGTGACCTCCGCTTCGTGGATTTGAATAATGATGGCGTCATCGACAGCAACGATAAGACTCATATCGGTAATCCATTCCCAGACATCATGGTAGGTTTGAACCTGAATGCAGCATACAAGGGCTTCGACCTCGTAGCCAACTTCTACGGAACCATCGGCAACGACATCTTCAACAAGAACATCGGTCGCTATGCAGGAACCGATGGTCAGAATGTATATGCCGGCACTTACGACAAGACCTGGAGAACCGACAACACTGGTGCAGAATTCCCTCGCCTCTCTGTCAATGATTCCAACATGAACTACAAGCGAGTAAGCGACTTCTTCGTAGAGGATGGTTCTTACTTCCGCTGCAAGTTGCTCCAGATTGGCTACACATTGCCTAAGCAGTGGTTCAACAACAAGCTGAACTTGCGTTTGTCATTCTCAGCTCAGAACCTCTTTACCATCACCAACTACTCTGGTGCAGATCCAGAAGCAGCATCAATGGGTAGCAGTGTTACAGAGGCTGGTATCGACTACACAGGTTATCCTAACCCACGTACCTTCCTCTTTGGTTTGAACATGAGCTTCTAATCGCAGGGAATATACATTATTATAATATATGTAATCATTAAAATAAGAAACAAGATTATGAAAAGATATATCATAGGTTTGACCTTGGCTTCTGCCTTGACCATGGGCTTGACATCTTGCTCCGACTTCCTTGAGGAGCCTATCCGCGGTCAGCAAGACATGGAGAACTACTTCACTACCGAGGAAGAGTGCGAAAAGCAGATTACCGGTTGCTATAACTTCATCGCATGCGATGACTGGTGGCAGATTTACAAATTCTACAACCTCTGCAACATCACCACCGATGATTGCTGGATGGGTAACACCACACAGGACCCGGGTGAATATAGAGTAGCAGCCATGTTTACCGGCAACACCATCGACTTGGGTAATGCCGTACAGAACTTCTGGCAGTATCGCTACAAGGGTATCACCCAGTGCAACATTGCCATCGAAAAGATTGCACAGCTGAAATTCAACGACGAGAAGTATCAGAAGCGCCTGATTGCCGAGGCTAAGTTCCTCCGCGGTTTCTACTACTTCGAACTGGTGAAGAACTTTGGCGGTGTGCCACTGGTAATGTCACTCAAGATGCCTTCAGAGGTTCAGGGTATCACCCGAGCTACCACAGCTGAAACCTACGCTCAGATTGAGCAGGACTTCAAGGATGCCCTCGCCGATCTTCCAAAGAAGGCAGAGTTATCAACCAGCGATATCGGTCGTGCTACCAGCGGTGCAGCCAAGGGTATGTTGGCAAAGGCATATCTCTACCAGGGCAAGTATGCAGAAGCTGAGCCTATCCTGCAGGAACTCACCTGCCGTGGCTCTCATGCCAGCGGAACACCGGAATATGAACTGATGGATGACTTCAGCCAGGTTTGGAACATCGACTACAACAATGGCAAGGAGAGTCTCTTCGAGATTCAGGCCAGCGATGATACACAGTATTCTCTGGGTGAGCGCTACTCAGTCTTGGTTGGTTCACGTGACGACGCAGGTTGGTCATGGGGTCTTCCTACCAGTAACCTGGAAAAGGCTTTCGAGGATGCAGGAGATGAGATTCGACTTCGCTATACAATCCTTCACGATGGACAGACAGATGTTCCTGGCGACCCAACCTGGAATGAAGACAACCCATACGTTATTTCTGCCAGCAAGCATAAGTCTGGCCGTTGCAACATGAAGCTCTTCATCCCAGTGAATAGACGTCCTAGTCCATACGATGCACCTCACAATCCAATGAACATCCGCTTGCTCCGCTATGCAGAGGTGCTGCTGATGTATGCAGAGACTGAGAATGCTCTCAATCACGACAGTGAGGCACAGTGGGCACTCAACAAGGTACGCCAGCGTGTTCAACTTCCAGAAGTTACTGCCACAGGCACAGCCCTTCGTGATGCCATCCGCGCAGAGCGCCGCTTGGAGCTGGCACTTGAGGGAACCCGCCTCGACGACCTGCGCCGCTGGAAGATGGATGATGGAAAGACGATGATGGAACACGTATTCGGTCCTAACGGTACCTTCGTGAAGTATAACATGGAGGAATCTACCGACCCATACGAGACCACCAATCAGCAGGAAAACAGCAACGAAGGAATCAACTTCCAGGCACCTCGCGACCTTCTCTTTGCCATCCCTAACTCAGAAATCACTATGAGTAACGGAACCATCAAGCAGAACGAAGGTTACAACTAAAATATCAAGGGGGCAGGGCAAATATCTTGTTCTGCCCCCTTTCGCTCATTAAAATATTCATAAACTATATACCTTATTATATATGAGCCTCAGAAAAATTAATAAAACATCCATCTTCAGCCTCACAGCTGCCTTGATGATGACAGCCAACTTACATGCGCAATCTTCATACACGGTCACCGTAAATCCCAATATCTGCTACCAGACCATAGCAGACTTCGGTTCAAGCGACTGTTGGACAGCCGATTTTGTAGGCAAATATTTCAGCAATACTGAAAAGGAAAAGTCGGCGAAATGGCTCTTCAGTCAGGAAATGGATGCCGATGGCAATCCGGAAGGCATCGGTCTCTCTATGTGGCGCGTTAACTTGGGTGCCGGTTCTGCAGAACAAGGCAGTGAAAGCGGTATCGAAGATATCACTCGACGTGGCTACTGTTTTCTGGATGCCAAGGGCAATTACGACTGGACCAAGTCGGCAGGTCAACAGTACTTCATGCAGCAAGCCAAGAAATATGGAGTCGATCATTTCCTGCTCTTCTCCAATTCAGCCCCAGTACAATTTACCAAAAACGGCAAGGCATACGCCAACAAGGGTGTGAACGGGAGCAATCTCTCAGATAATCACTATGCCGACTTTGCTGATTTCCTCACGACCACAACCAAGCACTTCACCGACGAAGGCTACAACATAACCCTCATCGACCCAGTAAACGAGCCACAATACGACTGGACAGAAGGTCAGGAAGGTTCACCATGGACCAACGAGTGCATCGCCAAGCTCGCACGAGAGTTGGACAAGAGCATTACCAAGCAGGGACTCTCTGCCCAGATACTCTTGCCGGAGGCATGCCAATGGAAGGCACTCTATCAAGATGGAACCGAGAAGAGAGCCAACAATCAGATAGAGGCATTCTTCAATGCCAGCAACAGCAGTACTTACATCGGCGACTTGAAAAACCTGAAAAGAGCCATCGCTGGTCATAGCTACTGGACCTTCGGCACGAATGCCGATCTGAAGGACATCCGCCAGAACGTATGGAACAAGGCTAAGGAATATGATCTCGATGTATATCAAACCGAATGGAGCATGCTCGATAAGGAGCCATCCACATCAGCAGGCTTCCCTTCCAGTTACGATGCTGCCAGCTATATGGACATCTCGCTCTATATGGGTAAGCTTATCCACTGCGACCTCACCTACGGCAATATGGCATCTTGGAGCTACTGGACCTCTTTCGCACAAGAGAAATGGGGACAGAAGAACCGTTTCTATCTCTTGAGAATGAATGCACAGGGCGATAATAGCAACGAGAGCTATGGCGACATCCAAACCGCCGGTATCATCACCGACAACAGCAACCTCTGGGTGCTCGGCAACTATAGCCGTTTCATCCGTCCAGGTTACAAGCGTATCGACCATATCACCAATAAGGAAGAAGATCTCAATAAGCTTCTGGGCTCTGCCTATCTTTCTCCCGACGGCAAACGCAGCGTTTTGGTATATGTTAACATGATGGCTACACAAAGCAGCGTCCGCATCAATATTGAGGGACAGAACGCGGCCAAGGACATCAACGTTTACCGCACGTCAGCTAAAGAAAACCTGAAGCACATCAAGAGTAATTTCAGTCTGGATAAGTTGATTGCCATCCCATCCAAGAGTGTTGTTACCATCGTGATTGATTTCGACGAGGCCATCAATACCGGCATTAGTCATATCAAAGCAGATCAGGCAGGCAGCGATGACATCTACAGCATTGAGGGCAAACTGGTTCGCAAGCATGCAGATTCTACAGAAGGACTCGCCAAGGGCATCTATATCCAAAACGGCAAGAAATTCGTGATTAAATAACAGTAGGGGCATCCATATGCCTTTTGAATAGCTCATCAAACACAAAATTCTATTATGGTACATAAATATATAAAATACAGTGCGTTATCAGCATTACTCATTACCTGTCTCAACATACAGGCTGCACAGGATGGAACTACCCGATATACCATCCTTACCCAAAGTCCGGAACAGCACATCCAGCACTTCGGTGCCAGCGATGCCTGGAGTATGCAGTTTCTCGGACTATGGCCCGAGAAGCAGCAGGAACAGATTGCCGACTGGCTCTTCTCTACCGAGAATGATGCGCAAGGCAAACCTAAAGGCATCGGCTTGTCTATCTGGCGATTTAATCTGGGAGCCGGAAGCGAGGAACAGGGAGAGGCTTCGCAGATTCAGCCGGGCACAAGAACCCAATGCTTTCTCAATGCTGACGGCATCTACGACTGGAGCAAACAGGCTGGACAGCGCAAGTTTCTCAAGCTCGCCAAGCAGAGAGGTGTGCCTTATTTCCTCGCCTTCTGCAACTCAGCACCCGTGTTCTATACCAAGAACGGACTCGCAACCAACACAGGGCGCGGCGGCACCATCAATCTGAAGAATGATTGCTACGGCAAATTCGGAAAGTTCATCGCCACATCTCTCAAAGGCATCGAAGAGCACGATGGCATCCACATCAACTACATCAGCCCTATCAACGAGCCGGATGGACATTGGAACTGGACAGGACCGAAGCAGGAAGGAACCCCAGCTACCAACCGCGAGTTTGCCAAGGTGGCAAAGGAGGTAAGCAAAGCATTGGTAAAAAACAAGCTCAACACCGAGATTCTCATCAATGAGTCGAGCGACTATCGCTGCATGCTTGGCACCCACATGGCCGACTGGCAGCGAGGCTACGAAATCAACTCCTTCTTCACCAAAGACAGTACGCAGACCTACCTGGGCAACGTGAAGCGACTCCTCCCTCTCATCGGGGCTCACAGCTACTGGACCAATACCCCTATCCCATACATGAGAGAAATCAGAATGAAGATTAGGGAAGCGTGTAAGCAGAAGAACATCAAGTTCTGGCAAACAGAACTCTGCATCATGGGCAACGATGAGGAGATTGGCGGCGGAACTCCTTACGACTTCTCGATGAAGACAGCCCTCTATGTGGCTCGTGTCATCCATCATGACCTGGTATATGCCAATGCCGAGAGCTGGAGCTGGTGGCGTTCTGCAGGCGGTGACTATCGCGATGGTCTCATCCGCATCTACAGCAAAGATGGCTGGAAGAGCGGCTGGGCTGTAGATTCCAAGCTGATGTGGGCACTCGGCAACTATTCCCGCTTTATCCGTCCTGGTGCCCAGCGCTACGATATCGCTACCACTTCTGCCGATGGAAAGCAGATAGAGGAAGGCTACAACGACCCTTACGGTGTAATGTGTTCTGCCTATCAGAATGCAGATGGCAAATGGGTTATTGTGGCAATCAACTATTCTGAGGATGTGAAGCCTGTCAACTTCCAACTCGATAATCAGGAGCAGAAAAGCTGGCAGATGTATCGTACCAGCGACATCTCTGCCGAGAGTTTAGCGCCTGTTGGAATTTGCGATGGAACCACCCAGTTGGCTCCACGAAGTATTACGACTTTTATGCAAAAATGATAGAAACAGTGCCTTTTTAACGAAAAATCCCCTTTATTGAACGATTTTTACCCTTCATAAAGGGGATTTTCCGTTATCTTTGCAAATGTTTTATCGAGAATACAAAAAATAAGTATAATGACAGTAACAACTTCAATCAAGACATTAGCCTTTGCCTCACTATTGGCACTGGCACCAGCTCAGATGATGGCGGCACAGAAAGGTGGCACCTTCACTACCGGCGACAAGACATTTCTTCTCAATGGCAAACCTTTCGTGGTTAAGGCTGCCGAGTTGCACTACCCTCGTATTCCTCGTGCCTACTGGGAGCATCGCATCAAGATGTGCAAGGCTTTGGGCATGAATACAGTCTGCCTCTATGTGTTCTGGAATATCCACGAGCAGCAGGAAGGCAAGTTCGATTTTACGGGTAACAACGATGTGGCTGCATTCTGCCGACTGGCTCAGAAGAACGGCATGTATGTCATCGTACGTCCGGGTCCATACGTTTGTGCAGAATGGGAAATGGGCGGTCTGCCTTGGTGGCTCCTCAAGAAGAAGGACATCCGCCTTCGTGAGCAGGATCCTTACTTCATGCAGCGTGTTGAAATCTTCGAGAAGGAAGTAGGCAAGCAGCTGGCTCCACTCACCATCCAGAATGGTGGCCCTATCATCATGGTTCAGGTGGAGAATGAATATGGTTCTTACGGAAAGGACAAGCCCTACGTGAGCGCCATCCGCGACATCGTCCGCAAAAGCGGATTTGATAAGGTGAGCCTCTTCCAGT
>ERZ1031845.471-NODE-471-length-15272-cov-3.623973_pt1 | contig 15272 bp, 19 predicted proteins | sample MGYA00518169_ERZ1031845 | MGnify/ENA primary metagenome ERZ1031845 (study PRJEB33719, sample SAMN04261265) | wastewater metagenome | biome: rural village; feature: human; material: feces | host: Homo sapiens | place: El Salvador | collected 2014-01-14 ...
TTGTAATTTCAAATGAACTTGAGTGGAAGAAATACACCAATCAAGTCAGAAACAAAACATGTTTATGGAAGTGTTGGGAATGTGGGAAGTTGTTTCATCCGTACAAAGGATTTGAATCAACTTCCCATTTTTGTTGTGTGGATTGTTCAAACAAATACTGGGAAAAAGAACAGAAGCAGGGGATACGACATTGCAGGTATTGCAGCAGGACTTATAAACCGAGTGTGTCTACATACGGAAATGTATACAAGCTCTGCTGTTCGGACTGTACTGCTATTGTGACGAAGATCAATTACAAATTGGTGGATTGGCAAAAGGAGAAATTCAAAAATGGAAGATTTTACAAAAAGAAGATTTTACAAAAAGAAGGTAAGAGAAAGCAAGATATGACAGACAGACGTATTATTTTGGACTTGTGTGGAGGAACTGGATCATGGTCTAAACCGTATCAAGAAGCAGGGTATGATGTACGTATTATCACTTTGCCAGACTATGATGTAAGAACCTATATTCCACCTGACAATGTTTACGGGATCCTTGCAGCACCGCCATGTACAGAATTTTCACTTCTCAATTGTAAAGCTGAACCACGAAAACGTGATGAAGCAGCAGGAATGGAAATCGTGAACGCTTGCTTGCAAATCATCAATCAGTGCAATCCGCATTTTTGGGCATTGGAAAATCCACGAGGGCATTTGAGGACATATCTTGGTATGCCAAAGTTGAATTTTCAACCGTGGTTTTATGGTGATCCGTGGACGAAAGCAACGGATATTTGGGGGAATTTCAATATTCCCAAAAGGAAATTTGAAAGCTGGGATGATGTTCCAAAGATTGACTTATACACTAGACGGAACAGGAGTAAGCCTAATTTTGCATATTTACACAAAAGTGCATAGAACAAAATTCCGCAGCTACAATTCCATAAGCCTGAAACAGATGCAGAATTTAGGGCAATGACACCCCTGGATTTGCAAAAGCATTCTTTGAAGCAAATAGATGAAAGGAGTTAATAGAAGATGACAGTATCTAAATTCAAAGTAGGAGATAGGGTATATGCTCCCTTTCATGATTGTGGAACTGTGACGAAGATCACTAATGATGAAACATATCCGATCGAAGTAAAATGGGAAGTAAGTCGCTACAAGCTTGGTGACGATATTAGCACCTTTACTCCAGATGGTTTTTTATTTTTTGGGGATAAGAGAGATTGGACAAAAATTACTGTGGTTGGAAAGGCTATTCCAAAAGACGAAGAGGAGGAAGAAGAAATGGGACAGATTGCAGGAGTTATTCAGCACTCTAAGGTGGAAAAATCAATGGCAGAAGAAAGAAAATTTGAGACAGGAGATCCTGTTTGGTCTTTCTTCTTTGGTAGTGGTATTGTTACCAGAGTGTCTGGACTCAAAACTGCTACACATCCAGTTGTAGTAAAGTGGACAGACAATGCTAGATTTTCGAACACTTATAATTACTTTACTATTGATGGGCATTTTTATTACAGCGATGATGAAGCTAAAGATATCACTCCACTTGACGTCATTGACTTGTCCAAAGATGATGGCGTTGCAGATAGAATGATGGATGCACTTGACAAGAAAACAGATGATGCTATCAATCCAGCGCATTACAAGGTCAAAGGTATTCCAGAAGCCCATGAGATTATCAATCATCTGATGCATATGGAGCAGTATGAGGGCTTCTTGTGGGGCAACATTCTGAAATACGCATACAGATTTGGTCGCAAAGGTGACAAAGCAGAGACCGCCGGAAAGATCGAATGGTATGCTAAGCAGCTTAAAGATTTAGAGGAAAGAGGAGATTGTGAATGTTCATTGAAAATGTAAATGGTGTCGATACAATATACATCTTTCCAGAAGAGTATGATGATATTGACTATCTGATTAGGTTTGCAATCCAGCAGGAAATCGAGAAAGCTGATGAAAGAAGCGCAAAGCGGCTTTATGGGGGAAAAGTATGAAGTACCATACGATTTATGCTGACCCGCCATGGATTGAGCATGGGGGGGGTGGACGAGGGGCTAATGTCCATTATCCGCTTATGAAAACGAAGGAAATCATAGCCATGGCTCCGATGGTGCAGGAGCTGGCAGAAGAGAACGCCCATCTGTACCTGTGGACTACCAACAATTTCCTCCCTGACGCCCTAGAAGTTATGAAAGCGTGGGGGTTCAGATACGTCACCACGATTACATGGATGAAAAACAGGATAGGGCTAGGGCAATATTTCCGTGGGTTGACTGAACATTGTTTGTTTGGTATCCGCGGGAAACTTTCGTACAAAGTCATAGACGGAAAGCGGCAGCAGGGCAAGACAGGGTTCTTCGAGGAAAAGCGAGAACACTCAAGGAAGCCCGTACAGATGCGAGAAATGATAGAGAAAGTAAGTTACCCGCCGTTCATCGAATTGTTTGCCCGCGAACGGTTCGATGGGTGGGATGCATGGGGGAATGAGATATGTTTTACTGGAAAGACGAGAACAAAAAATCGTTCGAGGTGAAAGGGGTAGAAAAATGAAAATCACAAATTTACAGGTGTATGACATGCACAATTCTATTCGTGCTAGTGGTTATCCGATGAAAGAAAGATTGGACTTTAATTCACAGCATCGCTACATTGATGACCTTGATTGGAAGCGAGCTGTTTCATTAGCAAGCAGAGAAAGCAGTGAAGGACACGATAATTTCCTTAGCGGAATTATCGTGTCTTTTGATTTGACTTGCACGATCAAGATGTGGACAGAGTTTGAACGTTACCACTTTGCCCAGATTGTGTCTAGTCAATCTACCATGCACAGGTTGTCTAAGATGGAGCTTGATACAGCGTTTACACCCTACACTGATCCGCAGATTATCAAGAGACTGGAAGAATTGCAGAAGCAGTTTAGAGAGGAACAGAGTGAATCTTCATTTTTGCAGTTGGTTTATTCCTGCCCTGTAGGTCTTGAATTGACTGCACGGGTTACTACTAACTATAGACAGCTTAAAACGATCCTTAAACAGAGACACAATCACAAGTTACCAGAGTGGAGAGCATTTTGCAAAGAAATCCTGTCACAGTGCCCTAACGCTAAGTCATTTTTAATTGGGGCAAGCTATGGAGAAAGGAGCGTCTGATTATCAAAGGCAATGCTCCTTACTAAAGCTAACTCTACATGACACACGGGGATTAGAATCACCAGCCAACACATTACAGGCAGTTACTGCGATTGCAGAGTGCCTGCTAGCCTTACTCGAATTCATACCATCATAACGTGTAGCAAGCGTTTGATGTAGCAGGAAAGGGAGGCCTACCTTTTCTGTTTTAGGGATTCTAATCCCAGTGTGTCATGTAGAGTGAAGCATCATTTTTTTTTTTTATTATGACACGATGAAGAGAAAGGAGCTTGTTAATTTTTTTTATTATGACACGATGAAGAGAAAGGAGCTTGTTAATTATGATAGAGACAAAAGAAAAGAAAGTCGTAACAAAGAAACCTAGAGTACCACGTATTCCCCATCTTGAAGTAGGTAAAGAAGTCGTTGTAGAACTTGTGAATGGTGCATTCATCTTCAAAGCAACACAGACAATGACGATTGATGCAAACGCTTACGTTCATTTTGGCAGAGTGAGAGTTCCTGCTGGGTACGCCCTTATGCTGAATGGGGCGAGACTGATGGAGAAGAAGTTGCTGATTGTCTCTCCTACATCCGTGGTAGGAGCAGCACAGCTGGGTGTCTTCTGTACAAATACTTCCCCAGAGCTTCGTAGAATTTATGCAGGTGAAGCAGTCGCTATGGGAGTACTCATTAAAATTTCCGATAATGCTGTTGTAAATAAATTTGATTAAGGAGAAAAATTATGGCTAACGTAAAAAGACAGTTTGTGAATGGTGTTACACCGAAAGGCGAAGCACGTTATGCTTTTCTGCGTAAAGTAGAAACCTATGAAGGACAGGAGCTTGGTTATTCTATCCAGATTACATTTGATGCAAAGACAACGAAAGAGTTCAAAGCATATCTGGAACAGGAATTTGAAAAAGCTAAAGAATCTTATGAACTAAAGCCAGGAAAGAAATGGAGTTCTGAACCGTCTCTTGGTATCCATGAACTGAATGATGGGACTATCACGTTTAAGTTCAAGGCAAAGAAGACTTACAAGACAAAAGCTGGGGAAGAAATGACCCGTACTATTCCAGTAGTTGATGCAAAAGGTCATCCGATTAAAGCGTCTAATCTTGGTAATGGTTCTATCATTCGTGTTGCCTTCTCGCTGTCTCCATACTGGATGTCTAACAATAACAATGGGCTGGCATGCTATCTTCGTGGTGTACAGGTTATTAAATACATCCCATACGGCGGTAATGATGCAGCGTCCCTTGGCTTTAGTACGAACGAAGAAGGGTATGATTCTACAGTTGAAGGTGAATACGATAAAGATGCCACGACTACTAAGCCAGATGTAGAAGATGATGGATCTTCATTTGATGAAGAGGGAGATTTCTAATATTGCCTTACTTTAGCCGACATGGAGGGTGGAGTAGAAAGGTCAATGAATCTTATCGGTCTGGGCTAGAAGAAAGAGTGATTGATGAATTGAACAATGCAGGAGCAGAGTATTCCTATGAAAAACATAGGGTAGACTATACTTCTGCACCTGTTCTTCATCATTACACCCCTGATTTTGTCTTAGGTAATGGAATTATTGTAGAGACAAAGGGATTGTTTTCTGTTGCTGATAGACAGAAGCACCTTCTAATTCAGAAACAACATCCAGATCTGGATATTAGGTTTGTCTTTTCCAATTCACGGACAAAGATTCGTAAAGGAAGCAAGACATCTTACGGAGACTGGTGCAAAAAACATGGGTTTGTATATGCAGATAAGTATATACCTTTAGACTGGTTGTCTGAGCCGAAGAAAGGGATGAGTGAAAAAGATATTTATGTAAGAGGTGAAAAAACGTGAAAAAGATTAAATTTAGAAATAGGAGCATGACGGATCTAATCATTGTTGCTGATATTGATCTTCAAAACAAAGATGGAGACGCATTATACAGTGATGCACGCCGTAGAGGCGATTTTGATGTAGACTACCACTACGTGATTCATCGTGATGGGCATGTTGAACAGGGGAGAGAACAGAGGGCAGTTGGTGGTCTGTATGTCGATCCGCAGGAAACGTCTATCATTGTGTTTGTTGATGTTCCTAACGGTGGAGAAGAAACGGATGTACAGAAAAAAGCCGTGAATGATTTGCTTGGATGCTTCAAAATTGATTTCCGTGATGCTGATGTTGCAAGGGTTAAAGGAGAATATATTCCAGTGAATTATGCAGAGTACGCTAGTACAAGCGCATTTACCCTGCGCTGATTGTGGTTCGCATGATGCATTGTGTCTTTATTCCGATGGGCACACTTACTGCTTTTCCTGCGATACATATCACTATAAAGGAGATGCAGAAGAAATGGAAGACAAGGCAGAAAATAGACACAGATGTAAAGGCTGTATTCCTTTGACTGATATGGTGGTAGACACTCTTAGAGCCAGAGGGATCAGAAAAGACACATGTGAAAAATATGGGTATTTCAAAACAACTATTCATGATGAGCCAGCACAAGTTGCATGTTACTATGATGACCATGGTGAACTGATCGGACAGAAGATTCGATACAAAGACAAAAGGTTTGAGACAAAAGGTTCAAAGTTCTCTAATCGTTTCTTTGGACAGAACCTCTGGGCGAATGGACACAGAAAGATGCTGGTTGTGACCGAGGGTGAAATTGATTGTTTGACTGTTTCACAGATCAATGATAACAAATACCCTTGTGTCTCCATACCTGCTGGGGCTGGCAGTGCAAAGAAGGTATTCAAAGCCCAGTCTGAATGGCTTAATTCTTTTGATAAAGTGATTGTATTCTTCGATATGGATGAAGCAGGACGAAAAGGAATTAAAGACATTGAGGGGCTATTGAAACCTGGAAAGCTGTACATTGGTACTCTTCCTTACAAAGACCCGAATGAATGTTTGCAGAATGGACATCCAGAGGTTGTCATTGATGCAATCTGGAATGCGAAAGAATATACCCCAGATGGAATTGTGAACGGCAAAGATCTATGGGATGCTGTTTCTGAGGATGTGAAGAATGATGGATACAATCTGCCTTGGGAGAACTTAACATTGAATAAGATGATTATGGGGCTTCGCAAGGGAGAGCTTTGTGTCTTGACAGCTGGTACAGGGGTAGGGAAGACAACTTTCGTAAGACAGATTGCCTATGACTTTGGTGTAGTAAAGAAGCTGAAGATTGGCATGCTGATGTTAGAAGAAAATCCGAAACGAACCGCTACAGGGTTAATGTCTCTTCATGTCGGGAAACGTCTGTATCTTAATAGGCACGCTGTTTCTGAGGAAGAGTACAGAAAAGCCTTTGATGAGACTTTAGGCACTGGTCGATATGTCTTGTATGAACATTTTGGTTCATTGGATGGAGACAATCTGATGGATAAGATCAGATATATGGCAGTGAGTGAAGAGTGTGATTTCATCATTCTTGACCATATTTCTATCGCTATTTCTGGGCTTGAAGGGGACAACGAACGTAAGATGATTGACATACTTATGACGCAGCTCCGTTCTTTAGCTGAAGAGACAGGCGTTGGTCTTATTATCATATCGCATCTCAGACGTAACAATGCAGTAGGGAGCATAGCATTTGAAGAAGGTGGGTGTGTCTCTCTTTCCCAGCTTCGTGGCTCAGGGGCTATCGGGCAGTTAGCAGACACAGTGCTTGGTCTTGAAAGAAATCAGCAGGCAGAAGGAAAGAAAAAGAACTTAGTAAGAGTGCGTGTCTTGAAATGCCGATGGACAGGAGAGACAGGCATTGGTGGTTATTTGTTCTATGACAAAGAGCATGATACCTTGCAGGCAGTAGACAAGCTCAGTGACTATATTGATGAGGAAGGAGAGGAAGACAATGTTGACTTTTGATATTGAAAGTAACGGATTGCTTGAAGAATCTACAAAGGTTCATTGCATGGCGATCTTTGATGGAGAAACAATGCATAGCTTCTCTCCTACAAACATCGAAGTGGGCATTCATATGTTGCAGGACGCACTGGATAACGGAGAAACCATCTGCGGACATAACATCATTGATTTTGATATTCCTTGTCTTGAAAAGCTCTACCCAGCAATCTTTCATGTGTCTAGGGAGCAACGACAATATGTGAGAGACACCCTAGTTATGGCACGTCTGATCTATGGAAACATTAAAGACTATGATTATGATTTGTTCAAAAAGGGAAGATTGTCTGGTAAACTTATTGGCTCACAGTCTCTGAAAGCATGGGGGTATCGTCTGGGAGAGCTGAAAGGAACGTATGCGGAAGAGACAGAGGATGCATGGGCTACTTACAGCGAAGACATGCTGATGTATAACAGGCAGGACGTAGTTGTAACCCAGAAGCTCTATGATTTCTTGACAAGACACCCCTATTCTGAAAAGGCTATTCAACTTGAACACGCAGCACAATGGCTAATGTTTAAGCAGGAGCAGAATGGTTTTCCGTTTAATACCGAAGCAGCAGAAGAGCTAGAAAAGGTGCTACGAAAAAGACAGTGTGTCTTATCAGCTGAGTTGATGAAGCTGGCTCCTCGTATTCCAGATAAAATCTTTATTCCTAAGAGGGATAACAAAAGATTAGGATACAAGGCAGGTGTTCCAATACAACGCTACAAAGATTTTAATCCTAAGAGCAGACAGCAGATTGAGTGGTTGGTGACTGAATATTATCAGTATTCCCCAGACAATCCAGACCTGTATGAGGAAGACAGACTGAAAGTGGATGAAGACACATTTCATTTCATGTCTACGGATCCAGATGCTCCGGAGGAAGTAAGAACCTTGTCTCCACTTATTGAGGAATACTTGATGATTGTGAAGAGACTTGGACAGCTTTCAGATGGGGCACAGGCATGGCTTAAACTGGTGAAGAAGGACGGCTGTATGCATGGTAGAGTGAATCCTTGTGGAGCAGTTAGTGGGAGAGCGACACACGCAAATCCTAATGTCACGCAAGTTCCTCATAATGCTAGTCCTTATGGGAAAGAATGTAGAAGTTTGTTTGGTGTTCCAGAAGGATGGTATCAGGCAGGGATAGATGCTTGTGGTCTTGAACTGCGTTGTCTTGCACATTTTCTTGCTCCATATGATGGTGGGGAATACGCAGATGTTGTTGTAAATGGTGATATCCATACACTGAACCAGAAAGCAGCAGGTCTTGCTACTCGTGATGAAGCGAAGCGATTTATCTACGCCTTTCTCTATGGTGCAGGGGATAAAAAGATGGGTGGTCTTATTGGTGGAGATGAAAAAGCAGGGAAAGCAGTAAAGGCTAGATTCTTGAAGAAAGTACCTGCTATTCGTTCTTTACGTAAGGCTGTAAAAGATGCTCTCGTGGAAACTGATTTTCGTGGGGGCATTTTGAAATGGAAAAGACACTGGCTCAAGGGGTTGGATGGTAGAAAGTTGCATGTAAGATCTATCCATGCTGTTTTGAATCTTTTGTTACAGAGTGCAGGTGCGCTTGTCTGTAAGTACTGGATTGTACGGACAGAAGAGAGACTGCTTGCTAGAGGATTGAAGCATGGCTGGGACGGGGACTTTGCCTTAATGGCATGGGTTCACGATGAACAGCAGATAGCATGCAGAGATCTTGATGTTGCAAAGATTGTTGTTGAAGAAGCACAGGCTGCAATGCGAGACACACAGGCGCATTACAACTTTAGAGTGCAGTTAGATACAGAAGGTATTATTGGCAAAAATTGGTACGATTGTCACTGATTTTTTAATTGCGGCACGCTATGGAGAAGAGAACACTTTTATTTCTCTTTGTTTATAAGAAAAGGAGTACAAATTATGTCTAAAGAATGTGTATGTCATATGATGGAAGATGGAGTTATGTTTTGTCTGGATCAGGCAGTAAGTGTCAGAAAAGCAAATGGTGCTCTTGATTTTGTACGGATTGCATCTATTGATCCATTTCTTGAAAGGGCAAGAGTTGTGTCTCCAGAGATTGATGATGAAGTAGATATGGCAACACTGTCTCCTCTGGAAATGGCTAGAGACAATCTTACTTGGTATGCCAGACACCCAGCTTCTAAACTGAATATTGATAAAACGTACAATATTCCTGTTGACTATGATGAATTTCATAAAGCAGGGAAAGAAGCTATTAAGGGAGAGAAGGAGCTTGTCGCATATATGGATAAGAGAAAGAAAGACATTATTGCTTTCTATAATGACAAGTTGGATGAAGAAGATGAAGCGCATCGTAAAGCAGAAGACATGAGTGTTCTCCTTCTGAAATATACTGCGTTAGTGAGAGATCTTGCAAGTCAGTGTGATACGGCAGATGAAAATAACTTTATCGTTGCTAGACTTCGTACAATTCTGAATGAAGTGTTTAATGCTAATGCTTCTATTATTCATGCAGCAAAAGCCAATATTGAAGTAGTGGAACGTTACCTTCCAAAAGAGGAGAAGAAATAAATGGAACAGGAAAAGACATCTCTGACATCTCTTTCAAAAGAAGCACTTGATTCTATTGAATTTTATGTTTCTGACTGCTATGGACAGCTTGCAACTATGCAGGAAGTAAAGGACTTTAATGACGCTGTATGTGCGATTGTATTTGCCTATAGACATGTTAGAGAAGCGGAACTTGAAGTAGATAAAGTGAAAAAGCAGTATGGAGTTTCTGAAAGTATGGAGGACAAAGATGCAAAAGCAGTGTCTTGTGAAATCCCCACTGATGCTCGTGTTTGATGGAGACATGATTTGCTTTCAGGCATGTGCCGTAGTAGAGCATGAAGTCAACTGGTATGGGGATGTCTGGACATTATGGGCAGATGCTGCTGATGCTAAAGGTGAAGTGGACGCTCGTATTGCAGAAATCACTGCTGCGGTGTTAGACAAACTCAATTATGAAGGTGAATACAAAATCGTTCTCTGTTTCAGTGGTGAGGATAATTTCAGAAAGAAGATATACCCTCTCTACAAACAGAATAGAGTAGGGAAGAGAAAGCCTGTTTGTTATCATGCCATTGTGGATTGGTGCAAAAGAAATTATGAAAGTATCACAAGACATACACTGGAAGCCGATGATCTTTGTGGTATCTTAGCGACAAGACACAAGGGACACACTGTCATCATATCTGCGGATAAAGATTTCAAGTGTATCCCGAGTGTCTTTTATAATTTCATGAAACGTGAGTTGTACGTCATATCAGAAGGAGAAGCTGATTACTTCCATTTGATGCAGACACTCATGGGAGACACTGCTGACAATTATACTGGATGCCCTGGTATTGGAGCTAAGACTGCTCAGAAACTCTTTGCAGATAAGGGTGTGTCTTGGGAAACGGTAGTTGAAGCATTTAAGAAAAAGGGGTTGTCTGAAGCATACGCATTATCACAGGCACAGGTGGCACGAATCCTTAGAGATGAAAACTATGACAGTAAGACAGATGAAATTACACTCTGGACACCTAAGAAAGAGAGGTGTAGTCCTTGATTAAAGTACAGGATGATTCTGATTCTTTACGTGCAGAGATGAAACGTCCATATATTTCAGCAGAAGTTATGGAGTATCTTCGTAAGAATTTTGATATTTCCTATTTACTGGCTAAAGATGTTGGAAGTGAATCAATGCGTCTTGGGTACATCAAGGGTGTACAGGATGTGATTGATTCTCTTTTAGCATGCCAGAGAATGAATGCAGGTAAATGATATGTGTTTATGGAATAAGATGCCTAAGATTACTATTCATAACATGACACCAGCACAGCTACAGCAGACAAACAACACTGCACAGAATCCAGAAAATGCTGTTTATGGTGGAACAAAAAATTGGGAAGTAGCAAGCAAAAAGAAAGGTGTGGCAGCTCTTACTGTTAAGAAAGACACACTGAATAAGGCAACTAATGATACAGGTGTAAATTACAATTTGTAAATTAAAGGAGAATGAGAAATATGGGATGGTGGGCTAAAGTTACACACGCAATTACAAAACCATTTAAGGCAGTAGGACATGCAGTAAGCAAATTAGTAGGGGCAGTAGCACAGCCTGCTATTAAGCTCATAGGGGGACTTTTTGGTGGTAGTTATGGTACACAGGAAGTTGCTGCTCCGCAGATTTCCGCCCCTGCTGTAGCAGCACCAGAACCTACGCAGGGGCAGCAAGAATCTGATCTGGTGTCTAATAAGCGAAAGCGAACAAATAAAGGGAAGCGAGCCTTAATGATTGATAGTGGCGGTTCAGCTGGTTCTGGGGGTACGACAGGTACTGGTCTTAATCTCTAATGATAGGAGACAAACATGGCACAGCAGAACAGCATGAATGATATTATCAAGAACCGTGAAGAAACAGCGAAGAGTGCATATGAACGTCTGTCTAATGATAGAAACATGTATATCACTCGTGCGGAAGATTGTGCTAAATACACAATTCCTTCTCTGTTCCCTCAGAATGGTTCTAATGCTTCTACTACTTTCAGTACACCATATCAGAGCTTTGGTGCAAGAGCAGTCAATAATCTGACATCTAAACTTGCCTTAGCTCTTATGCCCCCGAATAGTCCTTTCTTTACTTTGAATCCTTCACAGGACACAAAGCAGGAACTGGAACAGTCTGGGGATAATATGGTAACGGAAGTTCAGCAGCAGCTTATGCGAATTGAAAATATTTGCATGAAATATGTAGAGACACACCAGATCAGAGTGACCATTACAGAAGCTCTGAAAATGCTGATTGTCGCAGGAAATGCCTGTCTTTATTTACCACCTCAGGAAGGCGGTATCAAAATGTATTGTCTCAATGATTATGTCGTTGTACGTGATGCACTGGGGACATGGTACAGACTGATTACTTTAGACAAAGTGGCATGGGCGTCTCTTCCAGAAGATGTACAGAACATGATTTCTAAGACAGGAGACAACACGGAAGAGCATAAGCCATCTGATGAGGTAGAGATTTATACGGATATTCAGTTACAGAATGAACAGTATATCTCTTATCAGGAAGTCAATGGGGAAGTGATTGATGGGACAGCACAGGCATTTCCTGCTGATAGTGCACCATGGATTCCGCTTCGCATGGTAAAGATGGATGGTGAATCTTACGGACGTTCTTTTGTTGAAGAGTATCTTGGGGATATTCGTTCTCTTGAAAATCTCAGTAAAGCTATTGTAGAACTTAGCTCTATTTGTGCGTCTGTCTATTTCCTTGTGAATCCGAATGGCATTACAAGAGTAAATAGATTGTCTAAAGCAGAAACAGGAGCTTTTATTCCTGGCAGAGCTGAAGACATTACGGTGTTACAGTTGGATAAATATAATGATCTGAATGTAGCACAGCAGACCGCAGCGAATATTGAATCTAGGTTGTCTTTTGCCTTTTTGCTGAATAGTGCAGTACAGAGAAACGGAGAACGTGTAACCGCAGAAGAGATTAGATATGTAGCTGGGGAGCTGGAAGACACACTGGGTGGAATTTACTCTTTGTTGTCTCAGGAACTTCAGTTACCATTAGCACGCCGACTGGTAGCACAGCTCTCTTCAGGTGGGCAGATTCCAGACCTTCCACCAGACTTAGTGGACATGGAAGTCATCACAGGTGTAGAAGCGATCGGGCGAGGACATGATCTTAATAAATTAGCACAGTTCTTGGAATTGCAGCAGATGAATCCTGCTGCACAGACATATCTGAATTGGCAGAAAATTATGATTATGGAAGCAACAGCACTGGGCATTGATACAGAAGAACTCATTAAGACTGATGAACAGCTCCAACAGGAACAGCAGCAGTCTATGATGTCGAATATGGCAGAGAAAGCTGCTCCTCAATTAGCAAAAGGAGCAATGGATGGTATGAATAACCAGATGGGAGGTATGTAGTAAATTGGAAGAAAATACTGAATCTTTATATCCAGAAGGGGCAGTGACAGGTGGTGCAGAAGATGCTTTACAGGGAAGAGACGTTGAAATCAGATCAACAAGTACAGAAAAGATTGAGACGAAAGACCCATCAGAAGAAGCACAGGAAACTGAAAAGACAGAAGAAGCTGTACCGAAAACAGAAGAGCAGGCAGAAACCAAAGATAATGAAGACAAGCCCACGAGTGAAGAAGAGTCTATTGAAACTCGTGTGTCTAAAGCGGTGGAAGCAGACCAGACGCTGCAGGATGAATTAGGAAAAAAGGGAATTGACTTTGATGCCCTTGCTGATGAGTACTATGCAGAGGGTGCATTGTCTGAAAAGTCCTATGACCAGCTTGAAAAGGCAGGTTATCCAAAGTCTGTAATTGATGCATACATTACTGGTCTTGAAGCTACAGCACAGCAGTTTATCGCAGATGTCTATCAGCATGCAGGGGGACAGGAAGAGTATGAAAAGATTGCTGGCTTCATTAGCAAGCAGAATGACGGAAGTGCAGAACGCTTTAATTCTCTTATTGAAAAAGGGGATATGGCTGGCATTAGACTGGCTCTTGATGGCTTTAAGGCTCGTATGCACGCTGCTAACGGCTACACTGGTCGTTCTATTCTTGGTCGGTCTAGTAACGCTGGCAACAATGCTGGCAACATGGGGTTTGCTAACAGAGGAGAAATGGTGAAGGCGATGTCTGATCCACGGTATCTTCGTGACCCTTCGTACACTAAAGAAGTACAGGACAAAACCATGAACAGCTCTTTTATTGGTTAATTTTGTTATGACAACAATGAAAAGACACACTGGCTTATTATTTTTATAGAAACGCTGGTAAAAAAAAAAATACAAAATGTAAATCGCAAAAATATATTCAAACACACATCTAAGCAGGTGTGTATCTTTTTGTTGTTTCATATATTCATTTACTTATATTTTTATATGTAGAGGAGAGTTTATTTTGGCAGATGTAACGATTGCACAGCCAGGGCTTAATCAGAGTGGTACTGATACTCTTGCCCGATATCTGAAAGTATTTGCAGGAGAAACCATCACGGCATTTGAGCGTGCTTCTGTAACTAATGGACGCCATATTGTTCGATCTATTGCGAGTGGTAAATCCGCACAGTTCCCAGTGTTTGGTCGTGCTACTGCAGCTTATCTGAAATCTGGTAAGTCTCTGGATGACCTGCGTGAAAACATTCCGGGTGAAGAGAAAATCATTCAGATTGATGGTCTTCTGACTACTTCTCAGCTTATTTCTGATCTGGATGAAGCACTGTCTCACTTTGATGTTCGTGGTGAATATTCCCGTCAGATGGGTGAAGCTCTTGCATACGCAGCAGACGGTGCCGTACTTGCAGAAATTGCAAAGATGGTTGTTGCAAACAAAGAGAACATTACTGGTCTTGGTAAAGGTGAAATCCTCAAAGGCACTCTTGCAGGAGAAGACATTGGTGTTACTCAGAAAATGGGGCTTAAACTTGTGGAAATGCTTCTCAATGTTAAGACCAAAATGTCTGAAAACTATGTTCCTGCGAATGACCGTTATGTATTCATGACACCGACTGGCGTGAACGCTCTTGTAGCTTCTCTGGTTGCAATCAATCATGACTATGGCGCAGTAGCTACCATCACAGAAGGCAATGTTCTTCGTGTAGCTGGCTTTGACATCATTGAAACACCGCACCTTACTCGTGGTGGTGCAGCAGTCAATGAAGGTGTAATTCAGGGTGCAGGACATGTGTTCCCTGCTGATTATGTAGACAACACTGTCTTTATTGCAGCACATCGTACCGCAGTAGGCACTGTCAAACTGAAAGACCTTGCTATCGAACGTGCGCGTCGTGCTGAATATCAGGCAGACATGCTCGTAGCGTCTTATGCGATGGGACATGGAGGTCTTCGTCCAGAAGCAGCTTACATGGGTGTTATCTCTAATACTTAAGAAGTGAACAGCCGATGTCTGAGGACTAGGCTATTTAGTGCTTGCTACGGCAGGCACTTTATGAGAGGGCTAGGCACACAAGGAAGGGAACTTGGTATAGGTCTTACCATGGGGCAGGACTGATCTACGGGTTTCCTAGTGTTGTGAGTGCAATTCTCACACCTCTCGATTCCTCCTTTCTTATAGGGAAGATATGCATATAAAATCATGAATGTCATGATACCCTCCTCTCAACGCAACTGCATATCTTCCCACCATGTCTCTTTAGCTCAATGGTTAGAGCGTCTGGTTCATGCCCAGAAGGTTTAAGGTTCAAGTCCTTAAAGAGACACCATAC
>ERZ1031845.475-NODE-475-length-15207-cov-4.076822_pt1 | contig 15207 bp, 8 predicted proteins | sample MGYA00518169_ERZ1031845 | MGnify/ENA primary metagenome ERZ1031845 (study PRJEB33719, sample SAMN04261265) | wastewater metagenome | biome: rural village; feature: human; material: feces | host: Homo sapiens | place: El Salvador | collected 2014-01-14 ...
CCGTTGCTGCTCGCCCAGGGTGCCGAAGGCATTGCCGTGGGTCTGAGTTCGAAGATCCTGCCCCATAACCTCAACGACCTGTGCGACGCTGCCGTGAGCTACCTCAAGGGCCAGCCGTTCAACCTCTATCCCGACTTCCCGACGGGAGGAAGCATTGACGTGTGCAAGTATAACGACGGTCAGCGGGGCGGCATGCTCAAGGTGAGGGCCAAGATCGAGAAGCTCGACAACAAGACGCTTGCCATAAGGGAGATCCCGTTCAGCAAGACCACCGCCACGCTCATCGACTCTATTCTGCGTGCCATAGAGAAGGGCAAGATCAAGGCAAAGAAGGTGGAAGACAACACCGCCGCCAACGTGGAGATTCTGGTGCACCTCGCCCCCGGCGTGTCGTCAGACAAGACCATCGATGCCCTCTATGCCTTCTCCGACTGTGAGATTAACCTGTCGCCCAACTGCTGCGTCATCCAGGACAACAAGCCGTGCTTCCTGTCGGTAAGCGATGTGCTGCGTTACAACGTAGACAGCACAATGGGCCTCTTGCGCAAGGAGCTGCAGATCCGTCGTGGCGAGCTGCTTGAGCAACTGTTCTTCGCTTCGCTGGAGCGCATCTTCATAGAGGAGCGCATCTATAAGGAGCGCGGCTTCGAGAACGCCACCAATATGGATGTGGCTGTGGCGTTTGTCGACAAGAAGCTGGCACCCTTTGCCAAGGACTTTGTGCGCGAGGTGACACGCGACGACATCCTCCGACTGATGGAGATAAAGATGCAGCGCATTCTTAAGTTTAACAAGGACAAGGCCGACGAGCTGATGGCCAAGATCAAGGCCGAACTTAAGGATATCGACTACGACCTTGCCCACATGACCGACGTGACCATCGACTGGTTCAAGTTTATAAAGGACAAGTATGGCAAGCACCACCCGCGCCTCACCGAGATAAAGAGTTTCGACACCATCGTCGCAACAACCGTGGTCGAGGCCAATGAGAAGCTCTACATCAACCGTCAGGAGGGATTCATCGGCACGGGTCTGAAGAAGGACGAGTTTGTGTGCAACTGCTCCGACATCGACGACATCATTGTGTTCTTCAAGGACGGCAAGTTTAAGGTCGTTAAGGTGGCCGACAAGATTTTCGTGGGCAAGAACGTGCTGTGGCTACAGGTCTACAACAAGAACGACAGGCGCACGACCTATAACGTGGTCTACCGCGACGGACAGAACGGACCCCACTATATCAAGCGCTTCAACGTGCCTACGGTGACGCGCGATCGCGAGTATGACATCACCCGTGGCGAGAAGGGATCACGCATAATGTATTTCACCGCCAACCCCAACGGCGAGGCAGAGATAATAAAGGTCATCCTTGAGGCTAACCCGCGCCTCAGGAAGGTCATCATAGAGAAAGACTTCTCGCTCGTGCCTATCAAGGGACGTGGTGCCAAGGGACAGCTCGTAACAAGAAACCCCGTTCATCGCATAGGACTGAAGAGCCACGGCCACTCTACGCTCGGCGGACGGGAGGTGTGGTTCGACCCCGATGTGAACCGCATCAACTATGACGAGCACGGACGTCTGCTCGGCGAGTTTAACGAGGACGACGCCATTCTGGTGGTGCTGGAGACGGGCGAGTTTTATATCACCAACTTCGATGCAAACAACCACTATGAGGACAATATCCGCATAATAGAGAAATGGGAGCCTGAGAAGGCGTGGACTGCCGTGGTGGTAGATGCCGACAACGGCGGCTTCTACTATCTGAAACGCTTCTGCATGGAGGCCACACAGCGCAAGCAGTCGTTCCTTGGCGACAACCCAAAGAACCAGTTTGTGCTGCTCACCGACACGCCGTTCCCGCGTCTTGAGGTGACCTTCGGCGGTAACGATGCCCACCGTGAGCCCATGGAGGTGGATGCTGAGGAGTTTATCGCCGTGAAGGGCTTCAAGGCCAAGGGCAAACGTCTCACCACCTTCGATGTGGAGAAGGTCACGGAGCTGGAGCCGCTGCGCTTCCCTGAACCTCCTGCCGACGACAACGATAACGAGGAGGATGACGAGCCTGTGGATCTTGACCGCGATGCGGGAAAGAGCCAGCAGCAGGTCATTGACGAGATGACGGGACAGCTCAATCTCTTCACCGACGGCAACGGCGACAAGGTGCTTGAATGAAAACCGTAGGGTGGAAACAATTTAACGAAAACGTCTTGTTTTGAGAATAATGAACAGATTCAGAGAATGGCTGTTGCTCTTGTGCCTGGTGTCGGCTCTTGCTTCTTTTGCTCAGCAGGTGCCGACAGACAGCTGCTCGTCATCGGGTAGCTGCTCGCCATCGGGCGATTGTTCTTCGTCGTGCGACCGCTCGTCATCGGGCCGTCGCATCGTGACCAACGCGCAGATGATAGCCGTGGGCTCAACCAACATCCTCGATACCTATCTCTCGCCAGAGAAATATCGTGGCACGGCGGTTGCCTATGAGTCGCAGACGGAACGACGAAAGGAGGGACGACAGTGGTCGCAGCAGTTGGTCTATTATGGCGAACTGGCGTTTGGCCGCAACCGCGCCGACAACGCCAACGACATGGCCGGACTCTTCCGCTTCAGCTATGGCATGCACCGCCATTGGGCGCTCCTCGACAACCGTCTGGAGCTTAAGGCGGGTGCTCTTGCCGACCTTAACATCGGCTTCCTTTACAACACGCGCAACGGCAACAACCCCGCACAGGCGCGTCTGTCGGTAGACCTCACGCCGTCGGCATCGGCGGCGTGGCGCTTTGCTGTTGGCCGCACGGCGTGTAAGGCTGTCTATGAGGTGGCGGTGCCGCTCGCGGGCGTGATGTTCTCGCCCAACTACGGGCAGTCGTATTATGAGATTTTCTCCCGCGGCAACTACGACCACAACGTGGTGACCACAACCGTCGGTTGCGCTCCTTCGCTGCGTCAGCTCCTCGCTCTTGACATCACCCTTGGCCGCACGGCTTTGCGCTTGGGCTATATGGGCGATGTGCGCCAGGCAGAGGTCAACAACCTCAAGCAGCATACCTACAACCACATGTTTGTTCTTGGCATGGTGCGGCGCTTTACCATCTGCCGCATGCAGCCGTAACCGTTTCCAACTTCTCGTTGATGACCTGTCCGTCGTCAGTTTCATGACCTATCCATCATTATTTTTTTATGACCTATCCATCATTCAGAAACATCTTAAGACCTCTCTTCTGTCGTCTCACGTCAGCGCTGTTGCTCATGTCGCTAACCGCGTTGTCGCTCACCTCGTGTGTTGATGAGGACGAATATTCGAACACGGCGCGTGGCAACTTCGAGGCGCTGTGGAAGATGATGGATGAACATTATTGCTTCTTTGCGGAGAAGCAGCAGACCTTGGGTGTCGACTGGAACGAGGTGCACGCGCGTTATGCCGCGCAGGTTAATGACCTCATGACGGAGGACCAGCTCTTTGAGGTGCTGGGCAACATGTTGGGTGAGCTGCGCGACGGACATGTCAACATGTATTCGGCGTGGGATGTGGCGCGCAACTGGTCGTGGCATGAGGACTATCCTGCCAACGTGAGCGACACGTTGTTGCGCAGGTATCTCGGGACCGATTATCGCATCGCTGCCTCGCTGAAATATCGCATTCTCGACGACAATATCGGCTACATACGCTGTGCCTCGTTTGCCAACGGTTTTGGCGAGGGCAACCTCGATGAGGTGATGCTGCATCTCGCCCCTTGCCGCGCACTTATAATAGATGTTCGTGACAACTCGGGTGGGCTCGTGACCTCAGCGGAGCAGTTGGCTGCGCGGTTCACCAACGAGAAGCGTCTTGTGGGCTACATGCGTCACAAGACAGGACGGGGCCATGACGATTTCTCTGACCTTGAGGCACAATATCTCAAGCCTTCCAACGGCATGCGTTGGCAGAAGCGTGTGGCTGTGCTCACGAACAGGTCGGTCTACAGCGCGGCAAACGAGTTTGTGAAATATATGAAATGTTGCCCTGGCGTTGTGGTCGTGGGCGACAGTACGGGTGGTGGCGCAGGCATGCCGTTCTCCAGCGAGCTGCCCATAGGGTGGAGCGTCCGCTTCTCCGCCTGCCCCATGTATGATGCCGATAAACAAAGTGTGGAGAACGGCATCGCTCCCTCTCTTCCCGCTGCTCTCTCCGATGCTGACGCCAAGCGCGGACTCGACTCGATCATTGAAGCTGCGAGAAGAGCGGTGAAAGGGGAGTGAAAGATTCTTTTGATAAAACCGTTGAGGGGTTATAATCAGAGACTATTGCTTTAGGAAATATTCTATCGCTTCCTGTAACGAATCCAAATTGTTTTTCACAACGTCAAAAACAACCTTTTAATTCTATTTGATAACATAGATGCTGCCTTTGTTTATTTCTTCAAGAAGATATGGGTTGATGTGTTTGTGTAACCTTATCACATCAACAGAGCATTGGAGAAGATTTTCAAGGAAACGTTTCAGACGTACAACCAAATAAGCTTTAGGTTCCATCTCAACACACACGTCAAGGTCGCTTCCTTCTTTTTGTTCATTTCGGGAAACGGATCCAAATATGCGCAGCGATTTTATTCCGAAAGTTTGCCTTAGCTCTTCCGCATGCGCAGCAATTTGCGATATGTATTCTTTTGTCGTTTTCATATAAAGCTTATTTCTTGCAAAAATACAAAAACTTATTGATACCTAAGATATTCTGTTAATGATATTTTCTCAAATGTAACATTTCATGTTTTTTTTCTTCCACAAGAGTGTCGTTTCCATTTTTTATTTGTATTTTTGCCAAACATGTATTGCTCTATCTGAACAGAACGAGGAAATATCTCAACTAAATAAATCAAAAACCAATCAACTATATGAAAAAATCTTTAATCAAAATGATGATGCTGGCAGCATGCAGCATCTTCTCGCTCACCGCTTGTGGCGGCGACGACAACGGTGGCGGATCGTCAAAGGGGGATGACGGTGACAACCAGAAGCCTACAGAGACCGTGACCTTTGCCAAAGGTGCCGACATCAGTTGGGTGACGGAGATGGAGAAATCGGGAATGAAATTTTATAACGCCAACGGCAAGCAGACCGACTGCTTCGAGCTGATGAAGGAGTTGGGCATGAACGCAATTCGTCTGCGCGTGTGGGTGAACCCCACCGATGGCTATTGCAACAAGGCCGACGTGGTGGCAAAGGCGCTGCGCGCAAAGGCTCTGGGTCTGGAACTGATGATCGACTTCCATTATTCTGACTCATGGGCTGACCCCGGCAAGCAGAACATTCCCAACGCATGGAAAAACTATAACCTCGCAAAGATGAAGACAGCTGTGGCTGACCACACCAAGGAGGTGCTTCAGGCGCTTAAGGACAAGGGCGTCGGCGTGCAGTGGGTGCAGATCGGCAACGAGACAACGTCGGGCATGCTGTGGCCCATGGGCGAGGCTAAGGGCAACGATTTTGCCAACTATGTGAGCCTGAACAATGCCGGTTATGATGCTGCAAAGAGCGTCTATCCTGACGCACTCTGCATCGTGCACATTGACCGCGGACAGGAGCTTACGCATCTCACATGGATGTTTGACGGTCTGAAGAAGAACGGTGCCAAATGGGACGTGATAGGTCTTTCGCTCTATCCCACTGACTCGACATGGAAGAACGACACCGACAACTGTCTGGCCAACATGAGTACCCTCGCTATAACCTATGGCAAGAAGGTGATGCTCTGCGAGATTGGCATGCCGTGGGACTCGAACAACGCTGCTGCCGTGACAAAGAAGATGGTCGACGGATGCAAGAACATCAAGCAATGTCTTGGCGTGTTCTACTGGGAGCCGGAGGCTTACAACGGTTGGCGAGGCTATTCGCTCGGTGCTTTCGACAAGAGCGGCAAACCCACAGCGGCGATGAATGCGTTTAAATGATTTTCTGAAACTTCGTAAAGATTAATATTTACATTGCGCTTCGCGCTCATGCTTTGTAAACATTAATTTCCATTAATGATTCATTAATTATCATTAATACGCGCTTCGCGCGCAAAATTGATGTTTAATTAATGGACATTAATGTTTAACCCTGCGCGAAGCGCCTAAGAATATGCAGCTTGCATGATTGTTTAACAAAGAGCTTTGCGCATTTTATACGCATGGTTTTATGATTGAAAAAATGAAAACATCAACAATATACAACAGGCTCACGAGCCTCCTACTTCTTGCTCTTCCCCTCGCCGCTACGGCGCAGCCACGACAGAGCATGAACCTTAAAAACTGGCTGTTCTCGCGCGACAGCATAAGCTATAAAGCGGTGACCATTCCCCACGACTGGGCCATCAACGGACCGTTCGACAAGAAGCACGACCTTCAGTTTGTGGCGATAGAGCAGAACGGCGAGACAGAGAAAACGGAAAAGTCGGGACGCTCAGGCGCCCTGCCCTGGATAGGCCGCGGCTTCTATAAGACCACGGTCAACCTGAGGAGTGTGCCAAAGACTGCCGTGCTCGAGTTTGACGGCGCCATGGCCGACCCTCATGTCTACATCAACGGCAAGCTGGCTGGTCATTGGGCCTATGGCTATAACGCCTTCCGTGTCGATGCCCGCCCTTATCTCAAGAAAGGAAAAAACGAGATCAGCGTGAGCCTGAACAACCGCGAGGAGAGCTCGCGATGGTATCCGGGTGGCGGCCTGTATCGCCCTGTGGCGCTCGTCACCACCGCCGATGAGGCCCATCTCAACCCGTGGGGCTGCTGGTTCCGCACAGAGAGCATTGGCGACGGCAAGGCCGTGGTGAGCGTGTGTAGCAACGTTGAGTGTGTGGACAAGACGCTCGCCGTGGAGACACAGCTCCTTGGTGCCGACGGCAAGGTGGTGGCACATAAGCGTTATGGCGACTTCAATGCCGAGGGCAACGCTGTGTTCAGCCTCGATGTCAAGGACGCGCAGCTGTGGTCGCCCGAGCAGCCGTATCTCTACACGCTCGTGACACGTCTCTATCGCAACAAGAAGGTCATCGACGAGACGCGTCAGAAGGTGGGCATACGCACCGTGCGTGTGGCACAATATGACGGCTTCCAGCTCAACGGCGTGTCGCGCAAGATCAAGGGCGTGTGCCTGCACCATGACCTCGGACCCTTGGGTGCCGCTGTCAACAAGGCAGCGCTCATCCGCCAGATCCGCACGATGAAGGACATGGGCTGCGATGCCATTCGCACGGCCCACAACATGCCGTCAACATGGCAGATGGAGGTGTGCGACTCGATGGGCATGATGGTCATGGCCGAGAGCTTCGACATGTGGATCTATCCAAAATGTAAGAACGGCTACGCCAAGGACTTTAAGCAATGGGCTGACCGCGACATAACCAACCTGGTGCTCAACCACCGCAACCACCCGTCTATCGTGATGTGGAGCATAGGCAACGAGATTCCTGAGCAGTGGAGCACCGAGGGCCGCGATATAGCTGCCCATCTGCAAAACCTCTGCCACCAGCTCGACCCCACGCGCCCCGTGACACAAGGCATGGACCGCGCGGAAGATGCTCTTAAGTCGGGCTTCGCACAGGTCATGGACGTGCCGGGATTCAACTATCGTGTTCATCTTTACGACAACAACATACGCCAGCTGCCCAAGGGCTTCCTCTTGGGGTCGGAGACTGCTTCGACCGTCAGCTCACGCGGCGTGTACAAGTTTCCTGTGGAGGTGAGCAACACCAAGACCTACAGCGACGGACAGTGTTCGGGCTACGATGTGGAGTATTGCTCATGGAGCAACCTGCCCGACGACGACTGGCGCATGCAGGACGACCGCGACTACACCATCGGCGAGTTTGTGTGGACAGGCTACGACTATCTCGGTGAGCCGACACCCTATGACGAGTATTGGCCCAGCCGATCAAGCTATTTTGGCATCTGCGACCTCGCCGGTCTGCCTAAGGACCGCTTCTGGCTCTACCGCTCCCACTGGCGCACGGATGCTCCCACGCTTCATGTGCTGCCCCACTGGACATGGCCGGGGCGCGAGGGTGAGGTCACGCCTGTCTACTGTTACACCTCTTACCCTTCTGCCGAACTGTTCGTAAACGGCAAGAGCCAGGGCAGGAAGGTGAAGAACCCCGCCACACGTCTTGACCGCTACCGTCTGCGTTGGAACGATGTGCGCTATGAGCCGGGCGAGATAAAGGTTGTGGCTTACGACTATGACGGTCGTGCTGCCGCCACTGAGACCATACGCACAGCCGCTCAGCCGGCACGCATAGTGTTGAAGGCTGACCGCGCAACCATAGCGTCAAAGGGTGAGGATCTGTCGTTTGTCACCGTGTCGCTCGTCGATAAGGACGGCAACCCCTGTCCTGCTGCCTCAAACAACATGACGTTTAAGGTCACGGGTGCCGGAAAGCTGCGTGGCGCCTGCAACGGCGACGCCACCTCTCTCGTGCCGTTCTGCTCCACCTCTATGCCGCTCTTCAGTGGCGCTCTGGTGGTTGTGGTTGAGGGTACCGCCCACGGTTCTGCCACGCTCAGCGTGACCGCCGACGGTCTGCCAGAGGCCACACAGACCATCACCGTCGACTAAAACTCGTGCCGAAAATGTGACGGTTTGCCCAAAAGTCGTCCAGAAAATGTGATGACAGTGGCAAAAAGTCGTGCCGAAAATGTGATAAAAATGCTTAAAAGTCGTGCCGAAAATGTGATAATCGTTGGCTATTACATTAATAATCAGTAACTTTGTGGAAAATATTTGTTATGGAGCGAATACTGATTGAAGAACTGCTTAAATGGAAAGAGAAATCTGACCGCAAGCCCCTCATCCTTCGTGGGGCAAGGCAAGTGGGCAAGACATGGCTGTTGAAAGATTTTGGCAAGCGGTGTTTTGAGAACGTCTGTTATGTAAACTTTGAACAAAAGGATGTGCTTGGGGCGATATTTGACGGCACGTTATCGCCCCAACGCATCATTGAACAGCTGTCTGTCTTTTCGGGACAACGCATCAGACCAAACAGCACGTTGGTCATCTTTGACGAGGTGCAAGAGGTGCCTCGCGCTTTGACGTCATTAAAATATTTTGCTGAAGAAGCTCCCGAATATGCCATCTGTTGTGCAGGGTCGTTATTGGGTGTGGCGTTGCATGAAGGTACGTCCTTCCCAGTTGGAAAGGTCGAGTTTTTAGATTTGTATCCTCTTTCTTTTCGCGAGTTCTTGCTTGCCAATGGAGAGGAGATGCTGGTCAATTATGTCTTGAACGACGGACATCGTGACCTGACGGTCTTCGCTGACAAGTTAACAGATTATCTTAAGAGATATTTCGTTATTGGAGGAATGCCTTCGGCTGTTCTGAAATGGTTGGAGACCCACGACTATCTGGAAGTGGACGATGTGCAGAAACAGCTGGTTGCTGCGTATGTCAATGATTTCTCAAAACATGCCCCAAGACAAATGGTTGAGAAAATAAGATATGTCTGGGATTGCATACCGTCGCAACTTGCCAAGGAAAACAAGAAGTTCATCTATGGTCTTGTGCGCGAAGGTGCACGGGCAAGGGAATATGAAGATTCTTTGATGTGGCTTACTGATGCGGGAGAGATTATCCGCACTTATAATGTCTCAAAGCCCGACGTGCCCTTAAAGGCTTATGCCGACTTGAAGAGCTTCAAGGTTTTTCTTTTGGATGTTGGGTTGCTCAGGTCTATGAGCGGCGTTTCGCCGAAAGTGATTCTTGAGGGCAGCCGAATTTTTGAAGAGTTTAAAGGAGCGTTGACAGAGCAGTATGTTTGTCAAGAACTGCAACTCTTTAAGCGTCTGCAAACAAATTTTTATTGGACGTCTTCATCCTCTGCCGAAATAGATTTCCTTCTGTCTGACGGAAGCGAAGTGTATCCTTTAGAATGTAAGGCTGGGGTTACGATGAATGCCAAGAGTCTGAAGGTTTACAGGCAGAAATATTCGCCCAGACTGTCTTTGCGCTCAAGCTTGTTGCCTTATTCAAAGAACGAGGCAGAGGGCATGGTCAACATCCCCTTGTACCTCCTTTTTGCCTTGCCCGACGAGCTGATGTGATCTCAGAACAACGAGCTGATGTGATTATTGAACCGTCGTATGGATGATAAATGATAGAAAAGAAACTTAAAACAAACACATTATGCCAAACAGACAACACCATAACCATTGCCAACGCACTGTCGCCGCGTGTCAGTTATTGACATTCTTACAGGCGGCATTCATCGCACTACTGCTCGCCGCCATCACAGCGTGTAGCGATAGGCACCATCATGTCTTTACTGAACAGGAACGGCACAGGGCCGACAGCGTGGCTGCCGCCACGCCTGGCACCGACTCGCTGCGCACGCTGGCTGCGCAGTGTGCAAGGGAGGGCAACGTCTGCGGCGAGATTGCCGCCTACAGCGCACTGGGTAAACGCTACCGCGAGAAGAGCCTGTTCACCGAGGCCATTGACGCCCACACCAAGGGGCTGCAGTGCGCCGTCAAGGCGTGCGACACGTTGCTGATAGTGCAGGCCCTCAACAACATTGGCACCAACTTCCGGCGCATGGGCATCCTCGACAGGGCTTCGTCGTACCACTATCAGGCCCTCGCCTACTGCGATGCGTGCAGCGACCACACAAGCCGTGATATGCGCAAGGCGCGCGTGGTGTCGCTCAATGGCATAGGCAACGTACATATAACGCTCGACAACCGCGAGACTGCCGACAGCGTGTTGCGCCTCGCGCTGGCTGGCGAGCGCGCGCTGGGCAGCGCACTGGGACAGGCCATCAACTGTGCCAACATAGGGTCGCTGTTCGAGGCCGACGGGCGCATGGACTCTGCCCGCCACTACTACCGCCTCTCGATGCAGCTCAACGAGGAGGCGCAGTCGGAGCTTGGCATCTCGTTGTGTCACACCCACTTCGGACGTTTGGACGAGAAGGAGGGCCGCCTCGACAGTGCCGCCGCCGAATATCGCCGCGCCTATGACATCATGGAGCGCGGCAGCGACACATGGCACTGGCTGGAGGCGTGCCTCGCCCTGGCGCGCGTCTACACCGAGAAGGGCGACATGGCCGTGGCGCACACCTATCTGGAGAAGGCGAAGCGCACGGCAGCCGACGTGTCCTCGCTCGAATATCTTGCCGAGGCTTACCGCCTTGAGTATCTGTGGCACCGCAAGAGGGGCGACAGCCGCGCGGCTCTGGCAAGCTATGAGCGCAGCCGACTGTATGCCGACAGCATCTTCAACGACAAGAATGTGCGCCATATGCAGAACGTGCGTCTGCGCTACGAGCGCGACAACAAGCAGAACGAGATCGACCTCATGCAGCGCAACTACCAGAACGAGCGGCTCGCACGCCGCGCCACGCTCGTGGTGTTCGTGGTGGTGCTGGTGCTCGCCACGGTGATAATCGTTTTCCTTTGGTATGTGCTGAGGGCGCGCTCGCGGAAGCAGCAGCTCCTGAAGGAGGCCGAACAGATGCGCACGCGCTTCTTTACGAACGTCACACACGAGTTTCGCACGCCCCTCACCGTCATCCTGTCGGCGGCGCAAGACACGCTGCGCCTCTCGCCCGGGGGCGGCGACATTCACCGCAACGCCACAGACATCATGCGCCACGGACAGAGCCTGCTCGACCTCATCAACCAGATGCTCGACATAGCGAAGATGACGGCCGTCGGCCATCGCAACCTGCAATGGTGCAGAGGCGACATCGTGGGCTTTGTTATGGTGCTGTGCGAGAGCTACAGGGCCTATGCCGCCGCCAAGGGCATAACGCTTGTCTACGCTCCGCGCGAGGAGAGCGTGGTCATGGACTTCTGTCCCGACTACGTTCTGAAAATCGTGCAGAACCTCATCTCCAATGCCATCAAGTTCTCGCGGCAGGGCGGACGCGTGACGGTGAGCATCAAGACCGACGGCGGCACACTGCTGCTCTGCATAGCCGACGAGGGCATAGGCATGACTGGGGAGCAGAAGGCCAACATCTTCAAGCCGTTCTACCAGGCTTCGTCGGGCATGGGCGGCATGGGCACGGGCATCGGTCTGGCGGTGGTGAAGCTGGCGGTGGAGAGCATGAACGGACGCATCGAGGTAAGCTCTGAGCATGACAAGGGTTCGGAGTTTGTCGTCGCGCTGCCCATGACGGCGCACGCTGGGGCTGCTCCGCTGCCAGAAGCTGGTGATGCAGACAAGGCGGATGCAGCCACAGCCCTGCCCGACGACAAGAGCACCGACGGCACCGATGACGAGCGCGATGACGAGCGCGCCGCCGACGATGCCGTGCGCATACTCATCGTGGAGGACACGCCCGAGGTGGCGCGCTACATCTCGCGGCAGCTCAACGCGGCGTATAGTTTCTATTTCGCTACCGACGGCAGCGAGGCTCTGCGCAAGGCGGAAGAGTTGGTGCCCGACATCATCGTGAGCGACGTGATGATGCCGGGCATGGACGGCTACGAGCTGTGCCGCCGTGTGCGCGCATCGCAGCTGCTCTGTCATGTGCCTCTCGTCATGGTGACGGCGCGCGCCACCCATGCCGACCGCATAGCGGGTCTGGAGGCCGGGGCCGACGCTTATCTTGAGAAGCCGTTCCATGCCGATGAACTGAGTGTGCGTGTGGAGAAGCTGCTTGAGCAGCGGCGTATGTTGCGCCGCAAATATTCGCAGGCTGCCGAGGAAAGCGGTCAGGCTGAGGACGCGCTCACGTCGGATGCCGACCGCGCGTTCATGGCGAAGGTGACGGCAGCCGTGCAACAGACCATAGTGGGTGGCAAGACCGACTACGACGCACTGGCCTACGACCTCTGCCTCTCTCGCGCGCAGCTCAACCGCAAGATCAAGGCCATCACGGGCTATACCACCACCGAGTTTATCCTGTTCACGCGCATCGCCATGGCCAAACGCCTGCTCGACACTGCTGACCTCACCATCACCGAACTGGCCATGAAGTGCGGCATGGACAACGCCAGCTACTTCTGCACGCTGTTCAAGAAATCGACAGGCATGACACCCATGCAATACAAGAACCGCAGGCAGTAGTGTGTGTCAGAGCGGCATTATTGCTAAGAATGAGACGATTATGTTCCTATATTGAAATATTATGTTCCTGGATTGAAACAATCAAAAGGCTTTTCATATGTATCTTTGCATCAGACAAATGGCGACATCTGCCTTTGTCTAAAGACAACACATAAAAACTTCAACATAAAAAATACGGAAGTCCGTTTTATAATAGTTCGTTAATCAACTAACTTATTTCCAAACGATTACCTTATTTTCAAACGATTTAGTAATTAAAAACAGAGTATTGTAACTATGCAAAGAGAAAAAATGAAGTATCTAAAACCTGTGATCCACTCGATAGAGCTGGATCTGGTTCGTCATGTCGCCACTTCGGGTCCCAATGTAGGCGGTGGCGATGATGCCAGCAAGGTCGAAGGAGGGCCACCGCCAATGCAAAGTAAACCATACGACCTATGGGAGTATGACGACGAGACCTATGACGACGAGACAGCGTACGAATACGGTTGGTAAGCGCTGCCCCGCACCGTCAGGCTACAGCCTACCGACACCGTCGGGCAACGACCAAACGTAAAAACTAAACAGCAAACCATTAGCAAAACCATAATAACAGAACAGAATATGAAGAAAAGAATTTTCATGCTTGCGGTCTTGATATTGTCAGGGCTGCAATTTGCCGTAGCAGCAATAGACGAACAGCTGCGAGCGCTCATCACCACCTCCTCTGATGTCGAGGTGACGGAAGTGACTAACGACGAGGCGAACCCGTGGACCGTCGCAGACGGAATGGCGTCGAGCACTGTAGGAAAGTTGAAACAATACGTATCTTCCAGCATTATTATTAAGTTCACGGCTAAGAAACCTATAACTTTAAAGTACGATTTCACTTTCGACCCTTATTCCAGCAATGACTCTCGTAAAGTGTATATTGATGGTGTTCTAAATGTGGATAGTTATGCTGCCTATAAAACCAAAGCTAATTCTACACATTTCTACGGCTTGGCTGAAGGCGAGCATGAGTTTAAATTCGCTCATTATCATGACTATTCCACTTCAGTTAGCTATACTCAGGTTCTCGCTATCGGCAACATCCGTCTTGAAACCATAGAAAGCCAGTATATGACAATCAATCTCTCTGCTCCAGGCACGCTTGGTAATGAGGCGTTGTCGCATGTCAATACTTTGCCCGAGATGCATTATCTGCGTCTTACCGGCAAGATGAATGCTTCCGACTGGAATGATATCAGCAAGATGACCGGTCTTTATGCCATTGATATGACAAATGCCGACATTGAAACGATTCCTGCCAGTGCGTTTACTAATACTGCGATACGCTTTGTCGACTTACCGACCAAGCTCAAGACAATCGGCGACAATGCTTTCGACAATCGTTATCTTATCGGTCCGCTTGTGTTGCCGGAAGGATTAGACAGCATAGGTAAAGAAGCGTTTCAGCATAACTATATAACAGAGGTGACAATACCGGAAAGTGTAAGAGGTATCGGACAGGCTGCTTTCTATGATAACCAAACTTTGCAGAGCGCTACAATGAATAACAACATGGAGACAATTGTTCGGTCATTATTCAATAACTGTAAAAAACTTGCTGTTGTGCATGGCGGCAAGAATGTGAAAAATATTGTTTATCGTGCTTTTTATGGTTGCGATTCGTTGAGAAGTATTAAAGATGTTGTTCCTGTCACCATAGATAGGGAGGCATTCTATAAATGTCAGAAATTGGAAAATTTCAATTTTTCGCGTATCAAATCGATCGGTTATGAAAGTTTCTACCAATGCTATTCTCTGAAAGAAGCCGACTTGACAACCCTCACTTCGATTGACAGAAGTTTTGCTGGTTGTATGGGTCTTAAGAAAGTGACGCTTGGAAACGACATTACGACTATAAAAAGTGATGCTTTCTATAACTGCCATGCTCTTGAGGAGGTGATTCTTGGTTCTTCTATCAACAGCTTGGAATCAAATTGTTTCTATAGCGACAAAAATGCCTTGAAGCATGTGTATATCACTGCGCCCGCTCCTCCAGCTGTAGGTACTGCACCGTTCTATTCTCCTACAAGCGTAACGCTTTACGTTCCCGACTATGCAATGGTGAGCTACAAGCTCGACAACTACTGGAGCAAGTTCACAAAGGTGGGAGTATGTATTACGTAGCAAAAACGATGGAGGTTGCAGGTTGCCATAAACTTGAAC
>ERZ1031845.476-NODE-476-length-15191-cov-3.763412_pt1 | contig 15191 bp, 8 predicted proteins | sample MGYA00518169_ERZ1031845 | MGnify/ENA primary metagenome ERZ1031845 (study PRJEB33719, sample SAMN04261265) | wastewater metagenome | biome: rural village; feature: human; material: feces | host: Homo sapiens | place: El Salvador | collected 2014-01-14 ...
GAAAGGTCTTGTGGTGACGGTCGTCGTTGTAGCCATCGTGGCAGGGGCTGCCATGAGGGTGCTGCCGTCGTCGGGCGACGAGATGAGGCAGAGCGCGGTGGTGGTTGAACGGCGCTCATGTTGGGAGATAACAGCCGGCAACAAGGCACAGCTGTGGTTAGCAACAGCCGACAGCGACACCACCCTTCACAACATCTCAGCCTCGCAACGCGATGTAGAGAGCGTAACCCTTGCTGGCGGCTGCTGGATGAACCGTTGGCCTGCCGTGCCGTCATGTCGGGGACGTGTGGTGACGGTGCTGCCACATGTGACGCAAGCAAACATCGTGAAGCCGAGCTGGACGAGCCAACAGGTGCGTGGCCTGTTGGAGAAGGCGCAACGCGACATCAACGACTCGTTGCAATGGGCACATTCGGAAGACTCGGAGCTGCAATACTACCTTCGCGTGCATGGCGTGCAAGACATGGGCTACCAGCAGATTGCCGCTGTCGCCACCAAGGTGAAAGCTAAGGTAAAGGAGCTGGAGCAAACCAAGGCAGCCATTGACAGCTTGCTCGCCAACACCGCCCTACCCTTAGGGCTCAGGCACAAGACAACCTTCACCGTCCACTATCGCAACGGCGAGGGCAAGAACGCCACGGCGCAATGTCGTCTAGTGAACACCGACAAGCGCCACCGTATGGCTCTCTTGCAGACGCTCGACGAGACCACGCCCAATGGTGTGAAGGCGCAATATCTGCTGCCGTGGAACACCACCAACCACAGCCTCATAGCCGTGGGCTTCGGTGGCATAGGCATAGAGCAGATGGCGTCAGCCGCTGCCAAGCCACAACTTATCAACGGGCGCCGCAAGAGAGCACGCCACAACTTCCCGCGTGTGCTCGTGACCGACGGATGCCCGCTGTTCACCCCACGCGGACTGTTTGCCGGCATTGCCGAGGGACAAAACGTTGAAGGACGCGGCAACGTGTCCTTGCTAATGATGAAAGGAGGATGGCAATGAAAACGTCTTATTTGTTTGTTGCAGCTCTGCTGCTGACCGCCCTTGCCTCTTGCTCCAGGATACAGACCGACGGCGGCACGAAGACCTTGAAGGACGGCACCGTCTATGCCGGCTGCACCGACGCGCAGGGACGGCCTCACGGCTATGGACAGCTCACCAAGGGCGACAGTACGCTCTACGAGGGACAGTGGAACCACGGCATAAGGGCAGGAAAAGGCACGGTGACCGACAGCACAGGCACACGCATTGTGGGCACATGGCGTGCCGACACCTTGGCGCAGGGCATACGCACCGACAGCACCCGCACCATCTACAGCGGCTATTTCAACCGACAGCTCATGGCCGAAGGCTACGGCTCACAACGCGACAGCACAGGCGCCTTCTACGCCGGACAGTGGCGTAAGGGCAAGCGCACAGGATGGGGGTTCGCCCTGACACCAAAGAAGCATATCCGTGTGGGCGAATGGAAAGCCGACCGTTACCTCGGCGAGCGCCTCCACTACACAGCCGACCGCATCTATGGCATCGACATATCGCGCTTCCAGCACGACGTGGGACGCCGCCACTACCCCATCCGTTGGGACCGTCTGCGCATTACGCATCTCGGCACAATCAGCAAGAAGACGGTTCAAGGAAAAGTAGACTACCCCGTGTCGTTCATGTATATAAAATCGACGGAGGGCAGGACGATACGAAACCGCTATTATGCTGCCGACTATGCCGCCGCACGTCGCCACGGCATACCTGTGGGAGCATACCATTTCTTTTCGCCAAAATCGTCGGGCACGGTACAAGCCGACTTTTTCTTGCGCCACTCGCGTTTCAACCGTGGCGACCTGCCCCCTGTGCTCGATCTTGAACCAACGCCAAAGCAGGTGAAGATGATGGGAGGGCCCGCCGCCATGTTCCGCATGGTAAGGGCATGGATGCAGGCTGTGGAGCGTCGCACAGGCACCAAGCCCGTGCTCTACATCAGTCAGATGTTCGTGAACCGTTACCTCTCTTACGCCCCCGACCTGAAGAAAAACTATAACATCTGGATTGCCCGTTACGGCGAATACAAGCCCGACGTACACCTTGTCTACTGGCAGCTTTGTCCCGACGGCCGCGTCGGTGGCATCACCCCCAAGGTCGACATCAACGTCTTCAACGGCTACCGCAACGAGTTTGAGGATTTCTTGAGGAAGAACTGCGTTAAATAAAGGTAAAAAGGTAAAAAGGTAAAAAAAGGCTGGCGCCTTGAAAAGGGAATAGGGAAAAACGAAAAGGGAAAAATCCTATTGCCAAGGCTATTTAAGGGAAAAGGTAAAAAAAGGCTGGCGCTTTTAAAGGCAAAAAGGTTATAGGGGTTGACCCTATAACCTTTTTTTGTTATCTTAACCTTAAATTTTATAAGACCTATAAAAAACATATAAGACCTATGAGACCTATAAGCCTTATAAGCTCTCTATCAAGCCTCGGTCTTTCTTGTTCCCATGCGGGCCTCAACAACGTTCACGACATAATCGCCGAGCTTCTCACACTCGCTGACGATGTCCATGTACATCGTTCCGATGGCGTAAGTGTACTTGTGATCATTAACGTCATTGATGTTCTGGCTCTTCAGCTGCGTGCGATAGTTGTTGATCTCGTTCTCAATGTTGAACGAGCGGTTGGCATCGTAGTTGTCCTTGCGGCCAAGGAGCAGAACGTTCATCTGTGTGAGCGAGTCGTCGGTAAGCTCAAACATCTGGTGCAGGTGTTCATACTGTTGCTCGGTGAAGTCTTCCTTGCCCTTCAGCTTGCGGTTTATCGTGCGGGCAATGTTGTAGCAAGAGTCGCCGATACTCTCTATCTCGCTGATCTCACGCAACATGGCGCGTATCTTTGCCTTCGTTTCGTCAGAGAGGTGAGCATCGCTCACGTTGTCGAGATAGTTGGCGATCTCGATCTCCATGTTGTCAGAGATGCTCTCATACTTTTCAATGCGCGAGTAGAGCTTCGTAAACTGAGCGTCGTCTTTCACGCCAAGGAGCTCTCGCACCATGACGAACATGCGGTGAATGCGCTCTGCAAACGACTGGATCTCCTTCTGTGCCTCCAGCACCGAGAGCTCCGGGGTCTTCATGATAGAGTTGCCACCGATGTAGCGCAGACGGAAGTCGTCCTCGTCCTTCTTTGCCGACGGCTTGATGACATAGCAGACGAAGCGTTCCATCTGCGGGATGAGCCATATAAGGATAGAGGTGTTGCACACGTTGAACGTGGTGTGGAAGGCGGCGAGCACCACCGACAGACGTGCGGGGTTGATGTGGTCAGCGTGCGGGTCAACACCCACGAAGCCACACACCATGTCGATGAAGGGGTAGAAGATTGTGAGCACCCAGAGCACGCCAAACACGTTGAACGTGAGGTGTGCAAAAGCCGCTCTACGGGCCTGCGTGTTGGCACCCATGGCAGCGATGTTTGAGGTGATGGTCGTGCCGATGTTCTCACCGAGCACAAGGGCTATACCCATGTAGATGGGCAGCACACCGCTGGAGCACAGCACCATGGTGATGGCCATGAGAGCCGCCGACGACTGCATGCAGAAGGTGAGGATGGTACCTATGCCGAGAAATGCGAAGACGGTGAGATAGCTGTCTTTGTCGAAAGAAGAGAAAAAGTCGATAACCATCTGGTTATGACTGAGATCCATTTCCTTACCCGTAGTACCGAGGGTTGAAATGGCGAAAAACATAAAAGCTATACCGAAGAGGAAGTCGCCAATGTAACGGCGTTTCTTGCTGTAGATGAGCAAGAGGGCAATGAAGAACGCGGGAAACACCACATCGGCCATGTTGAAAGAGAAGCCGAGGGTCATGATCCATGCCGTGAACGTGGTGCCTATGTTGGCGCCCATAATGACGGAGATGGCTTGCGCAAGCGTCAGCAGTCCGGCATTCACGAACGACACGGTCATCACCGTAGTGGCCGTGGACGACTGCACGGATGCGGTTACAAACATACCGGTCAGCAGTCCGGTGAAACGGTTGGTAGTCATGGCTCCGAGGATATGGCGAAGCTGTGAGCCCGCCATCTTCTGCAACGCTTCGCTCATCACCTTCATGCCATAGATGAGCAGAGCGAGTGAGCCAATAATCTTAAAAATTATCCAAATCGACATATTTTTATTTAATTTGTTTTATTTTGTTGGAACGTGTCGAAAAAATGCCGTATCTTTGCTAACATCTGAATCGAATAAAAATGTCTAATCTTTAATCATGTAACCATAATGAAACAGATGATACAAATTCGTTGCAAAAATAATAAAAAAACTCTGAATGTAGAAATCGGAAGCACACTTTCTGACGTTTTTCGCAAATTAAATATTTCCATGCCCTACGGACCGATAAGCGCGAAGGTCAACAACAAGGTTGAGGGCATGCATTTCCGCCTCTACCACAACAAAGACATCGAGTTTCTGGACATGCATTCGGCGTCTGGCTCAAGGGCTTACACGCGCACGCTCTTCTTCGTGCTCTGCAAGGCCGTGCACGACCTCTACCCCGACGGATCGGTGGTGATAGACATACCCGTGAGCAACGGCTACTATTGTGACCTCAAGATCGGACAGGAGGTGAACGACGACATCTGCAACGCCCTGCGCTCACGCATGCAGCAGATCATCAGTGAGGCGCTGCCCATAACGCGCCACGAGGCACCGACGGAGGAGGTCATGAAGATGTTTGCCGACCTCGGCGCCCACTCGAAGGTGGACCTGCTGCGCACCTCTGGCCGTCTCTACACGACCTATTATGACATTGGCGGCTATCTCGACTATTTCTACGGCACGCTGCTCACCAACACCTCACAGCTCTACCTCTTCGGTCTGGAGAAATATTATGACGGCCTGCTCCTGCGCATACCGTCGCCACAGAACGCTGCCGTGCTGGGCGAGGTGACACGTCAGGACAAGATGTTCGAGATCTTCAAGGAGCACCACCGCTGGCAAGACATCCTCGGCATGGGCACCGTGGGAGCGTTCAACGCCGCCGTGGAGAACGGGCTCGCCAACAGCATCGTGAACGTGAGCGAGGCGCTGCAGGAGAAGAAAATTGCTGCCATAGCAGAGCAGATCGCTGCCCGCAAGGGCGTCAAGATGGTGCTGATCGCCGGCCCGTCGTCAAGCGGCAAGACCACCACCTGCAAACGTCTGAGCATCCAGCTGCTCACCTGCGGCATAAGACCCGTGCCCATCTCCCTCGACGACTATTTCGTGGACCGTGAGAACACGCCGCTGCAGCCCAACGGCGACTACGACTACGAGAGCCTCTACGCCCTGAACCTGCCGTTGCTCAACAGGCAGCTCGCCGCCCTCTTCCGTGGCGAGGAGGTGGAGCTGCCGCGTTACAACTTCCAGACAGGACGGAGCGAGAAGAGCGGACAGAAGCTTCAGATGCTGCCTGGCGATGTGCTCGTGGTGGAAGGCATACACGCCCTCAACCCAGAGCTCACGGCACAGATTCCTGACGACATGAAGTTTCGCGTCTATGCCTCTGCCCTCACGACCATTCTGCTCGACACCCACAACTACATCCCCACGACCGACAACCGTCTGCTGCGCCGCATCATACGCGACTACAAGTATCGTGGCTGCTCGGCCGAAGACACCATACGCCGTTGGCCCAGTGTGCGTGCCGGCGAGAACAAGTGGATCTTCCCCTATCAGGAGAATGCCGACGTGATGTTCAACACGGCGATGATCTATGAGCTTGCCGTAATAAAAAAACAGGCCGACCCCGTACTTGAGGCCGTGCCTGAAAACTGTGACGAGTATGCCGAGGCTTATCGTCTGAAAAAATTTCTCGGCTATTTCCACGCCGTCGACTATGACAAGCTGCCCCCCACCTCGCTGCTTCGCGAGTTTTTAGGGGGCAGCACGTTCACTTATTAAAAAGGAGTTAACGGAAGTTAGAAGGAATTTATCACTCCCTTCGGTCGTTCAGGAAGATAACGGACAATAGCCTTAGAACTCAAACTGTAAGACATATGTCCGTTAACTTCCATTAACTCCCTTCTAACTTCCCTTAACTCCCATTAACTCCCTTCAAAAAATTCACTTTTCCTTATCCTCCGATGGCGGTGCCACCAGCTTGTCGGCACCCCACTGCTTGTTAGGATGTTTGCCCATGACGAGCACCAGGCGGCCACCGTCTTTTATGTCGTCGTGTGAGAACCAGGGCTTGTTCCAGGGCTTGCCGTTGAGCGTGGCGCTCTGTATATACTTGTTATCCTCCGAGTTGTTCTGAGCCTCAACGACAAACGTCTTGCCGCCAGGCAGCGACAGCGTAGTGGTGTTGAAGAGCGGGCTGCCGATGTTGTAGGCAGGGAAGCCCGGCGTCACGGGGTAGAAGCCAATGCTTGAGAACACCACGAACGAGGTCAGTCCGCCGCCGTCCTCATCGCCCGGAATGCCCATCACGTCGTTGCGGAACCATGTGCGGAGCACCTGGCGCACACGCTTCTGTGTCTTCCACGGCGCACCGGCATAGTTGTAAAGATAAGGAATGTGCAGCGACGGCTCGTTGGCCATGGTAAACTGTCCTATGTTGCCTGTCTGGTCGGGCAGCTGCTCATAAAACTCGCGCTTGCCACGTCCCATAGGCTCTGCAAAGGTGGCATCGAGGTTTGCCACAAACTTGTCTCGTCCGCCCATCAGGTTGATGAGGTCCGCCATGTTGTGCTGCACATCCCAGCGGTAGGTCCATCCGTTGTTCTCGTCATAGGTGTCGCGTGCGCCTATGCCACCCGAGAAGCGATAGTCGAACGGCTCAAGAAACTGTCCGTCCTTGTCCTTAGGATGGAAGAACGCGGTCTGCGGGTTGAACAGCGTGCGATAGTTGTGCGACAGCTCGGCATAGCGCTTCGTGTTCTTCTTGTCGCCACGGAAGGCGGCAATGCGCGAGAGGCACCACAGGTCGTAGGAGGTGCCAAGGCTCACGGCCACAGGCTGACGCTTCTCGAAGCCCGACACGTTGGGATCGGTCTCCTTTTCACCGTTACGCAGGGCTGGTATGAAGCCGTTCTTCCAGTAGAACTCATCGATCCATCCCGCCTTGTTGCCGCACCACGGTGCGAGTGTTTTCTCCTCAATGCCCTTACGGCAATAGTCGAAGCCACGCTTGGCATCCACCTTCAGTCCTTTCCACAGCGCGTCGGCCACCATTGCCACACCGTGGTTTGAGTTCATGCGGCGCGAGTCGCCCGTGATCTCGGGGAACGTAGGCATCCACTGTGTGCCCATCTGCTCCGCCATACGCAGGTACGAGTCGATGATAGGCTCCTCCACCTCGGGTGAGAGCAGGCAGCGCAGGGGGTGTGCGGCGCGGTAGGTGTCCCAGATCCAGTCGTCGGTGTAGAACGGTGTTCCGCCGTCCTCATGCACCTTGCCGTCATAGGCGCTGAAATAGCGTCCGTCCTCGCTCAGGCACACGGGGCGCTCGAACGTGCGATAATAAGAGGTGTAGAGCACCGTCTTTTGGTCGTCACTGCCACCCGTAACGCTGATTTTCGAGAGCGTCGTGTTCCACGTCTCTCGTCCAGCCTTCTCCACGGCAGCAAGATTAAAGCCGTTCTGCTCGCGGTAGAGGTTCTTCTTCGCCTGGTCGCTGCTTATGAACGACACGCCGTAGCGCAGGCTCACCTTCTTTGAGCCGTCGGCAAAGCGCATGGCGGCGCAGGCGTTGCTTCCCTCAGCCTTCTTGTCGGCCTTCACCTTACCATCCTTCAATATGCCCGCCTCAACGGGCTGCGCGTCAACCTCGGCGTAAATATAGACGCGTGTGCCGTCGGTCACCTGTTGGTAGCCGCTCACCCATCGGTCGCCCATGGTTATGGCGCCGCGTTGCGAGTTGACCATGATGTAGAAGGGCTTTCCCTGCTCCATGGGCTCAATGTCGTAGATGGCGCTCTGCGGTGCCACGGCATAGCGTGCCGCGATGGTGTTGTCTGCCAGCTCGATGTCAAACGAGTAGGGTGTGATGTGCTCATTGTCCCATGTCGATGCCACCACCGGCTGTGGGTTGTCGCCGAGATAAGGCGAGATGCTGAACGCCGAGCGTTCGCGGTGGTTTGTCACGATCACGGGCAGGCCGTTCACCTTCTCCGAGGTGTAGTCGGCGCGTGCCGGATAGACACGCAACATGCTGTTAGGCAACTGAACTGTTGCGAACGTAGGAACGAGCAAATGACTGATGTTTCCGATGTACGGATTTACATAGTCGACTGGTTGCTTTGTCTGTGCCCATACTGTGTTCCCTGTAAGAAGGGCGCAAGCCAGCAGAGCCATGGTTTTAAATTTTAAAAATGTCATAACTGTTTGGTCTTATATAACTTTATTTCAAGGCTTGGTTTTTTACGTCTATTCAGTACATTCATTCTTGCGCCACGCCACACTCTACGGGTCGCCACAGCGCACCCTACGTGACATATTATTACGCTCCATGTGGCGTCGCATCGCGCTCCACGTGGCGTAAAATCATTTTTATACAAAGTTGTGGTTTACCAGCATCTGATTTGTATCTGCAAAATTACAGAAAAAACCGCAATTTTGGTCATCATCACCCCTTAAAAATAAGCCAGATGCATTATCTCCACATTATCTATATCACGCAAGCGCGCGACAAGGGGAAACAGACAAAGCCCCACCTGTCGAGTCAATCCGCGACAAGGCCCAAATGACAAATTGAAAGGGCCCAAATGGCGTCTCCTTTTTTACCTTTACTCCCTTCTCGTTGCTTCTATCAGTGCCTCCCTAAGGTCTTTCCCTGTAGCGAGTCCCAGTTTCTTGCGTATATGTATGCGCACGGAGCTAATGTTGTTAGTGTTTTTGTTAAGGATGGCTGCAATCTCCACAATCGTTTTGCCCCCTATTATCAAGCGGCACACCTCCCGTTCGGTGGGAGTAAGGTTTGGGAATGTCGCCGATATGTCGGCATGCTTCATTTTGCGCAGCGCCACACGCTGTTCGACAGCCCTTATGAGGTTAGCCTCGGTGCGTTCGCCGATATGATCGAAGAAGTCGTTGATGTCGCGGTCGCTCTTATCCCCCCCACGCCCCAGTTGCAGATAAGCCAGCAACTCGGTCTTGGTCATGTGGAAAATAGATAGCAGACGGTTTTGCGTCGTGTGGTAGTCGTCGTTCTCCCGTTGCAGGTTCCTTATGCCTCGCCTTATCATGTCGCCGAGCACACAAGTGAATATTTCCACAATAATGAATATCACCACAATCTGACGGCTTATCGCCTTGTCGGTGCAGAGATATGCCGCAACTATCGTGGCGATGCTCATCAATGCCACGATAGACGGTATATGTCTGACGGCTGCCATGACGAGGTAGATGATAAGTGCAAGCGATATGATCTGGTTAAACACTATGGTCTCTTCAAACCCTGCCGGACGCTCCATTGCCATGTACACTATGCGGACGCTTTCGACCAGCTGTGTCACAATGCCAAACGTCGATATGGCGACCCGCAGCGACATGCGTTGCATCAGATAGAGCACAAAAACGGCTCCCGTAGACACCCACAAAAGGGTAGACAGTGTGTACAGCGCGACGTCGCAGCGACCTATCAGTCCGACGATGTGCATCGGTACTCCCAACACCAACACCGACAAGCTGAGCATGAGAAACGTTATAAGGCACAGCCGTTGCTGCCAGTTGTGGCTGCGTTGGTCAAGAAATGAGGTTAGCCGTTGTATGAGTCTCGATTTCATAGTCAATGTATTATGTTATGCAAAGTTACCCTTTTTTTATCTATTTCACGCCTTTTTACCCCTCTTTTTACTTCCTTTTACGTTTATTTACGGCTGCCGTTTTTTGGTCGAGCGGCGTTTTTGAATTAAATTCGCAACCCAAAAGAACAGAATAACAAAACCAATACTCATTATGCAACACAACAACTCAAAGCACACTCGCAACGTCTTTTTCTCAACGTTGTTATTATTCGTGATGCTCATGGCAGGCGCCAGCAACGCATCTGCCGCAACAGAGCGCAAGCCGCAGTTACAACTTTTCAGCACAAAATACACGTCAAGCGGCACAGAAGTGACGCTCCGATTGTGGATGTTCAACTCTAAGGGCAACACCGCGCACTACGGAGGTGACGTTTGGCTCGACATTGACGACACACCATCATTTATTCTCAACGGTCTGTGGAAAGACATATCCAACGTAGAAAGCGCATCGAAAATGCTTAGAAACCCGCAAAACGTTACGTTGGGAAGTTCCAGGTCTATTGTTCACAAAGGCAAAGATGTAGGCACAGCGCAGTTTGGCAATCTTAGGCGAGGCATAACTTACGAGGGACTAAAGCCGTATGAACCCACATGGTACTGCGTAGATCTTAAGCTCGCCTTCAACAACAAGTTTCCACTCTATGGCCATAAGATAGCTGTTCGCGGTTTGTGGTATGACAACTGTGAGAAGAATAAAGGATATGAAAATATATCTGTCGCACAGACCATCAACGGCTATGTCCGTCCTACCAACATAAGTGTGAAGCCTTCTGGCAACAACTTGGAGTTCTCATGGAAGCAGGAGGGCTACAACACCGATGCGTCTACCAAGGGCAAGTGGATTGTGTACAAGCGCGAAGACGGCAAGCGTGTCAAGTTAGGAGAGGTGGATGCTAATAAGCACTCGCTCCGCATAGAAAAGAAGCTGTTTAGCTGTAAGGCAAAGTACAACGTTACGTTCCTCCCCAATGCGTTCTCTACGACCGACACTATATGCGGACTTACGTCCAAAATCGCTGCTGCTGGCCATAAGGAAGACGGTGCCGTATGCCAAATGTGTGGGCATAGTTTCTTCCGCTACAAGACTTCTAACAACAGCAAATGGAATATTAACAGGCGTGATTTTGGTGCCAAAGTGGTGTCGCATGACATCGTGAATGATGAGTGTGTGATAGAGTTTGACGCGCCAATCACCAAAATTCCTAACAGCGTTTTTATGTATTCCACTTTGGTTGGAGAGCTTCGCATACCTAAGAGCGTCACATCTATTGAAAGCAGGGCGTTCTATCGTTGCTCCGGACTCACAGGCGATTTGACACTACCCAACTCCATAAAGACTATTGGAATGCAGGCTTTCAGCTATTGTACTGGGTTTAATGGCACCTTGACATTGCCCAATTCATTAAAAACTATTGGAGAAAATGCGTTCGATGGATGCTCCAAACTCACAGGAAACTTAACATTACCCAACTCCATAACGTCTATTGGGGTAGCAGCTTTCATGGATTGTTCTGGGTTTAAAGGCACTTTGACATTGCCCAACACTATAACATCTATTGATAAAAGTGTCTTCTTGAGATGTTCAGGACTTACTGGTGACCTGACATTGCCTAACTCAATAAAGTCTATTGAAGACAAGGCGTTCTCGAGTTGCACGGGGTTTAATGGCACCTTGACATTGCCCAGTTCATTAACAACTATCGGGGAATACGCGTTCTCGGGTTGTTCTAGATTTACAGGCACATTGACATTGCCCAACTCATTAACGTCTATTGGGAAAAGTGCGTTCTATGGTTGCTCTGGGTTCACAGGCGATTTGACATTGCCCAACTCATTAAAAACAGTTGAAGAATCGACTTTTGAAAAGTGTTCCGGGTTTAATGGCACCTTGACATTACCCAACTCCATAACAACTATCGGGAAAAGCGCATTCAGCAAATGTGCCGGATTCACAGGCGATCTGACATTGCCCAACTCACTGACATCTATTGGTATCTGGGCTTTCATGGATTGTTCTGGATTTAATGGCACCTTGACATTACCCCAAGGAAAAACAATTTTGGAGCAAGGAATCTTTTATAGATGCTCTGGATTTACAGGTCCTTTGACATTACCCAACACGTTAGTAACTATTGAACACAATGCTTTTGAAGAATGTTCTGGATTTACAGGCACTTTGACATTGCCCAATTCATTAACAACTATCGGGAAAAGTGCGTTCATGAACTGTTCCAGATTTACTGGTACTCTGACGTTACCCAATTCATTAGAAACTATTGGAGAACAAGCTTTCAGCACTTGTACTGGACTTGAAGATCTTAAGTTGTCAAGCTCTATGAGTGTCATTCCCAAATGGGCTTTTGAGAAGTGTTCAGGTCTTTCTGGCGAAGTCGTCATTCCATCCACGATTAAGAGAATTGAGGATAGCGCTTTTCAAGAGTGCAAAAACCTAAATAAGAACTCAAAGACTCCATCTGAAGTGACATTGCCAGAATCGTTGGAAGCAATGGGAAAGTATGCTTTTGGCAGCAACTACATTAAGACTTTAAAGTTCAAGTCGTTGCCTGAAGGTGTATCTAATTATGAATATGGTGTTACAACCAGAACTGTAAGCCTGACCGATGCCTCGTTTGTTAGCGACAAGCCACATCCCGCAATATACATAAGCACAATATCATACACCCGCACCATGTCTGACAAGTGGGGAACACTCGTGTTGCCTTTTGCCATAGAGCCGACAGGTAAAGAGCCGTACCGCATATACACCATTGAGGCCATCAACGAAAGCGAGCTGGTGTTGAGTTCCATCAGTGGAGAGGTGGCAGCAGGAACGCCATGCGTAGTTCAGCGCATAGGCAAGCAGACAGAGTTGTGCTTTAAGGCAGATAGAGCAAGGCTGAATGTGACGCCGGGAACCATAGACATTGCCGACATGACACTTAACGGTACGTTCTGGACTAAGGAACTGGACGAGGGCTTTATCATTGCCAAAGACCGCTTCTGGAGTGTTGCCGACCTAAAGAACTCATCGTCTACGGTGAAAGGTGTGAAGGTAGGGCCGTTCCGTGCATGGCTCAGCGGCACATCCGCAAGCGGCACAACACAATTTGCAATGCGCATTAAAGACACAACAACAGGCATCGACGCCAGCGCCATCGACGTTCTCAACGCCGCCGACGCCGAATACTACGACCTCAACGGCAAACGCATAGAGTCGCTCCAGCGTGGTGTCAACATCGTGCGCTTGAAGTCGGGACAGACAAAGAAGATAATCATCAGATAAAAACCAAGTTATTAAAAACAGTAAAGACAACTATGGAAAAGAAAGAATATAACAAACCCCATATCGCCATCATCTCCTTTGAAGCGGTAAGCATAATGGCAGGCTCAACACAATCCATCCCTAAGGGAGAAAAATACGACGAAAACCTGCCGGAAGAAGACGAAGATGGATATATTTGGGGAGGATAAGAGCCTTATATAAGAGGATAAGAGCCTCTACATAAAGCAGCCCTCTCTCTGTCACTACACGACGGAGAGAGGGCTGACTCTTTATTACGAAATCTTACCTTTTACCTTAATATTACCTTTAAAAGTCTTTTTTACCTTTTTACCCTTTTACCTTTTTACCTTTAAAAGTCCGGGTAGAGTTGGAGAGGGGCTTTCTTTCCCTTTCAACTTCTGCTTCAGCAGGAACGTCGCGTTTTGGTTTCGCGCCACGCCGGGTGTTATCTTATAAGAATAAGTGACGTCGGTGCCCAGCTCAATCTCAAAGCACCAGTTAGCGAAACGCTGCGGCTCGTCGTCTGCGATGCGCGACAGTTCGAGGTCGTGAGTAGCTATGATGCCCGTCACGTCGCGCTGCGCGATGTATTCAAGGAACATACGCGAGCCGTCAAGCTTGTCGGCAGAGTTGGTGCCTTTAAGTATTTCGTCAAGAATAATGAGCGTGTGCGGATGCCCATCGCAGTAGTCTATGAGTTGCTCCAGGCGCAGCAGCTCGGCGTTGAAGTAGCTTATGCCCCGCGAGAGGTCGTCGGTCGTGCGCATGCTCGTGAAGAGATTGAAGCGTGAGAGACGCAGACTGTCTGCCGCCACGGGCATGCCGCAGACCGCCAAGAGCCAGTTTATGCCTATGGAGCGTAGGAACGTGCTCTTCCCCGCCATGTTGGCGCCCGTCACGATGTAGTAGTGTCGGTCGGCGATGGAGAAGTCGTTGCCCACCGCCCGTGCGCCGAGGAACGGATGGCGCAACCCGCGCGCCTCGTAGCACACACCGCCGCAGTCTGCCACCTCTGCCCTCACGCCCTGCGGAGTGTTGTATGCGTATGTCGCCATAGACACGAGCGCGTCGGTGCAGCTCACCGCCTCCGTCCAGCGGTCCATGCTCAGCGCGAAGCCCTTCTGCCAGCGTGCGAAGCGTCGCAGGAGGAAGAAGTCGCTGAGAAGGAACATGTCAAAGATAATCAGTCCGAGCACATTGCCGCGCCGGTCGAGCGCCTTCACTATCTGTCCTGCCTCGTGAAACGCCGCCACGGCGCCCGCCACCTCGTCGCGCAACTGCCGCAGCATGTCGCTCGTGGGCTGCAGCGAGGCGATGTGTGCCACCACGCGCACGAATGTTCCAATCTGTTCCTGCAACTTGCCAGCAGCGCGTGACGCCTCCATGAGGGTGGCGTGACACAGTCCGAGCACCGCCGCGAGCACTGCGATGCCGCCCGCCACAGCCACGCTCGAAGGCATGGAGGTGGTGGCAGCAAGCACTATCGTCGCAAGGAAAGCGCCGAGGGCGACCAGTGCCAGGACCAGCGTCATGGGCGAAAGCACCCACCGTCCCACCTTCACCGACGCCACCCCATGCAGGGCACGCACCACAGCGGCGGTGTCGACCTTTGCCGCCACGCCCTCCGCACAATACTCCTTGCGCCAGTCAGTCTGCGTCGCCAGCTCGGCGATGGCGTCTGCCCGTGCGTCGATGGTGTCGAGTTGCGGGGCGGAGAGCATCGCGGCGAGGCGGTCGCTGCCCCCTGTCGTCACGGTGCGGCAGATGCGGTGGTAAAGACTCTGTGGTCCGAACACGTCGATGTCGAACGCGAACGGGTGGCGCGCATCGGCGTAGCGGCGTCCGTCGTCAAACGCCGTGAACGTGCCGTCGAGGTAGTCGCGCTCCCTCACACACACCTCACGCAGCGCCTCCAACCGCTCCCTGCGCCCGTCGTTGCGCTCGTCCATGCGGCGCACCACGACGTATGCCACCACCGACAGCAGCGCCGCCGCCAACGGCGACAGCCCTGTGGTGCTGACGGTGCAATCCGGAGAATACTGAAACGGCTTTCAAAGCTGTTTTTGCCGGTGAAGACGAGATAATTCCGTCTATTGAAAAAATACAGCCCGTGAAAATCGGCGAAGCTTTCAATCATCAGGATAA
>ERZ1031845.482-NODE-482-length-15120-cov-5.862396_pt1 | contig 15120 bp, 13 predicted proteins | sample MGYA00518169_ERZ1031845 | MGnify/ENA primary metagenome ERZ1031845 (study PRJEB33719, sample SAMN04261265) | wastewater metagenome | biome: rural village; feature: human; material: feces | host: Homo sapiens | place: El Salvador | collected 2014-01-14 ...
ACAGACACTTTTTTAGATATTTAACCTGTCTACTTGACAGGGGGCATATCATTTCCAGGTGGTTTTTTCTATATGGGTCATAGGTTTGCTAGGTTAGATTGGCCTAGTCGTTCAAGTGGTCTATGGCATACTGAGCTTCTTCGGTGGTGAATTTTGCGCGGTGTTCAGAAGTGAGTTGTTCGTAGATTTCATCTGATGACAAGTCTAGTGTTTTCTTATAACTTTTTGCTTTTTCCAAGGCAGCTTTTTTATAGTCTAATTTGGCATGGTCGATAGTGTACTGAGCCTGCTCAGCAGTGAATTTATCGGCATTTTCGTTAGACAATTGGTCGTAGATACCTTGTTTTGACATGTGCATAACCTTATAATAGCTCTTTGCTCTCTTAAGCTCAGCCTTTTTGTAATTAGCTTTCAAATGGTCAACGGCATATTGGCATCCTCGGCAGAATATTTTTCAACATCTGATGTCAATTGGTCGTAAATGCCTAATTTTGACATGTTCATGAGCTTGTAGTACTTTTCAGCCTTGCTTAGAGCTTTTTTCTGGCTACTAGTCGCTGCAGCATAGATGATATGAGAGTGCGAGACAAGCGGTGGACTTGTTATGAAAAAACTAGACAATCTTAATAGTGCCAAAGCACAGGCAATAATCATTGTTCTCTTTTTCATGATGTTCTCCTTATCAACGGTTAAGTGTGTGAGATAGGATAATACAGTTTAAAATGAAGTGTGGAAGTAAGTTATTTGTCTAATTTTCACTTAAATGATAGCGATTTTATTTACAAAATGTAAAGAAATTTGAGGCTCTTTTTAATAAGTGATTTTCCTTACTTTTATCGCTTGTTACAAACTTTTTATAGCACCCAAGGTGTTTATTTGTTATAATAGAAATAATGAATAATTGTATAGGATTATAGATAGATGGATATTCAAGAATTAAAAAAACGACAAGAAAAGATTCGCAATTTCTCAATTATTGCGCATATTGACCACGGAAAGTCAACTTTGGCTGACCGTATTTTGGAAAAGACTGAGACTGTTTCTAGTCGTGAAATGCAAGCTCAACTCTTGGATAGCATGGATTTGGAGCGTGAACGTGGTATCACAATCAAGCTAAATGCTATCGAGTTAAATTACACAGCTAAAGACGGTGAAACTTACATTTTCCACTTGATTGACACACCGGGGCACGTTGACTTTTCATACGAAGTATCACGTTCTCTAGCGGCATGTGAAGGGGCTATTTTGGTTGTCGATGCGGCACAAGGTATCGAAGCTCAAACCCTTGCTAACGTGTATTTGGCACTTGATAATGATTTGGAAATTTTGCCAGTTATCAATAAAATTGATTTGCCAGCAGCAGATCCGGAGCGTGTGCGTCAAGAAATCGAAGATGTTATCGGACTTGATGCGTCAGAAGCAGTACTTGCCTCAGCAAAAGCTGGTATCGGGATTGAAGAAATCCTTGAACAAATCGTTGAGTACGTACCAGCGCCAGTAGGAGATGTTGAAGCACCACTACAAGCGCTTATCTTTGACTCAGTTTACGATGCTTATCGTGGAGTTATTTTGCAAGTGCGTATTGTCAATGGTATGGTGAAACCTGGTGATACCATTCAATTGATGTCAAATGGTAAGACATTTTATGTTACTGAAGTTGGTATCTTCACACCAAAAGCAGTTGGACGTGATTTCTTAGCAACTGGTGATGTTGGTTATATCGCGGCGTCAATCAAGACAGTTGCTGATACACGTGTAGGTGATACTGTAACGCTTGCTAACAACCCAGCAGCAGAACCGCTTCACGGTTATAAACAAATGAACCCAATGGTGTTTGCTGGTCTTTACCCAATCGAATCAAATAAATACAATGACCTTCGTGAAGCACTTGAAAAACTTCAATTGAACGATGCTAGTCTTCAATTCGAGCCAGAAACATCACAAGCTCTTGGATTTGGTTTCCGCTGTGGTTTCTTGGGACTTCTTCACATGGACGTTATCCAAGAACGTTTGGAACGTGAGTTTAACATTGACTTGATCATGACAGCGCCATCTGTTGTTTACCATGTCAATACGACTGACGGCGAAATGCTAGAAGTGTCAAATCCTTCTGAATTCCCAGACCCAACTAAGGTTGCAAGTATCGAAGAACCATATGTTAAAGCACAAATCATGGTTCCGCAAGAATTTGTTGGAGCGGTTATGGAACTTGCGCAACGCAAACGTGGTGATTTTGTGACAATGGATTACATCGATGAAAATCGTGTTAATGTCATTTACCAAATCCCACTTGCTGAAATTGTCTTTGATTTCTTTGATAAATTGAAATCATCAACCCGTGGTTATGCAAGCTTTGATTACGAAATCTCAGAATACCGCAAATCTAAATTGGTTAAGATGGATATTCTCCTTAACGGAGATAAGGTCGATGCCCTTAGCTTCATCGTTCACAATGAATTTGCCTATGAACGTGGTAAATTAATCGTTGAAAAATTGAAGAAAATCATTCCACGTCAACAATTCGAAGTGCCAATTCAAGCAGCTATCGGTCAAAAAATCGTTGCACGCTCAGATATTAAAGCTCTTCGTAAAAACGTGCTTGCCAAATGTTACGGTGGTGACGTTTCACGTAAACGTAAATTGCTTGAAAAACAAAAAGCAGGTAAAAAACGTATGAAGGCTATCGGTTCTGTTGAAGTGCCACAAGAAGCCTTCTTGTCAGTTCTTTCAATGGATGACGAAAGCGGCAAAAAATAAAACATAAACAGCTGAAAGAATTTCTTTCAGTTGTTTTTCTTGTAAATTTTGTACATAAAACATCATAAAAAGAGAATTGTTAGAGAGTTGTGCAAATTTTCAGTATTTTTATGGTACAATAGAATTAAAACTAAACCGTGGGAGAGTTGTATGAAATTATTGACAAATGTGTCACAATTACAAGGAACGTTACGTGTTCCTGGAGATAAATCAATCAGTCACCGTTCTATCATGTTCGGAAGTCTTGCTAAGGGGAAAACGACTGTTCGCGATATTTTGCGTGGTGAAGATGTGCTGTCAACAATGCAAGTATTTCGTGATTTAGGGGTTGATATCCAAGATGACGGTAACATCGTAACCATTACAGGTGTTGGCTTTGACGGGCTTAAGGCTCCAAAAAACAAACTAGATATGGGAAATTCAGGAACATCAATCCGCTTGATTTCTGGCGTGTTAGCAGGGCAAGATTTTACTGTTGAAATGTTTGGTGATGACAGTTTGTCAAAACGCCCAATGGACCGCGTGACAATTCCGCTTCGTCAAATGGGGGTTGAAGTGTCAGGGCAAACAGACCGTGATTTGCCACCGCTTACTATGCGTGGTAGCAAAGCGCTTAAACCGATTCATTATCAACTTCCTGTGGCGTCTGCTCAAGTGAAGTCAGCACTCATTTTTGCAGCTTTGCAAGCTGACGGTGAGTCTGTCATCATTGAAAAAGAAAAAACACGCAATCACACAGAAGATATGATTGTTCAGTTTGGTGGTGCAATTGACGTTAATGACAAAGAAATTCGCATCAAAGGTGGTCAAGAATTTACTGGTCAAGATGTGGTTGTCCCAGGTGATATTTCATCAGCGGCTTTCTGGTTAGTCGCAGGGCTCATTGTTCCAAATGCTAAAGTAACCCTTGAAAATGTCGGTATCAATGAAACACGTACTGGTATCATTGATGTTATCAAGGAAATGGGGGGCAAAATGACCATTTCAAACGTTGATGAGATTGCTAAATCAGCAACGATTACCGTTGAAACATCTGAACTTCACGGCGTTGAAATTGGTGGCGAAATCATTCCGCGTTTGATTGATGAATTGCCAATTATCGCTCTTCTTGCCACACAAGCTAATGGTACAACGATTATTCGTGATGCAGAAGAGTTGAAAGTCAAAGAAACAGACCGTATTCAAGTTGTAGCCGATGCTTTGAATGCCATGGGTGCTGATATTACACCGACTGATGATGGCATGATTATCAAAGGAAAAACACCACTTCATGGTGCTAAAATCAATACTTTTGGTGACCACCGTATCGGTATGATGACGGCAATTGCTGCGCTTTTGGTGTCAGACGGAGACGTTGAATTAGAACGAGCAGAAGCGATTAATACAAGCTACCCAAGCTTCTTTAGTGATTTGGAGGTCTTGTCACATGGCTAGAATTATTATTGGATTTATGGGGTCTGGAAAATCAACCGTTTCCTCACTTTTAGATAAAGATTATATCGACATGGATGCTTTGATTACAGAGCGTATCGGCATGTCAATCGCAGACTTTTTCGCTAAAGAAGGTGAAGCTAAATTCCGTGAAATTGAGTCGCAAGTGCTTGCGGAATTGGCTGATTCTGACCAAGTCATTTCAACTGGTGGTGGTGTTGTCATCAATCCGATTAACAGAGAGATTTTAGCAAAAAATCCAGAAACGATTTACCTAAAATCAGACTTTGAAACGCTTTATGACCGCATTGAGCATGATACAGAAAATGTTCGTCCTTTGTTTGTCAACAACAGCAAGGAAGCTTTCAAAGAAATCTTTGACGGTCGCCAAGAAATGTATGAAGCAGCAGCTAATCGTATTATTGACGTGGCTGGTAAAACGCCTGAAGAAATTGTTGAGGAAATCGGATGAAAGTTGGCTATTTAGGACCAAGTGCTTCTTTTACGCATAATGTTGCTGTTAAGGCATTTCCAGAAGCTAATCGCATGCCTTTTGCAAATATCACCGAAGTTATCAAATTTTATGAAGAAGGTTTTGTGGATTATGCCATTATCCCTGTTGAAAATTCAATCGAGGGTTCGGTGCATGAAACGTTGGATTACCTTTTTCATCAAGCTGAAATTGAGGCGATTGCAGAAATCATTCAACCGATTAAACAACAGCTTTTAGCAACAACACAAACAAAGAAAATTGAAAAGATTTTTTCACACCCGCAAGCTATTGCTCAAGGGAAAAAATACATTAATGCACATTATCCAGCAGCAAAAATTGAGATGACGGCTAGTACGGCTTACGCCGCACGTTTCATTGCCGAACATCCAGAGGAAAACTTTGCTGCCATTGCGCCAGTAGCTGCCGCAAAAGAATATGGTTTGGAAATTATTGCCCAAGATATTCAAGAAATGGATGAAAACTACACGCGCTTTTGGGTACTAGGCCATCAAAAACGGTCGTTTGATTTGGCAAAACTCAATCAAAAAGTTTCATTGGCATTGACCTTGCCAAATAACTTGCCTGGTGCGCTTTATAAAGCATTATCTGTTTTTGCTTGGCGTGGCATTGATTTGACTAAAATTGAAAGTCGCCCTTTAAAAACAGCTTTGGGAGAATATTTTTTCATCGTTGATGTTGAAAATAAAAATGATACACTAGTGTCATTTGCACTAGAAGAATTGAGTGTTCTTGGTATTGACTATAAAATCCTCGGACGTTACGATGTTTACAAACTGTAAAATCCTCTGATTTTTGGTATTTAGGAATTGTTAAGCGTTTGTGCTTACTCTAATCTGATGAAAATGGGAAAGATATGACAAGAAGTAATTTAAGTCGGCACGAAGAATTAAGATACGAATACCTCTTGAGTAATCTTGAGTATTTAAGTGCGCGCGAAAAACAAGAATTTGACTATCTTTACAATAAAAAACAAGCTAGTGAGGTCAGCGAGTCACCAAGCTCTCAGCCGTCGTCTGCCTATAATGATAATTACTACGATGATTATTATGACGATGCTTATGATAATCAAATGGATTATTATGATGACGATAATTGGACATCTCAAGGGCTTCCCAAATACCCAGAAGAAAAAAAGCAGTCGAAACGTTCCTTTAGAAGAACGAGCGAGCAGCAGTCAGAGATTTTTCCAACTTATCAAGACAATTATGATGAGGCATTTTATCAAGAACCCGAACCTGTAACGCCTAAAAAAGTAAAGAAACCCAAAAAGAAGCGTCGCAGAATTCGTATTAAGCGTCTGTTGAAACTTCTTGGTTTCTTAGTGATTCTTGTCATGGCAGGGATGATTTACATGTTTTTCAAAGGTGTTAATGATGTTTCAACTGGTGAGACAAATTACACAGCAGCCGTAACAGAAACATTCAATGGGGAAGATAGCGATGACGGTACTAATATTCTCATTTTAGGAAGTGACCAGCGGATTACGCAAGGGTCTTCGGATGCCCGAACCGATACGATTATGGTGATGAATATTGGCAACAGCGACGGAAAGATTAAATTAGTCAGCTTTATGCGTGATACCTTGGTCAATATTGACGGTGTCAGCTACAATGCTTATTCAAATGACCAAAAATTGAATGTCGCATTTAATATTGGTGAACAAGATGACAACCAAGGGGCAGAACTCATGCGCCAGACGTTGAAAGATAATTTTGATATTAATATCAAATATTATGTCATGGTTGACTTTGAAACCTTTGCAGAAGCTATTGATACCCTGTTCCCAGATGGCGTGAAAATCAATGCCAAATTCTCCACTATTGATGGTAAAAAAGTATCTTCGGTCCAAATTCCAGATGATTTGAGGATGGACAAGGATGGGAATGTTCCGAATCAAACCATTAAAGTCGGTAAGCAACAGATGGATGGGCGAACTCTTCTTAATTACGCTCGTTTCCGTAAGGACGATGAAGGGGATTATGGGCGTACCAAGCGGCAACAACAAGTGATGCAAGCTATTATGAAGCAAGTTAAAAATCCTATTAGTCTTTTCAAGGGTCCTGAGGCTTTAGGAAAAGTATACTCACTGACTTCAACCAATATGAGCATGACGGAAATGTTGGATTTGGGTCTTTCAAATGCTGGTAGTTTTAAACATGGGATTAATTCTCAAACCATTCCTTCAGATGGTGATTGGATTGATAGCTATGATTTATATGGTGGTCAAGGGATTGAAATTGATTTTGATAACTATCAGTCAAAATTAAAAGAACTAGGATTTAGATAAGAAAACAAAGCAGGTTCACACCGAACCTGCTTGTTTTTTGGTATTAAGAGCTTGTATAAGCGCCTTGTATAAGAGTTTTAGAAAATGATAGAGCAAATAGATCATGATGACAAGAACGAAGACGAACTCTACCTTATAAACCAATTGGGTAGCTGGATTGACTAGTCCAAGACTAGTAGTGGCTGCCCTAAAAGCATTGACACTATTGACCAAGGGAAAGCTGAAAGCTGCAAAAAGTGGCATAAAGCCTTTTTTAACCAGTCTTACGAAGAGATTAAGAGCATAGAAAAAGAATGCTTGCGAGAATAAGAGTAGGGCAAGTAAAATAATAGTTGCAGGTCTTTGATTACTCTTGATTGAGCTGGTAATGAGAAGGGCCAGAGGTGCTGCTAAAATGGCAAGTATAGGTCGATAGAGGTGAGGGATGGCTATCTGTCTCATTCTCCACAAAACAAGTGGAAAGAGGGCTAGTGTCGCCAGTCCCGTTAGTCCCAGAATAAGTCCCTTGATGCTAGTTGGAACACTAGCTGGTACTGTCACAAGACTGATAGCAGGTCCAACGTAGATCACGAACCAGCTTGGAAAGACTTGGTTCAAAGATAGTGGGTGCATAAAACGCAGACTGAAAAAAATAATATAGGCAATATAAAGTCCAAGGAGCCCAACCCAAGTCACACTTAAGCCTATTTGAGCTAGTGGAAGGCGGCTGGCAAAGAGAAAGGCAGCCATAAAGTAGCTAGCAAAGGCCGAAGCAATGACTGGATTGTGCAAATCTTCCCTTACTTTTTCAAAGCCAAGAATCAAGCGTCCTAGTATAAGCATAAAACCTATACTTGCCAGAAACCAAATGCCCTGAGCAATCAGGGCATAGTGGTTTATTTGATTGGATAAACTAAAGAGGGCAAGAACTAGACTAGATAGGGCCAAGGGAATTTTCTTAAAAAATACCTTCATTGTTCTACCGGCCTTTCTAGCTAGCTGCAAGAATGTGACGAAGCTGTACCGCACTCGGAGATACAATTGGAAGGAAGACGCCTTCATTCCAACGACGGATAAAGCTTGACTCTGATTCTTTCAAATAGCCACGACCACCACTAGCCTGAAGTTCGAGGAGCAGGCTGTTGACTACGACGTCGACAATATCGATACGCAATTGGAAAAGTTCACGTGGTTTTTCAATGAAATAATTAGCATCAATAAGACCCGCAAAGAGTTGGTCTTGAATAGCAAGAAGATTTCCACGTGTTGCTTCAAATTCCTCACGAAGAACGCTACGGTTACTGTTTAGACTAGCTTCAACCTCATCAAGAGAACGTTGTGCCAAACCAAAGGCAAGACCAAATTGGAAACCAAGGAAGTTCGGACGTGTTTTGGCAATATAGTCTGCACCTTCTTTTGAAAGGACCCAATTAGGATCTAACTTAACGTGATCAAAAGTAAGAGAGGCAGTGTTAGCACCTTGAAGGGAAACAAATTCCAAATCTTCAGAACGGCTGAGGCCTTCAGCTTCAGATGGAATGGTGATAATCCAAGGTTGGCTACCGTCTTTAAAGTCAGCAGCAAAGAGAGCAGCGAATTTATCAGAACGAAGGTTAGTTACCCAAGGCAGACGACCATCAAGATAGTAGTCATCACCTTCTTGGCTGATAGTAACATTCAATTCTTCAATATCAGATAAGAATTTGACGGCGTTAGACAAACCGGTACCACCAGCACGCTCACCGGTATATAATTCTTTCAACCATGTTTCACGAGGGTAAGCATTGTCGCTAGCTAAGATATACTCGATGAAAGTACGGTGTCCCCAAGAAATAAAGGAAGCTGTCAAAGAGTGTTGTGCCAATTCATTAAGCACATCAACAACGTGAGTAGGACCACCACCTAGGCCATTAAACTCAGCAGGTACGCCGATCTTAAAGACGTCGTTTTCAGCAATTTTTTCAAGAAGTTGGTCCGCAATTGGTCCAGACTCTTGGTCAATATGGTCAGCGTTGGTGTCCAACCAAGTAAGGAACTCTTTTGAAAAACGTGACATAGGCTTAGATCCTCCTCTAGTTTATCGTTTGGTTTTGAATTAAGCGAATTCTTGAAGTTCAGGGTTAATCGGTGTTTGTGCGAGATTGTTAGCGTAGTTACACAAGCTAGCAAGGCTGACACCCAAGATAACGTCAAGGGCATTTTGAGCAGTGTAGCCAGCTTCCAAGAAGTCATTGTAGGCTTCGTCACCAACAGCACCTTTAGTATTGATTACGGCAATAGTGAATTTAGCAAGGGTATCAAGTTTTGGATCGTCTTCGATTGGTGTACGGTTACGAAGGGCTTCCAAAAGTTGAGGTGCCATTTGGATTTGCTTGATTGAAAAGGCTGTGTGACCTGCCACACAGAAGGCACATCCGTTAGTAACAGCAGCTGTAATTTGAACAACCTCACGTTCAGTTGGTGTCAATGAATTGCGACGGTTGATTTCACCGACAGTACGGTAAGCTTCAAGCGCAGTTGGCGCATTAGCAAGGAGACCAATCAAGTTTGGAATGAATCCCCCATTGGCATCTTTGACTGTTTGAAGGACGTCTTTAACTTCTTCTGGTGCAGTTTCGATTGTATGAATGGTAATATCTGGCATGATTTCTATTCTCCTTTAGATAGAAACGACATCTAGCAAGTTGCTGAGTCGTTTAATTTTTTGTCATGGACCTATGATAGCACTGTATGACTTTTCTGTAAAATTTATATTATTTATGGCAAGTCATAAATTTGATTTATATGTGCTATAATGGAGGGTAGTAAAAGGCCTTTGAAGGTATATTTAGGCCCCTTAAAAGTAAAGAAAGTTGAATTATGTTAAATAAAAACGATATTGTAGAAGTTGAAATTGTCGATTTGACACATGAAGGATCAGGCGTAGCCAAGGTCGACGGCTTTGTCTTTTTCGTGGATAATGCCCTACCGGGTGAAGTCATCAGAATGCGTGTGCTTAAGCTTAAGAAGAATATCGGCTTTGGTAAGGTTGAGGAGTATGTGACCCTTTCACCAAGTCGTAATCAGGATATTAATGCTACTTATCTTCGTTCAGGGATTGCTGATTTTGGGCATATGACTTACACTGAGCAGCTTAAGTTCAAGCGTAAACAAGTCGTCGATAACCTCTATAAGACAGCCGGTATCTCGGACGTAGAAGTTGCTGAAACACTAGGTATGGAAACACCTTACGCCTACCGTAATAAGGCGCAGGTGCCCGTTCGCCGTGTTAAAGGTCAGCTTGAAACAGGTTTCTACCGCAAGAATTCGCACGACTTGATTCCAATTGAAGATTTCCTCATTCAAGACAAGGAAATTGATAAACTCATTGTCTTTGTCCGTGACCTTCTCCGTCGTTATGACCTCAAACCTTATGATGAGAAGGAGCAGACAGGTTTGATTCGTCATTTGGTAGTTCGTCGTGGTCATTATTCAGGTCAGATGATGTTGGTCTTTGTAACGACCAAACCAAAAGTTTTCCGTATTGACCAAGTCATTGCTAAGATTACGGAAGCCTTTCCAAGTATTGTTTCAATCATTCAAAACATCAACGATAAGAACACTAACGCCATCTTTGGTAAGGAGTTCCGCACCCTTTATGGCCAAGACACCATCACAGACAGTATGTTGGGCAATGACTATGAGATCTCTGCCCAGTCTTTCTATCAGGTTAACACTGAGATGGCTGAAAAACTCTATCAAACAGCTATTGACTTCTCAGATCTAAACAGCGACAGCATTGTTATTGATGCCTATTCAGGAATCGGGACAATCGGGCTTTCATTTGCCAAAAATGTTAAAGCCGTTTACGGTGTTGAAGTGATTGAAGAAGCTGTGGAAGATGCTAAGCGTAATGCTGCGCTAAATGGTATCACTAATGCGCATTATGTCGCTGATTCGGCAGAACATGCTATGGCAACTTGGAGCAAAGACGGTATCAAACCAAGTGTGATCTTGGTTGACCCACCACGTAAAGGTTTGACAGAAAACTTCATCAAAGCAAGCGTTGCTATGCAGCCAGAAAAAATCACTTATATCTCATGTAACCCAGCAACCATGGCGCGTGATATCAAGCTCTATCAAGAACTCGGCTACAAACTCCAAAAAGTACAACCAGTTGATTTGTTCCCGAATACGCACCATGTGGAGTGCGTTGTCTTGATGTCTAGGGTTGAGAAATAGAAGAATTGCAAATGCCTGTAAATAAAGGGTTTCCAGACATTGAGCTTTTCTCTCGGCCACTTTGCCAGAGGTGATAATGTCAGGAAACCCTTATTTTTATTGTTTGCGGTAACATATCCACTGCCCTGAAAGTGATAGGGTTGAGTTGACAGGTTGGATAACGCTTATTTTTGTAGGGGTTGAGGAGACAGGATAGATATCAGGAATCGAAGAAATTCATTACGTTTTTGCAGAAAAAATGTTATAATCAGCAATTAGCTAAATGCATAAAGCATAAAGCATAAAGATTATAGAATGGGGGTTAATCGGTGAAATATAAATCATTCAGTTCATTTTTAGTAAGTAAACGAGATGCTATAAATCTTACTAACAGTAAGCTGGCTTCTTTAGCTAATATTTCGGCTGTTTATCTTGGTGAAATTATAAAAAAGAAAAAGAATCCTCCAGATAAGAAAACTCAATATGCGTTGGCAGAAGCACTGCAGTTAAGTGAAGAAGAAAAGGTTGAGTTTTTTGACTTAGCTGCTAGTGAGCGGAGGGAAATTCCAGTCGACATATATGATTACTTACTGGAAAGGGAAGATTTATTAGAAGAAATTCGGGCCTGATCAAATGCCGCTTAACGGAACCGTATGGTATCCCGATGGAAAAGGAACGTTCCCCTTGATCATCGCCGTTCATGGTAATCATCTAGCAACTGATTATTCAGATTCTGGATATGCTTATTTAGGGAACCTGCTTACCAGCAAAGGTTATATTTTTGTATCAATTGATGAAAACTTTCTGAATACTTCGCCATATGATGACTTATTCATGTTGAAGGTATTAAAAAATGAGAATCCGGCTCGTGGTTGGCTTATTTTAGAACATTTAAAGGTATGGAAGAAGTGGAATCATACAAAGGATCATCCATTCTTCAACAAAGTGGATATGAACCGAATTTCATTGATTGGACATTCTCGTGGTGGTGAGGCGGTGGCGATAGCGGCTCTTTACAATCAATTGCCTTCATATCCTGAAAATGGAACTATCAAATTCGACTATCATTTTGTCATTCGTTCCATTATTTCTATTGCAGGTACTGACAGTCAATATAAACCTGCGGGACAACTGACCCATTTGAAAGATATCAGTTATTTAGCCATTCAAGGATCACATGACATGGATGTAAGTTCGTTTGACAGTGTCAATCAGTAAGAGAGAATTGATTTTACAGAAAATAGTCCCCATTTTAAATCAACGATCTATGTATATGGGGCTAACCATGGACAGTTTAACACAAAATGGGGAAAATATGACGGAATAGGTTTTGGTAATAGGCTCTATAATACAGCAAAAATTTTACCACAGAAGGAACAATTACAAATCGGGAAGGTGCTTGTTTCTTCATTTTTGGAAGCAACCTTGAAACAAAAAACAGAGTATCGACGTATATTTCAAGATATTGGTTATGCCAAGGACTGGCTTCCGGATACGATGTATATCAGTGATTACTGGGATGGAAATACTGTGATGGTTGCAAACTTTGATGAGGACATTGATTTTTCTACGACGACATTAAAAGGGGGAAGATTGACTGGAAAGGCATTGAAGGCGTGGATCGAAGAGAAGGTCAAGATGAAATATGTTGATGGCCTGCATCGTGCGGTTAGGCTTGACTGGGATCGTGCAACGACTAATAAAGTTCCAAACTACGGGGTTTTACTATCTGATATAGAAATTGATACAAAAGGAAGTGATTATATCGTTTTCTCAATGGCTGATCGAGAAGAAAAAAAGTTGGACGCAAAGAAACCACTACTCGATCTGTCTGTACAGGTAGAGGATCGCAGCGGCAATATAGCAAGCTTGCCATTAAGCAGTGTTACCTTCTTGTTGCCAATGCTTGAAGGGGATATTGTGAAATGGCCATTTACATCTTTGCTACCAACGAAAGAGCCGATATTTCAGAATTTTGCCTTTCAGTTGGAAGAGTTTAAAAAGTGAATAAGCAATTTGAACCAGAAAATATGACAAAGATTAAATTTGTCTTTGATAAAAGCGACAAAGGGTCAATTTATTTAACCAATATCGGGATTCGTAAAGAGTTTTCCGATTAGTCCGGATTCACTGCTTATCAGATAGTTTAGTAAGTTTTTACCTTTATGTAAGATGATTATTAAATGTTGTGCAGAATTTGTATGTTAAATGTAAAGAAACGGGGCAATAAAAGATTTAACATATAAATGAAAGGAGGAAAAATGAATTATAGTAAAACATTTGGTAAGGTTATTAAATACCTTGAGGAGTTAGTTGTTAGCGGCGATGAAATTGATTATGAGGAGATTGGAAGAATTGTAGTTGCTCCGGTAGCTTTGTTTCAAAGAATATTTGTTTTTATTTCAAATGTTACGATTGCTGAATATGTAAGAAAACGAAGGCTAACGCAAGCAGGACTTGATTTAAAGAAAGGTAACGATTCTGTTATTGATATAGCGTTTAAGTATGGTTTTCATTCACATTCTGCTTTTTCAAGAGCATTCAAGGAATACCACGGAATCACACCTTCTCAAGCAAAACAAAAAAATGCAAAGCTCAATGAATATTACCCAATGAATTATCTTGATATGAGATATATAGGAGGGAAAAGAATTATGGCAGAATTAAAGAAGATTGTTTATAAGGAATTTGAGGAACGTCTAATGGTCGGAGTTCATAATAACACTTCATTTTTTGAGGCTGGGAACGCATGGAAATCTTATTTTGAAAGTGATAAGATTGACTATTTAAAAAGTTTATCTGAATTTACTTATTGTGAGGATATTGATGAAAATGATGGTATAGGAATGATGTTTAATTTTCAAGATACAAATACTTTTGAATTAATATTAGGAGATTTTATGAGGGTAAATACACCGGTTCCCCATGATCTGTACCAAAAACATATTCCAAGCGGAACGGTTGCTTGTATCCAAATTGAGGGAAATAACATCACAGAAATTGTTGACTCAGCCTTCTTGTTAATTACAGAAGCCATTGAAAAAACTGATCAAGAAATTGATTTTGAACAGTTTTATTGGTGTGAGATATATACAAAAGAACGATATTCCCTTCCATTAAGTCGTGGTGAAAAAGTAGTTATCGATTATATTTTGCCAGTAAAATTAAAAAAAGACGAATAAGCCTCTTGTTTAATAAAATTCATAAGTAGTTTACCACATATTTTTATAACGAAAATATCAACATATAGTTATTTCAAATGGTTTCAATCAGGTGTTTGAAGGATTGAAACCATTTTTGTATGTTATTATTGATTGGAGAATGAACTCTTCGCAACGATATATTACGGAAGGTCTTCCTTTTACTGATTACATAAAAAATATATACTTATACTAAGAAAAGTTAATTCATCATTGATATATTTCCCCATACTTCATTTCTAAAAAAAACATATAAAATCTATTGATATGTTCCCTCATACGTGGGATAAAAAATAGACACTAGACATCAATGCCATCAACTCGAGCCATGTTGAGACGGTAGTATTGATGTCAAGAGGTGTATTAAGATAAGTAAATAAAGGCTTTCCGTGGTTTGCAGTCTGGTTCTATGCCGGAAGCATAATCACGGATTTTTGTTTTGAGGGAAGTTATCCAAGATTAGTGAATTTAAAAAGCCATCAGGAAGTACTGCTGATGGCTAGGTGAGTTGATAAGATTGCTGGTAAAAATGTGCTGAGTTGACAAGATGGCTTTTGGCTTGAATGGACAAACAAGGAAGATCATCCAAAATGTTACGGTCTAGGGTGGCCACTTTGTAATATACTTGAAATCAGGCATTGAAATTAAAGTATGAAAAACTGAAGTAATTTTTACAAAGAAAAGCACATCGAGATTAAATGACCGAAGTGCTTTTCTTTAGTTTACTCAACATCAATAGTAATGCTAATGAC
>ERZ1031845.486-NODE-486-length-15055-cov-12.087467_pt1 | contig 15055 bp, 7 predicted proteins | sample MGYA00518169_ERZ1031845 | MGnify/ENA primary metagenome ERZ1031845 (study PRJEB33719, sample SAMN04261265) | wastewater metagenome | biome: rural village; feature: human; material: feces | host: Homo sapiens | place: El Salvador | collected 2014-01-14 ...
GTTATTTGCGACTGCAAAGGTAAGTAAAAAAACAGAATTCTACTTTATCACATGTGTCAAATACTTTATTCTATGTAACACTTGTATCTGTAGCTTTACTGTCTTTCTGTCATATTCCACACTCTTGCTTGCCAGCATAGGATGAGTTAGGATTTTTAACTAAAGCTCTAAAGCAGACGCGTAAGAGGAAAATCAAATTTGCTTCTCTAAGTATTTTATCGCTACAACCTTATATATATTCGTAAATTGCACTGAGTAGAGTGCAATTTACGTTAAAAATTGCACTCTACTCAGTGCAATTTCGTATTTAATTTATATATTTGCACCCATAAAGAACAATATAACAGCCATAATATGGAACAATTACAAGCAACATTCGACAAATTGCTGAGAGAAACGAGTACTACGTTTCATCGCTATATGTATAATCGCATCAATTGGGATGCTCGTATGATTGGATTAATGGGACCAAGAGGTGTCGGTAAAACAACTTTGGTGCTTCAACACATCAAAGAACAACTACCAAGAAAAGACTCTCTCTATGTACAGGCAGAAGATTTTTATTTTGCCAGTCACAGACTCACCGAACTGGCAGATTCATTTGCAAAGATGGGAGGAAAGTATCTTTTCATTGATGAAATCCATAAATACAAGGATTGGGCAAGGGAGTTGAAATTAATATATGATTATCATTCTGAACTCCATGTAATGTTTACAGGGTCATCTGTTCTCGACATAGCAAAGGGGGCTTTTGACCTGAGCCGTCGTGCACTCATGTACGAGATCCAAGGACTCTCGTATCGTGAATATCTTGAACTCTTTCATGGAATACACTTCCCTGTTTGTACGTTAGAACAACTCATGCAACAGGAAGTCGATATACCTAATGGTTTCTTGCCTATAGAACATTTCGCAGACTATCTGCAACGGGGATATTATCCTTTTTCTGATGGCGACATCAGAATGTATATTCAGCAAGTAGTCAATGCAACGATAGAAACCGATATTCCACAATATGCAGACCTTACGGTTTCAACTGCAAGAAAGCTCAAAAGACTACTTGCCATCATCGCTCAAAGTGCGCCATTCAAACCTAACATGAGCCAGATAGGAGGTCAACTTGAAGTTTCAAGAAACAATATAGCCGACCTTTGCACCTACTTGGAGAAAGCTGGACTTATCGGGCAACTCCGCACTTCAACCGGTGGCATACAGGGATTAGGTAAGGTGGATAAGATTTATCTGGATAATCCAACACTCATTTATACCCTTGCAGGAAAGAATGTTGAGATAGGAACAGTCAGAGAAACTTTCTTCTTCAATCAGACACGCTCTCTCATGCCTGTAACAGTATCCCCCATATCAGATTTTCTGATTGACGGGAAATATACATTCGAGGTTGGCGGAAAGAAGAAAAAGCAAAATCAGTTGCAGAACATAGAAAATGGATATGTGGTAAAGGACGATATAGAGTCTGGTTATGGCAACATCATTCCGTTATGGATGTTTGGCATGCTATATTGATAGGCAACTGAAGTTTTGCAAGTATCTATCAAACTGACAATCAGCAAGAATGAGACTTCTCGGTTTTAGTGCCGAGAAGTCTCATTTAATATTCTATCTCAAAATCACCTTCTTGCCATTATGGATATAGATACCCTTGGTTGGATTATCTACTCGCTGACCCTGAAGCGTGTACCAGCCGGAGTTCTGTTCGGTCTCCTGACCGCTGATATTCTCAGCACCTTCAACCTGATCGATACCCGTAGTGCCATCGTTCCAACCGCCATCGATGCTTATTGAACGGGAAGCACCTGCCATGCTGATCTTCAGATGACCTACCACTACCTCAAGCCATGAACCACTGCCACCCCAGCTGTTTGCCACAGGAGTGAAGCGGAAGTGATAGTAACCCGTGCGGGAAGCGGTGAATCGTACCTGACCACTATTGCTGCCATAAGTATTTGCACCGGTGTTCTTGTTCACATTCTTGGTACACTGGATAATCTGAGAACCCAGCACGTTGTTGCTCTCGTCGAGAACCTCACACTTCAGGTAAGGAGAACCCGACCACGCCACGGCATTATAGGAGAACACATAGCTGCCCTGCTTCAAGGAGAAGCCGTAGCCCCAAGTAGTACCAAACTCGGCGTAGCCTGCCTTGCTGGCATCGTTCTGACGGATATAAAGACCCGTAGAAAAATCACCACCGGCAAACTGGAAGATACGTGGACCTATGCCTGCTGGACCAGCCGCCTTCTGCTCTCCGGCATCAACAATCTTCCATCCGGCAGGAACCTGTCCCACGGCATTCAGTGACAACGGATTGCCCTTGAAATAAAGAGCCACATTGCCTACCAGAGCCTCAACCCAGGCACCACCTGTGCCCTTGGCATCTGCCACAGGGGTGAAACGTACACGGTAGTTGCCCTTGATCATGGAATAGAAAGAGAGAGAGACCCTTGTAGTACCAGAGAGATAAGCACCCGCATTGCCATTCGCATTGCCATTTGCCTTGACGATAGTAGAAGCAAGAACGGCATTCTGAGGGTCGAACACCTCTATCTTCATATATGGAGCACCCTTCCAGGCTGCCACATTGCAACTCAGTTCATACTCGCCAAATACCAGTGGCAAGGTATAGCCATTGGCATTGCCATATTCAATATAGCCAGCCTTATCGGCTGAAACACTTCTCACATAGAAAGCATTCTTGAAGTCGCCAGAGAAATTCATGATGCGTGAACCGCTCGACTTGTTGCCGGCATAAACCTGACTGCCATTATCTACTACAGTCCAGCCTGAAGGAACGAATCCGCTGCCATTGCCCCACGACTTGATGATGTTCTCACCCTGGGTACCGGTAGAAGGCTGAGTGGTCTGGTTAGAAGAAGACGTATCAGCAGACTTATGAGCATAGTCTTTCTTGGAATACTCATAATACCAGTAGAAACAGGTCTGACCGCATGCCTCAGGGTTAGCCTCCAGTCCTGCCTTGATATTACCCGTCTTCAGGAAGTTGTCGATATCGAGATAATCGTCAGTACTGGTCAGCGTCATGCTGATGTTTCCGAAATGATCCATCACCTTCTTCCAGGCATTACCCCATTTGCTGGTAGTGGCAGTTCCCCATGAACCCAGGTTGCTGGCCACCCACTGTCCAAACTCATTATACTTACCTGCACCAGGTCTCTCCGGACTCCAGTCTATCTCAGAAACAAGAATCGGTTTATTCTTTACCACAGGCACCTGCTTCTGGAAATTATAGATGAAAGCATTGGAATCATAGTTGGTATCACTTGCCCCATACCATCCCGGATACACATGAACGGCATAGCCGAAATTACTATCAGATACAGGATAGGTGGCATAATTCTCATACTGGCTCTGATAGCCTGTGCCAGGAATCCAGATAATACCCTTGAAGCCATTCTTACGAATCACATCAACCACTGGTTGGAAATAATCCCGCATGGCAGTAGCAGAACTCTGACCATACCTATTATATATATGAACAGGCTCGTTGGCAAGTTCCAGGGATACGATGCCTGAATTATTCTTCACCCAACTGTTGCTGGAAACAATGTTCCACACCGTTTTAAGATAATTCTGATAAGCATCGCCTACCTTCAAATCCTTAGGACATACGCCTGGAGGACGAATCACTACATATAAGCCATGATTGATGGCCTTCTGCGCAATAGGCAGATAAAGGGCATCAAGATACTTCTGCAAACGGGTAGCACTGAAACGCGATATATTAGCCTCTCCAGTATCAGAACCCGTTGACTTCTTGTTGGGATCATTGGTCCAGCCTGGTTCGAGATGAAGACGGAAGATATTACAATAAGTGCCTTTAGCAGGATTTTGGAGTGCTCCGAAAATCTTGTCGTAATAGCTAATGCATGGCTGAATATTGTTATCAGTACAAGTATTACCCCAACGGTATTTGTTGAAGTAAGGACTCGGTGTATCCATCACACCATGCAAAACCACTTTGTTGCCATAGGCATCATTCAACTGATTGCCATTCACATGAAGCGGCGAAACCACTCCAAACTGGGCGAACAGACATGACGGTAGCAACACAGCCGCCAATATCGCCAAAAATCTCTTTTTCATTTGTTTTTAGGTTGAAATATAAAAGTTTAAAATTGTTATGATGCCGATGATTTTCACCGGCTTTTATTATTTAAGTTGTTAAAACACCGCAAAAGTAGCGATTTATTCGATTCATAACTTTATTTCATGTAACAAATGCTTTGTTATGGCTACCATGTCGAATAATTATCCAAGAATGTCTGTTTTATAAAACAGAAAACTTCAAAACTTCAAAAACAAAGGCATGACAAATATCATGGCAGGAATCGACAGCAGTAAGCCACCAGTTATACCTACGGCAAACGAGAACCAAAAGGGCTCCTCTGATTGTTCAAAGAAGAATGGAATTAACCCCACAATGGTAGAGATAACCGTTAAATATATCGGTACTATCTTATGATTGAATGCACACAAATAGGCTTTCATCCCGCCTGTCGATTTCTCTTTTTGAATCTTGGCATATTGACAAAGAATATAGATTGCCGAGTTCACTACAACGCCACTCAGCAACACTAAGGAAGCAAAACCGCCACTACCAAACTCCACGCCAGTGATTATAAAAGTAAGAAATGCCCCCATCAATGACACTGGTATCATGGAAACTACAACCAATGCCATACGCAAAGACTCAAACACGACCGAACAGATAAAGAATATCAGCACCGCAACCAACAAGAGCAGCCAATAATTGGCTCTCTCACTATCTGCGCCTTTATAACTAGGCATCTCGCAATGATACCCCACAGGAAGATTGCGTTTGAAATGTGCCATCACACTATCCAGGTATTCAGTTGTATAGGTATAGGAGCCCAACACATTAAATGCTACATTGAGTACATACTCTTGGTTTTCCTTGGGAATTACTTCCTTAGCCTCACGACGTTGCAACTTCATCACATCGGATGCAAACAATTGCAAGCTATCCACATGAAACTGACTATTCTCCATATGCCACAAGTCATATTGTTCGACAGGCAAAGGTTTCAGATACACATCTACATTCATCTGATGGTCTTTATACGCCCCAACATATTCAGGCGACAACAACATACGCAATTCTCGGTGAATATCATAAGGAGAAAGTACATACATATCCAACCTATCCTTCTGATAGTCTACATACACTTCGTCCTCTTGGTTTTCAAATCCAGGTGTCTCAATGGCAATGTCTTGCACACGAGGGTTCTTACCTAAATACCCAGATATATTCTCAGAAAGTCGATAAAGCTGTGCATAATTATACCCGGAAATCTTAATTCTATTTGCCTTATACTGTAGATCTATAGAGTTGCTAAAGCCTCGCTCACTAACTCCATAAGTACTCCAGTCAGCACCTCCGATAGTAATAACCTTACCTATCACCATCGATTCCAACCGATAGGGAAAACTTGCATCCACCCCATCCCTAAACTTCACGGTAATCTCACCTTGCCTACCATCTATACGAGTCACAAATTCTTTGATTTCAGGATATTTCTTCAACAGTTCCTCGACCAATATCACCTTATCATTCAACTGAACAGCAGTTCCTCCCACAGGCATCAATGCTTGAACATGCAAAGTTTTACGCTCATCAGCATTCCTGCGTTGTACACTTCCATCTAGATAATCTACAAACATTTGGGAGGTACCTCCCAGATAATCAGTCAAAAAACCACACTTATCCATGCCCCAATCCTCAGGCATGGCATGAAAAGGAATGCCAAACGCCCAAAGAAGAGCAATATAATAAACCCAACGATGGCGAGAAGTCAGCAGGAGGTATCGATGATAGATATGATTCCAGCGCACAACAAACCTACGTTTGCATGACCAGAGGCGTGGGACAGCACAATGCCATTGTTCCATCAAAGCTGGCACAAAGAAAAAAGATACCAACAAGGCTACTACCAAATTGACAATTACAATCCATGCAAAGTCAGAAAGATCATCCTGCATTTCCTGAGGCAAGAAAAATATGATGATCAATGAGCCTATGGACGTAAGCATAGCCGCCAGTATCGAAAGGAAAGCCTTTCGATTATGATAATACCCATAATGGTCAGCCATGACGATGGTGGAATCTATAATTAATCCCATCGACACAGTAATCCCTGCCAAGGAATAGACATGTAATTTCAATCCAAACACCCAATAGGCAATAATTGCCATCAAGATATTGGCTGCCAATGCAAATGCCACAACCGACAGATACTTGAAACTGCGATAAACAACAAACACAAAGGCAAGCAAGAATAATAAAGACAGCAAAGTACGTCCAACCAACTTAGCCGTCTCATCCCTTTGCTGTTGGGCACTGTCATAAGCCAGATGCACATATAAAGGTTGACGAATTTGTGACTTGACGACATTCATCTCTTCTTGCACCACATCCGACAAACGCACAAAATTGGCATCAGCCGATGCATATACATTTATATATATGGTATTCAAGCCATTCACCCGATAATAACCCAAGGGGTCCTGTTTCTTCACCTTTATCTGAGCCAAATCATTCAAGTAAATCACCTTGCCACCTATTTTTTTTATTGGAACCGAAGCCAAATCAGTCTCCTTATTAGCCGTTACCAACCGAAAAGCCACTCGCTCCTGCTTATGGTCGGCAGTGGTCTGCAGCATCGTACCTACCACCTCGTCTTTTCCGATATAGTTACGGATGGCATCTTGCATTTCCTGAGGTGTTACACCACAAGCAGACAGCTGCATCGGGTCGTAGCTTACCTCCATATATCGTTCTGTCGTGCCCGTAACTTCTACTTTTGCCACGCCATCTATCGTCTCCAAAGGTCTTACTACCATGCCTGAGATAAGTTTCTTAATCATTTCTGGCTGCATGTCAGCATTGACATGATAAGTAAGCAGCAACTGGCTTTCATGGTTTGCTTTCTGCCCATTGACGATTTCCCCACCCTCTATCATTGGAAACGAAACACCCTTAGGAAACTTTGCATAAGATTGGCGCAACATGGAAGAAATGGAAAACTTCACCGTTGATACATTCTGGTTCTCTTTCAAGCGTACATTGACCTCGCAATGTCCAAAGGAGGAGCGAGAAGATACGCTCTCCACACCTTTAAGGGCAGATACCATTCCTTCTATAGGAGCTGTCAGATTCTGCTCCACTACCTTGGCAGACACTTGTGGCCATTCACATCTGATGGTCAGTTGTTTACCTTGACGTGACGTAGGGTCTGTACCTACATCCAGCAAAGGAGCCAACGCAAAGCCCATCACCATCATGACCACAAATATCAATATCACCGAGAAAGACGAAAACTTCATAAATTCCTAGCTGCTTTTTTCTTGTAAATTGAATAATAAAGAATTGGTACGAAGAAAATGCTCACTCCCGTACCCACCACCATCCCTATCAAGATGGTTAACGACAAGGGGAACTGCAAGTCTGCACCTATCGAACCACGAGAGAGGAAAGGCAACAGAGAGAAGATGGTGGTAAGCGATGTCATGATTATCGGGAACAAACGCTCACGCCCAGCCAGTGCTATTGCCTCCATCAATTCCATGCCTTCTTTCCGATGCCGATTGATGGTATCCACCTTCAGAATGGAATCGTTGATGACTATTCCTGCCATCACGATGATTCCCGTCATGGACATCAAGTCGATGGACAAGCCCAACAGATAGAGCATCGACAACACGACAAAGACATCCACCACGATCTCCGTCAAGATGATGAATGGCTGAATCAAACTCTCAAATTGTGCCGACAAGATGAAGTACAACAAAAGAACCGACACCCCCAACACCCAAGCCAAGTTGACAATCAGCTGCTTGCTCTCAAAGTAATCACCCACGGCAGTTGCCCTCACTGTTTTATTTCTCAAATTGTACTGGCTTACGTAATCCAACACCTCCCTCACCTTACCATGGGTTTCTATATCTACAGGATAAAACTCCCCTGCATCCGAAGCATATAGGTGTTTGAAGTCGTACGCCTTTCTTTCCTTCATCAAAAGTTGAAGAGGCACCTCTATTCCTTCTTGATTTTTCAAGGAAGAAGAAAGAATCTGCTGTCTATCAGCATCCGATGTTCCTAAAACCACAGGTATTGAACCTGCGCCTCGATTGATGCGCATCACCTCATTGCCTCCAGCCAACTGCAACAACTTATTATAGAGTTGTCTATACGTAATACCATATAGCGCCATCTGCTCCACATCGGCATCCAGCACCAAGTTTTCTTCTGTAGCTACTGATGGAATTTTCATTGCAGGAAAGTGATGCCTCAGAGAATCCACGAAAGCCATGGCTTGCTCCACAGTGGGACGATGACCGGAGGCATCTTGCAACTGAAGGCGCAATTCAGGATTACCCGAAGAGAAAATCAACTCAAACAGATTACCAGAAGGACTGAAAGAGAGCATTGCCTCGGGATATTTCTCACTGAGCCTTGCTTGCATTTCTTTTTGGACTTCTCGATAATCACTGATGCTATGCCCTTTGATATAAACTAGAGCTTCGGAAGAAGATATCTCACGAGTATGGAAAAGCATAAAGTTCTGTTTTCCCACCATGGAGGTATTGGTTTCCAACTGCTCCCTGACTGGTTTCAACAGCCAGGCTATGCGCCGGTCATTCTCTTCTACCGATATATTCGCATTCCAATCCACATACATTATTCCATCCGAATAACCTATTTCTGGCATTTGACGACGTTCTGAAATCATAAACACCAACATCAATCCAGGAATGGCCATCAAGAACAAAAACAGGCAAAGACGCAAATGGGCAAACATCCAGTGCTGTACTTTTTCATGATGACGATATATCCATAAGTGGAGTTTGCTGTTGGTAGGCACTTCTGTGAGTTTCCCAACCTTGTCTTTGTTTCTCCTTCCCACAAGCAAATAGAAATAAACGGGCAGCACGACCACGCTCACTATCAAGGAGGCAAAAAGTGCTATTGTTATGCCCATACTTTGGTCGAAGAACAAGGTTCCTGCCATACCTCCGATAAAGATAAGCGGCAGAAACACACTACAGGTAGTCAACACCGAACTCAACATGGGGGTAAAAACGTTCCAGGTTCCTTCTGCCACGGCATTCTCCACACTTTGGGCTGAGACTCTTTTCTGCAAGATATTGTCTATCACGATGATAGAATTATCCACTATCATACCTACACCCAATATCAAACCTGAAAGGGATATGATATTGAGCGAAATACCGATTAATCTGAAACTCAACAAGGTGATGAGCAAGGACAAGGGAATGGATAGAGCAACCAACAATGCCAACCGCCATCGACGCATGAAAAGCACCAAGACCAAAGAGGTGAAAAAAATAGCTGCCACGAGGTTCCATTCCAAGTTGTTGATGGAATAAGCCAACAGCTCAGTTTGGTCTCTCGTGATGTCAAACTTCAATTCAGGGTTATTCTTTTGCAAGTCATCCACCACATCAGCAATGGCTTCTCGCAATTCGCCCATTTGGGCATCACTCTGCTTAATGACAGCAAGCGACACACAGTTTTTACCTTCATGGCGATTGATGTTTTGCCTTGTCATGGTACGTACTTCTATCTCGCACAAATCCTTCAACTGTAACAGGCGTCCTTCATGGTTCAGGTATACATTACGCACATCATCTACCGTCAAAACCTGACTGTCAAAATGCACATGATAGCAATAAATGCCATCCACCACCGACAATGAGGATAATTGCACATTGCTTGCAGTCAAGGCAGCTTGCAAGTCATCCTCGTTCATGCCCAGCCCCTCCATCTTTGCCTTATCTGGTATGCAAAGTATCTCAGAGTTTCCGAGTCCACTCATATCCACCATAGCCACAGATGGCAATTGCTCCAGTCTTCGACTAGCCACGTTGGCTGCAAAATCACAGAGTTGGGCAAACTGCGCAGATGCTTTTTCTCCATCTCGTTCATTCTTTAGAGATATATCTAGATAAAATGCAGGAACATCAAGAGCACTTGCCTTGATTACCTTGGGACGTTCCATCTCCTTAGGCAAGTTGCCCATCGCCATATCTATTTTTTCGTTTACCTCGATGAAATACATGTCAACGTCGCACCCAGGTTCAAACCTCAAGAGAATACTACCCATACCCATTCTCGAATCAGCACTGATGCTCTTGATGCCAGCTATTCTTGATAGCTGAAGACGTAAAGGAGCCACAATGTCCTTCTCCATTTCCTGTGCCGAATAACCTGGCACGTTGGCTTGCACCGTTATTTGGGGCACATCAATATCGGGCATGAGAGAAACAGGAATTTTTCTCACGCCTAATATGCTGATAGTCACGAGAGCTATCAGTATCATCGTTACGGCAACGGGACGTTTTATCAAATACTTAACCATAAGCTATCCGTTTATCTTTCATTTCTTTTTCACATGCACCTGAGTTCCATCTGCCAGATTCAGGTTACCGGAAGTTATCACTACGTCTCCAGCTTTCACTTGAGTACCTTTGCGCTCACAACCAGTGATGGCATAATACCCAATGTTGGCATAAGGCACATCCACATAAGTCCAAACAGCCTCTCCATCCTTATACATGAAAACCACATGATAACCATCTCGCTCTATCACGGCATCCTTTGGCACGACGAGGGTTTTCTTGACATCATTCTCAGCTATGACCTTCACATTCATGCCATCCATCAACAGCCCTTTGTCATTGGCAATGCGAGCTGTCACCTTAATCAAGCCTTTGTCGCTGACCATTGGATTGATGTTGACGACTCTTCCGCCATACCCCGCCGCATCATCCACAAAAAGGCTCACCCATACTCTTTGCCCTACACTCAGATGCTTAATCTCAGCCTCCAGTACCTCAAACTCCACATCTAGCTGACCATCATTTACCAATCCGCAGAGTTTATCCACTCGTTGATGGCGCTTGTTCACCAAATCAGTAATACGCCCTGCGAAAGGTGCCAACAAGGTACACTTGCCCAATGATCGCTTAGCAGCTTGCAACTGGTATTGGGCAAGATAATAGCCAGAAGTAACTTTAGCTCGATGCATGACAGCAGCCGGCACATTGGCAGAAATGCCATCATACCCCAAGCCGATGAGCTTGTCGGCTAAGGATACCTGAGCATTCTCCAACTCTCTAGTTGCCTTCTCTAAATTCAATCTTGCATCGCTCCCATCAGTTCTGGCTATCACCTGCCCCTTGGAAACCCTTTCGCCATTATGCACGTACACTTGCTCTATGACACCGCCATCGGCAAACGACAAGTCACACTTCTCGATAGCCCTTAACTTGCCATTACATATCAACTGGCGATGAAAGGTCTGCTCATGTAGCCTCAACGTATCCACATAAATTTCCGTAGACACACTATCTGCGTTTGCCATACTTTGCTCTTCATCTACATGGGCTGTCTTTTTGCAACCTTGCAAGGCTATCAATGCCATAGCCAGCACACAAAACTTATATTTATTTCCTGTCATAACATTTCTTATTATATAGAAGACATTCCTATTTTACTTTCCAGCGATTACAAGACCAAAGCATCAAAATCTACGGTCAATTCTTGATGTTGCACCCAGTCGTAGAGCGTAAACTTACGCAAGGTGTAATAGTAATTCCAATAAGTCCGCAGTTGACTGATGTATTGCGACTTGGCTGTTTCCAATTCCTGCAAGGCGGTATTCAGTTCTGTTACCGACACATTGCCTGCTTCAAATCTTTTCTTTGTGATGTCATAACGCTCCTGGGATATTCTCTGAGCCTGCAAGGAGGTACGACACTGCGCCGCCTGCAAACTAAACTGCATCACCTCGCGCTTCACGCTCTGCACATAGTCGTTGTCGGCTTGTTCCCTTTTGGTCTTTGCCAATTCCAGGTTCGACTTAGCCACCATCACTCGTCCTTTTTTGACACCCCAATCGAAGATAGGCACCGTTACTGTCACCCCGATAATCTCATTATCTTGCAAATGACTATAGGCTGCTGCAAATCCATCAGCCGTACGATTAAACCCCACCTCGGCATTCAAGTGCATTTGAATACCTTGGGCAGACTTCGCCTTTGCCAGGTTTTGCTGGGCGGCAATCAGTTCCAAGTCTTGCGTGATGGCATGCGAGGAATTGGTTCGAGCCTTTAGCAGCACATCGTTCACATTGAGCACCATATCCAGCACATTCTCTGGAGGCAAGAGGTTGGCGTGCTCGTAATCGGTTACTCGCATATAGGAAAACAAATCATATAGGCTATCATTCAGTTTCACTTTCGCCTCATTCACGGTTACCTTAGCATTGAGTTTTGAAAGCTCTAACTGTAATAAGTCTCCTTTCGTAATGGTGCCCAGCTCCAATCGCCTTTGCGATATGCGATAAAGTTCTTCTAAGTCTTGGCTTTTCGTCAAACTCTGTTGATAGTCAGACAGGGCTGAGATGGCTGAAAAATAAAGACTTGATACTTTTATGGCTATGTCCTCGATGCTTTCCTGGTACACCCTTTTCGCTTTCTCATATTCCTTGGGCTCCGTTTTTTTTCGCCATTTCCATTCATTATAGGAAGTAAACGGCTGAGAATAAGAGAGGCGCAAAGGCAACGTATTATAGGTTGTCATCTTATAGTCAAACTGATCCAGTCGATAAAGGTACGATTGTAACGAAAGCGTACCACCCAGGCTGCTAACCGGCTGTTGCAATGACAAGGTCAGCGAGTTCACCAAAGAGTTATTGTCTACATAGTTTATCTTTCCATCCTCTGCATTTCTAGCCTCAACCCGAGAATGATTGAAGTTCATCAGTCCTCCCGACAAGCTCATGGATGGCAACAGTTCTGCCTTATATGATTTATAAGCCCAGTAACTTGACAAGAAACTAAACCTTGCCAATTGGGCATCAAACGAGTTACTCTGAGCGATGCGGATGGCATCGCCCAAAGTAACGGTTTGCTGCGCAAAAAAGGGAGAAATACTAAAGAACAGCATTCCTACCATAATCATTAGAAATCTCATTTTCTATCACATATTAAAGCCTATTTATACTCAAGATAAAATAGAACTGGATTAGAGTTCGCTTTCAAGCGCATTAAGCTAGCATAATGTTCCAGTCCGACCTTTAATTTTTCTTTTTTAATTACATGTTCAATGAAGTAAGGAATATAAGATGTCTGAAGCAAATCATGCAAAGACTTATCAATATTGATGGTATCTACATCTGCCAAACTTGTGGTCGCATTATAGCTACTACAAGACTGGCAGATAGTAAGTACCAGCAATACAAAGTTTACTATTAAGACTTTATTCTTCATTTTCTCTTCAATTAAAAAATTAACAAATATTGGCTAAGCCAAATTGTCGATGGCAAAGATAAACTAAAAAAGTTATAACTCAAACCTTTTCTTGTTCACTTTTTGTTTACCCATATAGTTTTTATCACAAAAAAGGCTTCCATGTTACATAACGAAAAGTTCTATATATTAGAAACAACCATCAATTAATGTTTTAACACCGCACAAGCCTCATCATACATTTGCTTAGTAGCAGAGGATTGCACTTTCGGTTTCCTTGCTAACAAATGGTGAGCACAGCGTTTCGCTTGACATATTCTCCCAGTTTCAAGATAGAGTTTCATTTTTTGATATATGGGATAAACTCTATTGGGCAACATGCCACTTGCCCTATCATAACATGCCACAGCCTCATCGTACAATCTCATCGCCTTCAAGTTATTTCCCATCAATACCCAAAACATCGGGTCATTACTCACTTTCGTTCCTTGCATCAACACGAAATTACTATCCACATATCTGCCGTCAGCCTGAAGCATTTTCGCAAAATTAAACAAAAAAGCCTTGTCCTCACTACAATATTCAAGCAATGAATAACAATCATTGATATAAGCTGCATGAATAGACAAGGTTGCATCCAGAGAAGCTAACCTTGCCTTCACATGCGTACGAGCAAAGCCAATGCCTTGCCATCCTAGCATCACAAGCACTAAAGATAAGCAAAGATACTTTCTCCAAGTCAGACATAAACATCGCACAGGAACCATTGGTATCTTCGCCAAAAGCACTACTCCCAAAATCTGAAAAGGCAACAATTGGAACGGATAAGAGAACAATGAGAATACAAGCAAAGCTAATAAAGCAGCAAACAACCCATGCGTATTCCTGCTCATTGTATGAATCGCCAAAACAATAAGCGTAAGGCATAGCAAGATACCTATCAAACCTTGTTCTACGCCAACTTGCAGCAAATCACAAAACGCATAATCGGTCACATCCACATAATGTGCGAAATAATCAGCTTGAGACGACTGAGAGAAAAAATGGAATAAAGCCTGTCCATATTCTCCTTTGAAGCTTCCTATCCCAGCCCCAAAAAGACAATTTTCAGCAATCAATTTACCAGAAAGATACCATATAACCAAACGCCCCATGACAGAACCAAACTTTGCATATAGAAGAACTGTCCCCAAACTGAAACCAACAACTATAAGATAGCCCAAATACCGACGTATCAATCTCCCATATTTCCAAAAGGCCACTACAAACAAAGATAGTAAAGCGCCTCGACTACCTGCTATCAACAATACAAATGTCCCAAACACCAAGAGTAAGAGATAAGCAACCTTTCTGTAATAATAATATCTTGCTTGCTTCCTTAGTTCAGCCAGTTGCACTAAAGCTACAGACATGCCTATAGCTACGTAAGCAGCATAAGGTCCAGGATTATAAAACGATCCTGTAACAGGAAATAAAGGATGCAAGCTTTTCCCCACACCCAATTGCCATATTCCCAATCCCACTTCCAGAAAGGCTGCAAACATGAACAAATGCTCCAAGATACCATCACGAAGAGGAAAAACAGAAAAAAGGAAGCGCAACAAGACATAAAGTCCATACAACACGGAGTAAACCGTCATCTCATACGAACAAGGATAGCCAGGTTTTAAGTATGCACACAAAAAGACATACCACCACCATACCGTAACAAGAATATCTACTA
>ERZ1031845.488-NODE-488-length-14967-cov-4.419193_pt1 | contig 14967 bp, 11 predicted proteins | sample MGYA00518169_ERZ1031845 | MGnify/ENA primary metagenome ERZ1031845 (study PRJEB33719, sample SAMN04261265) | wastewater metagenome | biome: rural village; feature: human; material: feces | host: Homo sapiens | place: El Salvador | collected 2014-01-14 ...
AAGAATTTTTATGCCGTCATTAAAACGTGGCGAACATCCTGTAAACAAAAAAACAAGCGAAGCCATGGAAACAGATGAAATCAATTTTTTCTTTCCGCCTGCAATATCAAGCTCGCCAAAAAAAATCGAGGCAAGGAAAAATAAAATTGCAAAAGAAATAAAAAGTCCATAACGCTGAGTGCTCTGAATTTCATAAGAAACCGACGGCAACGAACCATTAAGATCAAGCATTTTTAAAATAGCGGCGGCAGAGCCCATTTCCGAGGCATCAATGTAAACAACAGAAGGCGCAGAGTTATTTCTTTTGGACGAAACAAATTTTTCCTTTAGAGATAAAATCATTTTTTCAACGCTGCCGGATCTTAAAGCTGTTTTTACTTTTGTAATTCCATCGCCCGCAAAAATTTCACTTTCACGCTCAGAGCCAAATCCGATAATAACAACAGGAATTCCGGCTTTTAAACATTCAGAAAGAGAAGACTGAAGGCTGTTGTCTGTTTCTTCGCAATCGGTGAAAAGCCAGATAAATGAAGCTGCGGAAGATTGCTCTGGAAACGAAGAAAGCGCGGATTTTATTCCATTGCCAAGGCTTGTTCCCTCGGAAGTCATAAGCAAAGGCGAAAGATTTTCTATTAAACTTCTTACACTCTGAAAATCTTCTGTAAGCGGAACAGCAATAATTCCATCGCCCTTCGCAAGAACAGCGGAAACCGCGCACCCGTTCATTCTGTCCAAAAGCTCACTTGCATAACTGGAAACTGCCTGAAGTCTTGAAATTCCTCCGGGCGCATCTTTTGCTTCCATGCTATAAGAAATGTCAAACACAAAAGAGACGGCTTTTCCGTTTTTTTGTACAGGCACAGAATCTGTTCCAAATGAAATTCCTGCGAGTGCAAGAACAACGCAAATTCCACAAATGAATCTAAAAAAAGTTCTGCTCCAGAAGCAAGCTGAAATTCTAAAAGAGCCGTTTTTAAATTCAAAAACTTTTCCGCAGATATTTTTTCTTAAACGAATATACCGTGCCACAACAAACAAAAGCGCAAAAACTAAAGGAATAAAAAGATAAAATGAAAATAGATTTTCAACAGAAAAATTCATAAAGTCTCCTGCAGAAGAAATCTGCGCACAATCCATGCAATGCAAGCAAAAACAACCGCGGCAATCAAAAAATATCTGTAATAAAATATATCCTGATTTTTTATGTAGTAGCTTTGAGCAATATTTTCACTTTTTGAAATTGAAGAAATAGCCTGCGACAATGCGGAAATAGATTCAATCTCAAAAAATTTTCCATTTCCCTCTGATGCAATCCGTGCAATTGAAGATGTATCAAATTTCGATTCAAGATAACCTGAATAAATTTTATTTGACTTTGGATCTACATAATCAATCGGAACAACGCCTCTTGTTCCCACACCAAGAATGTAAAGTGAAATATCTTTGTTCACGGCAAGACGAGCCGCAGTATGAGGATGAACCGCGCCTGAATTATTTTCTCCATCAGTAATAAGGACGATGCTTTTTTTAGGCGACTTTGATTTTTCAAGATGATAAATTGCGCTGCTAAGTCCAGTTCCAATCGCAGTTCCATCTCCAAGCTCTCCAACGCTTACAGTTTTCAATCGGTTCAAAAAGAATTTTCTATCCATTGTGGGAGAAACTAAAACAGCGGCATTTTCAGCCATCACAACAAGCCCAAGCTCCGAGCCGCTATTCATTTCCGCCATGGAAACAATGGAATTTTTTGCAGCTTCAAGACGACTTTGCGAACCAATATCTTTTGCAGCCATTGAAGGGCTCACGTCCAAAACAAAAACAATCGACGCGCCTTTTGAAGAATAGACTTTTTGCTGAAGATGAAAAACAGGATCCGCATAGGCAAAGACAAGGCAAATGTAAAATAAGACACAAACAACTCTTCCAAAAACAGAAAGAAATTTTCTTGCATTTCCCTTCCACTTAAAATTGCTTCCGTTCCAGTCGCTTAAATTTAAAGGCAAAGAAAGCCGTGAAAAAATTTTTATATAACGCAAAATATAAAGCACCGGAATCAAAAGCAAAAGAAAAAATGCCGGAGGATTTTCAAATTCAAACACTTTTTTCTCCTATAAAAAGCCATTGAGAAAGTTTTAACTTTCGATTTGACTTTTTAGCGCAATTTTCTAGCGGAAATTGCATTTGATAAGAAAGCTTGCAACGCAAACTTTGTGAATAAAAACTTTGACGCTATTTCAGACAAAATTTTTATTACACTCTCCTTTTTCGAGCAAATCAATTATCTTGTAAGTTTCCGCAACCATTGATTTTTTTTCGTTTTCAACAAACAAAGCCTGATGAGTTTCCACTGGCAAAAGCTTAGAATCAATTGAACCGCTTGCAAACCGAATGTAGTCTGTACGCACAAAAAAACACGAAAGAGATTCTATCGCTTCACAAACTTTTTCTCCTGCAAGACCATTCAGTATGTCAAATATTTTCGCACCGACTTTTTTTCCGGGCACAGAACAAAAAGAAACTGCAAATCTAAATTCCAAGTATTCGCGCATTGCAAGCTGCCATTTTTCACAAAAGTCCTTGTCATCAATTTTCTTTTTTAAAAGCATGGAAATCTTTTTCTTTGTCCGTTTTGCATTTCTGTAAAGTTCAAACTGTTCTCTTAAAAATTTCAATTTTTTCAAAATATGCGGAAGCCTTATCAGGACAATGCAAGACAATGAAAAAAATCCGGCGACTAAAAAGCCTGCAATCCACAAAAAATAATTTGTATTTGGAAGCAAAAGAGGAGCCTGCGGAGACTTTAAATTTTTTACTTCAAGTTTTTCTACAAGCGAAAGAATTGTAACCGGCGCAAGCTGAATTCTAAAGTCAACATTTTCCTTGCCGCTGTTTTGCCCGTGGCAGAATTTTTCCAAGCTGAATTCCTTAAATTTTATTGTTCCAGTTTTCCAAGGAATTATCGTTATGTAAAGGTTGTAATTTACGCCGTTTCTAACAAGAACCGATTTTGTAACAAGGCAGTCGTCCGGATTTTCTAAAAAATCACTTGAAGAAAGATTCAGTGAAAGAACTTCATCTTTTATCATTGACGGATCTGCAAAAGAAAAAAAATCTATAGGCGTTCTGAACGAATACTGAATCTGTCCGCTGTCGCCAATAAAGACATCGCGCGGAACCATAACTTGCGTTCCAAAAGCCGCTGTATTTTCATTTGAATTCTGAGCAACTAAAAACTGAATAAAAAAGCACAAGCTAAAAACAAAGCAAAGATTTTTCTTCATGCCATTTTCCTAAAATGAATGTCTGTGCCTGCTGCTGAAAAATTTTATAAGTTCTGCAGCAGGATCTTGAACAGTGCTTATAAACAAAGGAATTCCTCCGTGGCGCACGCATTCTTTAAACCAGTTTTCCTTGCGCTGCTCATTTTCTTCTCTCCATCCGCGGATAAATTTCTGACTTGAAGTCGGAAGAACTGCTTCGTATCCTGTTTCTGGATCTGCAAAAAGAACAGAACCAACGGAAGGAATATTGTCATCAGAAGAATCAACTATATTTATTGCAATAACATCATTTTTCTGGCAAAGACGCGCAAAAGAAGCATGCCATTCCGCAGCCCTAAAATCAGAAATAACAAAGACAAGACTTCTTTTCTTTAAAAGCTTTTCTGCACCCCTAAGCGCGCTGTCAAGAACAGAACCGGCCTTTTGTTTTTTTCTGTCAAGCTCAAAATGGGACAAAAGCATAAGCGAATGTTTTTTTCCAGATTCAGGAGAACAAAAGAATTCTAGCTCGCCGTCAAAAATAACGGCGCCAACAGGACTTGAATTATAAAATGAAGCAAGCGTTAAAAGAGAAGCGCACTCCATTGCTTTTTCAATTTTTGTCTGCTGGCTTGTTCCCACGCACATTGAAAGAGAAGCGTCGGCAACTATAAAGACATCGAGTTCACGTTCTTCTTCAAAAACTTTTACAAAAGGTTTTCCCATTCTTGCCGTAACATTCCAGTCAATTGCACGCACATCATCGCCTCGTAGATATTCACGGACTCCGCTGAATTCAATTCCGCGTCCACGGTAAAGCGAACGGAATGAACCGCTTTTCATTTTTTCAGCAAGAGAAAGAGAAGATAAATGCAAAAGTGAAGCGCGGCGGCTTATGTCGTTTTTCATGGAACTGGCATCAAGTCTATGATTTTTGAAATCAAGCTGTCCGCAGAAATATTGTCCGCAGCGGCTTCATAGTTCAAAACAAGCCTATGTCTTAAAACCGGCTTTGCAACAGCCTGAACATCTTCTGCAAGAACAAAGCTTCTGTTTTCAAAAAGAGCGTGGACTTTTGCGCATCTTAAAAGAGCAATTCCAGCGCGTGGAGAAACACCAAATGAAATGTAACGCTGAATATCATTGCGGCGGTTCATTTTTAATGCGACATCGGCTCTTGTAAAATTTACAATTGAAACTATGTAGGCAAGCATTTTGTCAGCAACAGTAACTGCATCCACAGCGTCCCGGCATTTTTGAAGAGCGATGGCGGAAAAAACTTTGTTCACAGGAATTTCATTCGCCCTGCCTTCGGATTTTATAATTGAAATTTCTTCTTCCGGCGTAGGATATGAAATAAGAAGCTTAAGCAAGAAACGGTCAAGCTCAGCTTCTGGAAGACTGTAAGTTCCTTCCTGCTCAATCGGATTTTGTGTGGCAAGAACAAAAAAAGGCTCGTTCAGCTTGTAAGTTGTTTCCCCGATTGTAACCTGATGCTCCGCCATAGCCTCAAGCAGAGCAGACTGAACTTTTGCCGGCGCGCGGTTTATTTCGTCCGCAAGAACAAGATTTGAAAACACAGGTCCTTTTCTAACAGAAAATTTTCCAGTACCTTGTTCATAAATCAGCGTTCCACTAACATCAGCAGGAAGAAGATCCGGCGTAAACTGAATTCTTTTGTATTCAAGTCCTGAAACATCCGCAAAAGTTTTTACCGCCAATGTCTTTGCAAGACCCGGAACACCTTCAAGAAGAACATGACCGCCTGCAATCAGCGCTGTAATAATTCCGTCCACAACATCTTTCTGACCAACAACACGTTTTGCAACTTCCTCGCGGCATTTATTTATATAATCAAAACATTCATCAAGTTCAGCTTTTGTAACAACTTTCATTTGAACCCCAAATTTTCCTTTTTGCAACAATTATATCTATAAAACTATTCCATGTAAACTTCACCATAAGTGTGAAAACCGGAATCAATTATAACATCGTCCATGTTGCTTTTCGTAACCAGCACAGGCTTTAAAAGAATCGCAGGAATTTCCGCAAACTTATTGTCGATTGATTTTAAATTAGAAAGCGACTGGATTTTTTCTCCGCGTGCAACTCTCACAGAAATTTCAGCGGCAGTTCTGGCAAGTTCCACAATCGGCTTGTAAACTGTAAAGTCCTGAAGTCCGCGCACAATATTTTGGCAAGCGGCAATGTCAGCATCTTGTCCGCAAATCGGAATATGCTTATCCGGATAGTAAGCCTGCAAAACAGAAATCACGCTGTCCGCAACCGCATCGTTTCCGCAGATAATCGCTCCCGGAATTTTTCCGCTTGTAATAACGTCAACCATTTTCTGCCGAGACAAATCATAGTTCCAGTCCTGAGTGTAAAAAATTTCATTTATAATCGGCAAAGAATTTTTTATAGTTCCGTTAAGTCCGTGCAAAAGCATTTTCATGTTGTAATCTTCTTGCGGTCCAAGTATGCAAAGCCAGTTACGCAAGGGCGCAATACGCTGAAGTTCTTTTCCCATAATCACGCCAACTTGCCCAGAATCAATCGTAATATACAAATCAATTTTTGTGTTCAAAATCAGGCGGTCATAGGCAATGACAGGAATATTTTTTGCGCGGATTTTTTCAATTTCATCTTTAAGAGAATCTGCGACTTTTGCTAGAACAACAATCACATCCACATTTTTATCCAAAAGATACATGAGCTGCTTTTTTTGAACCTCAACATTGTTACCTGCATTCTGAACAATAACGTCCGCATCAAAATCTCTTGCGCGTGCCATAAAAACATCCAAGTCCCGTTGCCATCGCTCAATTGCAAGCGTATCTATGGAAAATCCAATTGTTGTTTTTTTCTCATCCACAAAAGAGTTCTGCTTCTGCACGGAAAAACTTCTTTTATTCTTTGCGCATCCGGCAAAAACAAATGCAAGTAAAACTGCAAAAATTAAAAAAAGTTTTTTCATAATGACTCCGAATTTCTATTTGTGTTTCTAAAATCAGTAGGCGAAATTCCAAACTTGTTCTTAAAAATTCTGCTGAAATAATTCTGATCGTTGTAACCGATTTCCGCAGAAATTTCTTTTATAGAAAGCTCGGTTTCGCAAAGCATGATCCGGCCTTTTTCCAGCCGCCTGTCTGTCACATAGTTTATAAAAGTTTCACCGGTTTCTTCTTTGAAAAGTTTGCTCAAATAAAAAGAACTTACGCCTGCAAAAGAAGCCGCGTCATCAAGTGAAAAATTTTCAGCGATGTGCTCCTGAATATATCCAAAAACTTTTTTTATAAGCGGATTTTCTTTTTCTTCTTTTGAATTGCAAATAAAAGCCGCGCATTCAGAAAGCCTGTTCTTAAAAAAAACCAAAAGTTCCGTCTTGGAATCAATCTTGCTCAAGTCGGAAAAAATATTTTCAAACGCAGCATTTTTCCAGGAAGAGTCTGCAGACTTTGCAATTTTTTTTGCTTCAATCAAAACTTCAAAAACATTTCCTTTTGTTTTGTCCAGCGGAAAATTCTGTTCATAAAGTTCTCCAACATAAAGCTCCGCCAAAAACTGAACTCCGGCAGCATCTCCTAATTTTAAGCGAGTTAAAATACGCTCATGCAGTTCCTGAATTTTTTCATCTCCGCTAGAAAAACTCAAAAGCTCATCTGCAAACAAAAGTTCTCCATCCGGCGAAGTTCTGTTCAAGGCTTGAATCGCATCTTTGCAGCATTCAGAAACTTCTTCAAGCTCGCCGCAAACGTTGCTTATTCCAACCCGAAGCTTCTGCCCGATTTCCAAAGTCAAAAGTGTAAATATTTCCTTGACCGCAGAATGAAAATCATCTTGCAAACTTTCCGCAGAATTTTCCATAGAAACAAAAACAGCGATTCGGTTTGTCATAAACAAGCCGGCTAAGCACTTGAACTTTTGCGAAACAATTTTTCTGACTTTAGAGCAAACCTCGTATATATTTTTTTCAGAATCTGGAACTTCTATGCAGGCAAAAAAGAAATCATCAACCTTCATGTTGAAATAGTCAAGATAACTTTGAAAATCCTCGTTCTTTGCCTTGCTGAAAATGCAGGAATAAATAAAATCACTTTCAATCATCGGATAGACAATGTCCAGTTTTTTCTGAAGCTCCAGATTTCCAGAAGTTGTTCCGTTGCGCTCGTCAACAAGGTTCATGGCATTACGCACAGTCTGAATCACAATGCTGCGGTTCACGGGCTTTGTAATATATTTGTACGCTCCAATGTTCATGGCTTCCTGCGCATACTGAAATTTGTCAAATGCGCTCAAGACAATTATCACTGCGGAAGGCTTAAGACTTTTTATGCAGCTTATCGCATCAAGTCCGCTCATACCCGGCATATTTATGTCCATAAAAATTATGTCGATTTTTTCCCGGCTCACAATAGAAACCGCATCACTTCCAGACAATGCGGAAAATAAATTCACCTGCCCTTCAAAATTTTTTTTGATTATAAACTGAAGCGAATCAATCATAATCTGCTCGTCATCACAAGTTAAAATATTATACATTTGGAATCCTGATTAAAAACTTCATTTCTGAATCATCTCTAGAAAAAATATCAAAAACATCATCACGGTGAAAATAAATTCTAAGCCGCGAAAAAACATTTATAAGCCCAATACCCGTATGCTCTCCGTCTTTATTTCCCAAAGAATTTTCTTTTGGAGAAGGAGATTTTATTCCACCGCTTTTTGCAGCCTTTAAAATTTCCTCACGAACGCCAGAATCAAATTTAGATCCGTTGTCGCCAATAAGAATTTCAACAAATCCGTCTGTTTCCTTTACAGAAAGAAAAACTTTGCCCATGGAATTTTGCAAGCCATGCTGAATACAGTTTTCAACCAGCGGCTGCAAAGTCATTGCAGGAAGTCTTTGGGAAAATTTATGCTCGGGAATTTTTTTTACAAACTCAAGCCTTTTTCCAAAACGAACTTTCATAATGTAAACAAAACTGTCCACAAGCCCAAGCTCATCGTCAATTGAAGCGTCCTCTTTTTGCGCAATGTTATATCTAAAAAAATCCGAAGTCTGCTCAATAAAAAAACAAGTTCTATCCGCGCCTTCCATCATTGCAAGCTGCGCACCTGTATTCAATGTGTTAAACAAAAAATGCGGATTTATCTGGCTCTGAAACGCCTTTAGCTGGGCATCCGCATAAAGAGCCTGCATTTCCATCTGGCGTTCTCTAAGCTCATTTTCTGTTCTGGCTTTTTCCCAGATTTTGTCTATGTATTCTCTTATGCTGATTATCATTCTGTCAAAAGCGCGGCAGATATTTCCAATTTCATCATGCGACTTTTTGTTAAAAAGCGGAACATCAAAATTCTGCTGAGCCACACGTAGCGCAACCGAAGAAATTTCCGCAAGAGGCCGTGTGATTTTTCCGATAAGAAGATTCAGCAAGGCAAGAATAAAAACAAAGAAAAGCGCAAAGAAAACCGCGTAAACTTTAAAAAGTAAATTTATATTGTTTCTGTCCGCGGCGTAAAACTCGGCGTTGTTCTGCATATAAAGAATATTGAGCTTTTGAATTTCCTCCAAAAGAAACCTGTAGCATTCAAGACTCTGCAAATAAAAATTTCCGCTTGTGCTATTTGCCCTTCGCTCCGCAACTGCTTTAGAGCTATAATATAAAAAAGACTGCGCAAGCTGATTCACAACATATTCTTTCTGACGCACTTCATTTGTAGAAGGAGAATCCTGCATCGCATCGCAAAGATCTTCCACTCTGGCTGAACTTGCATAGTAAGCGTCAATGCTTTCAAACGTTCTGTATTCAATGTAAAGTTCAAGTGAATTTTCAAGCCGCGACAAATCATTTGCAAACACATTCAGCTCGGAATTTGACTTGTAGGATTCACCCACGGATTTTAAAACATAATGCTCCATCAGAATTGTAAGCGCAAGGCTCGCGCTCATTATAAGAAAAGCGGCAACTATGCTTGCCATTATTTTCCATCTAAGGCTTTTGTTTTCCGCAAACTTCATTTTTTTTCTGCCCTCCTTACCTGAAGGTCAGCTGTAATGTAGCTGTTCGCATAGCCTTTGTTTCTGTATTCAAAAAGCTCAGTCATCGCCGTTCTGCCGATTTTGTTAAAATTGAACGAAACAAGCTTGGAAAGAATTCCTTTTTCAAGATACATGGATACAGTTTCATTTTCACCATAGCCTAAGATTTTTATGCGTCCGGAAGCAGAAGAAGCCGCAACAAGCTGAAGAACCATAATAGTATCTTCTTCTGTAAGGCAGACGACAGCGCAACAGTCAGTTTTTTCGTGCAAAAGAATTTCTTCCACGCTTTTTCTGTTTTCCTTGAGAGACTTGTCAAACACTTTAAAATTTGAAATTCCCTTGACCCTGTAATAATCCATGAGGCTGTTTAAAAGATTGCTGTGGTTGGGACTTCCAGAAATTCCGCTTATAACAATATATGCTTTTCCGCTCGGCTCAAAAAGTTCTTCTGATTCAATGCCGATTCTGCGCCCAAGGTTTGAATAGTTGCTTCCTATAAAAGAAATCTGCGGATTTTCTGCAAGATAATGCCCGATTGTTATAACAGGAATCTCCGTGCCGTCTATGCGGCTTACTGATTCAAACGGAAGTGATGAAGAACTTACATAGGCAATGATTCCGTCCGCATTTACAAAAGAGCCGTAGTCAATTAAAGACTGAAGTGAAATATTTTCCGCAAGGGAGTCCGGGGATTTTAATTCCACCAGCGCGCTATAGTCCTGACTTAAGCTCTTTGCGCCTTCAAAAATCTGGTTAAGAAAAACAGAACTGTCCGCCTGCCCAACAACAAGAATATGATAATTTCTGTCTTCGCCTTCAAATTCCGCGCCATGAATAGAAATACCAGAAACAATGCGCACAAGAAACAAAACTCCCGCCGCAAAAAGAACTGCAAGTGGAACCGCTGCCTTTAGCACAAAACCATTTTTTTTCACTGGATTTTTCCCCATAAACTCAATAAAATAATAACAGTTTTATATCTGAATGTCATTATCCGCTTTTCTTTGCTAAAAATCTTCCCGAACGGTAACAAAAGATTTAAATTACCTTCAAAACACATAGATTTTACCGTTCGGGAATGCTATAATTGCCGTTATGATAATAAACTCTATCACCGATATTTCAGAAGTTGTAAAAAAACGCAGAAAATCATTAGGGCTTACCCAGTCTGAATGCGCCGCAATGTGCAATGTTGGAAACCGTTTTTTTTCCGAGCTTGAAAACGGCAAAGAAACTCTTCACATCGGAAAAGTAATAAATTGCCTCCAAATTCTTGGAATAAACATTTCTTTGACGAACCGCGAGGATAACGAATGAAGCTGAATGTTTATTTTGGAGAAAAAAAATGCGGGGAATTGTTCACTACGGAAAACAGAGGAATTGCATTCTATTATATAGAAGAATATCTTTCATCTCCAGATTCAAAGGCTATTTCTCTTTCCCTTCCGCTTAAAAAAGGAGAATTTTCGCAGAAAGAATGCCTTCCATTTTTTTCAGGACTGCTTCCAGAAGAATTTACAAGGAAAAGAGTTGCCGATTATCTCCATATTTCAGAACTCAGCGACATTAAGCTCCTTGAAGCCATAGGTCAGGAATGCGCAGGATTCATAACAATTGCAGATGACGATTTTAATCCAAAAAATATTAAAACTGAATACGAACTAAACAGTTCAAACTACGAAAAACTTTCAGCGGAACAACTAGAAGATTTTGTTTTAAATATTCCACAAAGACCGTTTCTCAAAGCTGATGACAGGCTTAGACTTTCTCTTGCCGGCGCACAGGAAAAACTTTCGTTGGCATTTTTTGAAAACCAGTGGTATTTGCCTTTAAACGGCGCGCCTTCAACCCATATTTTAAAGCCGACACGAGAAGGAAATCTTTCCACATTAGCGCAAAATGAATATGACTGTATGCAGCTTGCAAAAAAATGTGGCTTAAATGCGCCGGAATCAAGGCTTGAAAAAATCGCAGGAAAAGATGTTTTTATAGTCCAGCGATATGACCGCATTATAAAGAACGGGAAAATCACAAGACTTCATCAGGAAGATATGTGCCAGGCTCTTGGAATTATGCCGGAAAACAAATATCAGTCTGACGGCGGTCCTGGAATCAAAGAAATTTATGACTTGCTGAAACTTCATTCCGTTATGCCGATTATTGATTTGCGTTTTTTTATAACTGAAATTCTTTTTAACTACCTTATTGGAAACTGCGATGCCCATGCAAAAAACTATTCAATTCTTTATGACAAAAAGGGGAATGCAAGGCTCTCTCCAATTTACGATGTTGTTTCTACAAAAGCCTTTCCGTCTTTAACAAAGAAAATGTCAATGAAAATCGGCACGCATTACGACTTGGAAAAAATCAACAAAGACGATTTTATTTTACTGGCTCAGCAACTAAATATAAATAGGAAAATTATTTTTGAAACTCTTGAATCCTTGAACGAAAAAATGCATTCATAGACATTTTTTTTACTGGATTTTTCCACATAAACTCAATAGAATAATAACATAGATTGAACAAATATTCGATACAGAAAAAATAAGACATATTTAACAAAAAATAAATATGCGGTAAGAAAAAAAAACGGCAACAGAGCCGTTTTGAGCGATGGCAAGCGATTGTAAAATCGCGCAGTCCGATTCCTTTTACGCTCAACTTGGCGAATTGACGCGCTTTTTCTTATAGCATATTCAGCATTTTACTAACTGGAGGATTTTTATGAATACAAAGAAACTTGCGCTTGCATTATTTCCGCTGCTTCTTGCATTTGCTTCCTGCATGAATATTGACGGCTCTAGCGGCAAAGAAGGAGCAATCCGTGTTACCTTGCCAGAAAGCGGTTCGCGCGGAATTTATACACTTTCAAAAGATAATCCTTTATATGAAGTAAGCCTTATGCAAGGCGACAAAACACTAAAAACCCTGTCATCGGAATCCACCGGGGGGGGCGATTTTGTATTTGACGAGCTAGAACCTGGAACATACAAAATAGTTGTTACGGCAAGACAGCAGGACGGAACATTCCTTGCCCGCAACAGCGCAGAAGTAGAAGTTACAGCCGGCGAAACCCAAAACTGCCCGATTACACTTATTCTAGCAGGCAATAAAGGAAATGTATTCAGTTCGGATTATTATGTGCTGCAAGACACAAGTCATGTGGACTTTTTGCGAGAAAACGAAATATCATCTTCAACAACAGTATCTGACTCTAGAAATAAAACTACAGGAGCTGAAGACATAGATGGAAACAAGTATTATGCAGAATTTTCTACCTATACTTCATCTTCAAATGTATTTATATATAAAAATAACATAAGCTCATCACCTGTAGATATAGAAACAATTAAAGAAAAGTCAAGCACAATAACAGATTTTATGTATTATGATACTGTAAATTCTTCTCTTTGGGTTGGATTATATTCTTCAAGCGGATTTTATTTTGCAAACAATATAAATAAACTCTTTTATGAAGATGGTTCACAACCAGGCAGTATAACACTTAATACTCCTTGCACACTTTCCGGGATTTCAATTTATCCGAATGCACAATACACGACTTTTGCTGCAAGTGGAACAGAGCTTTACATTGCATATACAAATAACGGAACTTCATATCTTCAGCGCGCCAAAATTGAAGGACAAAACGATTCCTTTACAATAACAACAATAGGAAATCCGCAGTCCACACAAGACCTGGGCGTAGACGGACAAATAACAGACATAGTCATTCATTACGACGGATATGTTTACGTGCTGGTTTCTCAAACTGGTTCTAAAAATTTTACTGATACGTACATGGTAAACAACAAAAATAGTGGTCCTGAAAAAACAACAGTTTATAGCCGAGGTGCTATAGTACGCCTTGAGCCAACCTCAAATGGATTTAAACTTTCTGCAAAAACTGGATGGACAGAAGATTCGAGAACTATCGCTTCTTCAAACAAAGATAAAAATACTTTTACTGGTTCTGACTTAAAAAATTATACATTCTATGATGTAAATGCATATATTCAGAAAGAAACTCGCACTTCTATGGTCCACGTCGCTTCGTTGCTATAAAACCAAAAGAGCTTGCAATAGCAGACTGCGGTGCAAATATAGTCATGCCAGACTACGAAAGCCAAAAAAATGGAAAATTGTTTAAACATAACAGAATTGTAAAAGTAGATTTATATAAATTCGCATTGGAATCAGGTTCTGTAACAGATTTGAATAACATTAATTTTTCAAATTTGTCATTAAGCGGCTCAATTGAAAGCGTAACAAACTTTAATAATCTTGAAAACAATGAGGAAAAATAATTGCAAAATCAAATATCGAGTTATATAAATTGTCATTGCTGTACTTTATACTGCGATGTTTCTGAAAGAAACTCGGTTAGAAATCTTTAAGTGATTGTAATATATAATTCATTTAGATTTATAACCGAGTTTGATGCGCAAACATCGCAGGGTCAAGATCCTAAAATGGCAGTAAAACTCAAACCCAAACAAGCACACGTAAGCCCTACTGTCGTATGCTTGCAACACCCCTTGCAAAATGTAATTCTGCAAAAAAGCTATTAAAACCCATTTTCATTTCCCATTTTTAACATTTTAGGGAAATAAAAAAAGCAAACAAATAAAAAGTTTTTATTGTATTTCAGCAAAAACTTTATAAATCTACATAGTTTTTATTTAAACTCAGTAAAAACTATGGAAAAATTTTACATTCCATCCTAAAACCTCCACTTATGCAAAAATCTATAAAAATTTAAAGAATTTTCTGCAAAAAATGGAAATCAGCAGGAATTTGATATAGAATGATAATAGGTTATTTTAACAGTTTTCTTTATAGGGGGAATTATGAAAAAATTTGCGTTTTCAATTTTACCAGCGTTATTGCTCGCGTTTGTTTCCTGCATGAATATGTCATCTGGAAGCGAAGGCGGTTCTGTCCGGGTTGTTCTGCCAAGTTCTTCTCGCACGCTTTATTCATCGGGACATGGCGATGTTGATTCATTCACGGTAAGGCTTTTGCTAGGCGAAAAAATCATAAAGGAAGAAACCATAACCAAAGAAACCGACGAGACGGGGGGGGTAATTGTATTTGACGAACTTGAGCCTGCAACATACACAGTAGAAGTAGAAGGCTGGATGTCCAGCAAAGATGTTCTTTTATATTTTGGAACAGAAGAAGCAAAGGTAACAGCAGGACAAGATTCTGATTGCCAAGTAAATTTAAAGAAAAAAGACTGCCAAATTTACAATATTTCAGCTGATGCAGAAGAACTAAAAACAGCTTGCGAAGCAGACGGAAACATATATATCTTTATGGACGAAGATTCTTCTGTAAGCACAAATCAAGCCACACCAGACAACTATCAGCTTACAAACATAACTTCCGGCACAAAAATTATAAGAGGCAACGGCGGAAAAGTTCAGCAAAGCACAGATGATAACAAAACTCTTACAACAGAAGGCGATAAGATAAAACTTTTCAATGTAAGCGGAAGCTCCACAATCCTTGAAATAAACAATCTTACATTTACAGCAACTTCAGGCAAAACAGTCGGAACCACTTCTGCACTTGACGGTGCTTTAATTTGTGTAGATGACGGAGCAACTGTAATTTTAAAGCAATGCTATATAAATGGAATGTCCATGTCAAACC